>Ga0307512_10001600_pt1 | contig 31505 bp, 36 predicted proteins | sample 14_EM_MG_FD_200267 | JGI IMG/M metagenome (GOLD analysis project Ga0307512, IMG submission 200267) | Populus trichocarpa ectomycorrhiza microbial communities from riparian zone in the Pacific Northwest, United States - 14_EM | ecosystem: Host-associated > Plants > Roots > Unclassified | place... | reverse complement strand
ACCCATTGAACTTCGCAATCGATATGGCGGTAGAAGTCATCGTGAGGATGTCGTGTCAAAGTCGTCAATTATACTCCGCTGCTCATCAAGACGCGTCTCCTCCGTAAGTCGCGATTCGTAATTACCAAAAATACGATGGGACCGGGCTCATAACCTGTTGGACCAATCCTGGCGCAGAGGGAAGCGTACGTCGACTTATGGTGCAGCTGCCAAATTGGTGATGCGTATATTGACTTGTCTATTCATCTATTTGACATGTACACAAGTAAAGTAAATGCGGCTCCGCCGCTCAACCCTAACTAACACCACGTGATGACCGCACTCAAAGTCTGCCCTACAAAATCTCTGAGCTTTTCGGCATGGAAAAATGCGATGAAGCGGTGATGGACTTCCTGACGGCGACTGACGTCGGGAAGTTCCTGCCAAAACTAGCCAAGGAGCCCGGGCAGGGGAGGCCGGGCTGGAGGAGCACGGGCAGGAGGAGCACGGGCAGGGTTAAAGGTGTTTGGACCGGGGGCGGTCTGTGTCTCGTTTCGTCCATCTCTCTGGTCTCTCTGTTTGTTTCCTTGTGTCTCTTTCTCTCCCTCTAATCGTGTGCACTTGATTGATTGATTTTCCATTGTCACAGGGGACGATGGGTAGCAAGTGGGAGCTCCGCCATCTTGCCGGCTCGCCCGGAGGCGGAGGGGTGGTCTTTAGGTTCTGTCATACTCTAATTAGAGTGAATACAGTATGAATAAAACAAAAAAAAAAAAAACATGATTTTCACTGCTTCTCACAGCTCCGATCTGCTTTCCATACCAGTGTAGCGCCTATAAGTTATCTAACGCAAATATCAAAATGCAGTCACACCGACTCACACGAGCCTCCTTCTCTGAGCCTCTTCTTGAACTTCCGCATCGTCCAGTAACAGCGGGCGTTTAATACCGACTAGCATTCCAGATCCACTTTCCGCCGTCAGCGGCTTCCATGGGCCATGGTCCTCTCGTTCTCTTAGATATATAGTAGGAAACCGTTTGGAGGAGTCCATATGTGATAATGAACCGGCGTTAGGACTATGCCATGACCGACTTTGCGAGTTAAACACAAGCTTCGTACCGTCACTGGATGACTCTCCCAAGATTATCTTAACGCCGCCCGTTTTGAGTGATTCACGAGCAGGGACCTGCGCGATGGACTGAGTTTCCAAAGCACCAGACTGGCTCAATCTAATCAAGCTCACGTCGCCTCGGTGATGTTCCTCTTGCAAGGAATATAGCGTTGGTTGCCCCGCATCGTTTGTGACAACCAGCAGTTCCCCAGGAGCCAATCCGATCCGACGATTTTTAGATTCAACGCTAGAGTGAAGTTCCAAGGCATTTTCGTTAGACCCGAGTAGACTCTTGTTACAAATATCCTCAGAATCGCCTAGTAACAGTAGTGATGAACTGTAAACAGGAAAGGTTACATGGGTCCAGCCTTTCATCGGGAGGTTTTGGGCGCCGTGGAGGAATCGACCACAGGGAGAAAATCTCAGGTCGATAGTCTCAGGTTGAGAAACAGACTTCTCCCAACCTAACGAAAAAAAAAACATTAACTCAACTGCCAAACGAATGGAACAGGTATACTAACGGTTCTTAGGGCTGAAACAGCTTATATATGTACCCATGAAAAGCGTCGACCAACCTATGAGTGGCAACGTCGGATGAATTGCCACCTGCAACGATTTTGCCTGAAACTGGTAATTAACTATGTCAAACTGTATATATTTTGACACTGGCGCAGTGTGTTGGTAGACTTGATGCACAGCTCCATCATCTGCGAGTTCAAAGACTCCTATTTCCCTATGGCTATCAACATTGCGTCCAGAGCGCAGTACTTGTTGATAAGCAATTCGTCGATTATCGTTGGAGAATGTGAATCGGTAGTCATGGTAGAAACCCTTTGGCGGTTCAGCGAGTGGAAGAGCTATGGCTGATTCCGAGTGATCAATTCCTTTCATCGCGTTCCTAGAACTCTCGAGCTGGTAGATAGTTGTCAAAGCGGTAATCTTGCTCAGATCAGGAGAAAACGCAAGCGGAAACCCAAAAAGCGGCTCTCCGCCGGAGCGTGATGATGTACACTCTGATGCTTTGAGTTGCCTGGATATCTGTTCAGCGTCCAGATGCAATTGAACCGATATTGCCTCCTTCTGAACGCAATCCACGCTCCATTTCTCAACCAATAAAATCCATCCTTTGGACATCTCCGTAAAGTCCTGGTGGGTAGTTGAAGGACGTCCAAATACTGAGTGGAATAATCTATATGAGGTTAACAGTGACTAAAATCTCGAAAGCAGCTTCACAAATAAGATAGAGGTGGCTCAAAAGGATCAACATGGAGCTTACTTCGGAGCCCAAACAGTTGCAACACCCAATCTCGAGTTGTCAAGTGAAACATCCGAGACAACAATTACGGGAGAGTTAATTTCAGAAACAGAAAACCCCGTCTCACAGTTCGGTTCTACGGGGTGGTCGGGGATCAGCTTCTGTACATTGGATGGTCGGTTATTCAGTAGTCCGGTCTCCGGAAGAAAGTCTGTCATGCCGTTCCAGATTTTCTGCGGTTCAGGCAATAAAATGTGGTGGAATTCTTGTTTTATGTAATTTAAGTCTTCCGCCAATTGATCAATCAACTTGAGAACTCCTTCTTTTTCTTTCCCTTTCTTTCTTCGAAGCCATTGGTGAAGGGAAGTTGAAACCAGTTGACATACGTCGATTCCATGACCGTGCAAGTATAACGTTTCGACCCAGGTCAAGACTGTATCTCTGTTCTTAAGGAAGTCAGGTATCAGGCGAAGTAAGTCTTCGGTGTACGGTTGTGGAAATCGATTGTTTGACAGCTTGGATACCTGCTCTATATGCCACAACCATCCAGTAACTGCGTATCTCAGAAGCGGAAAATCGCTCCGCACCTGCCTGAGGTCTGCCTTTGTATGCTTTTCACTTGATAGCGGTCCAGATGGTAAAGTTAAATTTATATAACGCAAACAACCCACCGCGAGTCGAATATTTCCCTCCCCTTTAAAATGAAAAAACTGGCGATGAAATGAGGTCTCATAGTGATTTAGATCCTTGCAATTTCTTTGAATATATCTTTTGACTGTCAGGTGTATAAACTGAACGGTTCCATCTATTTCGAAGATTAGCGGCAGAACATAATTAGGGGAGTTTATTAGCAGCAGACTAACCTGGCGTAATCTCGGCCAAGCCAGCACATGCAACCGGAAGGATTTCGGTCAGGTTCTGTATAAAATCAGAGGTCTTCACTCGACCTCTAATTGCATCTTGTGCTAAAGCTATTTGTATCTCTGACGTTCGCATATTTCGTTGCGCACAAGCAATCCAAGTAAAAACACGCTTTGCGAGCTCTCGTTCTGGTTTCACCCGTGATCTTAACACCATCAGTGCTCTTGCATAAAGCTGCTCCAGATCCTCAGGCAGCTCGGTTCCCAGGAAAAGCTCCGCTCGTTGATGTGGCGATAGGGCCGCAGAGCATAAGAGATCTAACATAAGCCGGGCATAGAGAAACATTCCATTGGAACTTTTGCCGAGACGTTGCACCATGGTTTCTCTACTTCCAGAATCGACACCTTCTAAGCCAAGCTCAAAGACTTTGTCGATTCGCGAAGAAATATATGATAATATGTCCTGAAAGATTGCTTCGACTCCGACATCCATAGTGGGATGTTTGGATAGGCTGTTAACCAAGCCGCGACAACCTGACCTGCCAATAATAATCACTTTTAACAGGTGTGACTGTGTCGATAACTGGCTGAACATTTGCGCGAGTTCAGCACAATGATAATCATCGCATTCATCAAGACCGTCTATTACAAAACAGGCACCATGGAGGTTCTGCAACACCAGGTCCAAGAGTGACCATAACTCTTCCGTAGATCCCGCAGAAGCACTGGATGACTCAAACATAGCTAGTGCAAATGTATCGATAATCGCCTGGTTTTCGACATTGGCCTGGAGTAGTTGGCTCAATAGTGTAGTTACTGCTCCAATAGTGGTTATTTTTCTGGGGTCAGAATGGTCACAATAAAAATATGCGACAGAGGGGTCCTGGAGAGAGCTGTTTCGAGCTTTAATATCCTCAATCAACAGAGATGACAGAAAGCTTTTCCCACAGCCCGGTTTCCCTATATAGCGTCAGCATTCCACTCACGCTACAAATTGTAGTCAAGTTGGAGAATACCCTTGATCCATAATAAGTTCTCTTCTTCGGAGGTATGTTCAGTTATCCAAGATTGGTACTGCACAGAGTTTAAAGCCCAATTTCCTGTTCCTGAATGCCGATCTTTCAAGGTCCGTTGGTGCTTGTCGAGACAGCTAGGTGGCTTAAGCCAATTTATAAGAGCACGTATCTTAACTGAGGTGAGGTGAGCCAGGGAGAAAGTAGGAAGATGGAATGGACCAACGTACTCGTTTTATCTATTGGCCCTCTCTTGTCGGGAAATAGTGCTTCTGCCTTTTCTCGAAATATTTTGCCCTCCTCGCGCTCTGCTCTTTCCTCCTGGCAATTCTCCACGTCCTTCTTCATCCATGCAATATTAACAGCATTTTCAACCTGGCTGGCATGATATTCAAAACTCTCCAGTATTTCCTTGAAACGCTCGTCGAATGGCCTCCAGCTAATTCTTGCAACAACTAATGCAGCCTTTGGCACATATTTCGACTTTTTTGTAAAAATTCCGGTAGCCTGAGAACAAAACCCTAAGATCTCCTTGTAGACTGCGACAATTCCATTACGAAGTGTCTTGTCCGACTCAAAGAGGGACATATATATATCGTAATCAGGGAGAGTATTCAGCATTTGTTGAAGCATCCGCAAGAATTTTTCGAAGAAACTGTTAAAGTCACTCGCAAGCTGCTACGTATCAACAAACAGCTACCAGGGGCGGGTTGTCCTGGGAGACTGACTTGAATCACCAGCTTCAGCGATCCCCATATTAGAGCGGTTATGTGCGGTTGATGTTGAATACACGCATCTATGACTCTCGAAAAGCGTTGCAACTGAGATATGCATGGGTTAAGCCGTGTAACTAATGACCGAAACCGCGAGGTTTCGGAGAAGTTCTTTTCGATAATAGTAGCCGTTTCTAGAAGTGCTTCGGGTGTGGTCTTCTTGAGCTCATCGCGGAGTGTGTCTTTATGTGTTTGAAGATTTGCGGGAAGGCTTGTAAGGTAGTTTTCAATAGCTTCCTCAAATGCAGAAGCGTTGACCATATTGGCTAGTCTGTGGTAGGAGAAGAAAAACTTGAAAAGTGAGGACAGCAGGCGAAAAGAACTGTGGAACCCAATATTTCGCGTTCGGAATAGGTGGGTAATATATGCGGTTATAGCTTCGGCTTGTAGCTTTGGGATCCACTAGGGAAGGATGGGCGGTACCGTTTGCGGTAGCCCCACGAGGTTAGATTGTAGGGTTTTTTACCGTACCACATTGATACCAAACCAGTGATTCGATAATTAACGCCATCACGGATCCATGTAATGATCACTTCGAGAATTTGTTCTGGGCGGGGAATCGCTAAGTTGTTACAGCCACCCGGTCGCTGTCTATGCATAGCAATGACATCATACATCGATAAAACACCCTTAGGAGGTCACTTGCATAGCTCGCGCTAACGTAATACAGAGAATTTAAAACCACTCGAGACATACATTTTAAGAAGCAGAAATGAGACAAATACACGTTTACCAAATTTCCTCGTACAGGTATACGAGCAAATTAAGCCAGCGTCCGGATCACTTTCCTTACGACGTGTCCTTCGATGGAATGCATGGGCCAGCAATGTGATTGGCTATTGGCAAATCATCAACCATCATGCACACACAGCCACCATTAGCTCTGCAGCGCGCATTATTGCACCAGTAAGACTAACCATGCAGCCAGCAACAGCAACATTGGAGGTAAGGCAGCATCGCGGGCTGTACACTCTTAGGTCCCGTTTAATTGGGCCATACTAGCTGCGCCCGGCTGAGCCACTCCACTGGCAAAGAATAACCTCAAAGAACGATAAGTGAATTATCATACATTCGAAACTTCCGGTGAATGAGGCTGAGAAGAATGATTGATGGATTGGATGCGTCACATTAGGTGGCGAGGAAACTCGTGCCACTCTTTGCAGATTCTATTTGCCCTTATCCCTTTTATTATTGTCCAACCGTGACATTGTATTCAGACTCTAACGTTCGATAACAAGCCCCGACATGGCAGAATACCCGAAATACCGAAATTTTGCAGCGATGATCCACCGTGGGCCAAAGCGATATCTGTTGTATACCGTTGAAACTTACTTAGATATGGTCCTGAAGATTGGAAATATGAAAATTAAACTACACAAGTGCTTGAACCAAGAAATTGGTGCGATTAGTTCCAATAAGAATATGAATAGGTGCTTTGACTTGGTACGTTATATTCTTTGAGAACACGCTAGGGAACCCACGACTGCTGCGCTCGAAACTAGCCGTCTGACAGAATTGCGAGCAACAAGGAAATCTGGGAACGAGAGCACACAACTGCTAGCGTCAAATTAATATTTGCTTTATTTTTATACCACAATACCACAACGTAGCTAGCGCTGTACATTGACTAGGGGCTAGATAAATGTAAAGTACTGAGGGTTACCTACACTGTAATCTATAATGTATGTAAACCGATCTACATCTCATAGACTTATTTTTGTTTGAAGTTTCAGAAGCGTTCATGGACACACCAGCTCTTTTTCCTACAGTGTAAAAATCGCAACCTTTTCATATCGGAATGTAATTAGTAGTTGGCATGTCTGATTGTTTCCTTAAAAGTATAACCGAATCTGTGCAAAGCGCAAAGATACAATGCGTAGAGATATCTTGATTTACGGCGGTAGGTTTAGCATCGCCTCACTGCTCGCAAACCACAAGGTCAAGGACAGATTAGCACAGCCACTTTTATCTTTAGTTCTCCCAAAAATTTACTGGTCTGTTTTACGAGTGCATACAGATATGGAGCCTTGCACCCGACACATACGTAGTCATTTAACAAAATTCGAGAACGTACCATTGGCGGTTCATTGAGCATAATCTTTGACATATCAAAAAAATATAGCCACGATGACAATTTATTTCTCGTTTAACATTTTTGATATATCACTGGCCTCTACTTGTTTAAGAAGCAATATACGCTGCTAATAGCACGTTCGCGTATAAATTGTATGAGGAGCTCTAACCCACGATGAGAAAATGCGCATCAAAACTGAGGCTAGGGTATAAAGATGCTGTTGAGAATGATCCCCAAAGAGCAGGCTTCGCAACCGTCCGTCCGACCTGGCGTCGTACATGGCCCGACATCAGCGTTCCCGGTCGGGTACAGGCAAGGAACCCCTAGGCCGTCTCGGTAATATAGTTCTCTCCCTTGGGCGATGCTAGTGAACTCGGCGGTGCTGAACGGGTGGTTCGTAAAATGATATCCGGGTAGCCGAGTGGAGATCGTAGAATCATATGGATTTCAAACATCCGCTGGTTCCAGACACGGATAATGCGGACATTAGCTGACTGCCTAAAGACTTGGTTCTAATAAAGTGGTAGGCCTGAAGCTAGCAACATACAATTCTGCGGAGCCTGGCCTGTCGCCATTGTTGCTAAAATCACATTGGGGCAAAATCGTATTGGCGAGATCCTGAATAGAATATACGCAGCCCATCTCGCACTCCGAAAAGTCAGTATCTCTTCTTTTCTCTCATGTCTTTTCATATAATCTACCCTCTCTCGCATCGCTTCATATCCTCTGCCTCTCTTTCTTTCTCTCGCATCTCTTCCTATCCTCCGCTTCTCTGTCTATCTCACACATCTATTCATATCCTCTGCCCTCTTTTCCTGGCAATGCCCAACAGAGATCTTAGTGGGCTCTGTTGATAGACCTCCTGGTGCAGGCGGAGGATTTACAGCTTTAGTGTTTTTCAGATTTTCTTTGTTTGCTTCTCTGTATTTCTGTTCTTTTGCCCTAATTCTCGACCTCATCTAGCCCTGTTTCAAGAATATGTTACAAATGTTATGGACTACAGGTCCCTGGCGGTATATAGCCCGAGAGCATGTTGCCCTAGGGTATTGCGGGCAGAGTTCCAATCCCGGTACATTGTGGTCACGGTGAGGGCGACATGATGCCCGAACGAGACGGACGGTTGCAAAGCCTGTTTGCGAGAGAGTACTGACAATTGCGAAGTTCTGTAGGACACATTTCGTGGTTCTTCGTTTGCAATGATATTTCCGAACATAATCATGACGGGTCTGGTGTCATATATTTACAGTATACAGTCCAATAGTTTATCTATTTATCTATTTTGTAGCTGCTATTTAAGAATCATTACCATTCTATTCATTTATATCTTCCTTTTAATACCATGACGTAGAAGACCTCCCCGTGTTGGTAACTCCGTTGAGTTCTGCAGAGTGGCGGATGAATATGAAACCGAAAAACTGTAAGAACCACTTATAGCTCAGATTACTCCTGCTGCTGTCTAGTTGTTGAGATCAATCGAGTACGAATACAGATATTGAATTGACTATCGTACAAAAGTGATTGTCTAAAGAGCAAAGAGAGAGAGAGACAGGCGTAAATATATAGGAAAGGAGAGAGTATACTCGGCGAAGCCGAGTATCACACCCGGAGACCGATGCCGGGCATCACTCCCGCGGCTAGCCCTCCTCCTCAGTATGGGGGCCGCAAGCCACCGGTCACATGCCCGCAGCCTTAGGCCAACGGAGGCTGTAAGCCCCCGAACGCCACACAAGCCTTCGGGCCAAATCCCGTGCCAACACTAGTAGTGTTAGGGCGACCACGGAAGATCAATTGATGATTGTGTTGACCCGGCTGAATGCCAAGAGTTTACAAAAACGTGCAGTAATGGTGTCAAGTTGCACAAAATTTAAGGATCTAGCAGATCTAACGAGTAGATCCCGTGAATCACAGACAATCACGCGTGTACCTGTATCGACCAAACACGTGACTCACCCACGACTCTTGTCATAACGAATTCAGTCATTTGAAGGATTCGTGTGGAAAATGTGGGATACTATTGGATCTAAAGGTAAAATATATGCCTTATATACATAGTTCGGAGATCCCGTCGGTTTTCGGAGGTCGCCAAAAGTGATCGGAGTCGCGAGTGCAGAGTGGCGGATGGCGGGTGGCAACAGTGAGAATTTGTGTACGGGAGCGCCAGCGACTCCGAGAGACCTCTATAGACTTTGCTCTGGATTCTATTGCAAGAGAGATTGGTACTTTACCATACCCATACCAGTTCCAAATATAAAATAGAATTTTTGTATTACGATTTCTATGGAATGTGGGAAACTGGTACCCCAAATTTGTTAAGTCGCGCTAAGAACGCTATAATCTTGCTGTTTTCAAACACTGGGGATGTGGTCTAGTGGTATGATTCCTCTTTAGCATAGAGGCGGTCCGGCGTTCAATTCGCCGCTTCTCCATTCCTTTTGCTTCCTCGCTTTGTTAGCGCGCAGAGCAAGACAGCGGCCTCATCGGAGAAGCGGCGATTTTGGCGGTGAGTCAAACCCATACCCAGTTTGTGCATCTTCCACCCTTAGTGCATGATAGGTTTAGCGGGCGTTGGCCGAGTGAATTTCACAAAATGGTGAATCAAATCGGTACACGCATGTAGGTGTAGAACCCTCTCAGTACAAAGAGGGCGGTGTCAGCGTTCTAATGCTATATGCACATTTCCATGTAACAGAATAGAACAAATCTTGGGTAGTAATCGATAGGATAATCAGCGCCGTAAATCTCCACTACTCACTATGGAGTGCTGCTTTCAAGTGAATTGATCTGGCGAGGGATCTTAATGATGATATTTTTGTGCTGTTTCTGCGTCTCGTTTGCCGTGTCGTTGTTTCCTTAGTTTTCTAGCGTCACACGCTACACGCGACGTGATAGACTAGCAAGCCTGCTAGTCCTCCTAAGAATATGGTGCGAAACGTTTTCTAAACTATTCCGGCGCTAAAGTGCTTGCCACTACTCAGTCAGTTACAGTGTTTTTGGAACGTTACTATGACCTCACTAGGTAACTAATGACGATGTATAAGGTTCTATCGGACGATACCCAGTGTTCCGAAGCGGCCTGAAGATATCTGACGACCGGCCTGCATATCTTTGAAGCCTGCATATTCCTTCAAGGCCTGCATAAACTGGAGTCGGCCTGCATAAACCGGAGCCGGCCTACATTAGCCTGACATAAGCCTGGGCCAGCCTGCGTATATCATTGAGGCCTGCCGAGGCCTGTATATATCTGCGAGACCTGCATAAGACTTGGCGGCCTGCAGGCTACCTAACAGTCAGCCCGGCCTAGAACATAAAACTTAGCAGTTAGTCAGGCTTCAATTTACAAGCCTGCACAAATGAAGATCAAGCCCAGCGTCATACAGGCCGGCCGAGCCGAGCCGCTTAAGAACACTGACGAACCTATGTGCTTACAGTTTATACTATCATTACAATTTCATTAGACAACTTCTAACAGCGAGTAGTCTCAGGATCTGTTTCTGCTTACAATTAATAGTTGTACATATATATATTTCTTCCGTCATAGAGCATTGATTATTGAATCGGGATAAGCCGGAAGGTAATTAGCGTCGACTCGGCGATTAGATCAAATGTTCTCGGGCTTTAAGCTCGATAACCTGAGGGTATGGCACTCGGCTCTCCACAATATCTTTGGGCCTGGGTGGTACTCGGCTCCGGGTATGGTATTTTTCTTATACATATATGTTCTAGTCCAGTCACGGAGGATGTCCCTCCGCGGAGAGACCAGTCCAGTCACGGAGTCCCACCCTCAGTGACTGGACTGGTTCATTCACGGAGAGTACCCCTGCACCCCACCTCCGTGACTGGACTGGTTCATTCGCGGAGCATACAAACAAAGTGCTATTTACACTCAATGTCGTTGTGCAACTACAATTACACTGTGCTCCATATCTTGACTTGAAACCAGCGCTTCCTCCTCCTCCGCATCTACATTCCCATACTCCTCAAGACCATCTCCTTCCTCAATATCTCGTTCTGTAAAATCACTTTCGTCATTGCCCTCTTCCACTACATTGTCCTCTTCCTGCTCCTCGGCCTGCTCCTCCTCGTCCACATCGTTGTACTCCTCAAGACCCTCTCCTTCCTCAATATCCTGTTCTATCAAATCACTGTCATCATTATCCTCTGCACTCTGGTTGACATCCTCAACAGAAGTGGAGTATGTTTGCACTATTGCCTCTCCTTGTGTATTTCCTCGAAGTCGCTTGTGATTGTGACTGGGACTTGGTGTTGTCTTCTGTTCAAGATTGAAAGTCCCAGATGGTGCCGCCGAATCACCACTGTTTGTGCATTGAACTCCAACATTTTGCCCATGGCAATGAAGTGTGCACTCAACCTTCGCTTTGAAACACTTGCAGCAAATTGTATTGCAGTTTCCTTTGCATCCACAACATACTTGAATGAGCTCAGCAGGAGACTGAAGGTGTGTAGCCTCCCGCAATGAAAGCCTACGATGGCTTCTCTTCATCAATGTTGGAGTTTGTTGAGTAATAGTAACTGCAAGGTGGTCCATGTTTTTCATACGATAGCAACCCTCCAGAAGACCATATTGACACTGCAAGCCATAAAGATTGCCATGCTTGACTTCAACCACCCTGTAGAAAATGCTCTTGTTATCTGTTTAACATCTATCTTCGACTGGAATCTTTGGGTGTACAAGGTCACCCTTCTCAAATACTTCTACATTATTGACTGTGTTATATCTCTTTTCCATAGCGCTGACCATTCGCTGAATATGTGAAATGACCTCTTTTTCAAACGCTGAATTGCTTGGGACTGCAATGCAGGCTGGTGTTCAGTGTCCTCTGGTATATTGCTGGTTACCTGCAGTTGTGGATCGATGGATGGGTCTAAATCTTCTTGTGATTCTGCATTGTCTACAACATCCGCTGTTGGTCGCATGGCTGGGGATATTCGTGGACAATTGGGCATCAGTTGCTTGAAAACAACCTTGTATGGACTCTTTCCTGTTGTTGAGTGAACCTGCCGATTCATTGAGCTCATGGCCTGCCAAAGTGCAAGCCACCAGTCTATCGATTCCATTTCGGTCATTCATGCAGGGATTTTGCTCTTCAGAACACCATCTACCTGTTCACTAAGTCCATTGCTCTGTGGTTACGAGGCTTGCTGTGGACTACCGGTATACCATGGTGGTTTACATGGCGGTTGCATGCTCCTTTAAACTCAGTCCCATTGTCACATTCCAGTATTCCTGGAATTCCAAAAACTCCAATAAAGCCTCCCAGGTGTAATGCAACATTCCCACTTTCTTTCGACTCCATTGGAGAGGCGGCTGATACTCTACTGTAGTGGTCCCTTACATGCAAGCACCATTTGAATTTCTGGCCAAAGTGACGAAAATCAATCAGATTAATTTAAAGTCGTTCCCCGAGTTCCTTGACAACTAGTGCCTCTACTGCAGCAGCTGCTTCTGCGGAGCGTGTTTTCGCACATGTTGTGCAGTGATCGAGTAGGGATGGGACTTCTTTGTGGGTAATTCCATAGTACTTCCAAACGATTTCGGCCCATGTTTTGTCCCGCCCAGCATGCATCAGTTCACTGGCAGGTTCTCTGACTATTAAGGCAAAAACATCATGTTCACGAGGACAGAAGCGCGGAGTCTTGTGCTTTTCATGTGGCTGCTGGTAGGATTGAGCATTGATAACCTGATGATCGTACAAGGCTGTATATCAAAGGCGTCGCTGCTCAATCGTTTCTGCTGGGTGCTGTGGATGGTCTGCGTTGAGCTAAGATTTTCAGGGTCTCAGAAAGATTCAGCAGCTTGATTATGATATGCACGAGTTTACTGACTGACCTTGATTTGGAGTTGCTTGAATCTATCCAAGCGGTATCAGTTCTTGTGCCCAGAACAATTGATATGCTGCAAGAAGGCATCACAAGCTTCAGTGCTGAACGTCTCTGGGGCCGTTGGTGTAGGATCAGATAACGTCATGATTTTGAAGGTAGAAGACATGGTGGTAGTGGTTGATTGGGAAAGCTAATGTCAGTCTGAATATTTCGAAGATACTAATAAAGAATGTAGATATAGTGAGCTCTGAAGGCAGAATCAGCAACATATATAGAGACGGAGGGTGTATTTAGATCATGATCATCATCGTGGATATATTTGGCTACGCATAGAATCTGCACTTGTCCTGGGCTGAAGGTACACAGTTGCGCTGGGCTGAATGCATGTAGTCGCGCTGGGCTGAATATGACCAGCTGAGTACGCATACAAGCATGGGCATATATGGGTGCAGAGCATACACCGAGTGTACACTTGGTAAATGGAGCAGTCCAGTCACTGAGGGTGGGACTCCGGGACTGGACCGGTCTCTCCACGGAAGGCCATCCTTCGTGACTGGACTAGAACAGGTGCTACAGAAACCGATTCACTGTTTGTTTTGATGATTCCGGATTCCCTTCACTTACAGTATGTTCCCAAGCGGCCCGGCCGACTAGCAGGGCCACTAGCGGCCTGATTCTAACAATGAAAGTGTCCTGTGCAGTGACAATAAACACAAATAATCATATTTTACAACTCTCATACCAACAGGCATATTCCTGTAGGAACCGACAAAAGCCTTGGCGAAACCGAAACAGCAAGATACCTCGACAACAATAATACCAATTGAAAAATGGACAGTGGCAATCGATTCTGGAGCTTGAATTGAACGAGGAGCAAGCGTCCCAGCACCAGCCAGACCACGGGAGGAGGGCGCGGCAGGGAATCCACGCAGCTGAGTGGGGTCGCGGAAAGAATACCCGACTGAGGCGACGCATCAGCCATCGCGCAAGCGATGGCGAGGACTATGAGGCTTGCCTGACAGAACTGATGACCAAATTCAAAGTGCGCAGGAGGAGTGACCTGGACACGGCAGAAGCTGGAGAGGCGAGGAGCGACCCGCCTACTGATGTGGCCATGGAGATGGCAGCACAGGCGACATCCATCGCCGCAGAGACTGTAGGCGTGACATCATTTCAGCGGATCGAGTGAAATGAGAAGGGAAAACGGATAAGTAGGAGCGACACCCCGGCGGCTCCAGGTGACTGACGGAGCCGCGTGGAGAGGACAATACCACAGCAGGCACAGGAAATGACCCAGCTACACCAAACAGTTGGACATCTTGAATGGCTGGTGGAAGCCCGTGCTGCCCACGAGGATGCACAGCGGCTGGGAATGATGACGTGGATGCAAGGGAGAGAGCAGGAGTGGGACTCCCGCCATGAGGAAGACAACCTGTGGGAGGCGGGCGTCACCAACATGATTGCAAAGACCATGAAAGGGGTAGCACAAGCCCAGGAGGGGAGAGAGAATGTAAAAGAAATGACCTCCAGGACAGACTGTGGGGGGCCAGAGGCCTCCCAACATCCAGACACGACGCGAGAAGAGGGACCAGAGAAGCGCCAGCAGCTGCAGCAGCAACCGAAGCCCACACTGCAGCTCAAACCACAGCGTAATCTGCATCACGTACCCAAACCAAAGTCAGCACCCACAAACACTAGATTGTTGGGGACAGTCCCACCCAGAGCCGAGAGTCAGAGAGCGCATATCCGCCCAGGCCCCACCCCGACGGCTGGATCGAGCATGGCAGTGAGACGCCTGCTAATAAGAAGAGATGAGAGTGTATCGCTCTCCAATTCAATGGACCAGGAAATAGCGTGAGCAAGTAACAGAGCGCTCTTCCAGAGGAAGGCACCGGCACAGAATGGGATCATCAACGCCAAAATGAATGCCAATGGCATGATGACTGCAATCCCGCACCCAAATGTGACAGCAGAGATGGATCTACAGTACTGTGATATTATCATCAACGCAGCAAGGACAGTAGAGAAAGGAGTCATGGACGTCAAAGTGAATTAGTCCTGGGAAAGGCCAATGATGCATGCAGTCCCTCCCATTCGGTGCATGGGAAAAGGCACAGAAGGCCTGCAGAAGATGCGACATGAATTCAAAGCGGAGAACAAGGGTATGGTGATCCCCACCCAAGTAAGGTGCCTGGCGAACCCACATACCATCTGTGGGAGGAGGCAGAATCGAGCAATTGACGTGTCATCGGTAGTTTCTGTCGTAAAGGGGAACAAGCTAGCACAGAGCTTTGTCATGAAAGACATCAAGGCGGCGGGGGTGTGGTACCAAGTCGAAACGTACACAAACGAGGGACATGTCAGCAGGTGCGAGCTCTGCTGTGGGCGGGGTAACATCAAGACCCAGTGTGGCAGCAAGCCTAAAGGTTGCTACTGCTCAGGTTATCACTGGACAAGCGACCACAAGTGCAATGCGGTGGGATGCACTGCAATGCAGGGATCACTCTGCGGCCACATGCTGGAAATGATCCCTAATTGCAAAGGAAATCACATCACGTGCAGCAGCAGGTGCGTGAGGAAGAGGGTAGCCACCAAAGCGAAGATGCAGAGGACAAAGATAGGGCTAGTTGGACGAGTGTCCACAAGCGCAGCTCGGGGGATCGCAACGGGCTCGACCAGAGTGGTGCTTGGCCCTAGGCCTCAGGGGGTGGTGGAAGGAGGGGGAGATGGAGAGGAGAATGTGGATGTGGACAAAGAACACGGGGCAGCAGGGAATGCAAGGGTCATCATGATGGCCGAGACTGATACTGCAACCACGACCGCGAGTGATAACGAAACTCAGATTGGAACTGGAGCCCTAGCTCCCAATCATTGGAGTGATCAAGCCAAACTGCGCTAGGTAATAGGAGCGGACCATTGCGGCGCTGAAGACGGCAGTTGAACCAAGGGCAGACGTACTGTGCTGGCAAGAGCCACCGAGAGAAAGAAGAGAGTTTGCGATCCGTCATTCGGCATAACAAATAAGAGAAAGAACAAGACTTTGGACAGCAATATGGAAGGGGAGTGGCCTGGTGGTTCATGACTAGACCGATTTGAGCAGCGGGACCAATAGCGATGTTATCGCCACCCACCTGTCAGGCCGTATATCCGTATATGGCCGCGTATGAGAGTATATGAAAAGATACGGTTGCACACGTGGATGTGGTAATATAATAGAGTAGTTGATAGGTAAGATTATCGCAGGCGATCCCGGAGAGATCGCGAGTCGTCTATATCAGGTTGGAGTTACCCGGCCCTCGACACGTCTGGTGCCATTGCCGAGAACCTAATCATGACTGCCATTACACCACCTCATGAGAAGAAATGAAAGATTTCAAGGATTGTCAACGTTTACGATCTGCAAGACATGCAGGCGGGAGAGAGAGAAGGACAGGGGCGAAAATTGAACTGGCAGAGAGTCATTCAGCAGGGTGCCACTGCCCTCGCAGGACACTTCAACAGCCACAGCAAATGATGGCACGCAAGATGCCAAGTGCAGCGGAATGCTGCTTTCTGGGCAGGCTTGATTGATGAGAATGGACTGGATATTGGAAATTACGGCAGGCCCTCCCACATTTGGACAAGAGAGGACCAGCAAGGCGAGTCAGTCATCGACCTGACGTTGGCAAATCGACCAATAGTAAAATGGACCACTCTGGCCGATGACCATGCCACTGCATCCGAACATGAGGTAATGGAATGGGAGGTGGGAGTAGACAGGTACGATGAGGCGGATCATGGGAGGGTAGTAGGGTGGAATTTACGTGCAATGATGGAGAAGGATGGGGAAGCAGCGGAGAAGCTACGGATGGAAATTGTGACGATGAGAGCTCAACTCGATGCAGAATGCACAGCGGACGAGGTGGAGCAGGAGACCTCATAGTGTCAGGAAGCAATGAGCAGCATTCATGGCGCCACGGAAAAGAAAATCAGGATTTGTGCCTGGTCAAAAGGGGTGATGGAATGCTGACATCAACGAAAGAAGAATGATGGTCGGAACAGAGAGAAGGTGAAGACGGAATTTGGAGGAGGCTACCTGGGTGAAGGCAGAGATCCAGAATTTGATCCGGCAGTCCACGAGAAAAATGTGGAGTGATTACTTGTGGATCCTTATGGCAGCCGAGGTGTGGAGAGTAGCATGATGTGTCAACCCTCCGGCGCATGACGGTGCAGGCCTTATCAGACCGAGAAGGCAAGCAAGCAAACACATCATTAGAGAAGGAGGAGATGCTGAGGCACAAATCCTTTCCCTCGAACGACGGCGATCAGTACTACCGATGATCGCCAGCCCGAACCGGACACACACCCGTTACCGAGCACGCGGTTGAGCGAGCTTTATTTTCTCGGGCAGTCAATAAAGCACTGGGACTAGGCACGCTGTCTTTTTGCGTTCTATGGCTTCTCTGGAAGTGGGACAAAGAGAGGATTGTGAGGCTGACGAGGGCAGCAATTCACAAAGGGAGACACCCAGCACTATGGAAGTGGGCTAGCAGCGTGGTGATTCGCAAGCCTGCCAAAGACCACTATACAACGCTGAATGGTTACAGCTCCATATCGCTGCATCGCTGCATGGCAAACGTGGTGGAGAAAGTATCTGCGGAACAGCTGTCAGAAGAAGCCGAACGATGGGGGCTACCGAGCAACTGCCAATTCGGAAGCAGAAAAGGACGGTCACTCATCGATGCAGTGGCAATCTTGGTCGACAGAGCTCATGCAGCTGGGACACACGGCCACATAACAGGCGAGCTTCTCATGCACATTATGGCAACCTTCCCCATCGTGGCAAAAATGAAGACTAGTCATTCTGATGAGGATCAGGCAAATGGAAAGAGATCTTAAACAATGAACGGAGAGCATTGTGTCCTACAGAACTGTCGGGATGATAACCAAAGGAAACGCCATGCACAGACACCGAGTGGAGGCAGCGGTTCCGCAAGGCTGACTTGTATCATGAATCGTCTTTGCAATCTACACCTCAGGACTTATCCGGTGGGTCAAAGGGTATGACTCAGGGGCCGAGGGGCTATACTTCGTACCCGACCATGGCAGGGCGGCGACCGGAAGGAATGTCAAGTATGTCATCTCGATACTTGAGAGATCCTCAGGAAAGAGCGTTGAGTCGGCAAGCAGACGAGGGTTACAGTTCAATACTGGAACGATGGAGGCCGCACTGTCCACGCGCAGATGGGGCCACAGAGAACACCTTCATCAAACAGTGACAGCAAGGATAAAACTCGGAAGCGGGTCCATACAATTCAACCCACAGGTGACACACTGATTGCGCATCTGGATGGACGCACATCTAACATTCAAGGAGCACCATAACAGATACATGAAGAAAGCCAGGGCAGCAGAGACCAGACTCCGAACCCTTACCAAGACATACTGCGTGGTTCCTCAGAGCTTAAGGGCCATCCATGTGCCATGCGTCCAGGTGGTCGCACTATATAGGAGCGAGCTCTGGTGGGATCCCAGGGAAGTACGCAGGCAGGCGAGATGACCTCCAACTACTCCTCAATCCACAAGCCAGATCCATCTGGGGCATGCTGCCAACGACCCCGTGGGGTGGACTAATGAGAGAGTCAATGGTTACACCGGCACCGGTGACCTTGGACTCCAGACAACAGTCACTCGCTGAGAGACCAGATGATGGATGCGGTACAAAGCTAAAAGTGCTATACAGGAACCCATCTCCCGGTGCACCAATACGCGGAGTGGTCCAGACAGAGCATGACCATGGCCGGACAACCAAAGGGATGAATTGGTCGGCCCCTGGCGAAGAAACCGTAGTCAGGACCACCAAACCGGACAACACTGATGCAGCCAAAAGCGCGGCGCACCTCAGGGCAAGAAAGAAAAAGCCAATAATGCAGCAGGTGTCTGGATGTGGTGGACCGATGGATCATGCTCAGATGATGGCCGAGAGGGAGCCGCAGCGGTGTGTGAACACGGGAATCAATGGAGGTCTCACCGTCTTCTCGGAGCTATTAACTGGCAGCTTTCTACTCACCGGCCATATGGAGGTATTCAACGCGAAACTGTGGGCAATAGGGCTAGCTCTTGACGTGGCGATCGAGAAGAGAGAAACAGTGCAGATGCAAGCAGAGCAGATGGTGGCAGTCATCAGCGACTACCAGCCGGCAATTGGATGAGCAGCACACCTGGGGCCGGGCCCAGCGCAGCATCTGCCAACGTGGTCGAACAGAAGGGCGCCTAGTCTCCTGGCACACGCCATTGCAACCAAGATCGACTGAGTCCCGGGACACCCCGGCATCCCCGGAAACGAATACGGTGACCATCTGGCAAACCTGGCCCGAGATGCAGGCGGAAGCACAGTTATCGAGCGGCCATACACCGCGGCCTTGAACATGGCTAGATGAATCCCAGAGCAACGGTCTGCTGCTAAGGCGGGGTGGGATGCCGACACGTGTAACAAGAACTTCAGCTACAGACGCAAGGGCAAGGCGGGGACCAAAAGACCTATTCCGATGACCAGCGTACAGTCGCTGGCCGCTAGGTTCTACTGACCGATTATCCGGGCACATGCCAACTGGGGTCTACCTACTGTGGTTCTGCCGCCGAGATGACGACAAGTGCCCAAGGTGTGCAGGCATGGTGTCCCAGACGCGGGGGCACCACGACTGCTACTGCAGCCAGTGGAGCGACCAGCAGAGAGAACTATCGAAGGTCGTGGGTATAGCGACGGGCTTTAAAGTGGGCAGATGCTGGCATGTACAGATTTTGGAGCTTTTTACCATAGAACAGTGCGACCAAGCGGTGATGGACTTCTTGGTGGCCACAGAGGTTGGGAAGTTTTCACCCAAATGAAGTAGCGGTATGGAGCGGGCTCAGGGCTTGGGGCTCAGGAGCGGCACTGGCGGCAATGGGGCTATAGCATTCTTTCGTTCTTCCCTTTCCTTTTGTTTTTCTCTCATCTGTCAATTGTCAGCGGGGACGAAGGGTAGCGGGGCGGGACCTCTGCCATCTCGCCGGCTCGCCCGGAGGCGGAGGGGATATCAGGGTCCTGTCATACTCTAATTAGAGTCAATACAGTATGATTAAACAACAACAACCGCATATTCCTGCGTTCATACTAAGAATGAGGAATTCGGCGTTTTGCCAGGCGACCAATCGCTGGAACTGTTATCACATGCGGATAAACTTCCTCCTCTGGACTAAACGTTTCTCCCCATTCTAGAAACAAAGTGAGAAAGCTGCCAATACCAATCAAAAATGGTATCAATTGTACAACGAAATCCAAGGTGTTCACGCCATCTGTACTCAGGTTAGTCCATACCTGCATATGGGCATAATAAACAAGGTACTAACTAATTCTATTCCACTTCACCATATACTCCACCGATGCGATACGAAATCCCAGTCCAAACAAATTGTATGTTAGGAACAATATGCTAATTGTGGACTCGGGAATGTGCCGACAACAGCGGCCGAAAGAAGGCTTTGAGCCATGCAAGAGACTAATGAGAAAAAAGAGAATCATGAAGATGTAGCAGACAGACGCCTCTTGCTCAAATTTTCTGAACCAGCCGTAGAGATTTACTCGGATAAATAGAAAGCCATATCCGGTACACGCTGAGTGGGAAAGTCTGTCGAGGCCACAGAACCAGAACTAGAACTAGGCAGTGTTCCTAAGCGGCCAGGCCGGCCTTAGCGGCGGCTTTCAAATGAGGGCTGGGCCGGGCCTGGCGGCTTTTCTTGGCGGACTAAGCCTAAACAGAATATTTTGTTCGAAAGATTCTCTGCTGCCTTTACTTAGAAAGTCTCCACAGTACGAAACATAAACCATATCCAACTCAATCATCGTAGCCCTTCCATTGCCGTATTCCATCCATCAACCAGGCCAAGGCTTATGCAGGCCGATGCAGGCTTGTTAAATCACGTGCAGGCCGGGCGGCTTCTGACCCAGGCCGGGCCGGGCCGCCCTTAGCGCAGGCTTTCAGAATGGAGGCCGGGCCGCTTAGGAACACTGGAACTAGGGAGTAGCAGTTCCTTGTGCGGTCTACTAAGGTATCGAGAACGGCTAAGTTGGAACGCGTAAAATGCTGAAGCTCTGAGAGCGTAAGTTCTCTAGGTCCTATATCAGGCATGCAATTAGAGTTAGGCGAAAATTATATTTTTAGCCGCAGGACAGAAACACTGACCATCGAAGTTGCTCGGTATGTTAGCTGGAAGGCAAAATGTAAACGACACAATAATTGCTGCTTCCACAACTTCAAGATCCGATTTGTTAATTGTAACGTAGAAAAGAGCAACAAGCGTCGCCATCTTGAGCAACCCGCCGGCAAAGAAGGAGACCATGGGAGGATTCTGTTTACAGGCGTACCCTGCTACACATGAAAAGGTTTGGAGATAGACACCGATTCGGATCCCAAGACCATAAAGGTTGTCGTTGCCATCAAAGCCGCACTGCCATTGAAGCAGGTGCAGGATCCAGGTAATGTGGCGTCGGATTGCTGCGGCCGATGTCAAGATGCATGTTACTATATGATCTGAAGGGAAGTCGCCGATACTAAGATCGCCGAATTGACTCACAGGCTACGCATTCACAGTCGTAGACTCATCCACGGGTTTTCACTCGCCACCGCTACTGGTATTTGCAATCGTGAGCTTCCATGGACTTCCATGGTGTTCAAGGCTCTCATGTATATAAAGACTTTGTCCGCTTTACATTCGTAACAATGCAAAAAATCAGGATAATGAGTGCGAACGTTGGTAAACTCAGCTGCATAGCCACAACTGACTACAGAAACCGCTGTGACTCGTCAATATGTGAGGTTGGTATTTAGGACTGCAATATAGAAAGCAAACTAACTATGGGTGAGGTAAGGGGCGCTCTTCAACGAAATAGAATTATAGCACACCTGGCTCTGACTGTTAGTATATGTCATCGATATTCCGGCAGGACGTCGATTTTAAAGCCTGGGGCTGAGGAAGTTCGCGGATATAAAAATCACTGCCTGTCATCGTGTTGGTGATTTGGGATTCTGAAATACTCCAGGGCACGAAACCTAAGTGGTTTACGTTGGTTGACGTTGCCTGGTTGCATTGCAGGAGAGCTGAACATTTAGCTGCATTCAAGTCCGCGGGTATTTGTCCGATCACAAAGTGATCTATATATATAATGACCGTCCAAAACGTTAGCAATTGATTCTTCAAGCACTATACATCAAGTTTCAATATATGGTGAATCAGAAACTAGGAGGTGAACGAGGACGGATTTAAGCACATTTCATGTATTGGTCACTTTGTGGTCGGATAAAATGTAGTACGCCGGGCACTGCTTATGGTATTTGACACCTTCTAATTCCCGGTAAAACGTCGATTTTAAAGCCTGGGGCTGAAGAAGTTCGCCGAATGGACCCCTGTTAGAGTGTTGCTGATTTGAGATTCCCGTTGGTTGCGCTACTGCAAGTTGCACAATATGCGTACTGCATAGTGAGATTTTATGCTGAGGCTCTCCAACATTGATACGCTGCATCAGGTGTATTATCAATCGTGGAGTCTTACAGTCAGCAAATCATTGCTTCAGTTAATTTAAAAGGATTTAACATTTACGTCATAGCAAGACCCTTAATTAACTTAGAAATGCCAGTTCAACTTGCCATGCAAAATCTTTTGGACCTTTACTTCCTAACCTGGACATAACTCTTTTTACGTCAATCATACAAAAGAAATTGCATAAGTCATTCATATATATAGTTATAGTCTATTACTTTAATAATATTTCTCTCTCAGCCGTCAATGCACCTTTGTGAGGTTGGTATGCGTGTTACCACAACCACATTCAATCCTGAATCTAGTTCGAGTGTAAAATACAGGTTTTATAGATAACTGAGCTGATGGTACCCCAAGAATGGGTCACAACATGTTCTACAGTCATTCCGTTTGGCTTTGGTAGAAATTTCTTAAGTCGTCACAACCCAAGAAGGATAATACTAAAATCCCTAAAGCAACAATTAATAATAATTTCTCAATTGTATGAGATTGACCCTAGAATTTCAGATGGTGCGTGACTTTCAAGAAAGACCCGGGAGAGCATTAGGACTCATCACTCGCTGGGCGAATTTGGACTCGGCCTTGTAGTCATTCCTCGCAGCAGCCGAGTGCCCGTTTGGTAGTATATTCTCCCGAATACATCAACCTACGGGATCATACAGCGGGTGTGAATGGAGCTGTAGGGTTCCCAACTTTCCGTCTTATCCGGGCAGAGCTATGCCCAACCCCGGATTACAATTTTCAGGGCTACCCACTTTTCCTAGAGCTTCCAATTTCTGACTACAACCCTGCAGGGCCTTGGAGTCTTTACACATGATGCTTAAGAGTTGATTAGGGATTTGGCCCGGTGGCTTCCCTAGTGTTCGGTGCTGGTGGGCTCGGGCATGAGGCCGGTGGCTTACGGCCCCCATGGGCCTCGCCTGCCCCCACCAGTCTCGCCTGCCCCCATGGCGAGGAGGAGGGCTCAGCACTGGTACTCAGCATTGGGCTCCAGCTTTAGCAGTCGGTATAGAGTTTTCCTTCTCTCTCTTTCGTATATAAGTCCATAGTGTTCCTTCTTTTTGGATCGACAGACAATTCTTCTTCTTTTCTTCTCCATCATCTTCTCTCGTGTCAACATTACGTTGAATAGGCCCAGGGCAGCGACTGGCGAGGCGGATCAACAGAAGGGCGCGGAATCTCCTCGCCCACGGCATCGCAACCGAGATCCACTAGGTCCCGGGAGACCCCGGCATGCCCGGAAACGAAGAAGCAGACCGTCAGGCGAAATTAGCCCGAGAGGCAAGCGGAATCACAGTGATAGAGCGGCTATACACCTCGGCCTTGAATAGGGCTAGACGAATATCCGAGGGAAGAGCAGCAGCCAAGGCGAAGTGGGAGGCCGACAAGTGCAGGAAGGTCTTCAGCTGCAGACTCAAGGGCAAGGCGGGGACCAAGAGACCTATCCCGATGACAAGCGTAAAGTCACTGGCCGCTAGGTTCTGACAACTAAATTCCGGGCATGCACCCACTGCACTCTACCGAAAACTTTTCAGCCACCGAGATGACGGCAAATGCTGGTGGTGTGGAGGGACAGTGTCCCAGACGCAGGAGCACCTCTTCCGCCACTGCAGCCGGTGGAGAGACCACCACAAAGCACTATGGAGGGCGGTGGGAAATGCGACGGGCTGGAATGCGGGAAGATGCCGACACGTGCAGATCTCTGAGCAATTTTCCATCGAAGAGTGTGACCAAGCGGTGATGGACTTCCTGGCAGCCACTGAGGTCGGGAAGCTTCCGCCCAAATGAACTCGCGGTATGGAGCGAGCTCAGGGCTCAGGGCTCAGGAGCGGCACTGGCGGTAACGGGATTATACCTTTCTTTCTGTCTTTCTTTCTGTCATTCTCTAATCTTTCATTTGTCAACGGGGACGAAGGGTAGCGGGGGGGGGAGCGCCGTGTTGACCAAGGATTTGGCCCGGTGGCTTCCCTAGTGTTCGGTGCTGGCCGGCTCCGGCATGAGGCCGGTGGCTTGCGGCCCTCATTGGCCTCGCCTGCCCCCACCAGTCTCGCCCGCCCCCACCAGCCTCGCCTGCCCCCATTGACCTCGGCTGCCCCCATGGCAAAGGGGGAGCATCAGGTCAAGACGGCAAACAACAGCTTTGTCGATGCCGAAGGCTGTGGAACCATTACATTTTATGTCGACAGGCCAAATGCGAAGCCCGCGGAGATCGTCCTGCAACATGTTCTTTATGTGCCAGCCTGCGGCGTGAATGACCTCCTCAGTATCATCCAGTTAATGCGGAAAGGAGTCAACTTCGATTTCAAACTCGATGGAGCTACGGGAGCCTTGGGTCAGTCCTCGTCTATGAAGCACCGCTTATCAATAGTCCATTGGCCTCCGAGCATCTACAACCTTGGCCTCAGTCTCGAAAGCCTCTGTGGCAGTGGATGATCCACCCAGCACCACTCCAAAATCCGAGATCTCTGACGCCTATTCCAACATTTGCCACGCGGTTGATGATAAGGATATCCTTGTTAGGCATGCTCCCCTCGGCCATCTCTCTTTGCCAGCTACCAAACGGCTCCCAAATACAGTCCTCGGTATCCAATTGCATGCTAAGAGCCCATTGACATGCACTTGTGAGGCATGTATCATGGGCAAGATGATCCGGAAGCCGTTCCAGCCCTTCTGTTTGGAGGATAAGGCAAAGACTCGACTTCTTGAGTTAATTCACTGCGATGGGATCAGGCCAATGCAGACCCAGACTACTCGCGGCTACTGATATATTATTGTGTTTATCGACGACCACTCGATGTACACCGAGGTCTACTTCATGAAAGCCAAATCTATGGCTCCAGCGAAGTTCAAGGGGTATATGGCGAAAGTGGAGAAGCAGCACCCAAAGTTGAAGGTGTGCCGAATTAGAGTTGATTGAGGAGGTGAGTATGCTTGTCATGAGAAGTTTCTTGAGTACTTTGCTGAGGAAGACATCATTAGGGTTGTATCAGCCCCATACTCACAGCCGCAAAATGGCATTTCGGAGAGACACAATCGCACAGTGCTGTACCCGGCGTGGTCTATGCTGAAGCATGCTGAGATGCCGAACGAGCTCTCGGCCGAGGGGTATCCACAGCAGTCTACATCAAGATTCGTCTACCATCCAGAGCTCGCCCCAATTCGACCCCTTTCGAACGACGGACGTGGAAGAAGCCCGATATCTCCCATCATTGAACTTGCAGATGCCTAGCCTTTGAATGGATCCATTGCGACCTCAGGAAGAAGGTTGATAACCATGCGTACAAGTGTGTACTCGTCGGCTACTCGGCAGAGACATTGACACAGTACCGAGTTATGCACGTCAATTCGGGCCGGGTTTTGGTTGCTCGAGATGTCACATTTGATGAGTCTACCCTATATCACCAGCTACTAAAGACTAAGGCTGCAAAGATCATGCTCGAATCAGCCGAACAGGATGAGGATTCAGAAATTGAGGATAAGCCTCCCATGCCGCCAAAAGATATGGTACAGCCGCCCAAAGCCATGATACAGTCTCTGGATGCCAGGGTACAGCTTCCGAATGCAGCTGGATTGCCTCGTGGGATCAATCCAATTGACGACTCCGATGATGATCTCACACCGCCTCCTGAGACACCCCCTCCAGAGTCACCCCCTCCAGAGACACCCCCTCTAAAGCCTAGAAGGAGTGGAACGGATGCAGCCAAGATCAGGATAACCATGATGATCGAGCAAGGACCAAAGACATACCGTGCACACCAACGAAATCGCAGCCACCAAAAGAAAGGATCAGCCTTGGCGAAACAGAATCAGCGCGATAAGTCGACAACAACGATAGCAATGAAGAAACGGACGGCGGCAATTGATTCTAGACGTCGAATTGACCCCGGAGCGAGCGTCCCAGCACCAGCGAGACCACAGGAGGAGGGCGCGCACAGGAATCCACACAACAGAGTGGGTTCGCGTAAAGGCTTGGCAGAGAAAGCGACTGACGCAACACGTCGGCCAACGAGCAAGCGATGACGAGGACTAAGAAGCTTGCCTCACAGAAGCGATGACCGAGCCCAGACCCAGCGGGAGTAGTGACCTGGATGCGGGAGAAGCTGGAAATTGGAGGAGCGACACAGCGATGGACGTGGCGATGGAGATAGCGATGGCGGCGACATCCATCGCCGCGGAGACTGCGGGCGCAACCTTATTTCAGCCCCTGGAGAGAAACGAGAATGGAACATGGAGAAGGAGGAGCGAAGCCCCGGCGGCCCCCAGTGTCTGGAGGAGTCGCATGGAGAGGACGATACGACAGCGGGCACAGAAACTGACGCAGCTGCACCGAACAGTTGGACATCTCGCAAACCTGGTGGAAGCCCAGGCAGCCCACAAGGAAGCACAGCGGCTGGCAATGATGACGTGGATTGAAGAGAGAGAGCAGAAGTGGGAGGCCCGCTACGAGGACGACACGGTGTGGGTGGCGGGCACCACGAACATGATCGCAAAGACCATGAACGGGGTAGGACAAGGCCAGGAGGGGAGAGACAGAGACACGGAAGTCACTGCGAAGATGGACCGTGGGGGGCTACAGGCCTCCCAACATGCAGACACGACACGACCAGAGGGACCAAAAGAGCGCCAGCAGCCTCAGCAGCAGCAGCAACTGAAGCTCAGGCCCAAACTGCATCTCAAACTGCAGCCAAAACCGCAGCCGGTGCCCAAGCCAAAGTCAGGACCCATACCCACACCCGCGAGACGGTGGGAGACCGTGCCACCCTGAGGCATGAGTCTGAGGGCACCCATCGGCCCAAGCCCAGGCCCAGGCCCAGGCCCCGCCCCGACGGCGGGATCAAGCGTGGCAGAGAGACCCCTGATCCTCAGAAAATAACAGAGTGTACCGCTTTCCAATAAAGTGGACCAGGAAATTGCATCAGCGATCAATAGAGCGCACTTCCACCAGAAGGCACCGGCCCATATTAGGATCATGAACGCCAAATGGAATGCCAAGGGCACGATTACTGCAATCACGCACCCGAATGCGACAGCGGAGATGGCGCTGCAGTACCGCGAAATTATCATCACCGCAGCGACAACTGTCAACAAAGAAGTCGTAGATGTCAAAGAGAATGAGTCCTGGGACATGCTAAAGATCCACACAGTCCCTCTCATACGGTACATGGGGAAGGGCACGGATGACCTGCTGTGGATGCGAGAAGAATTGGAACCGGAGAACGAGGGTATGGTGATCCCCACCGGACTAAGGTGGCTGGCGATCCCCCGGACTATTAAGGAGAGCAGGCAGACCGGAGAAATTGCCGCGTCATCGGTAGTTTTCTTCGTAAAGGGGAGCAATGTGGTACAGAACTTAGTCAAGAAAGGCATCAAGGTGGTGGGGGTGTGGTACCGAGTCGAAACGTACACGAACGAACGACCTGACAGCAGGTGTCATCTCCGCTGTGCATGGGGCCACATCGAGAACAAATGCTGAAGCGAGCCCAAATGTGGCTACTGCTCAGGCCATCACCAGACAAGCGACCACAAGTTCAATGTGGTGGGATGCACTGCAATGCAGGGATCACTCTGTGGCCACACACTTGAAAAGTGCCGTAATTGCAAGGGAAATGACATCGCATTCAGCAGCAGGTGCGTGAAGAAGAGGGAAGCCACCAAAGCGGCGCGGCAGAGCAGAAAAATAGGGCTAGGAGGATGAGCGCCCGCGAGTGCAGCTCGGGAAATGGCAACGTGCTCGAACAGAGTGGTGGTTGGCACGAGGCCCCAGGTGGTGGCGGAAGGAGAGGGAGATGAAGAAGAGATGGCGGATGTGGACGAAGAAGAAGAGGAGGCAGCGTGAGAGGCATGAGACATCACAATGGCCGAGACCGAAACTGAGGCTGCGACCAGGACCGCGCCTGATACCGAAACTGAGACTGGAAAAGGAGCCCTGGCCACTGATGATTAGAGTGATCCAGCACAACTGCGCAAGGTCAGACGAGTGGACCATTGCGGCGCTGGAGACGGGAGTCGAACGCAGTCCGGAGGTAGTATGCCTGCAAGAGCCACAGAGAGACAGAGGAGAGATTGGGATCAGCGATTCGGCATGCAAAATAAGAAAAAGAAAAAGAGATTGCACGGCGATACGTAAGGGGAGTGGCTTGGTGGTTGATGAGTGGAGGGATCTCTTGACTTGGGATGTGGCCCGGTGGCTTCTCTAGTTTTCGGTGCTGGCGGGCCCGTGCTTGAGGCCAGTGGCTTAGGGCCCCCATTGGCTTGGCCTGCCCCCAGCAGCCTCACCTGCCCCCACCAACCTCGCCTGCCCGCATCGGCCTCGCCTGCCCCCATGGCATGGAGGAGGGCTCGGCACTGGTCCTGGGCTTTGGGCTCCGGATTTGGCGGTCGGCATGGAGGATTCCTCCTCTCGCTTTCGTATGTAAGTCTATAGTTTTCCTTCTCTTTGGATCCACAGACAATTGAGCTTCTTCATCCTTTCTCTTTTGCTTTCAACAGGATCTGAGTAGAGGGGCCGATGACGATGTTATCGCTACCGACGTCTGGAGGAGAGGTGAAATGATCACGAGCGTTGTCAATATTTACAATCAAATAGTCGCGCGGTCGGGAGAGAGAGAGAGACCAGCGCCAAAGTTCAACTGGCAGAAAGTCATTCAGCAGGTTGGCACTGTCCTCGCAGGAGACTTCAACGCACACAGCGAACGATGGGACATATGATGCCAAGTGCGGCGGGATGCTACTGTCTGGGAAGTCGTGATTGACGAGAACGGACCGGAGATTGGGAATGACGGCAGGCCCACCCACCATTGCACAAGAGAGGACCTGGAAGGCGAGTCTGTCAACGACCTGACGTTGGCAAATCGACCAATAGTAAGGTGGACCATACTGGCCGATGATCACGCCACTGGATCCGACCATGAGGTCATAGAATGGGAGTGTAAAGGCATGTACGCCTGCGCTCGGCGACGTAGGCTCACATGCGGTAATTGAGTGGATATGGTTGCAAACGTGGACTCCAGTGATTATAGGTGTCGATGTGTGGTAAATTATCGCTAGAGATCTAAGGCTGGTGGCGAGCCGACTCTATAAAACGGGGGTTACCCGGCCCTGGACACGTCACATGCAGCCGTGCCGTTACAGGGAGGTAGGACTAGACAGGCAGGAGGAGGCGGATCGTGAGAGGGTAGTAGGGTGGAATGTAGTGGCAATGACGGTGGATGACGCGCAACCAGCTGGGAAGCTACAGATGGAATTGACGAAGCAGAGAACTCAACTAGAAGAAGAGTGCAAAGAAAACGAGGTGGAGCAAGAGGCTGAATGGTGCCAGGAAGCAATGAGCAGTGTTCCCGACACCGCAGCAAAGACAATCAGGATCTGTGCTAGGTCGAAGAGGTGGTGGAACCCCTACATGAAACAAACAACAAGGACGGTCGGGAAAAAGAGAAGTAGAAGACGGCACTTGGAGGAGGCTGCCCGGGCGAAGGCTGAGCTTCGGAAATCAATCCGGCAGTCCAAGAGAAAAATGTTTGGCGATTACCTCCAGAACCTTAGGGGAGCCGAGGTGTGGAGAGCGGCGCGATAGGTGAACCCTCGTGTGGGCACGACCGTAGGGGCCTTAACAGACAGAGATGGCAAGCAAGCAGACACATCATTGGCGAAGAAGGAGAGGCTGAGGCACCAATCCTTTGCCCTGAACGACGGCGACCGGTACTCCAAACTACCTCCAGCGGGAAGCGCGCACACACGCGTCACTGAGTAATCAGTCGAACAAGCCTTGTTTTCTGAGTCGGTCAAGAAAACACCGGGATCAGACAAGCTGTCGTTTGGCGCTATAGGGCTGCTCTGGAAGTGGGACACAGACAGGATTGTCATGCTGACAAGGGCGGCAATTCGAAGACGGAGACACCCAGCGGTATGGAAGCGGGCTAGTGGCATGCTGATTCGCAAGCCTGGCAAAGACCGCAATACAAAGCTGAAGGCGTTCTACTCTATATCACTGCTTAGCTGCATGGGCAAAGTGGTCAAGAAAGTAGCCGCAGAGCTGCTGTCAGAGGCGGCCGAAAGAAGAGGGCTACTGAGCGACAGATAATTTGGGAGCAGGAATGGACGGTCAGCCATCGAGGCAGTGGCCATCAAGGTCGAGAGAGTTCATGCAGCGTGGACAAACGGCCACATAACAGGCGTTCTTCTCATCGACATTAAGGCAGCCTTCCCGAGCATGGCAAAAGGAAGGTTACTCAACTTGATGAAGCTCAGGCAATTGGACGGACACATTGTACGATGGATGGAAAGCTTCATATTGGAGAGAACGTTGGGGATGATATTGGAGGGTAACGCCATTGAAAGACACCCAGTGGAGGCCAGGGTCCCGCAGAGCTCACCTGTGTCACCAATGCTCTTCGCGATGTCCACATCAGGACTGAGCAAGTCGGTCAAAGAGTATCATCAGCAAAAATCATTTCCGTCCGGGCGGAATGGCTCCGTCAGAGTGGATGCGCTCCGTCAGAGCCGTCAGAGACACCACGCGGGCGGATTACTCCGTGCCCGGCGTCAGGACCACGCGTCGCGTCGCATATCGCCCTCTGATCGCCGTTTCACCGTTTCTTCTCGCTCTGTCGGTCTCTCATTTTAAACAAACACTCTGGCGTTGTGGCGAACTGCGACCATACGTCGGAATGGGTTCATTGGGTATACGCTTGCATCGGGATTGCAACGCAATGGGTGACGCTGCGAAGTTCTGTCGTCGCGTTCCTTCTACATTAAGCTCGAGGAGCGTAGGAAGGTGATAAGATATGATACTACCCAGCCGTGAGGATCCACGCAATTGCGTGGACCTCGGACATAGCGAGTGAGACCAAAAGTTGGGAAAGATCGAGTGTGAATTTTCATTGTATGATAAGAGGAGATGGAAATGAGATGATGTCTATCTACTCCGGGGTCTGCCGAATATATACTCCCCATCACTCTGTCCACCTCCGTTACCCCTGTATCTCCGTACAACCGCCGTCGCTCCTTGAAGATGTACTTGATCGAGCGTGTTTGAGATCCACTTG
>Ga0307512_10001599_pt1 | contig 31531 bp, 32 predicted proteins | sample 14_EM_MG_FD_200267 | JGI IMG/M metagenome (GOLD analysis project Ga0307512, IMG submission 200267) | Populus trichocarpa ectomycorrhiza microbial communities from riparian zone in the Pacific Northwest, United States - 14_EM | ecosystem: Host-associated > Plants > Roots > Unclassified | place... | reverse complement strand
CCAATTCATCGATTATGCCTAACAGCGACCAAAGCACGGTTTAATTACCATACATACATAACTACAAATCGTTGACGCTCCGTTGACACTCATTCTCAGAATGGGGCGATGACTATATTGCTGTCTCTTTTGCCCATGATATCTACCAATACATCGGTTATGCCTAAGGGCGACCAAAGCACTATTTAATCACCATACTTACATGACCACAAATCTTTGACGCTCTGTTGACACTCATTTTACTGTATTGTCCATTCAACATCTGCTGCCATCGACAGTAGTTTGCATCATGATTTGAACTTATTGGAAGTCTTTCTGCCAGATTAAGACTTGGCCCTGTGGCAAAGCAGAGCGCAGTAACATTCTTGCACTGTTCGCTCACACATGACTAAAATTTATGTGTCTTGCCAAAAGCTTCATTGCGCCTGCTATACATCTGTTCATCAACCGATATTTACAAGCTTCTGTTCACCATTCGCCCATAATATATCTCTAACTAAAACACTCAGTCAAGATACATAAAGAAGCTGGTGAAACATTGACGCATTCTGTCCTACTTTTTCTTCACTCCCTTGTTTCTTCTTGTTTCGATTGCATTGACTGTCACCAACACCTTTTAAGCCTGTCTTCTTGACTTCCGTGTAGACCGAATCAATCCGGGAACCTTTGGCATGGCGCTCACATCCCGCTGCTCTTGGGATTCCGGATCCTGGATGCTATTGTCTTGGTCCATATCGGATTCAACGTCCGCCACGCAATCATCTTCACCATCATTTAGATTATCTAAGTCCCCATTCCAGTTAAGCCAATCTTCAGTGTCCGAAATGCTTTCAGGTGCGCTATCGTCGTCACTTTGAACTGGATGACGGTTGATTCTCTGGATTCGGCGGACATTTAAGATTTGAGTTCGTCCTCCAGGGAGGTCCTTTGCAGACAAAGGTGGTGGCAATGGAGATCTTTCTGACAATTTGAATGCAGCCACACCATCATGTTGAAAGAGTGACCAGGATGCTTTAACGATCTCTTCGGTGTCCGAAATGTATCTCACCGCAGTCATCTGTTTGTTTTGAGCGCGAGATCCCTTCTGTGTAGCACGTAGGTTTTGGCTGCCCTGCCACATCTCCAAAAAGTCATGAACCTTGGCCATTCTGTGCAGTTTCCTTTCCTCCACCTCTTTCTTCATTTCTGAGTCGCTTTCTGTGTTCGCGTTATCCAATTCTGGATCAGTGCCTGCCAAAATCCCATGATTGGCTCGAGCGAACTGCCTAACAACGACTTTTTTGTGAAGGGTCTCGCCTGTGGTTTTTGACTGCCTCCAGACAATAACATCTCGGCCAAAGGAAAAACTGGCCTCCACTCTGACAACATGTGGTATGATAAAGAATATGTCGCACGCCACATTGGAGAGATCGGCGTACTTTGAGTGTGTTTGCTCCTGTTGACGCCACTTTGTCGGTTATGTCCGGTATCCAAAATGTACTGCTAAACTCCATTGGGTCAGAGTGGTAATCATTGAGATTTGGATTAATTTGCCCCCAGTTCCTTGGTGCTTCAGGCGGCGAATTCTAATAGAGACTGGCGGCAGTCAATAAGCGCGCAGCGCGATCGCTTTGTCCTGGTGTCGTCTCAGCCACATTGTTAGTCGTTAAGTATTCTTCATCATCGCTGGACGAATCATATGGATCAAAGGATGACTGACAGCTTCGATAAGCCGTTGCAGAGGAGATGTGATCGCTGCTCGGTAAGCTTTGGTATTTATTGACGGGCACGCGTCGATGTTTGGCGCAGTATTCATTCTCGACATACTTCAGAAACTCCACTTGGTAATGGGTAGTGTAGGATGTCTCGTCCTCAGGATTGCTATCCAATCCCTTGTCCCACTTTCTGAACGATCGCAACTTCCGGAAAGGATCGAGGATATGTGCAGAAATCAGAAGCATGCCCGTCGTTGGAGTCACTTCAGGGTAGTATTTGGACAGCTTCTGTCGAGCTAACTTCACTGCGAAGAACAAGCCTTCTTTCCATGGACTTTTCTTCTTAGACAAAGCTCGCATCACGCCATCCATGTGATCAAACATGTCATTGTACACTGTGATAACATGATGCAATGTGACTGTATGCCTCTTCGACATCCAAAGGGTCCAATATCTGAATGGCCTCACTACCTCCATGACTTACTTCACAATCGTCCATTCATCTTGAGTTGTGAACAGTGGCCGGTATTCTGTGGATTTTGGATTGTGAAGCCATTCACGGGTGAATTGCCGTAATCGGTAGGCCCGCTCGAGTAACTCCAGTGTAGAATTCCAATGTGTCTTCACATCCATAATCGGAAGTACTGCAATGCGCACTTTGGCTTTTTGACAGTGAATGAACTCGTTTGGATGAGCAGGTGTCAGTGTAATTAATACAGCAAGCATTCTCTGCTTTATGAAGGTCAGTTTCAGGACTTTCAAAATATCTTGAAATACGTACTTTCTCAATCATCTTTGCCAAACCAGGTCTCATGGCCGACACCTTGTTGATTCTAGCATTGCCCTCTTTTCGAAGTCTTTGACTCTTCCTGATGTCTATACTTTCATTCTCTCCAAATTGCTGATCGCGCTCATGGGCTTCCCAAGACTTGGTGCGGCCTTTTACACCGAGACTGCTCATGAATGCACCTATAGCCAGCAGTATGACGTGCGCCATGCACGGTATGTGGTTCCTCAATGCAGGCCACTCGATTCCAGAGCCCACAAGTGTTGATTGCAGCTCGCGTGTCATCGAGTAATTTGAGGAAGCATTATCTGTCGTAATACCCAGCAAACGGCCGTCAGTGAGCTCAACACGATCCAGCACATTCTTCAAATGTACAGCTAGCCTCGCTCCCGTATGTTGGCCCTTGACCTACCATCCTTAATTAGCTTTCGAAACGGGAAAAGAAAAGGCAATCAACCTCATTGAAAACAAGTTGAACTTCACGCAATGCCCAATTTCGATCCATATAGTAAGCAATGACTGATGTTATGGCCAATTTGTTTGTTGATGCCCATCCGTCCAAAGCTAAGCTAACTTTGTTTCGTGATGGCAATTGCTTCTTAATTGCATCCACTGTCAGTGCATATTCCCTACAGCAAATGTTGCTCAGGGTTGTAGCGGATGGCAGCACAAGGTCATCGCGTAATGCTTTATATGACCGCCGTAGCTCGAGATTTGATATTGCATTCTATGGAATATGAGCCGAAACAAATCCTAACATGAGGTATCGACTCCACGTGTCTTGGTGAAATTCTGAAGTGTCAAAGTCTTGTTCTGCCAATTTCGAACGTTTTGTCTGCCATTTCGATCAGTATTGATTAAACTGGATGTCAGATCTGATTTTCCCCTACATAATTACTATTGTGATTCCTCGACTTTCTTGCCTCTTCAAGATGGCCAAAGCTGTTTCATCAACTGTTGTACTAGTCAATCCAGTAACTTCTGTCTCTGTTAATTCGTTTAACTTTGCGATGTGAGCTGTTGCAAGCCAGTGTTTCCCCATTGAGCTGGTCTCATGTTCTGATGGATGGCAAAGAAATTGATGACAAACGATACATATGATGCCATGGCTGCCTGTCGCTTCAATTCCCCAGCGTAAATAGAATCACCACGAGGGCACATGTCTAGAATTATTCCAAGCAATAGGCCGCTTCGAGCCTTCATTCATTGAATCCCACCACGCATCCAACATGATTTGGAATGTAAGGTCGCTCAAATCACGAATACAGACACGTTCATCTTTGGAAGAGATCATAACCCCGAGTGAAGAGGTGTTCAAAGATTGGGAATCTGACATCGCGGTAAGAATTAGAACGCTGGGTAATCCGACCCGAAAGACTGGCGTAACTGATGATACAGTAAAGCAGACTTCGACTTCTTAAATATTGACTGTACAACTACAAGCAAAAAAATCAGATCGGTAAGACATTGCATGCATATTTGTGAAGTGGTATACAAGGATAGATTGTGAAGACTGACTGCGTAAAACTCGATTTAGGAACAGCACAATGCAGTACATCGCTGTGTAGCGATCTGAGCATCCACCAACATTGTTGATGCTGTGTGGGCGCTCAATTGTAGGAGGCGGACGCCATATCATCACTAGCATTTTTACCATTGAAGGCTGCCGATGAGTTCATTGTGGGTTATCTGCGTTCCATTGCCGTTAGATTATCCAACATGCAAGATCAAAAATCGTTGACGCTCCGTTGACGCTCATTTCGCGACAAGGTTACAATCTTACCGGAAGCATTTTTGCCTAGAAAGGTGGCCGATAGTTCCATTATGAGTCAATGTTGCCGCACAACCCTTGCCTTTTCCAAGATGCAAGGCCAGAAGTCGTTGACGCTCCGTTGACGCTCATTTTCAGGACACAGTAGCGATGTTGTCGGAACCATTTTCGCGTAGAAAGGCAGCCAATAGTTCGATGACAGTTCAATGTCGCCACGCAGCCCTTGCATTTTCAATGATGCAAGGCCAAAAGCCGTTGATGCTCCGTTGACGCTCCATTGATGATCCGTTGGTGCTCCATTGACGTTCATATTTAGGACATAGTCCCAATGTTGACGCAAGCATGTTTTGCCTAGCAAGGCGGGCGATAGTTCGATTATGAGTCAAGGATGCAGCGAAACCCTCTGAATTTTCAATGATGCAATGCCAAAAATTGTTGACGCTCCGTTGACACTCATTTTTAGAAGGTAGTAGCGATATCGTCTGTTGCGTTTTTACCTATAAAGGCCGCCAAAATTATGATTATGGCTAAATGCCGTTGCACAGCCCAGCAGTTATCCAGGATGTATGACCACAAATCGTTGACGCTCCGTTGACACTCATTTCTATGACGGGGCAATGTGCGTGTGGCTTGCCACTTTCCCTACTCAGCGGGCCAATACTTCTTCTTTGGATGGATGCGACTATGCAGGCGGGTGATTGCTGAATAGATATGAATATAAATCGTTGACGCTCCATTGACGCTCACCTTTGAGCTTACCTTAGAGACCTACTGACAGTCATTCGGTGCACAACAATTGTACAAAACATGCATACAGGCTCTATTAGCAGCCAGTATACAGTTTCTATATAATATCATTTGAATTCAAGATCTTCGAGAAATCTCAGTTTCTGAGCCACCACTATACACGTTATTTACATGATTAATGACGTAGGTCCATCGCATTTCAACGCTTTCGGCCAGCAATTTACGGCATAACACTCCATGCACTAGTTTTACATATTTATAGCCTGACTTCTTCACCATTCCTTATCTAGCTTATTCTGCTCGATTTCCAGGACGTACCATAAGCAGTGTTCAATTTCTTGACCATGTGCAGGAGGTCTGAGCGAAGAGATATATAGTTGGCTGAATGGATTAATGCAGCCTGTCGGCTGACATTTCTCCGAGTTTTGCTTATGCTTTGACCGCTCATTCTATGAGTCGTATGACATCACTGACTTAAACTCTGTTAGTAAATTTCGTCTCAAATTTAGGTCTTGCTTTATCATTTATCCGTAACAGGCAACATCATATAAAGATCGTTGTTCGTCAATAAACCTGATTTGGAGTTTAGAACATTCGGATGGCACGTACGACCCTTGCACACACACTGAGGAATAATCCTGTCTCACAATTTGGTCAGTGAAATTCAGAAAATGCTGACACGTAACAAAACAGGTTCACAAATTGCTTTTACACGAGATACATCGTCAAAAAGACAGATTTGGCTATCTACACTTCCTGTGATGCAGGAGCCGTCACCATGTCTTCGTCCGAATCCGATATCTATATGGTAATTAGCTAGGGATGCTATATGCAGGGGTAAAAGCTTACGGGTTGAACTGGCTTCGCAATCTCTATCTGCGACGAATCGGGCACCGCGTCGGGCATCGGCAGTACTATGTGATTGTCTGCCTGAGGTTTCTTCGAACCCAGCCTCATTTGAGTACTTCCCTGTCGAGATGTCACTTTCGGCATTTGTGATTGTCCAGGGATGATATCAAGAGCCTGCATATGCTCCCCAAATGTTGTCGGTGATGGTGTGGCTGCAGTCGAGTCTGTTTGGGGCTTCCCAACAGCCGGAACCTTCAATTCAGTCGTCCCGTACTTCATATCTCTCTCACGGAAGTAGTCGGCCGTGTCCCCCCATCCCGGTTGCGTCGGTTGGTGAAGCCTCATCTGCTTCTGCCGAAAGCTCTCCATGCGGTGCTGTAACATTTTGGAGATTGTGCCCATCACCTAGCCAGGTTCGTCATCCTCGCTCAGTTTGCCATACCCTGGATCTTCTTCATCATCATCCTTGTCTTCCCCATCCTCCTTATCTTCGGAACTTGCAAGATCACTCAGTCTGTCTCCGATAGCATTCAACATCTCCTCAAATGTTATTCCAGGCTTTGTGGTTGTCGATCGTCCCTTTTCAACATTGCCCATATGTTCCTGCTCTTGCATTATCGCTGTCTCTGCGTCTTGAACTCGCTGTCTTGCAACTGCGGTCTCTCGCTCCACATAATCCTCGATCCATTTCACGCTTTCTTCGTTGCTTAAAAAGTGCGTTTCCCGACGTTTCTCTGCTACAAGCTTCTTTTTGGATCATAAGTTGCGCAATGCTCCCAACGCTCGGACCCTTTCTGCCTCCAAGCCACTCTTGCATTTAATCGCCTGATGACATCGTCGGGTGAATTGCTTTGTCGATTCGCCTTATTTGCCCGCGGGAAGTGGGGAAAGGTTCCTTTTCAGAGCATTGACCATTGTATCTTGTGTTGACCTTGTTGTTGGGCGAGATGTTGGATGTTGCAAGAAATGGACCACATGGAGGCAAGCTGAGTCTTTTATGTCAAGGTTGGTAGGTTTGATCAATTCGAACAAAGCAAAATCAGCATTTTGACTGTCACTTCATTGGGAATAGTCATGCTAATAGTACATTATGACTTGATAGTTAGCATGTGATTCAAGTAAGATCCCGGCAATGTCTTGAGACAAACATCACCAGACGTCCTTTCCATCGAAGAATGACCTTTTTATATCTATCAAACATGAGATATCAGCTGTCGTTGATCTCGATGTATACCTGTAAACCAACAACCGACATCAGACCGACTGACTGAAATCATGTGACCGTTGGAATCCCCTGCAGCTATACGCAGCAGGATTCATCTTGAATTGAAGGTGCAAGTTGGCTGTCACTCATTCCATTTTGACTTGTAGCTCACTATATAATCTTCAGCACTTCCCACTTCTTTTCTTGATCATCTTCCTCACGTTTCTACAACAGCAAGCCATGGCTCCCGAAACACTTCCTCCAGGTGTTATTGGAGCCGAATCAAGCCGAACGACAGGCGCTTCACACAATGAGCCACTTGGCAAGACACAGTAGCAACGCAGGCACCAGTTAGTCCACCGCGACGCTGCGATTGTAGCCACCGAAAATATGACCCAGGACGCACCTTTGAAAAAGGTACCTAAAACCGGAAGCAAGAAGAATACGAAGCAGCATGCAATCGGATGTGAGTCAATCCATATCTGTGTAGACGACGGTCAACTAAGAATATAATGCACAGCTGGCGTACGTAGAGAGCTGCGTGACCAATTCATCGCTTCCCGTAACGGCAAATCGCCATGGTCGACCAAGACATTTCTCCGCACAGTCTGCGGAATTGAACATCATGATGTCGTCAGTTCTGGGATTTTCGCAGATGAATTTCGTGATAACCGTCCCCGGGAATGGACAAAACAGGCTCCAAAGACCTTAGAGGAGGCTACGGAGTCTCATATGGTTGAGGTAATACCCGGATCTCACTGTAGAAGCAGCAACTAATTTCTTGGAGGTTTTCAACATGTCAGCTACTATGGCAAGACAAGGAGGTCGGGTACAGCTTGAACATTCAGACATGCGGATTGCCTTGAATATGGCCAAAATGGCCAAAGGAGGGTTTTCACGCACCGCTGTAGAGGAAACACAACAACCAATCAAGAATCCTCATGCCGAAGTCAGAGAAGAGAAGAAGCAGGGTGTTGAGTTTCCCAGGCATAACAAGGTGAAGGCTGCGATCGAAAGACACCCGGCAATGGTTCGCGAAAATCAAACAGACGGCTGCCTTCCTTGCCACAATGGCACCGCAAAACATCCACAGGCACGCTGGAGGCGCTGAGGCAAGGGTGCACCACCACCCCGACCGGCGCCACCTCGGCCCGAATCGCCGCCTGTGCGATCTGATGAGGAAGAGAGCTCCAAAACTGATGGTATGCCACCCGCATATATGTATATACATACTCCGCTTCCCAACGCTCGATTTTCGCCAAGGATCGCATGCGTGATAAAGATTTTATTCCAGATTTGCTGACTCATGATGGTCCATTCACAGTTTAGTACACTATCAGCTGCGTGGTAATGCAGCTGACAGCCATTTTGACAATGAGGGCAGCCATTTGAGTGAATCTGACAGCGAAGACGAGAGTTGACTGAAGGGAACGGGAATTTTGAGTATTATCATCATCTACAATTAGTGCACACTTTAAAGTATATTTTAAACGATATATTTATATGCATCATCAAAGAACAATGTAGTAACAAAGGAGAATGTACATGAATAGCAAAGAACGGCTGCCAAAAGACCATTATTGATATACCATGCGAAAGTGAATGGTTCTATATTGCGGATACGCCCGTGGCAAAATGAGCGTCAACAGAGCATCAACAATGTTTGGCTTAGCATCATGGTTACTCTGCATGGCGATTGGTCGCAGAGATGCATAAATGACGTACAGGCTGCCTTTATAGGCAAAAGAGAAATCGATACGCTCCCTGCCCGATTCTGAAACTGAGCGTCAATAGAGCATCAACAACTTTTGGTATTGTAAGTCAGGTACTCAATCAGAGACTTGGCCATCTTGATGCATAGTGAGAGGAATGGCCGCATTTATAGGCCAAAAGGAAAGCAACACGCTCCCTGCCCGATCATGGAAACGAGCGTCAACTGGGCGTCAACGATTCTTGGCCTTGCACTAATGTTAATCAAAGTGCCATGTGGCCGTTAATGGCTATATACAAAGTGTGACCGGTTTTATAGGCTAAAATGCTCAGTATCACTGGATTGCAGCTTTGAAACTGAACTAAATTGTGGTTGTCTGGGAGGCTGTCGCGGGAAAGTTGCTTGTTATCTGCCTATAAAGGCTGCCAATTCCCGGTATATAGTTGTCTGCGATCATTCACCAATTAGATTACCCAAGATGCAAGACCAAAAATTGTTGACGCTCCGTTGATGCTCATTTCCTGAATGAGGCAGGGAGTGTGTCACTTTTTCCTTTGCGTATAAAGGCAGCCGATACGTCATTTATGAACGTCTACATCCAACTGCCACTCATATTACCCAAGGTGCAAGACCAAAAATCATTGACTCGCCGTTGACTGTCATTTTCAGGATGGGGCAGAGAGCGGTTCTCACTTGTTTCTGATCATAAAGGCAGCCAATACATCAGAAAAGGACAACGATATACCAATGTCAATATTTTGCGATTAGCAATAGGATATCTGATTGCGACCATAAATAGAAATACCAGAATACTGGAACCAGAGATTGGAACCGACGGGTCTAGCCAAACACGGCATAACCCGCGGGTTGATGGGTACGGGTCCGGGTTTGGCCTGCCAAGATGCAACAGGTCAAGGTTTTGGACGGGTTTGGAACCGAACCGAACCGTTTTAGCGGTCTGAACCCGGACCGCTGGCGGGTTACCTGGACCCGTTGCTAACACTAGATGTACAACTGCACGGAATGGATCTCTGTATTTGCCATGGTATTGTGGTTCAAGTTGAGGGTTTTGAAGGTGAATGCATATCCCAGATTTGTCGATGGACAGGAAGCCAGAGCTGGCATGGAGGGGACTGACTGAACCACTGGGTGTGGGTAAAGCAACGCCCAGGGAGATGATATGGTGCGCTGAATGGTTGTCTCTCATGGGAACTGAAACGACTATTCAAAATCAAGTTCCTGAACGAGGATGGACCTTTCGTTGAGTACTGGTTAGCCCTGGTGCTCACCACAATACCTGAAAACTCGGGTAACTTGGATCCCATCTCAGAATTTGTACAAGTGAGAAAAGCACCGGCAGCAGTTGCTTTGCAAGATTTCAGTGTGGGAAACATTGTCCGCTGCACGCACGGAATTCCAGAGAAAGCTACTAGTGGTCTGACAGGAGACAGACGGAACGAGCAATGGATTGTCAATAGCCACATAGATCTGGCAACTTGGAATGATGTGTATAATTAGTCATGAGAGAATTGCCGTTTGCACGCAGGTAGAAGGATCACGAGGAGAGATTTTCGCATCATCACCCATCCCATTGCAATCCCGATGCAAGCAGGTGCCCAATGAACCCATTCCGAAGTATGGTCACAGTTGGTCTTCACTGCCAGAGTGATTATTTGGAATAGGAGACTGACAGAGTGAGAAGAAACGGTGAAACTGCGATGGGAGGGAGATATGCAACACGACGCGTGGTATTGACACTGGGAGCGGAGTAGGCCGCCACCGGGATGACTCTGTCTGCTCTGATGGAGCGTGTCCACTCTGACAGAGACATTCCGCTCGGACGGAATTAATTTTTGCTGATGCCATAGCATTTGAGGCGCGCACAAACGAGATCTTGAAAGAGGTATGTTGCAGCAACGGCCCACGTTCCTCAGCAAAATATATTTCAGTCACTAGAAGACTGCAGGAGTGTCAGAGAGGATGTGGAGTGTAAACTTAGATTCATCAATTTCAGGCGGGTATCAGACCCTAGGAGGGCATTCCGGCAGGCCTTCAGAGTAACTGGGATCTCTGATGACTTGTACAGGAGTACCATGGGAGTGATTGTGATAATTATGAGAACACCTCGGAGCGCCAGAGAGAACTTTGGGACCACCTGGGAGCGCCAATGACAATCCAGGGAGCGCCGGCGACAAGTTTGGGAGCACGTCGAATCACAGTACAGCAGTCTGGGAGAAATGGCAACTTCTTTGGGAACGCTGCTGGTGCACCTGGAAATCATAGCTACTACTTATTGTTCAACAATTTTGTAAACTCATGTATTCAGTTTGTATTCTCATCTATGTATCTATGTATCTATGGACCTATATCATCAGCAAAAACATATTCCATTGGGGCGGAATGGCTCCTTCAGAGTGGACACGCTCCATCAGAGCCGTCAGAGACACCCCAGTAACGGAGTACGCCACACCCGGCATCAGTACAACACGTCGCGTTGTATATCGCCCTCCAATCGCTGTTTCACCGTTTCGTTCTGTTGTGTTCGTCTCCAGCTTCAAACAATCACCCTGGCGTTGTGGCCAACTGTGACTATACGTCAGAATAGGTTCATTGGGTACACGCTTGCATCGGGATTGCAATGCAATGGGTGACGCTGTGCAAATCTCTCCTCGCGTTCCTTCTGCTGGTGTGCCAAATGCAACTCTCACTTGACTAATTATACACATCATTCCAAGTCGCCAGATCTATGTGGCTATTGACAATCCATCAGTGGTTCCGTCCGTCTCCGGTCTTAATACTCATAGCTATCTCTGGGATTACGTGCGCGCAGCCAACAATGTTTCCCACGCTGAAAACTTGCAAGGCAACAGCTGCTGGTGCTTTTCTCACTTGTACAAATTAAAACCTGCCTACCCTCATCCCCAATCCAGAAGCCCGCGCAATCATTACATATCCACTCCCGACGCGAGCTACCGAAAAGAATCAGAGGCAGGGGCAGTGGACATTGCAACCGCAGGCGGTGTCTACACCTCAATCAATGGTCTCCGGCAGTCACAGCATCCATCGATTTTGTCACTCAGACATGACGGGTCTTGTGTTTGCAACGGGCAGACTGCTGGAGCACTATATTTGGAACAGACGGCTGTTTATGAGTGCAAGCGACATGGAGACAGTAAGTTATACAATGCAACGTGTTTCGAAAGCATTAGCTGAAGCCCCACACTGGCAGATAATAGAGACATACTGGAACACTGCTATGCAGCAAAACAACATTTGGTCCATAACATTTGAGGGGTGCACAGAGGAGATCTTGAAAGATGTATGCTGAAGCAACGGCCCACATTGAAAATTACATGCTCAAACTGGTACCAGGTTCGAGCACAGGTCGATAAGGTTACATCCGATTTCATTCAATCAGCAAGGGACAACATACCAGAGCATTATGCTCTCCAACTCTTTGAATCTGCCGCAGAGCGTTTGGAATTCATAGATTCCTTTCTGGCTGACAATCAGTATCTTTCTCCTGTAGCAGAGCATGGGGAAGGTGGTGTATGCAGCCCAAATCCAACGCAGAGAGAGTCGAAAGCTGCTAACGAATGGCCAGCGTCCACTTCACTTCCTGCCGGAAGCAATCCCACAGTTAATCTACATCGAATTTTATCATAGGACGATGATTCGTGGTAAGTTTGCTGATGGATTATATAATTCCATGATTAACGACCAGGACGGTCATATACCCTGACCCCGGTTAATGTTTACCTGCACCGCGGTGCGCCATCCTTCCCTGGAGTGGCAAAAGAACAAAGGTGTTCATCTGAGAGGTTCTAACTCAAAGCTGAAAGCGGACAGACCTGATCACTCCAACTACTTCAATTACATCAAGGATGATGGGATGAACGCTTCCTGCTGCGCAGCAACGGGTCACAAGTTGTTAACCTCGCCTGGGGTTGCAGACATGTATACAGTCTTGATGAATACCTGGACCACACTACCAGAGAGCTACCGACAGAGGGTGTATAAAAACACTCTTGCTACAGTCAAGGGTCAGATCCGACAGGCGGAGAACCCAACGCCTGCCGTGGTCATCAACACGGAAGCAGTGCGTGTTGACAATGCTATTCTTCTTGACTATTTGAACTCCGAAATGGCGATTGAGGAATCCGAGATCGGAAGTACTGACCCAAAGATCCCGACAGACAACAATTGCACGGATGACAAACTTGATTTCGGGATGGCAGGGGGCAGTGGGGACTACGAACATGAAGGTGATGAGAGCCACGAGCGCGATGACCTCCCCACCACCAGCCGGCGACGACGGCCGGCAACTGGACTCCACAGGTCTTCCCTGGGTACCCGCGATGTCGACGGGTATGAGGGTGAAGATGGCGACGATGTTGATGTGGATGCGCATGAGGAGGAAGAAGCATCGCAAGCCAATGATGGATCAACGCAGAATGTGGAGGACTGAGGGCTTAGTAAGTTTGACCTGTGAACCAGTCATGTCGACAGGTATGAGTGCGAGGATGGTGACGATGTGGATACCGATAAGGAGGAAGAAGCATCGCAAGACGATGATGGATCAACGCAGAATGTGGAGGACTGGTGGCATAGTGGGTTTCACCTGTGAACCGGTGATGTCGACGGGTATGAGTGCGAGGATGGCGACGATGCGGATACGGATAAGGAGGAAGAAGCATTGCCAGCTGATGATGGATCAATGCAGAATGTGGAGGACTGAGGGCATAGTACTAGAGAGTGTGATGATTGGACAGTATATTTCAGACACGTAAAATACGATAATGGAGAAGCAAATGCAACGGCAAGCAATGTATCCGAAGCGAAGACCGTATTGCAATAAGTGACAATCTCAAAGCTAGACATAAATGAGAGTGTGGCATGTGGCATGTGGCTATCGGCCGAAGTAAGGCATAACCATCGCCAGGCATTGTGTAAATGGCTACAGCATAACTGCAACCCCTGCTAAGAGTGTAACACACGTGTCATTCAGATGGTGCATATACCTCACAACAAAGTAAAGGAGGTAGGTATGCAACCCGACCCGTCGCCTGGGCGATGGGTAGCGTGTGATTCTGCATCAGAGGGTACGAGGTTCCCTCAGAGCTGTCAGAGCAGTCTGGAACATGCGGGTGTTTCTGACAGAAAGTAGGGTCGTTGCTGATGATTGCTACCCATCTACACATGGTATATCTTGACTGGCGGCAGGCGGTGCTTGAGAGCAATTTGAGGCGCGCCTGAACATGACGACTGAGTGAACTCAGCGATGCACTTGGAGACCGTGATCGAGTGAGTTTGGAGATATTCACTTGGTGGCCATGATCGAGCGAGTTTGGAGATATGCACTTGTTGGCCGTGATCAAGCAAGGTTGGAGACACACTTGGAGGCCGAGATCGAGTGAGGTTGGAGATGCACTTGGAGTCCGTGATTGAGCTAGTATACAGATATGCACTTGGAGGCTGTAATCGAGCGAGTGTGGAGATACACTTGGAGGCTGTGATTGAGCGTGATTGGACGAGTACTTGGAAGCAGTCGATGGATGGCGCGCCGGGTGCTGATACTCTCTTCATCAGTTAGTCATCTTGCTACCATGGGAATGTGAGGATGTGACTTCACCTTGGAGCTCTCATTGAGAGCTGGCTGTTGGCGGTTGATCATGTAGGGAGGCCCGCCGGAAGCTTCAGCTACATTCAAGGGTCAACTTGTAATCATGAGAATTAAGGGTAGACAAACAATCTTGAGTGGATGCTGTACTCGGTGTATGCTTTACTCAGTGTTAACTCTTGATCGTGGCATGGATAGATAGAGAGGGATGACTCAACTTTGTGTTCTTGTGATGATGGTAGAGTTGTGAACAAGAAAGAGCGATGGAGGATGAAGTGGGAACAATATGCAGTATACGAGCAGATATGAGAAATCAGGGGTACGACATGCCTGATTGGGTTCTGTAGCCCTAGTATTGGTGTAATTACCCGCCGGATCGGGACTCGTACCGGCCATACCAGGAATGGGAAAATGACTTGCACATGGGATTCTCTTAAGTCCCAGTTTCTCATGATGATTTCCCACCTGCTCTCATCACTCTCTTTGTCGTCCTCAACTCTACCATCACCTAAGAACACGAAGTTAAGTCATCCCTCAGAATCTCTTCATGCCATGATCAAGAGGTAACACTGAGTACAGAATTCACCGAGTACTGCATACACCGAGTACTGCATACACCGAGTACTGCATCATCCCAAGATCGACTGTCTCCCGCTCTCAGCCAGTCTCATCTCTCGGCAGACCATGTTGTACTCAATTCTCTACATTCCCACAATTACGAGTAAACCAATGAATAGAGTCTCAGCTCTCATCGCACCTCCCTCCCAAACTACCTCCTCCAGATTGACCGCCTCCAAGTACTCCTCCAATTTCGCTCCATCACAGCCTCCAAGTGCATCTCCAAACTTGCTCGATCACGGCGTACAAGTGCATCTCTGAGTTGACTCGATCTTCGGTCTCCATGTACATCTCCAATCTCGCTTGATCCCGGCCTCCAAGTGCATCTCTGAGTTCACTCTATCTCGGCCTGCAAGTGCATCTACAAACTCGCCCAATCACCGCCTCCAAGTGCATCTCTGAGTTCAGTCGATCTCAGTGTCCAAGTGTATCTCCACACCAGCTCGATCCCGGCATCCAAGTGCATCTCCAAACACCCTCGATCATGGCCTCTAAGTACATCCTTACGGAGCGACGGCAGGTGTACGGAGATACAGCGGTAACTGATGTGGCCAGAGTGACGGGGAGTGTATATTCGGCAGACCCCAGAGTAGATAGACATCATCTCATTCCCATCTCATCCTATCATCCAATGAAAATACATACTCTATCTTTCCCAACTTCTTGTCTCACTCACTGTGTCCGAGATTTCGTGGATCCTCAACGCTGGGTGGTATCATATCTTCTCACCCGATTGGTATGCGGCTTGAGCCAGAGCCGCTCTTTCCCATGAATTCAGTTCGAATGTCGCGAGAGGTGCGGCGGAGTGTTGATGGTGGGCTCTCTGCCTTCTAGCTCCAAGTGGTGCATCTCTAAGTTCTCTCACTGGGCGTGTTCAGGTGCTCCTCTGATTGTGCTCGAATACCATCTGTGGCCAGATCAACCATATGCATAAATACATAGAGAGACGTAATTAATGCATGCCATAATATGATGTAGCGAATCTTGTGACTGTAACAAAGACGAATATGATAAGACGAAATGCCTTGTGGTTACGTCAGAAGCACTGTTCTGAGAATATGGTACCAAGTCTCCCGCAGGGATCACGGCGGCGCTCGAAGTCTCCCGGAGAGCTGCACTGTGGTGTCACCTCCTCTCGAAGTCTCCCGCAGATTTGCGCAGCGGTCTCAGGAGCTCCAAATTTGACTATTCTATAAGTCAAATCTCGTAGCATCCGGAATGCACCTCGATAACTGCAGGTGCCCTTAGAAGCACCTGAGACTGCTCTTGGAGAGTCTGAGAGCACGTTGCTCAGCTCCAGGGGGGTCAGGGAGCATCTAGAAGTACCTAGAAGCACCAGTGAGGTTGCCCGTAGTCTCTAGGAAGATTGCGTGTGGCTTCCAGACTGATTTATGTTTTGCTGATGTTGCATAGTACACGCTCAAACCGGTACCACGTTTGAGCACAAGTCGATAAGGTTAAATCCCATTTCATCCAATCAGCGATGGATAACATCATAGAGCTTTATGATCCCCACCGGTTTGAATCCGCCGCAGAGCGTTTGGAATTCATTGATTCCCTTCTGGCAGACAATATGTATCTTTTTCCTGTTGCAGAGCATGTGGAAGGTGGCGTACGCAGTCCAAATCCAACGCAGAATGAGTCAAGAGGTGCGAACAAATGGCCAGCGTCCACTTTACATCCTGGAGGAAGCATTCCCGGGCTGTTTCTACATCACATCGTATCATTGGGCGAATATCCAAGGTAAGTATGCCGATGGATTTCATTACTCCATGATTGACAACAAGGACGGTATTATACCCTGGCCACTGATCATGATTACCTGCACTGCGTTGCGCCATGCTCTTGTGGAGTGGCAAAAGAACACAGGTGTTCATCCGAAAGCGTCCAGGTCAACACTGAAAGCGGACACACCTGATCGCTCGAACAACTTCAACTACATGATTGACGGTGGTAAGATTGCATCCTGCTGCGCTGCAGCGGGTCGCAAGGTGTTAACCTCGCTTGGCATTGCAGACATGTATACATTCTTGATGAATACCCGGAACACACTACCAGAGAGCTACCAACAGAGGGTGTATAAAAACACCCTTGCGACAGTCCAGCGTCATATCGAACAGCTGGAGAACCCGACGCCTGCCGAGGTAATCAGCGTGGAAGCAGCGCGTGTTGACAATGTTATTCTTCTTGACTATTTGACCTCCGAAATAGCCCTTGAGGAGCCTGAGATTGGAAGCACTGACCCAAACATCCCGATAAGCAACAATTGCACGGATGACGAACTGCATTTTGGGATTTGAGGGGGCAGCGGGGATGACGAAGATGAAGGTGATGAATGTGACGAGCGTGATGTCATCCCCACCTCCAGCCAGCGACCACGGCCTGTGACTGAACTCAGGAGGTTTGACCTGGGAACCAGTGATGTCGATGGGTATGAGGGCGACGATGGCGAAGATGTGGATGTGGATGAGGAGGAAGAAGCATCGCTAGCTGATGATGGATCAACGCAGAATGTGGAGGACTGAGGGCATATTACGAGAGAGTGTGCAGATTGGACATGGCGATGATGCGGATGCGGATGAGGAAGAAGATGCATCGCAAGCCGATGATAGATCAACGCAGAATGTGGAGGACTGAGGGCATAGTACTAGAGAGTGTGAAGATTGGACAGTATATTTCAGACCTGTAAAAAATGACAATGGCTTAGCAAATGCAACAGCAAGCGATGTATCCGAAGTGAAGACTATATTGTAATATATGACACCATCTCAAAACTAAACATATATGGGGAGAGTGTGGCATCCGATATATTGCAATAGCGGAGAGGTATACTGTGGCACTCGGCCAGAGATTAGGCATAAACATCGCCAGGCGTTGTGTAAACGGCCTCAGCATAACTGCAGCCCATGCGATGAGTGTAACACATGTGTCGTTCTGATGATGTGTATACATCACCACAAAGTAAAGGAGGTATGAATGTAACGCAACCTGTCGCCTGGGCGACCGGTAGCGTGTCATTCTCCCTCACAGGGTATGAGCTTTCATCAGAGCCATCAAAGCCATCCAGAATACCTGGGTGTTTCTGACGGAAACTAGGGTCGTTGCTGATGAATAATGTTAGCAACGGGTCCGGGTAACCTGCCAGTGGCCTGGGTTCAGACTGGAAATTCAGGTCGGTTAGGTTCCATACCCAACCAAAAACACAACCCGCTGCCTCTTGGCGGATCAAACTGCGGCCAATACCGGTCAACCTGCGGGTTTTTCTGGGCTTGGCTAGACCCATTGGTTCCAATGTCCGGTTCTGCGTTTCGGGTTTTTCTATTTAAGGTCGCATTCAGATATCCGACTGTTAATTACATAATATTGACTATGGTACGGCATAGTTATTTTCTGATGTATTGACACCCTTTATATAGGAAAGAAGTAGAGAGACGCTCCCTGCCCCATCCTGAAAATGAGCGTCAATGGAGCATCAACAATTGATGGTCTTGCATCGTGGGTAATCTAAGTGGCGCTTAATCGCATGTATCTATCAACAAGTGGTTGGCAGCCTTTATGAGTAAATCAGCGAGTGATATTCTCTTGATAGCCTCCTGAACAGTAACAACTTATTTCATTTACAAAGGTGCAATCAAGTGTTCACGAGCGTTTTAGACTACAAAGAAGGCCAAAACTGAGTATAAGGACTTTAACAGCCACAGCATACTTTGATGAACCATGATAGACGGCCCAAGATCGTTGACACTCCGTTAACGCTCATTTTCAAGATGGGGCAGGGAGCTTGTCGCTTCCTTTTTGCCACTGAAGGATGGCAATACTTCCAGTATGTGTAATCACTACCAAATCATGTTTTTATTACCCGACTTACAGGACTAAAAATCATTGACGCTCTGTTGACCCCTATTTCTACGATGGGGCAGGGAGCGTCTCACTTCCTTTTTCACCTATAAAGGCTGGCAACACTTCCATTATGTGTAATTACTACCAAGTCGCGTTTTTATTACCTGGCTTACAGGACCACAAATTGTTGATGCTCCGTTGACACTCATTTTCAAGATGGGGCAGGGAGCGTATCGCTTTCTTTTTTGCCTCTAACAGTTGTCAATGCTGCCATTCTGTATTCCCACTACAAAATTACTTCCTAATTACCAGACTAACAAGACCTAAAATCGTTGACGCTTTGTTGACGCCCATTTTCAAGATGGGGCAGGGAGTGTGTCACTTTCTTTTTTGCTTATAAAGGATGGCAATACATCCATTATGTGTAATCACTACAAAACTGCGTTTTTATTACCCAACTTACAGGACCAAAAATTGTTGACACTTCATTGACGCTCATTTTCAAGATGGGGCAGGGAGTGTGTCACTTTCTTCTTTGCCTATAAAGGTTGTCAATGCTGCCGTTCTGTATAACCACTACAATATTTCTTCTTAATTACCAGACTAACAAGACCTAAAATTGTTGGTGCTCTGTTGACGCTCATTTTCAAGATGGGGCAGGGAGTGTGTTGCTTTCTCTTCTGCCTGTAAAGGATACCAACACTTCCATTATATGTATTCCCAACCAAATCACATTTTTATTAACCGACTTACAGGACCGAAAATCGTTGACGCTCCATTGACGCTCATTTTCAAGATGGGGCAGGGAGCGTCTCTCTTTCTTTTTTGCTCATAATGGATGGCAACACTTCCATTATGTGTCATTACTACTGAGTCGCGTTTTTATTACCCGACTTACAGGACCAAAAATTGTTGACACTCCGTTGACGCTCATTTTGCCACGGGTATATCCACAATATACCATCATTCCATTTGGCAGAATTTATCATTAATGGTGTTTTGACAGCCTTTCCATTGTCTTCATGTACTATCTTCTTTATCACTACATTGTTCTTTAATAATACATATAAATAGATCCTTTAAAACAAACTATAAAGTGTCCAGTAATTGTAGATAATACTAGACTCAAAAATCACATTCCTTACAATGAATGTTCTTTTCCACTTGTAGTTTCACTCAATCGGCTGGTGTCATCTGCACAATGGATGTTAGCTCTATTAGCATGCAGCAGATAGTGTACTGACCAGTGGATGTTCCTTCATGAGTCCGCAAATCTGGAATAAAATCTTCGTCGTGCTCACTATCCTTGGTAGATGCATCCTGATTGAACAATTGAGCGCTCGGAAGAATTGTAGGTATATATACATATCTGGCAGGCAGGTTTGCAATTTGGGAACTTTGAGCGCCATGATTGTCACCAGGTGGCGCAGGTGGCGTTCCGGGTGGAGGCGGCGTTTGTTCTGGTGTCAGCTGTTTGCGTCGGACTTGAGGAGGTGCACCCATTCCTTTGCGCCTCTAGCGTGTGCGTGGATTTTTCGCTGTGCCATTTTGGCAAGAAAGGCAGCCGACAGCTTGATTTTCATAAACCATTGCCGGGTGTCATTCTATCTCAGCTTTCACCTTTCTATGCCCAGGAAATTCAACACCCCGGTTCATCTCATTTCGGACTTCTGCGCGAGGATTCTTGATCAAGTGTTGCGTTTCCTCTATCGCGGCATGCGAAAACCCTCCTGTGTCCATTTTCGCCATAATCAGGGCAAGGCACATGTCTGTCTGTTCTAGCTGTACCCGACCTCCTTGCCTTGCCATAGTAGCAGACATGATGAAAACCTACAAGAAATTAGATGCTGAATCTAGAAGTGAGAATCGGCAATTACCTCTACCATATACGCTTCCGTAGCGTCCTGTAAGGTGTTTAATGCCTTTTTCATCCATCCTCTGGGACGCTTATCATGAACTTTGTCTGCAAAAATGCCAGAGCGGACAACAGCGTCGTGTTCAATTTCCCGGAATGTGTGAACAAAGGCCTTCATCGACCATGGCGGTTACACATTACACGCAGCGTTTTATTGGTCTCCTAGCTCCCTCCGTATACCCGCTGTTTATCATGCGATCAATTGACGGCCCTCTACCATGATATGGACGTACTCACATCCTATTGCATGCTGCTTCTTGTTCATGCTGCTTCCGGTTTCAGGGATGATGTTTAGATGTGTGTCCAGGGTCATATTTTTGATGGCTACATCGGCAGCTTCGCGGTGGACTAACTGCTGTGTGTGTTGTTGCTGTGTCACTTCGAGTGATGCATTGTATGAAGCGCCCGTCATTTTGCTCGATTCAGATCTGCTGTCACCTGTCTGACGTGTTTGTGTAGCCATGGATTGCTGGTGTGGAAAAGGACAGGAAGATGATAACCAAAACAAGTGGAAAGTTCTGAGGAATATATAGCTAGCTTCAATTCAAAGTAGACTGAGCGACCGCCAACTTGGACATTCTACTCATGATGAATCCGCCTGCATCAAGCTGCAGATCGCAGGGGTTTCCAACCGTCCTGCAATTTGCAGAGAGTCAGTCCGATGTTGTAAGGTTGTTTACAGGGATAAATTGCAGTTTACAACAGCCACAATCTTATCAATGTTACCTATAAACAGGACATTCTTCGAGGGAAAGGACGTCTGGTGATGTCTGTCTCAAGAGATCACAGGGATCGTACATGAAACATACGCTAAAACTCAAGTCATCTTGTACGGTTATCATGACCATTCCCAATTCAGTGATGGTCAAAACACAGAATTTGGTTTGTTCACGTTGATCAAGCATACCAACCTTGACATAAAAGATGCAGCTTGCCTTCATATGGTCCATATCTTGCAACATCCAACATCTTTCCCAATAACAGTCAACACGAAATACATTGGTCAATGCTTCAAAAATGAACCTTTCCGCTCTCCCGGCCCGCAAATATGGCAAATCCACAAAGCAGTCCCCACCATGAGGTCATCAAGCAAATGAAGGGAAGAGCGGGTCGGAGGCAGAACGGGTCCGAGCACTTGGAGCATTACGTAGCTTGCGATCCAAACAGAAGCTTGCGGCAGAGAAAACACAAGAAACGCACTTTTTGAGCGATGAAGACAAAGAGCAATGGATTGAGGATTATGTGGAGAGAGAGACTGCGGTGGCAAGAAAGCGAGTCGAAGACGCAGAGACAGCGATTAAGCAGAAGCAAGAAGCTATCAGGAATGTTGAAAAGGCGGGATTGACCACCAGAAAGCCTGAAAAGACATTTCAAGAGATGCTGAATGCTATCGGAGACAGTCTGAGCGATCCTGCAAGTTCCGATGATGAGGAGGATACAGAAGATGAGGAAGATGACCACAATACAGAGCGGGTCAAGCTGAGTGAAGATAACGAACCCGGCTGGGTGATGGGCACGATCTCCAAAACGGTGCAACGCCGCATGCAGAGGTTTTGGCAGAAGCAGATGAAGCTTGACAAAATGACTCAACTGGGATGGGGGGACGCGGCCAACTACTTCCGCGAAGGAGATATGAAGTACAGAACGACCGAATTGAAGGTTCAAGCAGTCGTTAAGTCCCAAACAGATCATATTGCAGTGGCTCCTCCCGAGACAACATTTGAATAGGTTATAGAGACCCTTGATATCGTCCCCGGAATATCGCGAATGCTGGAAGATACTTTTCGACCAGGAAGTAGCCATATCAGACGAGGTTCAAAGAAACCACAGTCGCCTGAATGCATATCTCCTCTCCCTCCCGGTGCGGAGTCTGATTCGTCGCAGATTAAGTCAACGACGCTGGTTGAACTTGTAAGATTTTGCCACTGCAGATTGCCTCCCGAGCTAATTACCATATAGAAATCGGATTCGGACGAAGAAATGGTGACAGCTCCTGTGTCTGCGGAGAAATAGATAGGCAAATTGATAATTTTGACGATGTATAGCTGGGAAATGCAATTTGCGTTCCTATTTTGCTATGTGTCAGCTTTGTCTTGATTTCAGTGACCAAATTGTGAGACATGATAATTCATCTGTGCATGTGCAAGGGTCGTACGCACCTTTCGAACGTGGTCAATTCCAAATCACACCATTAGACGACCAGTAAGCCAGTTATCATCATCCCTGTTACTGTTAAGTGCGAAAGCAAAACCTAAATTAGTGACAAAATTTATGAACAACTTTTGAGTAAGTGATGTCATACCAGTCATGGAAGGAGCGGTCGAAGGGGAATACAAACCTGTATGCATGACAACCGTCATGCTGCATTCCTTCATGCATTCAACTATATAACTCTCCGCTTAGCCCTGGTCCACATGGTCGAGATTCTGAAAATTGCGTATGGTATGTCATGGAAATCGAGGAGATGGAGCTGGATCAGGAATGGTGGGACACTCAGGCGATATTGATCACAAAATAGTGGCTGGATCTGCATGCCGCAAATTGCCGGGCGAATGAGCTGGAACGTAATATGGCTATGTCATTTATCGCTCAAATCACCCATGTAGTAGTGAATCAGATAGTGAGGGGCGACAAAGCATCTGGATGCAAATAATAATACGGAGAAAGGATATATTGGTTGTCAATAATGCAAATATACATTTGGACTACAATGATTGAGCTTACAATGAGTGTTAGACTGTGTGTAATGTGAGAGTCAACGGAGCGTCAATGATTCATAGTCTTTCACGTTTGGCAATCAAACGGCCACATAGTCACATCGTGACACAGTGAATGTATTGGACATTTCAATAGTTAAAAGGAAAAGGTAAATGCTCATTGCCACACCATGGAAATGAGCATCAACGGAGCCTCAACAATTTTTTGTCTTGCATCTTGGATAATCCAAACACTGGGCAATAACTCTCACTCATAATCACAGTATTGGCTGCCTTTCTAGGCAAATATGCTAGGGAAGACATCGCTCATATCTCATGAAAATGAGCGTCAACGGAGAGTCAACAAGGTTGAGTCTTTTACTTTTGGCAATGAAGAGGTGGTATAGTGGAGGCCTTGAAAAGTGATTTTTTTGGTTGTCATCATACGGCAAACGGAAAGCAACACGCTGGTTACCCCATTCTAGAAATCCACATCAACGGAGCGTCACCAATTTGTGGTCATGCATTTTGGATAATCCAAGGTCTGTTCAATGATATTTGCCCACATTTGACATATCGGCCACCTTTCCACTCAAAAATGCCAACGACGACATTGCGACTACCTTTTAAAATTGAGCGTCAATGGATCGTCAACGATTTCTGGTCCTGCATCTTGCATAATCCAACGGCTGTGCAACGACACTTATCCATATTCCATGTATCAGCCGCCTTTCAACCAAAAAATGCTAGCAAAGACATCGCAACTATCTCCAAAAAAATGAGCATCAACGGATCGTCAATGATTTTTGGTCATGCATTTTGCATAATCCAAGGGCTGTGTAATGATCTTTATCCATAATGAATGTATTGGCCAACTTTATAGGGAAAAATGCTACGACCAAAATCTCAAACACCTCCGAAAAATGAGCATCAATTGAGCTTCAATGGTTTTTGGGCTTGCATTTTGCATAATCAATGGGCTATGCATCGGATTTAATCCCTAACTGATGTATTGGCTGTCTTTGTAGGCAAAAATGCTACTAACGATATCGCTACTGCATTCTAAAAATGAGCATCAACCGAGCGTCAACAGTTATTGGACTGACGCAATCACCTATACAGTAACGAAGTGCATTGTGTTGTACCTAAATTGCATTTTTTAACTGTGAGTCTTTTCAATACATACTTGTATACAACTTCACAACTATGCATGCAGTGTCGGACAGGGCTTACTTTTTTGTCGCTCGTTGCTCCAGAGTCAATATTTGAGCACCAGCATTCATCTCAACAATATCATACATATTGACATCCTTTCAAGTTCTATTACGCTGCTGTCAAATTCCTACTGCCATGTCGGATTCAAAATCTTTGAATACCTAGTTGCTAGAGGTGATGATATCTTCCAAAAATGAATGTGTCTTTATTCGTAATTTGAACAACCTTACGTTACAAATCATATTCGATGCTGGGTTGGCTTCTATGAATCTCGGCTCGAAGTGTTCTATTGCGTGGAAGAATTCTAGACATGCGCCTTCATGACGGTTCTATTTGCACTGTGGAATTGAGGAGACCGTCAGCCCTGGCATCATATGTATCACTTGTCATTGAGTTCTTCGCCATCCGTCATAACATGGGACCAGCTTAATGGGCAAACACTTGGTGGCAAAAGTGCACATCGCGAAGTTGAACGAATTAACAGAGTTGGAGGTTACTGAATTGACCAGTTCCACGGTCGATGAAACAGCACTGGCCATTCTGAAGAGGCAGGGAAGTCGAGGGATTACAATAGTAAGTTTGCAAAGGAAATTCGTTGTCGACATTGACTCCTGGGCTATATTGACCGTGTTAACAGACAAAACGCTCCAAACTGGCAGCTAAGGACTTTCTAACTGCCGAATTTTACCAAGACACTTGGAATCGCTACTGCATGTTAGGATTTGTTTCGGCTCATATTCCATGGAACATTATGTCAAACCTAGAGCTATGACGGTCATATACCGCATTACGCAGCGAGCTGGTGCTACCGTCGGCCAGCACCCTTAGCAACATTTGTCAGAGGGAATCCTCACTGACTGTGGATGCCATTAAAAAGCAGTTGCCAACAAGAAATAAAGTTAGTTTAGCTTTGGACGGGTGGACATCAACAAACAAATTAGCAATAACATTGGTCATTGCATGATATATGGATAGGAATTGGGTAATGCGGGAAGTGCAACTCGCTTTGGATGAGGTTAATAGCCTGTTCTTTTCCTATTTCAACAGCTAATTATGGATAATAGGTCAAGGGTCAACATACTGGAGCAAGGTTAGCAATACATTTGAAGGAAGTGATGGATCATTTTGAGCTTACCAACGGCCGCTTGCTTGGAATTACAACTGATACTGCCTCCTCAAATTACTCGATGACTCGGCAACTACAATCCACACTTGAGACCTCAGGAATCGGGTGGCCTGCATTGAGAAACCACATACCATGCATGGCGCATGTCATTCAGCTTGCGTTGGGTGCGTTTATGAGCAGTCTCAGTGTGAAGAGCCGTACATAGTTGTGGGAAGCACACGAGCACGATCAGTAATTTGGAGAGAATGAAAGCACAGATCTGGGGAAGAGTCAAAGACTTCGAAAAGAGGGCAATGCAAGAATCAACATGGTGTCTGCTATGAAACCAGGTTTGGCAAAGATAATTGAGAAAGTACATAGTTCAAGATATATTGAAAATTCTGAAACTGACCATCATATAGGAGCGAATGCTGCCTGTGTTAATTACGTTGACACCGGGTCGTCGGAATGAGTTCATTGACTGTCAAAATGACGCAGTACGAATTGCAGTCCTACCTATTATGGATGGGAAATCATGGTGGAATTCGACACTGCAGTTACTTGAGCGAGCCTACCGATTACAAGAATTCACCTGCGAGTGGCTGAAGAATCCAAAGGACTGTGATTACCAGTCACTCTACACAACAGTGGATGAATGGATAATTGTCAAGTACGTCATGGGAGTTTTAGGGCCATTCCGATACTGGACTCTGTGGATGTCGAAAAGGCTTTTGGTCACCCTGCATCATGGTATCACTGGCTATAATGACATGTTCGATCATATGGACGGCATTTTGCGAGCTTTAGCTAAGGAGAAAACTCAGTGGAAGAAAGATTTATACTTCACTGTGAAGTTTGCGCAACAAAAGCTTTCCAAATTCTACGCTGAAGTCACTCCAACGACAGGTATGCTTGTCATTTCGGCACAAATCCTTGATCCTTTTCGGAAGTCGCGATCGTTTAGGAAATGGGACAAAGGAATGGATATTTATCTTGAGGACGAGACCTCTTATACTACCCAATACCAAGAGGCATTTCTGAAGTATGTGTAGAAAGAATACTGTGCCACACACAGAAGATTGTCGGTCACTAAACATGAAAAACTACAGAGCAATGACTTCATCCATTCTGCAATGGCTTCTCGATCTGGTCAATCATCTTGTGATCCACATGGTTTGTCCAGTGATGATGATGAATACTTAACGCATAAAAATGTGGCTGAAACAACACCCGGACAAACTGATCGTGCAACACACTTATTGACAGCGGCAAGGCTCTAATTAAATTCCCCACCTGGATCGCCGAAGTACTGGGGGCAGGTAAATTCGAATGTTGATGATTACCACCTGGACCAGATGGAGATTAGCGGTACATTTTGGTTACCGGATATCACGGAATGGTGGCATCAGCAAGAGGAAAACCCTCTCAAAGTACGCCGATCACTCCAATCAGGCATGCGACATATTCTCAATCATACCACATGGTGTTGGAGTGGAGGCCTGTTCTTCCCTTGGGCAAGATGCTATCGGCTGCAGGCAGTCAAAAACCACAGGCAAGACCCTTCAGGAAATGGTTGTAGTCAGGCAGTAAGCTCGAGCCAATAATGGGATATTGGCAGGCGATGACACTGCATTGGATAGGTCAGAAACCAATAACGACTTGGAATTGAAGAGAGAGGCGGAGGAAAGAAAATTACACAGAATGGCCAAGGTCCACGACTTTTTGGAGATGTGGCAGGGCAGCCAAAACCTACGTACCACACAGAAGGAATCACACGCTCAAAACAAGCAAATGACAGCCGTAGTATACATTCCAGATATGGAAGAAAGCATCAAAGCATCCTGGTCACTCTTTCAACATGATGGTGCGGCAGCATTTAAATTGTCGGAAAGATCACCGTTGCCACCAGCTATGTCTGCAAAGGAACTCGCTGGAGAACAAACTCAAGTATTGAATGTTAGCCGAATAAGACGAATCGCCAGTCATGCAGCCGAAAGTCATGACGACAGTACACCCGAAAGCATTTCCGACACAGGAAATTGGCTCAACTGGAATGGGGACTTGGATAAACAAAATGAGTGCGATGACGACTGTGAGGCAGACAATGAATCCGATGTAGAGCTGGACAATTGCTTCGAGGATCTGGAATGCCCTGAGCAGCAGGATGTGTGTGCCGCTCCAAATGTTCCCGGATTGATTGGGCTGACACGGAGGTCAAAGAAAAAGACTGGAAAAGTGTTTGTAATGGTCAATGCTACTGAAACATGGAGGATCAGGGGAAACAGAAAAAAGTAGGACAGAATGGGACAATATGTTTTTAGCAGGTTCTTTGTGTTGCTTGACCGAGAATTTCACTTAGAGTAATATGATGGGAGAATATTGACCACTGATGCCTGAATGTTAGCTTATAAACACAAGCATAGCAGGCGAAATGCGTCATTCAACGTGATACATAACTTTCGATACAATGAGAGTGGCCCATGCAAGAATATTACTCGGGCCACAGGATCCAGCCTTAATCAGCCCGAAAAGCATCCAATAAGTTTAAATAATCATCCTTACAATTATCGATGGCAGCAGATGTTCACTGGACAATACATTAAGATGAGCATCAATGGAGCGTCAACAATTTTTGGTCTTGTAAGTTAGGTAATTGAATATTGATTTGATGACTGACATGCAAAACCAATGTGTTGGCAGTCTTTATAGGCAAAACAGATAGCGACTTGGTCAGTGCCCCATTCTGAAAATGAGCATCAATGGAGGGTCATCAAATTTTGGTCATGTAAGTAAGGTAATTACAAATCAATTCGGTCACTAATTCACATAACCAACGTATCGGCAGCCATTATAGGCAAAAAAGGAAGCGACACCGTCACTGCCCCATTCAGAGAATGAGGGTCAACGGAGCGTCACCGAATTTTGGTCATGTATGTAAGGTCATTACAAATCAATTTGGTTGCTGGTTCACATAACCAATGTATTAGCACTCTTGATAGGCAAAAAAGAAAGCGACATGCTCGCTGCCCCATTCTGAGAATGAGCGTCAACAGAGTGTCAACGATTTCTGGTCATGTACACAAGGTAATTACTGATCCATTTGGTTGCTGATTCACATAAGCAACGTATTGCCAGCCTTTACAGGCAAAAGAACACAGCGACATGGTCACTGCCCAATCCTGAAAGTGAGCGTCAACGGAGCGTCAACAATTGTTGGTCTCGTATATCTAGTAATCAGAGATCGGTCTGGTCAAAAGTATTCATAATCGACTCATTGGCAGCCTTTGTAGAAAGAAGAGAAAGTGACACAGTCACTGACCCATTCTGGGAATCAGTGTCAACCCAGCATCAACGATTATTGGCTTTCCATCCTGGGCAATCGAAGTGCCAACTGGTCAAAAATCGACATAAATGAAGTATTGGCAGCCTTCTGTGTGAAAAACCAACGAAACACACTCCCTGCCCCATCCTGAAAATGATTGTCAATGGAGCATAAATGATTTTTGGTTTTGCATCTTGGTTAATCTAAATGTCGCTGGATGGCCCAAATTCATATGCGAAGTAATGGCCGCCTTTTCAGCCAAAATATTGAACTATATCTTTGTTACCCCATCATGAAAAGAGCGTCACCGCAGCCTCAACGATTTTTGGTCTTGCATATTGGGTATTCTGGGTACCGCGCAGTCACTAGTGCTCATAACAGAACTATTGACAGCCTTGTAACTCAAAAACACACAACAGACATTGAAAAATACTGATTCCAAAATAATCAAGATTGCAATCTCCAAACCATGCAAAAAGTCATTATTGGATGTTGAAAATACAATTTTGATAAGATAGTATTATGAAATAGTAAAAACAAGACCATTATATGAATCTACACATTGACACGCTGAACAACGTGCTGACAACCCGCCCGATTCAGACGGGTCATGAGATGTCCATCGAGCCGCACTCGAATTCACGGTTCGGGTGTATTGACGACCCGGACCACCAATTTGAAATGGGGTAGGTTCCGACCTGAACCCGGACCCGAAGCGCTGGTCCAGAACCGTTGCTATCACTACCGTTGCATGATCAGCAAATCCAAGGAGCACCTCCAGCTTCTTTGCGCCATTGATGAATTGTGTGTTCCTGCTTTCGTTGGGCATGATGAGATGGGAGATGGAGTGGATGACATCGACACCATGTTTGATTCATATTCTTTGATTGCTTAGTTGGGTTATTGTTTTGGTGTCCCTGGGTTTATGTTTCAATCTCTCGCCTTTTCCTTTCGTTTCCTTAATGTAGCGAGGCGCCAAATACAATGTTGAAGATGACGGCTAATATGATTCATAAGTGAAAATGAACAATAATCCATGCATCATATTCACTGTTGAAGGAAGTCGATTGCTCTTATACATCCGAAGAGTGTCAGATAACGCCTGCAGTCCTCCGAATGAATATCCATAAGAACGCAGGCAACTCTCAGAGTTGGTTTGTGATTTCTGCCTTGGTTTGGCGACACTCCCAGGTGCACCCAAAGTTCTCTCTGGCGGACCAGCGTGCTCCCAAACTTATCACAATCACTCCCATCGTACTGCTGTATCAGTCATCAGAAATCCCAGTTACTCCTGTACTTCTCATCAGAGATCCCAGTTACTCTCAAGGCCTGCCGGAATACCCACCTAGGATCTGATACTCTCCTGAAATTGATGCTTCTAAGTTTACACTCCACATCCTCTCGGACACTCCTGCAGTCTTCCAGAGACTACAATACATTTTGCTGATGAAAATGGGACTTGGAAAAACTTTCACCTCGGTGGCAGCAGCAATGATTTGCAAACTGCTGACTGAGAAAGTTGTAATGGGGTTACCGCTGTCGATTTTGTGGGGGAATACCCTGGATGAGTGGGTCGATATGGTACAGAACGGCTTTCCCGGGATAATCGGTGAAGAACGGGCATGGTATCCACTGCGGAGACATAATTCAGTGCCCCGCCGCCTCATAGAGATCCAGAAAACTCCACCGCAGGGGCATCCAGTGGTGACATCTGCCGTTGAACCAATCCTGGTGTTCGTTCCTCGTGAATGGATGAAATGGAATTCTAATGTTGTTTGGCTCGATTTGTGATATCTAACACAGGGGTAGTGAGATGTTAGCTAGCTGCGAACCTGAATGGGGGTATGAGAGGCAATATGATACATTCGAATGAAAAATGGGAACAACTACCAGGGGAAAAGAGGAGTGCCAGATAGGGAGTGTTGCATGGAGAAGAGAAGTACCACAAAAGGTGTTGCAGAAGCACGGAATGAAGAAGAAGAGGATCAAGTTCAAGCTGAGGAGCGCCGAAAGAGGAGGGGTTAAGGAGTGTGGAATGGAATTGAGGAACGCCGAAATACGAGGGTGGAGGAGTGCGGAATGCAATTGAGGAGCGCCGAAAGAGGGTGGGTTGAGGAGTGTGGAATTAAATAGAGGAGAGCCAATCCAGGCAGAGCGGAGCACCGATGGGATTGAGGAGTGCTTATCCCAGAGGAGGAGCGCCGAAAAGGGGTGGGGTAAGGAGTGTCGAATGTATTATAGAAGTGCCAGTTGGAATTGAAGAGCTCCCATCCCGGGCTGAGGAGCACGGATTACATGGTATTCAGTGCTGAATGGGATAGAGGAGCGCTGAGAGGAGGAATTGATTGCCGAATGAAATACCAAAGGTTCAATCTAGGCTGAGGAGCTCCGACGAGGATTGAGGAGTGCCTATTGTGGTGGAGTTGAGCTGCAGGGG
>Ga0307512_10001598_pt1 | contig 31542 bp, 27 predicted proteins | sample 14_EM_MG_FD_200267 | JGI IMG/M metagenome (GOLD analysis project Ga0307512, IMG submission 200267) | Populus trichocarpa ectomycorrhiza microbial communities from riparian zone in the Pacific Northwest, United States - 14_EM | ecosystem: Host-associated > Plants > Roots > Unclassified | place... | reverse complement strand
CTAGCCCTGATTTCTGAATGAATGTTCAACAACATTATGACCTAGAGATTACTAAAGATTATGAAGCGGAGAAAATCAAAAAAGAAATTCAGCCGTTAGTTTTTACTAAGAAGAGTAAGAGTAAAACCCTCCTTAATCATTCTCATAAACACCTTTAATTTAATACTATTTCTATACAGCCTTAGCCCTTTCCTTTTTATAGCCCTTTTGCCTAGTTTAGCCCTTTTCCTTACTTTAGAAAAACTAACATAATTTTTCTAGAAGAATTTGCTTAAATTCTTCTTAGCCTAGAAATTAGAATATTTAGCCCTAATCCATTAATTACCCTGATAGAGGAAACAAAGTTTACTATTACTAAATAGAAAAACCAAAGAAATTTATAAAAATGACTGGTTATACTACCGAAGATTTAAAAATAAAGTTTGAAAGAGTAGCTGCTATCAGAATAAGTCAGAAAAAGAGAGGTGATGAACGCTATAAAAATGATGCTGGCTACTGAGATGGTGGTCGCTGTGCTTATGGTGGCGCTCATAATCTTCAAGAAGACTGTGAAAGATTAGCTAAATTCTTTTCAGGAATCACCGAATTAAAGAATACGAGAAAAGATTTATTAAAATTTAATAATCGGACTGAGTTTGAGAAAAATCAGCAAAACTTGTTGACCAAAGCCAAGCAAGCGATTAATGGTTTACAGATGAAAACCGGTGCTAATACTTCAGTGGGTGGAATTTGTATTATTTGAAATGATTTTTCTGATTTGCTTGGTTCAATAGTAGAGGATTTCCGTAGAGATTTAGAAAGGTTAAAAAACGATATAGAAAGAGTTTCTTATAATGAAGCCAAAGAATTAAAACGCCTAACCTTAGAAGAAAGGCAATTAAAGCAAGAAATCGAAGAAAATGAACGAAAAGCCCAAAAGGAGTCTGACCCAACTAAAAAAGCCAAATTTTTATTTCTCGTAAATGAAGCCAAGGAAAAGTCAAATCAAAAAAAGAAAAATTATAAAAGCCTTTGCTTAAATTTCCCATCCTCCTCAATTAATTGAATGGTTCTTTCGACATCTTTAATTTCTTGAAATTCATTGAAAAGGCAATAACCAAGAAAATTTCTTTTTTTTTCATTAGGTATTTTTTCCTCTAAGAAATTGAGAAAATTCATTGTTTGATGAATTTCTTTTTCAAAATTAACTAAATTTTTTTCGGAGTTAATTACTTTTTTTTCTAAAAATTTTTTTCTTAAAAAATAAGGAATGATTTGTAAAAAGTTATAACTATCTAAACGAAAGTCTTTTTTTTGTTTTTTGGTAAGCATATATTTATAATAATAAAAATGTTTTAAATTGTCTACTTGCTTACCATTTTCACTGATTTTTTTTCAAAAACCATTATAATCATTGACTCGTCGATTAACAGTCGCAGTAACTCACCAAGTTAAAATAATTCAATGAACAACATAACTACCTTTGGAAAAAAAATTAATTCAATTTTTCAATTGTGGTGAAGCGCCAGAAATTTCTTTGAAAGCTTTACTCATTTCTCCACTAGTATCAGTATCAGCTTTAGCTATAAAATTTTTTAAATAACTTGTTATAAAAGGAAGAAAAAAAATTACTGCTAATGAAAAAAACATAATCCTTTGCACATAACGGTTTTGTCAAGCTAAAAAAATTTCTGTTTTCATTGATTTTTTTTTTTGCCATCACGTATTAAAGAAGATAAATACCAAAATAACAATTAAAGTATAAACGCTAATAAAAGAAAAAGTAAGTAAAAGGCAGCAAAGTAATTGAATTAAAGAATTTAAAACAAAAAGGCTAGGTTGATGTAAATGAAAAAAATTATTTTCAATATACTTATTTTTTTTTCAAAGGTAGAAGTTAAATAATAAGGAAATAAATTTTAGCAAAATAACTGCGCCAATAAAACAAAGAGCATAATTCAACAAACTATCTTTTCCCTCTCTTCCTAAAAAAAAATCAACAAACCCTTTTTTATGACCAAAAATTCCTTGATAAACATTATCAACAATATCAGTCTTCAAAAATCCTTTACCCAGCAAAAAAAACCAACCAAATGCAAGTCAAGAAATAGTTTCAAATATTAATTCTCGTAGAAATAATTTTGGTTGACGTAAAAAAATTTTTCTTTGGTTTTTTTCTTTTTGCATAATAATTTTATCTTTTAGAATTATAAATTAATAAAATTGCTTTTTTATTGTAATGAACTAGAACGATGAGCAAAAATTAACATCATTAATAATGCTTAAAAATAAAAGGCAAATTTAGTTTAAAAAATTTCTAATTTTTCTTGGTTGTCTTTGCCTTTCTTTCCTCATTTAAATCAACCACGGATTTTTTTTCAGAAAATAATTGTCAAGGTAATTATCGTTATCGAAAAAATAACTGTTATTATTAGCCCTTTATTTTTTCTTCAAGAACTATTTTCTTTAGGAGATGAAACGATAATTTGTCTCATGTCTTTCGTTGTATCTTCTAAAGCCATGGCTCGTGTAGTATACCAATTTAATTTAATATTAATATCATCTGCAGTGATAACTTTTTCGGGAGCAACGGCTGGACCTTTTTTTAAATTTATTGTAATTTCGCTGGAGTTTTCAGTGAATGTAAAATAAACATCAGTAGTATCAATAACAGGTTCTAAAGTGGTGTTTTTTGGATTTTCTTGAATAAAACGCTGGTAAGCTTTTTTTAATTTATTCTCAAAACTTTTTCGATTACTTCCGTCAATGATAATTTTTCCCTCATTTATTTTAAAATCTGTGTCTTGTAAATGATAAACTACTTGTTTAGTTTCATCATTGTCTTTGGCATTGGGGTTATTCTTATATAATATTATTTCTAACTCAGCTTTTACTATTTTATTTTCTTTAACTTCGGAAAATTTAGTTATTTTAGCTCCTTTGCTATCAAATAATTTTAATTTGTAGTCAATATCAAGTTTTGTTTTATCAACTTCAATTTTGTTAATATTACTAGATTTTAATCCAAAAAATTCCTTTTTTTGCTGATCTTTATTCATATATAATATATTTATTTCTTTTTAGAATAATGAGTTCTTTTTTTGTCCTCTTTGACGGTAAATGAACTAACCCTTTTGAAATGAATAAAACCTTTTTCTGCATTGATTTTATTATTATCTTTATTAATTTTGACTCTTAACATTTAAAAATATTTTGGCGGTTCTGACGAGACTCGAACTCGCGATCTCCTCCGTGACAGGGAGGCGTGATAACCACTACACTACAGAACCAAAATTGAATATAACTTATCATCTAGTCTTTTGTATCTACGTTACTTATATATTTATTTATATTTATTGGTACCCAAAATCGGACTCGAACCGATATGAACTTGCGCTCGAATGATTTTGAATCATTTGCGTCTACCAATTCCGCCATTTGGGCTTTTTATTTTTTTTGTAAAATTTTATTAACAAAAATTGCGCTGATATTTTTCTAATATTAAAAAATTTTTAAGAAATGTAATCATCAGTTTCCAGATAATATCTGGCAGAGGTGACAGGACTCGAACCCGTATTATCGGATCTGAAGGCCGACGTTCTAACCATTGAACTACACCTCTATTTACTGGTTAAAACTAAAAAAATAAAAAATAGCATTATTTCAGAAAAAATCAGTAGAAACTTATTAACTAACCTAGAAATTTGGTGACCCGTACGGGATTCGAACCCGTGTTCTCATGGATGAAAACCATGCGTGTTAACCGCTGCACCAACGAGCCTTAAATTTTAATAAATTCACGCAATTTTGCTAAATCCATATATCCTTGCGAGCGACGGATTATTTTAGTTTTTCATACAAGAAACAAAGCAGGTACCGCCTTAACATCGAACATTAATCTTTGTGCTAAATCAGGAAATTTTTTAACATTTATTTCCAAAGCAATAATTTTATTATTTTCTTGCAACAATTTTTGAATGACCTTTTCTAAACTATGACAAGGTGCACACCATGAAGTAGAAAATTTTATCAAAACAAGTTGTTGATTACTCCTTTGAAAATAAATTTCTAGGTTAGTTAATTTAGTTAATACTTCCAACATATTCTTTTTGGAAAAGAAAGAGAAAACTCTCTTTCTTCCCAATTTTTTATCACGAACTTTTATAATTGTTCTTCCTCTTCTTTATTCTTCTTTTTACCAAATCAACCAAACACGAAACCAGCAATTACTAACGCTATTACTAAAGCTACTCCCCCAAATACTATTCAAGTCATTCCGGAAATTCCTGTTTCAAAAACCACCTCTTCTTTTTCACTGTTATTGCCTGTTGTTTCAGTTTTAACGCTGGTATTAAAAAAAGTTTTTATCTTAGGCGCATCTTCTTTTAAAGTATATTTTTTACCATCGTGTGTAATTTCATCACCTTTTTTTTTATCTCCAAAGAGACTTTTTCATTTATCTCTTTCTTGAATTTTTTTTTTGTTGTCCTTGTCATTCATATTATATTATATTTTTTTGGAGCGAACAAAGGGAATCGAACCCTCATCCTCAGACTGGCAGTCTAATATTCTAACCGTTGAACTATATTCGCTTAGCAACGGAAAGTTAAAACTTTCCGTCTCTATTTTATATTATCTTATTTTATTTACTTTTTTTTTACCTTTTTGAGCAATTTTTTCTTTGAACTTAGCAGAAAATTTTGCCCTAACAGTCTTTCCGGCAGGAATAATTATATTTTTTCCGGTCTTTAAATTCCTTGCCCTACGCTCCTTTGTCATTACTGTTCTTAAAGAAAAGTAGTTTTGTAATCTAATTTCTTCTCCTTTTAATAACGAAGTTTCGATTTCTTCTAATAATTTATCAATCATTTCTCCGACTTGGGTTTTATTCAAGTTTATTTTTGTTTCTTTTTTTTGTCTTTTTAAATTTTCAGAAATGCGCTCAGCTAAAGTCGTTTTTCCTACTATTATTGATTTGTTTAACATATTTTTCTGGTGGTTCAGGACGGAATCGAACCGTCGACCTTTTGAACTTCAGTCAAACGCTCTACCAATTGAGCTACCGAACCTAATCTAAAAATTATAAACCACAATTAACCTTGGCTGACCTCCATAATCGTTAAAGGTTTTAATTTTAACCTTTCCCAAGCATCTTAATATTATTTTAATAATTCTTTTGGCTTGCTGATAACCAATTTCCAAAACTAAAAGAAATTTAGTAGTTAAAAAAACTGGTACTTGCTGAATAATTTGCTGATAAAATCAATAACCATTTTCCATAGCTACCAAAGCTTTTAAGGGTTGTTGTTTTGCTGATTCAGTGAGCAAGTAATATTCTTTTTCACTAACATAAGGAGGATTAGCAACGATGATATTAAACTTTCTTTTTTCTAAATTAGCAAATAAATTGCTTTGGCAAAATTCAATATTTTTTGTTTGTTGTAAAAAAGCATTTTTTTTTGCTATTTTTAAAGCATTTTCACTGATATCAGTTGCTGTAAAATTTCAACCTGGTCTACAATTTGCCAATGAAATTGCTATGTTGCCACAACCAGTCCCAATGTCAAGAATTTTTAAATTTTTCGTTTTTGGTCAATGTTTTTGGGAAATTTCAAGAGTTTTCTCAATCAATAACTCAGTATCTTTTTGCGGAATAAAAACGCCTTTTTTTATACCAAAAGTTAAATTATAAAAGGCAACTTGGTTAACTAAATAAGGGATAGGATAATTTTCATTAATCAACCTAGTTAATTTATTGCAGATAACTGAATATCTAAAATTTGTTAAATTCTTGCGAAAAAAATTTAACCAAAAATCTTTGGAATTTGTTTGGCAAATAGTAATTATGTCATTTTTTATTGTTTCTGTTTTATCATTTTCAGTCAAAGAAAAAGCATAATTTCAACAATCTTGGTAAGAATACATTTTTTTACTTATAAACATCCCTAAATCTTTTTGGCAATACTAATGGTGGAGATGATGGGATTGAACCCATGTCCTTAAACCGACAATAGTTACTTCTACAATAATAGTTTTTTGATAAAATCCTTGCTTTCCGCCAAAAAGCAAACTGCAAAAGCAAGTAGGTTATTTTCATTAATCATTAGTAAGTAAATAACCAAACTTGGCTAACAATCCCAATTTTATTACGAATTACTTTAATGGAGAAAGTAATAAAGCAACATTAACTATATTTTAGCTAAGTTGCATTTTCCGAAGTTATATTTATTAAATATTAATTCTTTCGGAACAATTGTTTTGCTTTTGTCTGCATTTTTGAGACGTTTTTTTATTGCCATAACTATATTATGTTTAAGTCAAATCGCACATCCCCATAATATTATTTTAATAATTTTATTTTCGAAACAAACTTTTAATTAATTTAACTAATCAGTAAAGTAAGAAAATAAGCACAAATAGTACAATTATTAAAATGATTAATTTTAATCAGTTGCTTTTGACATAATTACCTAAATCACTAATATTAGCAACTCCTTCTTTTGGTCATTCCAAAAATTTTTTTAACCATTTCATATAACTCATTTAATAATGGTACGGGACAAGGGACTTGCACCCTCATGCCTTACAGCACCAGATCCTAAGTCTGGCGCGTCTACTATTCCGCCAATCCCGCTATTTTTTTTATAATCTTTATTTTTCTAACTATAATGAATAATAGCAAAATAAATAAACTAATGTTGAATAAGATTGATATATAATTTCTATTTTTTTGCTTTGGGTTTTGTAAAAGTTTTGCAAAAATAGCAAATCATAAAAAGAGATAGATGATAAAGTCAAGAATACATACTCTAATCAAAAAAAATAATATGTGGAAAAAAATAAGCAATTTAACAGATTTAGACAAACTAGCCCAATCTTTAATTTTATTTTTATTACCTGATACTTATTTGTTGCTTAAAGGAAAACTAGGAGTAGGAAAAACTGCCTTAACTAGGTTAATAGCCAAACATTTAAAAATTAAACAAAAAATAGTTTCTCCTTCTTTTACCATTTTGCAGCAGTACTCAATAAGTAAAAATTACTATCTAAATCATTTTGATTTTTTTCGATTATCACCCAAAGAAGACTTAATGATTTTTGCTGATTTAATAATAGGCAACGTTAACATTATTGAATGACCGGAAAATAATCCCCAATTTTGGCAAGATAAAGATTATATTAAAGTAGAAATGGTCAGAAAAGAAGCTGAAATTAGACTAGTCAAGATTTATTTAGGTAATAAACCTCACAAAGGCTAAAATTTTCCTTTTCCTAGTAAAAATATTAATATTAAATAAAATAAAATTTACGTAAAACACTTAATATGATTGTTAATAAACAAAAACTTTTAGAAGCTAAAGCACAATTTGGTCATCTTAAAAAATATCGACATCCGCAAATAAAACCTTTTCTCTATGAAAATAAAGAAAAAAAAGATGCTTTGTGGAATATTTTTGACCTAGAAAAACTTATTAATTGTTGCCAAATGGTTTTCCATGAAGTAAAAAAAATAACTGCAGAAAAAAAAATTATCTTATTTGTTGGCACAAAAAAGCATGCAAAGGAAATTATAAAAGAAAAAGCGATTGATTGTCATTCTCCTTATATGGCCAACAAATGACCAGGTGGCTTACTAACCAACTTTGAGGAAACTACTAAGCAAATTAAAAACCTAAAATTTCTTGAATCTTTGGTACAGTCTGACCATTTTCAAAAATTGCCCAAGAAAGAAAAAAAATCTTTAGAAGGAAAAAGAAAAAAACTAAAAACTTTTTATGAAGGTATTAGTAACTTAAAATGTCTTCCGCATTGCATGTTTGTCGTTGACCCTTTTAAAGAAAAGACTGCAGTAGAAGAAGCTAAAACCTTAGGAATTTCGGTTATTGCTTTATGTAGCAGTAATTATAATCCACAAATGGTAGATTATTTTTTGCTTGGCAATAACCATAATGCTCAATCAATTAGTTTTTTTGTCAATCTAATTACTGAAGCAATAAAAGAAACTTGTTTTTCATCGAGTAAAATTTCAAAACTTAAGCAAAACGAAAAAACTTCTGAAAAAAAATATAAAGAAAAAATAATTAATAACTCAAAAGAAAATGGCCGTACCCTTTAGAAGAAAATCAAAAAAAACAAAAAAAGAGGGACAATCGGCTTTCAAACATCAGTTTCGTCAGAAATCTTTGCGCCAACTTGCCAAATGTTCTAATTGTCAAACTTTAAAAACACCTCACCAAATTTGTCGCAATTGCTCTACTTATCGTAACCAAAAGTATTAATAAACGTTTCTAAAAATATCTATATAGGTGCTTTTATTGATTTAGTAACAAGTAATTTTTGTTATTTAGTGCGGCGACTATATCAAGATACTACTAATGAGGTATCAAAAAGTTTATTTACTTCTTCAGGGAACGGCAAACGTAGGTAAGTAATAGCCAAATTTTCTTTATCAAAAAAAAGAAAATCAGGAAATTTAGCATTTTGTTCTAGATTAGCCTTAATTATTTTGTTTTCTCGCAATTCTTTACGACGTGGAGTTATCACACTGCCAACTTTTACTTGAAAAGTAAATTTATCAACTTTTTTGCCATCAATTAAAAAATGGCCATGACCAATTAATTGTCGTGCTAAAAGTTGAGTATTAGCCAAACCAGAAAGACGAATTATATTAACTAAACATGAAGTTAAATTAATCAATAAACTATCTTCTATGTTCAACTTGTTTTCACTTGACTCAGTTTTTTTTTTGGAATTAATAAAAGCATTACGCAATTGATTTTCTTTTAAAAAGCCAAAAAAGAAGCGCATACGGTTTTTTTCCCGATTTTGCAAAGCATAGGTAGAAAGTCTTCTTTTTCTTTTTTCGCTATGTTGACCAGGCAAGGTACTTCTTTTTCGAAATTCCTTTTTATTTCCTAATAAAGAGAAACCCAAAGCACGAGATTTTTTTCAAACAGAGATAGAATGATTTGACATATTATAGTTTTATTATTTTTTTGTTCCTAGAATATTTCTCAATAAGTTTCCGCTAATAGTTACTTTTCCGATTTTTTGCATTTTTTTCTTTCCCTCCCTTTGTTTTTCTCATAACTTTCTTTTTCTAGTGATATCTCCACCATAACATTTACCAGTAACGTTTTTTCTTAGAGCTGGCAATGTTTCGCGAGCAATTATTTTTCCGCCAATGCAAGCTTGAATAGGAATAGCGAAATTTTGTGGATTTAAAGTTTCTTTGAGACTTTCACAAAGTTTTTTTGCCCGCTCATAAGCAAAGGTTTGATGAATTAAAAATGATAAATCTTCTACTAATTGATTATTAAGCAAAATATCTACTTTGACAATTCGACTAGGTTGATAACCAATAAATTCATATTCAAAAGAAGCATAGCCGTGAGACAATGATTTTAAACGGTCATGAAAATCATAGATAAATTCGGCAAAAGGCAACTGATAAACAATTTGGTATCAGTTATTCGTTTTTCATTCTTGGCTTTGGTAAATTCCTCTTTTAGTTTGGCACAGTTCCATGATTTTTCCCACATATTCTTGAGGTGTAATAACTATCAAAGAAATAAACAATTCTTCAATTGATTTAATGGTACTTCAAGGGGGCATTTTGGTCGGATTAGCTAACTCGGTTTTTTCGCCATTAGTTAAAGTTAAAAGATAATTAATAGTCGGTGGCGTAATAATTAGGTCTAAATCGTGTTCTTCTTTTAGTCGACCCTGAATTACTTCTAAATGCAAAAGTCCTAAAAAACCGCCACGCAAACCCGGTCCTAAAATATTTGAATCAATCGGGCTCAGTATTAAGGTGCTATCTTGTAATTGCAATTCTTCTAAAGCTTTTTTAAATTCATTAAATTCAGCAGTATTTGTCGGATACAAATTGGAATAAATGTTAGGCTTTAAAACTTGATAATTAGCGACTGGTAAAGAAAGACTAGTGGCATCAATAATTATTTCTCCTACTTTTATTTCTTTCATGTCACGAATGTTAGCAGTAAATCAACCAATTTCTCCGGTTATTAACTTGTCTTTTAAAATTTCTTCTGGTATTTTGACTCCTAAACGGTCTACTTGATAAGTTTTTTGATTACTTGCTAATTTAATCTTTTGTTTATTTTTTAATTCTCCTTCCAGAATCCGAATGTAGACAATTACACCATGATAACGATTATAAAGAAGATCAAAAACTAAAATTTTTAATTCTTTTTTTTCGGTTTCTAGTGGTGCAGGTATTTCATCAATAATTTTTTTTAAAAGCAGCTCAACATTTTTTCCGGTTTTAGCAGAAATTAAGGCAATGTCGCTTTCTTGACAACTAAGCAATTCAATTAATTGGTTTTTGGTAGTAGTCAGTTGTGCCGAAGGTAATTCAATTTTATTAATAACTGGTAAAATTTTTAAATTAAGATTTTTGGCAATTTGATAATAAGCTAAACTTTGTGCTTGAATACCCTTGGTGGCATCAACTAATAATAATACTCCCTCGCAAGCGACTAATGAACGAGAAACTTCATACATAAAGTCAACATGACCAGGCGTATCAATTAGATTAAAAATGTAAGGGGTGGGATTTTCTGGTGGATAGTATAATTGGACAGCATTTAGTTTAATAGTAATTCCTTTTTTTTGTTCTAAACTTAAACTGTCTAAAATTCGTTCAACTTGTTTATTACGTTTTTTTAAGTTAGTTAATTCTAAAAAACGGTCTGCTAAGGTAGATTTGCCATGGTCAATATGAGCAATAATGGCAAAATTACGAATTTTTTTAGTAAAAAAAAATGTCATATTTTACGTTTTAACTGATAAAATATTACTTTGAAAATTCTTTGTGCTTTTGCGAAAGTTTTAAAATTGATTAGTTTTTTTGAGTTCTTCACTTAAAATTTATCAGAATTTATTACAGCTTTATCTATTAATTCATTTTTAATTCTTTCTCAATTTAAGTCTTCTTCATCATGTAAAGGAACAATAGAGATTTATCATCTAATTTAACTCGTTTTAAAAAATCGCAACGATTTTTGATTTTAAACTAATTTGAAAATTTTTATTTATACTAATAATTCAAAAAGTTAATTTCAATTATTAGAGGGAGCCTTTAGTGTGGCTCCCTTTTATTTTACATCACTAAGAAAGTCTTCATCTAAGTAAGGAAAAACTATTTTTGCTTTTACCAAGGATTATCTCTTAAAAAATGAAGCAAATCAATAGTATCAAAATGATAAGAGACACTAACAAAAAACCAACAAAACTTGCTAGAAATAAAAGAAAGAGACGACGTGCTCTTTCTTCTCCTTGATTATTATACATTTCTTACTCTTCTCAGTATCTCAGTAATTTCTGTGCAAAGTCTCTATCAATATTATTTATGTATGTATTTGTATTATTTGTCATGATATTTATTTTAATTTTTTTAAATTTTAGGGAAGTTTTAACTCCCCCCTTTTACCTTTTCCTTTTTCGCTGGCGAATTACTAAAACTAATACTATTGCTACTAAAACTATTCCTATGCCAATTAGCAAAGGGGCTCAGGATACTTGGGGGTGAATAGTTTTTGATTTTCCTAATTCGGCTAATTTTTCTTGGGCTTTGGCTAAACGCTCTTGCTCAGTTGGGCTAAGCGTTTCACCAGAGTTTTTTCTAGCTTCTAAACTATTTATAACAGTTTGGAGAATCTCTCGCTGTTGGTTTTTATCTTCTTCAATCTCTATTAATTTATATATTTAATGGTTTTTACTTTATCATCTATTTTTATAATAAGAACAATAAATATTTTAATATGAATTTTAAAAAATTAAATTTATCGCCCGAAACCGAAAAAAACTTAGAAGCTTGTGGTTATAAAGCACCAACTAGTATTCAAGAAAAAGTAATTCCTCTTATCTTTGCCGGAAAAGATATCATTGGACAATCACAAACCGGAACTGGTAAAACAGCCGCTTTTATTATCCCCGCTTTAGAAAAATTAACTGCCATTTCCAAACCGCAAGTTTTAGTTTTGGCTCCAACCCGTGAGTTAGCTCTCCAAGTAAGTGAAGAAACCAAAAAATTATCTCAACATACCAACTTACGAACTTTAGCAATTTATGGTGGAGATGACATTGAAAAGCAGTTAAGAAAATTGCGAGAAGGTGTCGATATTATTGTTGGAACTCCCGGAAGAATTGCTGACCATTTAAAAAGAAAAAGTTTACAAGTTAGTGGATTGAAAATTTTAATTTTAGACGAAGCTGATGAAATGATTAATAAGGGCTTCCTAGAAGAAATTGAAAAAATAATTAAACAACTTCCTCAAGAGCGTCAAACTTTGCTTTTTTCTGCTACTATTTCTCCGCAAATAGAGGATTTTTCCCAAAAATACTTAAAAAGTCCCGTACGAGTTGTTGCTGAAAAAAAAACTCTACAAGAAGGAATTATTGAACAATATTATCTAGAAATTCCTTCGTTTCAAAAAGGTCATGTTCTAGCAAATTTTTTACATTTTAATAAACCAGATTTAACTATTATTTTTACCAATACAAAAAAAAAAGTTGACGAATTGAAAGAAATTTTAACTAGAGAAAAATTTCTCGTTAGCCATATTCATGGTGATTTATCCCAAGCACAAAGAACAAGAATTTTCAATCAATTTCGTAGCAAAAAAATTCCTCTATTGATAGCCACTGACGTAGCAGCTCGTGGTTTAGATATTAGTGGTATTTCTTATGTTATTAATTATGACTTTCCACAAACTTCTGAATATTATACTCATCGAATTGGTCGAACTGGGCGAGCCGGAGCTAGTGGTAAAGCAATAACTTTTATTAGTTCACAAAAAGAAAAATGACAATTAATGAATATCATCAAACAGACTGGCAGCAAAATAGAACTATTTAACTTACCTTCTAAGGAAGAAATTTATCAGAAGAAAATGGACGAATTAATAAAAGAGATAAATGATTTTATTGAGACAAAAAAAGAAGAAAAAGAAACTAACGAGCTTAATGATTTAGTGAAAAAACATGGTGAAAAAGTTGTTCTTAACTCTTTATTTGCTTTGTTATTAAAGCCAAAAATAAAATTTTTAAAAGAACGAAGCGAACCAGAGCCAAAAAAGTTTGAAAATTCTTATAATAGGTCAAGGACTTTTCATAGGAAAAAAAATACTACAACGAGATGAACCAGATCCAGAGAACGGTAAATCAACAAATTTTTGAATTTGATTTTCAAGGAAAAAAATTAATCTTCGAAATTGACCAACTAACAAGTCGGGGAGAAAAATCTATCCTTTGTCGCTATGGCGACACCACTGTATTAACCGTTCTTTGCTCCAATTCTTTAACTGCTGATAATTTTGTTAATTTTCTTCCTTTGACCGTATTTTTTGAGGAAAAGTTTTATGCCGTTGGCAAAATTCCTGGTAGTTTTAGTCGTCGCGAAGGAAAGCCAAGTTATGAATCAGTAATCATTGCTCGCTTAATTGACCGTTCTTTGCGTGGTTTATTCCCGCAAAAATTACCAAAAGAAATCCAAATTACTAATAATGTGCTTTCGGTTGATCCAGAATGCGACCCGCGCTTGGTTGCTTGTTGAAATTCAGCGTTGGCAGCTTTTCTTTGTCCTGACTTACATTTTGATGTTCCTTTGGCTACTGTTATCATTACACAACTTGAAAAAGGAAAATTTATCTTTAATCCTACTAATGACCAATTAACTAATTCTTTATGTGAAATAATTGTTAGCGCTACTGAAGCAGAAAAAATTGTCATGTTAGAATTAAGCGCACAAGAAATTAGTGAAGAAGAATTAATTAATGCTTTACAAAAAGCACAAGCGCAAATCAAAATTTTAACTGGCTTTTTTAAGCATATTCACCAAACACTTGATATAACAAAAAACCAAGAAGAACAAACACAAGTTTTAAACATGACTAATTTTTCTTCCGAAGAAGAAATTTTTATCAAAGAAAAAATAAATAATTACTTAATAAAAACTTTAGGTGGAAAAGATTTTTGATTAGAAAAGGAAAAAAAATTAAAAGAAATTTGTCCACAAGTAGTTCGAGATTGCTTTAAAAAAAACCTTGTTGCTTCATTGGAAATTATTCGTAAGTTTGTTGAATTAACCTATGAAAAGTTATTAAAAGAAAAAATGTATCAAGGTTGAAAAGAAAAAAACCAGCGCCTTGATGGTCGTGGTAGCGAAGATATTCGTCCTTTAAATATTCAGATTGATTATTTGCCTAATGTTCATGGCAGTGCATTATTTGCCCGTGGTGAAACCAAAGTTCTTTCGGTAATTACCTTAGGAAAAAGAAGTGAAAAACAATTGATTGATAGCATTTTTACCCAATCTTATAAGTATTTTTTACATCACTATAATTTTCCTGCTTTTGCCGTCAATGAAATTAGCAATTTCAAAAGTACTTCTCGTCGGGAAATTGGTCATGGACAATTAGTTGAAAAAACTTTTCGTTATTTGTTGCCATCACCAGAAATTTTTCCTTATACTATTAGGGTAGTTTCTGAAGTTTTTAGTTCAGATGGTTCTTCTTCCCAAGCTTCGATTTGTGCTACCTCATTAGTGTTAATGTTAGCAGGAGTCCCTGGAAACAAAATGGTTGCTGGAATTGCCTTAGGTTTATTAGATGAACAAATTTTAATTGATATTAATGGTTTAGAAGATGCCTTAGGAGAAATGGATTTCAAAATTGCTGGAACTGAAAAAGGAATTTGTTCTTTACAATTAGATGTAAAAAATCACGGTATTTCTTTTGATATCTTTAAAAAAAGTTTAGAAAAAGGAAAAAAAGCTCGCTTATTTATTTTACAAGAAATGAAAAAGTATATTTCTCAACCTCGTTCACATTTGCCTACCAAAGCAATTAAATACAAAAATTTTTATGTTGGCGAAGAAAAGTTGAATATCATCGTTGGTCGTGGAGGAAAAACTATTAATAATTTAATTCAAGAAACTGGCATAGTAATTGACTTACAACCTAATGGTTATGTTTTAATGTATCACCAAGAAGCAAAACAATTAGAAAAAGCTTGAAAACTTATTCAAGAATTACTTAGAAAAAGCGCAAAATATTAAAACTTTTTGGTAAGTTTCCAAACCTTAGAAATTATTATTACTGGCTTTTGACTGAGCAATTGCTATGCTAAAAATTTATTTAGATTAATATTAAACAAACATGCATAAAAATTTTATATGTTCAAAACTTTAAATCAAATTAGACAAAATTGGTTGGAGTTTTTTCAGCAAAAAGGTTATTATTTAATTCCTGCTGTTTCACTTATTCCTGATAATGACCCTTCGCTGTTATGAATTAATTCAGGAGTAGCAACTTTAAAAGAATATTTTGATAATCCTTCTTTAGCGCCGGCTCGTAATTTAGTTAACTGTCAAAGAGTAATTCGAATTGGTGATTTAAGTAATATTAATCAAAATGCTTATCATCAAACCCTTTTTGAAATGTTAGGCGTTTTTTCAATTGGTGGTAATTTTAAAAAGGAAACTATACCGTTTTTTTGGGAATTTTTTACTTCACCACAATGATTAGGTCTAGATAAACAAAGGCTGTTTATTACTGTTTACGAACAAGACCAAAATACTTATCAACTTTGAAGTAAACAAAAAGACATTATTACTGAACAAATTCTTTATGGTAGTAAAGAAACTAATTTTTGGGATATGGGTGATGGTCCTTGTGGTCCTAATACTGAAATTTATTATGATTTTCAAACTAATAAAGAACTGGTGAAAAATGCCAACGATTTAGACAATAAAAGGTTTTTAGAAATTTGTAATATTGTTTTCTCTGAATTTTATCACAAAGGCGAAGAATATTTGCCTCTAAAAGAAAAATGTGTTGATGTCGGTGCTGGCTTAGAAAGAATAACCATGGTGCTTCAAGAAAAAACCAATACCTTTCAAATTGACCTTTGAGAAACGATAATTAAATTAATTGAAAAAAATAATACAGTTCAATAACTTCAAAAATTAATATATAAAAAAAGTTATGAAAAAAAGGCAAATATTAATTATAACGGTCGCTTTGCTCATTTTGACATTAATAGGAGCGACAATCTTTTCTTTTTCTAAAAATGATACTGAAAAAACTTCTAATGAACAGTTGGTAGGTAATAGTAACAATCCTACTCCTGAAAAGCCATCTAACCCAAATAACCAAGAAAATAACAAGAAATGAAAATTATTTCAACAAATAAAAGAAAAGTTGAACTCACCTGAATATGTCGCGGTCGCAAATGACGAAAATATTATTAATGATTTTCCAGAGGGTAATATCTTTCTCACCGAACCCAGTTCAGAAAACAAAGGCGGTATTTGAGAAATTTGCCCAAAATTTCGCAAACTTGCTTGCTGTTTTGACGATTTTGAGCCTAACGACCTCGCCGAATTAAAAGAAACAATTGAGAGGCGTAATAAAGAAAAATTGAAAAATTATTATAAGCAATATAGAAAATTTCTCCAAAAAATTGAAAAATTAGGACTTTATTATTATAAAGATGGTGGGTTTCCTGGCAAAAAAAGTTATGGCAGTATTTTTGAGGATGGGCAATGAAAGTATCATGTTGGTTTCCATTCTAGAAAAAATGGACTTATTGTTAATTTGTGAATTGAAAAAGGTCATCCCGGTGCTGAAAATTTTTCCTTTTCATCAGGTGTTTACCAAATTGATTTTGAAAAACCACTTAAAAAAGAGCCTGGATACAACCGATATTTAGTCGAAATAGAAACCAAAGACTGAATTAGTATTAAGCCTTATCCTAATTTTTCTTTTTAAATGTTTCGTTATTTAGTAAGCGTTGCTTATGATGGTAGTGATTTTGCTGGTTGGGCTAAACAACCCAAGGAATTTACTGTCCAAGGTTATATTGAAAAAACTTTATCTAAAACTTTTCAGACTGAAATTACCATTTTAGCTAGTAGCCGTACTGATAAAGGCGTTCATGCCCTAGACCAGAAATTTACTTTTTCTTTAACTTTTCTTTTACCTTTAAAAAAAATTCAAACTATTCTTCAAAAAGCTTTACAAGACTTTATTTTAGTAAAAAAAGTTCAAAAAGTAGCCAATAGTTTTCATCCCTTAAAAAACGTGATTAGCAAAGAATATCGCTATTTTATCAGCACCAATTCTTATGATATTTTTGGTAAGAAATATTGTTGAGAATATAATAACCCCTTACAAGTTAGTAAACTTAATAATATCTTAAAAATTTTTCAAGGTCAACATGATTTTTTTAATTTTGCTTACTGTCGGCAAAGAAATAAGGCAAAGACACTTACTATCCGCACCATTGATTATATTAAAGCTAAAAAAGAAAAAGAATTAGTAGTGATTAAAATTAAAAGTCATGGTTTTTTACGTTACCAAATCCGAACAATAATTGGTGAAGTAATTAATTGTTATCAAGGTAAACAAATTATTAAGGATTTACAAACTAAATTAACCAATTTTTCCCAACTTAACTATAAATATCGCAGTATTGCACCAACTGCTGGTTTATATCTTTGGAAAATAAAATATAGGTAATTGTTAGTTAATATTTTTTTATTTAACTTTACTTTTGAAAATTTCTAGTTTTCACTGTTTACTGAATTTTAGCTTAAAACAAAGAATAAAAGCGTGTTATTTAATTAAAATTATAGAAAAGAAGTAAAGTAATGATTGAGAAAATAGAAAGAAAAATCGAAAAATTAAAAAACCAATTAAAACAAGCCGGAGGAAGTAGTAGTTGAGGAAGTCAAAGAAAAGAATTTTTGTCTCAACAGATTTTACTTTGCCAAAGTTTACTGGTTGCTTATAAAAAAGTCGAATTACCAAAAAAAACCTTAGATGAAGTTAAAAAAATTCTTGATCAACAATGCGAGTTTGAAAGCTTAAAAAAAGTCGTTTTAGAAGAAATACAAATTAATTCTTTCTTAACAAATCATTCTAGCGAAAAAAACTTTCCCACTTTACTTTTAGTCGGTCCATCCGGAACTGGCAAAACTAGTTTTTGTAAAATTTTAGCTCAAGCCTTGAATAAACCTTTTCTTTCTTTAGCCTTAGGCGGTGAAAGTAAATCTTCAATCTTATTAGGTACTTCACCAGAAGCTCCTCGTTCCGAGGAAGGAAAAATAGTTAAGTTTTTAGCAGAAACAAAAAGAAATGATCCAGTGATTTTGCTTGATGAGATCGATAAAACTTTCCTTCACGAATCTTTAATTCACATCCTTGATCCAACTCAAAACCAAAATATTTATGATCGTTGTTTAGACCTAGAATTAGATTTTTCCAAAATTATTTTTATTGCTACTGCCAATGAGTTAAAAAAAGTTCCTATTTCTCTTCGCTCACGAATGACGGTTATTGAACTAAAAAAATATTCCCAAGAAGAAAAAAAACAGATTGCTCGCAATATTATTCAACAATGGTTTAAGAATAATAGTTTTAATGATAATTGGCTAGAAATTGATGATGAAGCTCTAGAGACAGTAATTAATAAAACCCAAGAAAAAGGCGTGCGTCAACTAAAAGCACTTTTAGAAAATAATATCTTTCGTTATTGTTTGTTAAAGTGAGCTGAAAGAGAAGCAAAAGGAGAAACAACAAATAAAATCATTATTACTACTGATTTAGTAAATCAAATAATTCCGCAAAAACTATCTAATGTTGATGAAGATATTGACCAAAAAAACCACCGAGAGCAACCAGACAATCTACAAAAAGAATTAAAAATTTTTCAAAAACTTCGTCAATTGGAAAAAAAATATGCTGAAATGAACAATCTACTGAGCAAAGAAAGACAAACTTTACAATCAAATGATAAATTTAATTGGAATAGCAAAAAAAATCCTTGGCTTATTTTTTCAATTATTATATTAATTTTTAGTAGTGTTTTAATAATAATAAGCATAAGAAACAATTGGCAAACAAAAGCAAAAAATAAAAAATAAACAAAATAATATGAAAGTTAATATGAATAAAAAGAAAAAATCATTCACCAAAAAGATTTTCTTTTCCCTAAATTTTTTTGTATAATATTTATTATATATAGAGTAAAATCTATATGTAAAATAAATCAAAAATATGTCAATTTGTAAATTTTCTAACTGCTATAATAGCACCTCGCTTAATAATTATGTTTGAGAAAGTTATTGCTATCAGCATTATAACAATAATGAACAAAACAGATTAAAAAGTTTGGTTTGCCAAAAAACTCCCCTTTCTAATCCCCAAGAAGTAGAAAGATTTAGCACCTGGTGAAATAAAAATTTAGCTACTGTGGTTAGTTATTATGATGGTTATTACCGAGTTTTCTTACTAGTTTTAGATAGTGAAAATAATAGTGTGAAAGTATTTCCTGAAAGTAGTTCGTGTAGTTATTGAGGTGATTTCAGCGCAGGGAGATTTAATCAATGAAAGTCAGCTTCAGCAGCTCAAAATGAAGCAGATTGTATACAAAGTGAACTAACTGAAAGAGGAAAGTATTATGAAAATCCTATTCTTTTGATTCATCCTAGATGTGATAGTTATACTGGTTTTAATGATTTAATAAGCAGTCCCTATGTCAAAATAGATTATAGTGCTTCTAGGAGTGAATTTAAACCGTTGGATATTGCTTGGGTAGAGAAAAGTAATATGGGATATAAATATTACCATGCTGGGGTTTATATTGGTAATGGGGAATTAATTGAATATAATAATGATGAAAAATTTGATAATTTTTTAACGAATTTTATGAAGGGCGGAATAACTAGGAAAGTTAGTTGAAGTAAATTTTTAGAAGGACAAAAAGGAAGTATTCGTCGTTATCATCCCATTATTCCTTTTAAAGATTATAAAGAGATAATAGCTCAGTTAGTATGAGCGAAAGATACTGGGTTTTGAAGAGAAAGTTATAATTTAGCTAATCGTAATTGTCAGCATTTTAGCAATATGGCGGTGCTGGGGATTAATTATTCTCAGGAGGTGGAAGATAAAAAAGGATTAATTATAGCTAAACATGCAGCCCATATTCCAGTTAGAGCGGCACGGACAACTGCTGGAACCGTAGCAACTGGAATAGGAATTGGTTTAGCACCTTTTACCTTTGGCTTATCTTTAATTCCTGCTGCTGTAACCGGAGTTAGCACGGTAGTTGGAGTAGTAGATTATGTAGAAAAAATAGATAATGGCGATTTTAAGATTAATAACGGAAAAGGCTCTACTATTAAACTTACTAACGAAATTAGCAAAAGTAATGGTAATTTTGGTAGAGTAAATGATTTTGAAACTGAAAAATATGAAAGACGGTATTTACAAGAAGTTCCCTCTTATATTCCGACTGATAATTGTCGGATAATGTAAAATTAAGACATGATGCATTTCCCTTATCATAGTTTGTTTATTCTTTTTCTCTTATCTTGCTCGCTAATGATGTGATTAATCCATAAAGATGAACTGTTAGGTAAAAAAAGACATCAGTGATATGCTTTGTTAATTCCTTTTTGAATTCCGATTGGGATTGCTGTTTGAGATAATTAATTTCACTAGAATGACTTGGCAAAAAATAAAAAAAGAAACTTTTCACATGTTTGTTTCTTTACTGCTTTTTTTTTGTATTATTTATTCAGTAATAGGAGGTTTGTTTTTTTCATTTATTTTAGTTTCTAATTTATTCTCATAAATAATGTAATGTGACTAAGAGTTGAAGTTATTTTTATTTTTTTATTGATAATAAGTTATTTTTTTCTTATTTGATTATTAAACAAAAAGAAATTCTGAAAAGGATATAATAACTGACATTTATTATGAATAAAAAGAAAGAGTATTAGGAATAGTTAGGAGAGTTTTTCTTTCTTTGCTAATTTTCCTAGTGCTTTTTTCATTATTTCCAATTGCACCTAGTGAATTATTTTTAGCAACTATTGAACTTTTTGATAAATCTTTTTCTCGAATTATAAAAAAAATATGCTATATGAGTAATTTGCGTTATTTATTTCCTTTTTTTCAGAAACGAAAAAACTTTGTTTATCTTGATAGCGCCGGAACTTCTTTAAAACCACAACTGCTTATTGACGCAATTATTGACTACTATCAAAATTATTCGATTAACACTCATAGTAGCAATAGTCCTTTTTTTCTTACCACGCAAAGAAAAATAAATGAAGCCCGAGAATTGATTGCTCAATGAATTAAAGCTAGTAGTTCAGAAGAAATAATTTTTTTACCTTCCAGCACCTACGCTTTTAATATTTTAGCTTTATCTTTAGAAAATTTTGTGGAAAAAGATGACCAAATTGCCCTTTCTTATTTGGAACATAGTTCTAATTTTTATCCTTGGCAAGCCTTAGCCAAAAAAAAAAAAGCCAAAATTATTTTTTTGCCTCTAAAAGAAGATTTAGTTATTGACAACCAAAAATTATCTGCTTATATAACTTCACGAACAAAAATAGTAACACTTACTCATTTAACTAACAATTTAGGAATAATTAATCCAATTGCCAAAATAGCTAAAAAAATAAAAAAAATAAACCCAAAATGCTTAATTATTGTTGATGCTGCTCAAAGCATAGCACACTTACCAATTAATGTTCAAGAATGAAATATTGATGCTTTAATTTTTTCTGGTCATAAGGTTTATGGCCCAACGGGAATAGGAATTTTATGATTAAAAGCAGATTTAGGAAGAAAACTACCTGATTTATTATGAGGAGGCGGCAAAGAATTTGGAATTAATCAAGCAAAAATGTTTATTAGCCTTCCGTTAACACAAAAGTTTGAAGTTGGTACTTTACCCTTAGCACAAATTTTTGGTCTGCGAGAGATTTTTGAATGATTAAGCAATTTCGACCGCAATAAAATTAAAAAACAAGAAAAAAAGTTATGAAATTATGCTTGCCAAGAATTAGAAACTTTAGCGGGAATAACTATTTATAATCAAAAATTTTCCCAAGTAAGCAATATTATTCTTTGCAATTTTAAGCAATATCATGCTCACGATATAGTTGATTATCTAAGCCGAAATAATATTTTTGTCAGAGCGGGGAATTTTTGCTCTCCTTTTTTAAAGAAATTAATAGAAACCGAATCGGCTTTAAGAATTTCTTTGGCTTTTTATAATAATAAAAATGATATCGATAGGCTAGTTTTTCTTTTAAAAAAACTTAGTAAAAAACCTGAACTTATAATTTAAAAGATTGCTGGGGTTTATTAAATTTTATTAGCATAAATAAAAGAAAGCAAAAAGATAAAAATTAAGTTTAACTTAATTAGCAAAGATAATTTTATAACAACGTATACAAAATCCTTCTCTTAAATCTTGATAATTTTGGCAACGTTGACAAGATTCATTAACATTTTTTTCTACCTTAAAAAAATAATTTTCACTTTCTTTCCATTCATTATCTTTTTTGGTTTTTTCAATAGCAACAAAAGCTATACCAAGTCATTTTGCTAAATCGAAAGCGACAAATTTTTCTAACCCTTTTTCTGATTTAGGATAAATAAATAAATTTGCTTGTCTATTATTAGTAATAATTTTTTCTTGGCGAGCCTTTTCCAAAAATTTTAAGACTTCTTGGCGCAAGGGAAGAAATATTTCTTCAATTACTTCGTTTTCTTTTTTTATTTCCGCAGTAAAGTTTGGCAAAGAAACTGTTGGTAAAAGCTGAACACTAGCAAAACTGCCGAAACCAAAATTAAATGGTAGGTATTGGTAAATTTCCTCTGCTAAATGGGGAAGTAATGGTGAAAGGATTTTTAATAAACCATGAAGCAAATGGTAAAAAGTAATGATAATTTGTTGACGACGTTGACTACCTTGCTGATCACAATAAAGACTGTCTTTAACTGTTTCTAAATAAAAAGAACTTAATTTGTTAATACAAAAACGTAATAAAGAAGCATAAACGGCATTAAAATTAAAACTTGAATATCTATCTTTGCTGGTTAAAAGCAATTTTTCTAATTGCTCTAAAATATAATAATCTAACTTATCCAAATCCTTTTTTAAACTTTGTTCAGAATTTATACTGACTGGAAGATGGCTTAAATTAGCTAAAAGAAAACGTAAAGTGTTACGAATTTTTTGGTAATTTTCTTGAACATTTTCTAAAATAGAATTGCTAACTTTTATTTCTTTAGTAAAATCAGAACTTACTACTCATAATCTAAGCACATCAGCGCCATATTTTTTTAATAATTCTTCTGGATCAATTACATTACCTAGCGATTTAGACATTTTTTGCCCCTTTTCGTCGACCACAAAACCGTGCGAGAGCACTTGTTGATAAGGAGGATTATTAGCTAGAATAACCGAAGTTACTAATGAAGAATTAAATCAGCCACGAAATTGGTCGCTTCCTTCTACATAGAGATTTGCAGGTCATAAATTTTTTTTATTTTTGCTCATTTTCATATTTTTCTATTATTACAAAATTTTCTCGATTAAAATAACCTAATTTGGGCAAATTTTTTTTTTGAAATATTTCTTGAAAAAAAATTAAACTCATTGGAGAGATAAAAATAGAATTTTCATGATTTAGTTTGGAAAGTTTTTTTAGTGGTTCAATTTTATAACCATCTTCTTTTAAAATCTGTTCAGATTTTTGAGCCTTTTCATAAGGAATTCTTTCATCTTCTTCGCTGTTAACCATAAAAATAGGCGTTTGCTTATTCTTTTCGTTTTTAATTCTTTTTATTACTTTTGGATAGGGAATAAAACCAACTACGCTTATAAATCCTCCCAATTCATATTGCGAAGACATGGCGATAGCTAAAGCCATAGATCCTCCTTGAGAAATTCCAAAAATAAAAATATTTCGTGAAAGAATACCTTTATCTATTTCTTTCTTGATTATTTCTTCAACTCATTCAATAGATTCAATCATCCCTCGATCGTCTTCTCCTTCTTCTAAATCCTCCTCTGAATTTATATTATATCAAGCTGGTTCCATTTTAGAACCGGGATGTCAATCATTATCTAATGAAACTTCGATATTAGGAGCCTGTAGAAAAACAAATTTAACTTTATAAGGGAGAAGAAGATGATTAACACCCGTTGCTGTAATTTCTAGTAATTTTTCCAATTCAAATAATGAACAACCGAGTCAGTGTAAAACAATAATCACTGCTTGGTAAGTGAGATTAACGCTTTGTTTACTAATTTGAAAATTTTCTCTGTTTAAATTCGACATATTTCTTTTATTATATTTCAGTTATTAAAAGATTTTCGCATATTGCTTTTAGTAACATATAAAAATCTCCATTTTTCTTGGTTTCTAGCTTCTGTTTCTAATTCTAAATTAAGCCCATTAACTCATTCTTTAGCTGCTTGATTTTTTTCTAGTATGTCGGGATTAGGATTATTATCATCTTTGATTTCTACTAAATAATGGATGTCATTTTCATCGATTACCAAAAAGTCAGGAAAATAGTGTCTTTGGTTTTTACCGTAAAGAATATAAATTTCATCTCCTCATTGTAAAAGTCTAATTCACTTATTAACTTCCTTTGTTTTATCAATTATACGAGCAAACTGAAACTCAATATTACTGTCAAAAGTGTCATAACTATATAAGCTCTTGGTGAATTGATAGCCTTTTCTTCTTTTGACAAATTCTTCTTCCAAATTTTTGGCAACAACTTCACAACTAGGGTGATAATAATCAAAAGACTTTTCAATTACTTCTTGCTCCGATTGATTTTCACTAACATGTAACTCTTTAAAAATGTTTTGAACTAATCTGGCTAATTGTTCCCCGGTGGCTTCCCAATACTGGGATACTATTTCTAAATTACTGGCTTGGAAAAATTTGTCTGCCAGGCGACTGGCTGAATCAATTTCTATCGGACTGGCCGAATTTATAAAAGAACATTTTCGAAAAATAATACCAATTAACTTACTTTTTATTTTTTCTTCCTCAGGGATTTGTTGAGTAGCTTCAATAGTAAATTCTCCATCCTCAGCAGTCTTTCAACTAATTTTTTGATTAGGGTCTATCTCAATTTTATAACGTTGTAACAAATTTTTTATCTCTTTTTGGGAAGAAAAATTTTCTCCTAATTCTTTGAATCTTTTACCTAAACCTTTAATTTCGATTATTTTTAAAGAAAAGTTTTGGGGTTGAATTTTCTGTCGGAGGATTTTAATAGCAAATTTCTCTTTTATTTTGTTGAGCGGAACTATTTCTTTACTTTCTTGTAAGATTTCTTTTTCTCGCTCATCTAGGTTTTGAGGATTAAAAATATTTTGATTAGAATTATTTTCTTCTGGTGATTGAGGAACGGAATTTTCTGGCTGTTCTCCTAATTTATTGACACCTGTATAGTCCTTTCCGCCAAGTCCAAAAAATTTATTTTTTAGGGATTTACGGACATCTAATAGTTCTTTAAAGTTATCGTGCATTATAATTTCCAAAGTATTTAAGGCTTCTTTGGAAGTATGTTGACCAAAAGGCAAACGCAGACCCCGACCAATTATTTGTTCGATAAAAGTAGCCGATTTAAAAGCCCGTAAAGGAACAATAACATAAACATTTTTGACATCTCAGCCCTCTTTTAGCATCCCAACTGCAACAATAATTTGGGCAGGATTATGGGGATTATCAATATTTTGTAATTCTTGTGCTAAATCATCCGTAATTTTACTGCTATCAACTTGGAGAACATTTTCAGAAGGGAATTGACAATTAACGATTAAACTAGTGCGAATTTGTTCGGCTTCCTCAATACTGGGAGCAATAGTTAACATTAAGGCTTTTTGGGAAGGTAAGTTTTTTTGCTGGGTGTAATTATCTAAAAGAGTTTGTTTGGCATTCAACAATTTTATGGCATCTTTTAATTTGGTTTCTTCATCTTGATAACCATCATGGCGACCTACCATTACTGGAATTTTGATTAATTTATCTCTTAAAGCCTTTCACAAAGGATATTCAAAGATTATTTCATTAGTTGGAGTTTTTTCATGGGGAGTTCCGGTTAGTCCGATCAACACTTTTGGTTTCAATTCACGAATGGCTTGAGAAAATTTTTCTCCATAGTATAAATGATGTTCATCCGCAAAAACGACTAAATCATCTAATTTACTTAGATGTTCTCGTAAAGATTTACCTAATACTTCATCATAATTACTAGTTTTGCGAGCAGTTTTGCCGCGGGCTTGAGTTAAGGATTGAACGGTAAAAATAAATAATTTAGTTTGATTTTTATCAGTAGTTTTAGCAGTGTGAAAATTTTTAATATCAATAATATGGGGAGGTTTGATAGTTAATTTATCCACCAGAGAATTAGATTTATTGAGGGAAAAATTGTTAATGGTCTTTTCTCTAATTATCTTTCCCGGAGCCACAATTAGAAAATTTTTTACCTTTTCCGCTTCGGCTAAATAGTTTAAAATAGCCGCCATGATATAAGTTTTTCCCACTCCGGTTGCGACAGAGAGAATACATTCAGACAATTTATTAAAATTATCAAGCCTTCGGTCAACCAATTTTTCCGAATTCTGGTTTTTGGTTTGGTAATAATGGTTTAAAAAGGCTTGAACGGCTTGCCAGTTAGGTTCGCGGAGTTCCAGTTTTTTGGAAATGTTGTCAAGGATGGTTTGGTTAAGCATTATTTTTTATATATTCCGCTACCATCTCCTCATAAACTTCCAACTCTGTCTTTTTCTAATAATCAAATTTCATATCCTTTACTTTCTGCGGCCATTTTTTTGTCAGCGAGGATTGTTTGGGTAATATTGATTCCTTGTAATTTTCGAATAGCCTCGCGAGAATAGAAATCATTTTCACTGACCTTTATCACTGCCATTTTATTTCTTTCTCCAGCAATGGAGGAACTAAATAGTTTGTTTTGAAACAATTTCTTTTTTTCGAAATCCTCTTTCTCCACCAGCCAAAAGTTTAATTTTTCTTTACCACCTTTGTCTACTCATGCTTCTAAACGCATATTTCAAATATCTGCTTTGATTAGTTCTTCTTTTATTCCTAGTTTGTCTTCGATTATTCAGAGACTTATTCCCCCATCATTCTCACACTGCCTACAATCCCTAACTATGTGCTTAAAACAATAATTTATTACTTCTTTCCTTTGCTTTCAAAGTTTAGCATCAAAAATGTTAAAAATCATAACCAAAGTGCGTTTGATACCATCTAAATCCCTTTCTTCCATTTTTTCTAAATCTATTTCGCACAAATAATCTCAAATGTTTACTATGCTTTCACGGAATTTTAACATAAGAAACCCTTGTAAAAAGAGCTCATAACCAATTCTGTCGTCATCCGTTTTAATTTCCGGAAATAGTTTCTTTAACTCTTCTTTTGTTTCTTTAACCTTATAAAAATCATCAGGTCATTTTTTTGCTGTTTCATGTGGTTTTTTTGAACTCTCTTTTGCTCCCTCCTTTACCTTTTCTGATAACTTTTCTTTTATTGAATCAAGTTGCTTCTTTATTTCTTCAAATTCTTTCTCTTTCCATCCAGAATAATAGTTCTCAATTTTCCCTATATTTTTTTGAACCACGCTACTATTAGTAATATTATCCCCAATCTGATTCTTCTGCTTTTCATCTTCTTTAAATAAATTTTTTATTAATTTCCAAATCTTATTCATAAAATTTTTTAAATCCTCGCATAATGCCTCAAAATATTATTCGGTATCCGACCAATCTTAACGTTATTGTAATTTTTACTCTCCAAGTCTGGGTCCGCCGCTAACGCTGCCACTTCTAAAAATTTATTTTTGTCTTTGGAGCTCAGCAGAAAATTAAGTAATCCATCGGTTAACATTCCTTCTACTACCGCTAACAAAACGTCCCCTTTTTTGCCGCAAAAATATTCATTTTCCGGCTGATAATCATACTCTAACTGGGTTGCTACTAATTTCGCTAATTTACCATTTAAAACATTTTCGGCTAAACAAATTATCCCGGAACGAGTATCAAACATGGATTTTTCCACTGAAAAATAAGTAAATCCGTCTCCACCAGTTCAGTTAATTTCCTCACTAATTCCGCCTTTATCCTCGCCTGAAATAACTTTTTTTAACCTTGGAACAGCAAAAGTTTTAACCGTATCTTCGTTATTTTCTACCATAATTCATTTTCGCTTTAATTTTTGAGCCACTGCGGCCGTGGTGCCGGAACCAGCAAAATAATCTAACACGATATCGCCCTCATTCGTGGCAATTTGAATAATCCGCTTTAACAGCCGTTCCGGTTTGGGAGTTTGAAATGGCTCAATTTCAGGGAATAATTTCAAAATTTCTTTTTTTGCCTCGTCGTTGTGTCCCGCTTCATCGTGCGGTCATCAGGTCGTTGGCATTCTTTTGCTTGCTTCGGAAAGAAAAAATTTTATACTCGGAACATTATTTTTATCTTTTCCCCATCAAAGGCGGTTATCTTTATTAAGTTCTTTAAACCGTTCTTCGCTCATTCTCCAAGAGCGTCCGGCGGGAGGACTGATTGTTTTTCCCGCAGGAGTAGTAATATCATATCTGTTTTTGGTAATTTCTCCGATAGTAAAATCTCCCATTTTGTATGAACCTCGCGGGTCATCATCGGGGTTTTTATATGCTTTATCCATTTTTGCCGAACGCGGCAAACGGTTGAAATCCAATTTTTCCTTATCTTTGGCAAAAATTAATAAGTTATCATGGCTAAAAGAAATAAACTTTGATAATCCTTTCGGTGAATAATTTTTCTGTCAAACTACATTCGCCACAAAATTTTCCTTCCCAAAAATTTCATCCAAAACCAGTTTAAAATGATATAATTCGGTATCATCTAAATGAACTCATAAAGAACCATCATCACTTAATAATTCATAGGCTTTAAGAATTCTGTCCCTCATCATAGTTAGCCATACTGAATGCTCTAATTGGTCATCATAATTGGCAAACATTTGTCCGGTATTAAAAGGCGGATCAATATAAATCAACTTAACTTTATTAACATAATTTGCTCGGTATTCAGGAATTTTATTTAAACTAGTTAAAGCGTTTAAACTATCACCACAAATTATTAAATTGTCAGTAGCATTTTCACCAAATTTTTCTATTTCTTTGAACAATCTTACTTCCGAAACACGATAATCGTTAGTTTCTGCTCATTCATATCTACCTTTTTCATAGTCATTAACAATCAAAGTTTTATTTTTGTTAACTCAATTTAGTTCTAATTTACCAGATAGTTTCATGTTATTAATATAAAAATTTTTTACTAATTTATTATTTTGAGATTTAAAAAAGTTCTTTTTCTAATTTTTTATTAAAATTATTTTTCATCGTTATTCATATAGATAAATTAAAAAATATTGCTCAAAAGCCTTTGTTTATCATCTCTGAAAATGAAAGTAGTAAAATCACTAACGAAAATTAAATTTATTTTAAAGTTTGCTAATAATGATTATCTTCTTCAAAAATTATATTTCCTTTCTCGTCTTTTATTCAAAGCAATTGAGAAACAAAGACAGAATTCATGTATATTTTATGAGCGATTGTTGAAAAAAACCAATTGCTCACCACTTTATTTTCCAAAATCTGTTGCAAAAGAAAGCGAAAAACTTCTTCTCCCACATCTTTTTTATAAAAGACAATATTTTTCTTCCATCCTTCTATATTGGCTACCAAACTAACATATCAATCTTTTTTGTTGTTTACCGAGAAATTGAAATCTCCTGTTATTTTAAATTCTAAACTAGGCATGTTATTATTTTTCAATATTTTTTAATTTTCTTTCCTCAAAACACATCAATGAGAAACGCCACTGTCAAATCAAACATCCATGGTATCTTGACCCAAAATAGTTTCTTTATTTATTAATTCAGGAAATTTTTCTCGCAAAAGTGGTAAAATACTACCATCAAATCAACAATCAGAGCCATTTTTGGCCACCAATTCTGCAATATAATCAATAATTAAAGGATTTAATATCGGTTTATCATCTTGGGGACTACGTTGATACAAAATAGGAAGAGGAACTCCTCATTTTCTTTGCCGAGAAAGACATCAATCATTTCGAACTTCTATTATGGACTTCATTTTATCTTGCGTCCAAACTGGAAATCACTGAACTTTTTCAATATTTTTTAAAACTTCTTTTTTTATCTTTTCTATCTTAATAAATCATTGTTTAGTTAAGCGATAAACTAAGGGACTTTTATCGCGTCAATCATGAGGATAACTATGATTAATTATTACCTTTTTTACTATTTGAGTTTTTTGTTCCAAATCATTAATAACATAATCATTAACCTCTGAATAATGCTTGCCAATAAATTCAGGAGTTTTTATTTTTTCATTAAAGAAACCACTAGTTTCCATGGGACAATCAATTTCTAATTTTTCTCGGTTAGCTACCATAAAATCTTCCGCACCAAAAGCCGGAGCTAAATGAACCAATCCCGTTCCTTCGCTTTCTTCAATAAAATCACTACCATCGACAATATAGCCTTTAATATCTGACTGATAAGGAATAAAATAAGTTAGTCCTAATAACTTTTCTCCCAAAAATACTTCTTTAACTTTTACTTTTTCTCCACTTCACTTTTCTAACAGAGAAATTTGATTTTCCAAGATTATTAGATATTCATTATCATAGTTAACTAAGGCATAAGAAACTGATTTTTTGATTGCTACTAAACGATTAGCCGGAATAGTTCACGGTTGGGTAGTTCAAACTAATAAATTAATATTTCGCTGACCCAAAAAAACTGGATTTTCTACTAACTTAATTTTAAAGTAAAGAGAAATATCTTTTTTTGGTAAATATTCTATTTCATCTTCGGCTAAGGCTGTTTCGTGTCCACACGACCAATGAATTGGTCGAAAACCTTGATAAATTAAATCTTTTCTTACTAAATCACCAAAGATTCTTATTTGTTCCGCTTCGTATTCTTTATCCAAAGTTAAATAAAATTTTTCATAATCAGTAAATAAACCTAATTTTTTTAGTTGTTCACGTTGGATTTTACTTTGTTCCAAAGCAAATTGTCGACAAGCTAAACGTAAATTTTGTTCTTTGCTTTGTGTAGTTTGTAAAACTTTGTGCTCGATTGGTAAGCCATGAGTATCTCAACCTAGCAAAAAAGGAGTATAGTTGCCTTGACTGGCGTGAAAACGCACGATTATATCTTTAATAATGTGGTTTAGAACATGACCTAAGTGAATTTTACCATTGGCATAAACAGGACCATCATGAAGAATAAAAGCAGAATTATTTTTATTTTTTTCCAATAATTGTTGATAAACTTGTTTTTCTTCTCATAATTCTCTAATTTTTTTCTCTGTTTCCATAGGATGAAAATTTTTTAAAGGAAAAGTTGTTTTAGGTAGTAAAAGTGTATCTTTGAACTTCTTGTTATCCATTAAATAATTTTTTATCAAACTTACTCAAATCTTTATTTTAATTTTTTTCTGAAAGGAACAAATAAGTTAATAATTTAAATTAATTTTTAACTGCTAATAATTCAAACTGGTGTCTCAATTATTAGGGAGCGTTTTACCGCTCCCAAGTTTTTGCTGTCCGAGAACCAGCACTTGGCTAATTATAGGCTAACCAAAGACCTGATTTTAAAAGGAAGAAAAC
>Ga0307512_10001597_pt1 | contig 31544 bp, 25 predicted proteins | sample 14_EM_MG_FD_200267 | JGI IMG/M metagenome (GOLD analysis project Ga0307512, IMG submission 200267) | Populus trichocarpa ectomycorrhiza microbial communities from riparian zone in the Pacific Northwest, United States - 14_EM | ecosystem: Host-associated > Plants > Roots > Unclassified | place... | reverse complement strand
CCCCCCTCCACCGCTGCCCCTCAAATATTCGCACCCCCCGGAACTCAATCCGTGTCAAGTCCATCACCACCCCAACCCCAATAGCCTTCGCATATGCCTCCTTCAGCGCCCAGAACAGATACAAGCACCGGACACGCTCCCGGACACTCCCGTGCGCCATTATCGTGTCGATCTCGAGCGGAGTAAACACCCCCGCCGCCCCGCCATCGCCGCAAAATGTCACCACGAAATCACTCCCGTCGCTGCGGTGGCAGGTGGGTACTATGTCAACCCCCACCCGCCGCTTCCGTTCCGGCGTTGCGGAGCTGAGTGCAGAAAGTGCGACGATGCAGCGCTCCTCTGGTGGTGACTTGTGATGCGTTATGTTGTAGTCATCGATGCCGAAAGTGTTACGGAAAGGGCCGGTAGCGGCGTGGGAGGGGCGGCCAGAGGCAGGGTCGGTTTGGAGGGGGGCGGAGGAGAGGGTGCAGTACGAGGCGTAGTGGGTGCATATTATCCAGCGTTGTAAGAGGGCGGAGCCCAAGGCGAGGTGGCGGTCGGTGGGAAAGTGGTAGCGCTCTATCCGGGAGTGGGTTTCGGTTGGGAGCAGGGAGAGCATGGAGGTGAAGGCTGCGGGGGTTAGCGACGCGACATCGAGGTATATCCGGAGGAGGGGCATTGTCGTTTCGGCGAGGGCTAGGGTAGTGGGGTTCAGGGCTTGGTTTCTCGAACACTTCTCAGCCCTGCAAAGCACCTCGCTTGCATAACTATTCCGCGGCTTCTGCCGAACGTAAATTTCAAGTCTCACTCGCAACTTCTCCCCCCACGCAACACACCCACAATGCAGCCCACCACTTCCCTACTCGCACGCTCGACCACCGGAATCCGAAGGCTGAAGCTGACGACGAAACAAGTCAATGGGGGATACTACAAAGGAACCGGGTCCAACAGCATGGGTCGCCACACTAAGCACGGAGGCTACGTGATCGATCGGAACAAGGTCCGCACGTACGTCGTGCCTGACATGACGGGGTTTGAAGTGGGGTTTTCTGTCATGGAGAGGAGCATGCGCTGACATTTATGCATAGTTGACCCCGTTCGTTACAAAGAAGATGAAGCCGACGCGAGGAAGTTACGATGTTGGCGAGCACCCAATCAGCGGCAAATATTTCCTCAAGAGATGGAAGGAAGAGAACGGAACCAATTAGGCGGTGGTTAGACAGGTAGTTTAGAGTGTATATTGCAGACAAGAAGGAACGGCTGTACATTATCTCACAAGGCTCAATCACTCTGCCCAAAGTTCTAAAATTCCAATCGGTATCCATACATAAACCTATAACACCAAACACCATAACCCCCATCACACCCTCCTTAACTTAACAACTACACTCTCGAGCCTCTCCCTAGCCCGTTCCTTCTCCTCAACAGCCCTAACCCGCTCCTCCTCCGCCTCTTTCAACTGCTGCTGCAAACTCCGTAGCCGCCCCTGCTGCTCCTCCTCGCTAATCCCCACCCCTGGAAGCTCCATAATCAACACTTCGATCTGTGTGCTCTTCACGATTAGGTCGCGCGCGAGCTCCGACATTGCTGCTGTTGGGGTATTAGCGGAAGTGTGCACCCAATAGAGGGGAGTACGCACATTCGAATGTGGCAGGGTCATCCACGGCAGCGTTTTCATCGATGACCTTTTGTTCGTTGCCTAAGGGAACGGCGTCATGGTGGGTGTCGATGTAGCGCAGCGCGGAGAAGAACTGGGTTGCGATTTGATCGACGGAGTCTTGGAGTTGCGTTAATCGATCTGCCATGTTTGTGTAGTTGAAGTGGATAGTTCGCGTGGTGATGGGTGTTGTAGTCGAAGGTAGCGCGAAGTTAGAATGGGTGGTGGTGGAAAGGTGAATGTGGGGAGCATGAACCGGGAGTGAGAGGCTCAATTATTGCAAGATGCCTTTCGGAAAAGCCTTGAAAAAGTATAAGCACGTGAAACAAACATGCATTGGTCGCCTAGCTCAGTTGGTTAGAGCATGCTAAATGTGAGCTCAGGAGAAATATGAAGATTTGGTCAGCACTACCTCCGAGCGATCGGCAGAAGTCCGAGTCTATAGATTACGAGAAAGAAATCTCTAGAATCCCCAGGGAATACACCAATCTCAAGTGGAGGAAGTTATGGCCGGTGGTGATTTGGAGCCTCGGTGTTTCGTGCCTCTCGATTGGGTGCTTGTCTTTTCGGTCTGGCTATGGTTGAAGCTCATTAGAATCATTGGAAATACTATGTACCGTACGCCTACAAAACAGCCGTGGATCCTCTCCAAAACAACACGAGCAGAACGAAACGCAAAAAAAACAAAAGACTATAAGAAGTCAAAGCCATCTCCTAACCCCGCGGCTTTCGGCAACCCCATCCATCAATACCTTAGCACCAACCTTGCTTTCAGCATGAATCACCAAAGATCAATCTCCTCGTCATCTGTAGTTTTACCTTCAGGAGGAGGAGCATTAGGGGGCAACTGCTAAGCTATAGAGGGGGGTATAGGCTTAGATATTGCTTTTCTTGATATGGAGGAATAGCTGGGCCTTCCACTTGTCCAGGTCGCTGACTTGGCTGTACTGGAAGAGGTGCTCCGAGTACACTGCCTCATCTCCTGCTTCGATGGCGGCGATCAAGTTCTATATCCCATCAGCACCGTCCTCAGGGCGTGGATGAGCTGTTAACCCTTTCATGTGGAAGGTCGGGGATTATACAGTTTTGTCGAGCTTTGAAACCATTGGCGGCCGCACAAACTCGTTGGCGGTGTCTTCTAGCTTATCTTTACGACCACCAAAGAAGCTAAAGCCACCACGCGCAGACTTCTCAACTTTCGGCCTGTGAGGAACATCAGTGGGAGCTGTTAAAGCTGGTGGTTGAAGTTGGGCTGGGACCTTCTTAAGGATTGCAGAAGAGTCTTCCATATTGTGTACTTATTATTATGGTGAGATGGTGCTTTGGCATGTGTTTAGTATGTAGAAATCTGGTGATGAGGAAAAGGTGCTTTGGTGATAGGTATGAACAACAAGCTCTCTCAACATGCCGCTCGGTACGTTAGGGTAACAACACGTGACCCAAATTTCTAGTAGTGAATTCTCTTGCCATTCGTTACTGGTGGCCTCGGCCCAGGCTCTTGGAGTGGCAGGGGTGCGATTGGCTGTGAACTATTATTAAGCATATCATGCGATACATGTGTGAAAATTTGAAATTTAAGAAATAGCCCGGAAAGCAAATCAAGCACATATAAAGTAGATTTCGAGTTTTCAACTACTGCACTTACTGCAACTTACTGCATATAAACTTCATCTACTTAACGCCGCGCTTTATTCTATCCTACTCTGCTGCCAGCGGAATAAGAATTCAGTGAGATATTGACGGTCTAAGTTTGATGGGCAAGGTAGTGCACTTAGAATGCTATTCCATAACCAACGATATACACTCTATCAACAAACCCACCAAAATATGTTACGGGGGTGCTTCCACCTAAGTAAGTACTAGGTACACAGCTGTAGTTCTTATCATAATTTCGTATGCTTATCTCCAGACAAAATGTATTGGAAGTCTGTACAGATCGTATACGCAAAAAGGACAGATGTATATAGTCATATCAGATGCTACTAAGTATATAGCAACTAAATCGTATCGTGGCGTGACGCAATATTGACTATACATATAAAGTCAATCCTGATGACTAATTAACTTCATTTTGTATATCTGTATAATTAATCCCAGTGATTAATTAATATTGTATTGTATATTTGTATAGTTATTCACGGTGATTAATAAATATCGTATTGTATATTTGTATAATTGATCTTGGTAATTAATTGATATCACATTTGTATATTTGCATGATTAATCTTGGTGATTAATTAATATTTTTGATTCCTCAATTATCTCCTTGATAAATCAGGCAGGCAGATACAATCAGCAATATTACGTCTTACGCATAATCTCCCTTAATATTCAATTTTTCCGCTCTGAAGAGGCTTGTGCGTACTTGTCTTTTGCTTCGTACTTTGATTTGTGAATTCATCTTGTAGTTGTTTATTCAAGGGTTTTTGATACGTGGTGTTTGTAAAGACTTTCCCCGAACTTGTAATATTTAATTCCGTTTACATTGTGCTTCGGTGCCTAGGAAGCAGTTACTCTAGAGAAGAATTTGCCTCAATATCGGAATCGATCATCAGATTCAGTCAAGGAATATCGGATTCTGAAACTAATATTTCTTCGGGTATTTGATTTGGTAATGGTGTTACCACAAGATTATTAACATAATCTGAAGCGAATATCTTATAATGGCAATAGTAACTTAATATCTCAGTAAACTGGATTATACTTGCCAGCCACTAAATACACTGTATGGCAAACAACTGCTCTTCCTTTTCAAAGTGCTCCCGTAATAACGCAAAAGCACACAGAATGACATCGTAATTGTTATTGAACTTATACTCAACCATAGGGCGGGGGAACCACGTATCAACATAATAGATATTACTAATATACGTAGTAATAATAATAATAATAATAACCGACAACAACAATGATATTTCAGCTTCATTCTTGCAGGTAGGTGTCTTTCATATTTGTCGGGCTACCCTTCTCATCGCCGTAATGATGTGAGCTCTTTATAGATGGACCCTCAGTTCATGCTTGATTTCGGAATCTCGCTATGACATAATGATTTGAATGATAGCTTATCTCCCAGAACATCTTGAGTGCCTCATTGATAGTGCCACGAGTTCCCTTTAGTTATCGTGTTCGTGCATAAGAGGTTTTGAGATGTTATGTCCCCCTATAAGGCCATCCTTATGATCATGATATCAAAACGCACATCTGCCAGCTCATAACTTCAACTTTGACATCTTGCTTCCTGATATGTTCATTAGTTGAAACAGTGATGACCTATGGTTCGATTAAAGTTTTGTCACAATATGTTTAAGTAACTCTTCGTTATTCAATACCTTGCCTTTATTTTCGCTATCCGGCATTGCTTCAGAGATTTTCAATTGGCAACGAATCAATACTCTCCCAATGTTGATTACGACATGCTCATGACTTTGGAATGCATAGTAACTCACATCATGGAGCAGGGTGGTTTCTGGCCTCTTATCTTCAGCCAATGTCATTAAAGCCTCAGACACAGCATGCTTAGGTCTCGACCTTCCATAGACTGGGGAGAGCCGGAAGGTGTACCCAACACTTAGTGTGTGGGCTTGCAGATCCCTCTTTTTTGAATTTTGCTTATTGTCTGCTGCACACGTAATTCTGCGTAATCGCAACCTAACTGTGTGTTGTCCCGCTAGATAAAGAAAAGTAGGTTTGGGCAATAATTATGCGCACTGCTGACGGTTTCTCAATTTCCAGTAATAGCTAGTGTTAGCAACGGGTCCAAATTCCCGGGTCGGTTCCAGGTCCGGTTCCAACCCGGAACTGATCTGTTGCAATGTGTTTCAACACATAACCCGCTCCTCAAAAGTCAACATTTCTTGCTCCAATCAAGTATTTGAGTTCTGATCGTATCACAACATGATCAACACGTAGATTGTCCAGTATTGGTCGCTCTTTCACCACCCAGTTTCAGATTTGTGATTGGACAAGTATTCGTTGAGTCGCGATCGAAAACCCACCAATTTCGCTTAAATTCCGCCATTATTTCACAACCATTCAACGAATATCGGTCGGATTGCAAATTTAAATGCAGGACCTGAAAGAGCGGCTACTGCTGAACAATTTACATATTGACCATGTCATGATACAATCAAAACTCAAATACTTAATTGGAGCCAAAGTGGTAGGAACCGTAAAATGGAACCGCGGTCCGGTTCGAACCCGTCCCCAAACCCGGTGGGTACCCCTGTTTTCCGGGTAATGACCCGTACTGGACCATCTGGTCCGGTTCCAAACCCGGAACTGTTGCTAACACTAGTAATGGCAACATAATTGCGTCATCATAAGTGAATGTGCTAGTGAGGGCGTACCTATCACTAATTGATCAACATATGGCCCAAGTGTAATCCCACTAAAGATCACTTTGCTGACAAACATGATGTCGTCTTCATGGAGTAGATGTTTTGCATAAGTAATACTGTAGTTGTAGCAGCATGTACCTGCTGTGATCGATTCATGTATCATTACCACTGCTAAGGGAAAACTCCTAACACAATATGTGCTCTATTGATAAACCCTCCGACAGGCCTGCTAAATGTGGGGTATGCGATGAAGCTGCTTTCTTAGAATTTGAATGCCATCAGCTAGATATACCCATTGCATGGTTACCATATCATCTGCCACACCACCAAGAGATATTCAAACTCACACCCATTGAATGGTAGTGGGTGGTACCCCAAACTCTAGATACCTTTCAATTTGATTTGATTGCGGATGTGCTTCTGTTGGAACTGAAAGTTGGTGGTCGTGAATCAGTTGGAGTTGGGAAGTGCACTTCTCGATTCTTCACCAATCGCAAATGTGTCCAATTACGGGCAGCAATAGTACAACATTGTAAGTTTACACTGGATGATTTCCTACAGCAAGATAACTGTGTTGGAGTTCTAAGTTGACTGTTTAAAAGAATAAGTGATGCGGAAATGGAAAAGGTTACAAAGTTACAGATACTGCAGCAAGGACTTATAAACTTCAGACTGGAACTGTTTGAGAACTATAACATTTTGAATGATATTGAGCATGAGCAAAAACAACATACTCCTATCTTGTGAGGAGTTATTGAAACTATAGCACCCATCAATAAGGGCAGAAAGAACTTGTGAAATACAGAAACAGAACAATCTGATATCCAGGATAGCATATCACAAAGGAAGGTATTAAAGGCAATGTGCAATAGATGTCTTATTAGTTTTATATCAATTCAAATGCTAGCATATGTGCACAAGAAGCGCTGTAGTGTAATGCAAGGTATACTCAGTGTGTTTCTATGTGTGACAAATACATTGAAGTGCATGATAGAAACCTCTCATCAATGTTGTCTTCATGTGAGTTATGATGCAGTACTGAAGACAACGAAGTAGGTCAATTCGGTTATTTCCACGAGAATTGCCCATCTGAAAAGTGCTAGGTTAACTGTGGTACATCCCCCAAGAAATTATACTGAACAGAGTACTATCGGAGAGATACTTCATTTCATATGATAATATGAACTTCAACAACCATACAACAGCGCAACATGTACACACAAGCCGCTATAGGGTCAGCTATACAGCAGGTTATATTTTATTCATGGGAATCAGTGCTCCCTTGCCATGTACATCTGTCAACTATCCGTATATATTTGATATGAATATTGATGATATATTGCCGGATGATGAATTACAACTATATATACACTGTGTGGTGGAGCATGAGATCAGCAAATCTCTGCTGCACTATTGACCAAAGATCAATTCATTCCCAACAAGATGGTTGAAAACCTAAACATCACATCACTCTATCACCACTAGTGCATATGAGGGCAGATAAGAACTGCACCGATTACATCACATTTCCCACTATCGATAAGAATAGAGTGTCAATCAATGGTACAATTGCCATTCTGAAGCAGATAATAAACATTTTGAGTTGGAACTACACAGATGTAATGGATTCTGGGTTATGGATATGTGATGACCGTTTCACAGTCTGCAACATTGCATGAGCTCTCTACTGTTGACAGGAGCATCAAGAAAGGACTCATAACTTCAGTTTCACTGAACCTATTGCTGGTCTATTCCACCTACAGATGAATGTACCAAAAATGATTATGTATGCTTTCGATGGAGCAGCCAGAAATCCTTGGTCCCTGAGACAATTTGCTGAACTATTTTGCCACAAAACGGCAGAAAAAGATGACGAAGACTTTCATAAAAGCAATGAGTTCTTTAATCACGTTCTGGATGTGCATATCCTAGCATGCCTTATGAACAAGATTAAGGCTACGACTGTGGCAGAGTTGCATCAGTGGCTGTGTCAAAGAAAGTGGCCAAATGATATGGCCAAGCTGTCAATGGAATACAGTAATCCATACATCGTACACACGTGATGTTCTGCCATGATAGATTCCCTGGAAACTCAAACTCAAGAGTGCATAAACCAGGCACTAGAGAATCAAGTAGCACTTAAAGCAGCACATGAGGCGGAGAGACAGTCTGATGATCAAAATACAGAACCACTACCAACATTCGATTTGAAGAAAGAGGAGAGCAGGATCTTGGCAGAACTCAGTGGAGGGCAGTGGGATGTTGAATGGCAGAATGCAGCATTACTTGTAGTTGAAGGTCTTGTATACTGAGACTCCAGCGAAGCATGTAAAGGAGGCTACAGCAGTAAGGTAGAGAAATGTATAAAAATATTGATGTTGATGTTTAGGGGAAGAACTCATTTCAAGAGAAGTGTAGCAACTTGAGTGACTTAATTGCATATGATAGGGTTCACACTTGTCAAATTGTGCAGTGAAATGTTTGAATCTAGTGCTATCATTGAAGCAAGTCTGGCAGCCAGAGTTTAAAATGGCGCAGCTGAATTTCTGCCTCAAAAAGCCAATGCCAGAAGATGGTTACTGGTGCACAACTGATAGACATGGAGCAATGGTCATCAGAGGAAATTAGGATATGGTACTAATAGTGTATCAAATGTAGGATAGATGCACAAATTGGTTGATTAAGGTCAGGTTTTCGGCGAATGTGAAAGATGATGAATCCCTGCAGAATGGAATCGATCCACATATACCTGCACTTGAAGCAGTAAATCACATGGTGTCTAGTGGCAGCGGTTCATCAAAGTATCATACAAATCATCATATAGTTGATGCATAGGCAGATGTGGCTCAAGTATACACTGCACAGGTTGAAGAAAAAGTCTGTACATTCAGAGCAGGGAGGGGCAAGTCTACTTCGGAGAGTGTGATCTATTCACCTGATTGCTTGTCACAAGGGCTTGACAAGGTCTCAAATGTGGCACCTTTGGGAGAGTATAAGTAAAAAGCAAGAGGATACTGGACGAAAGGCACAGTTGTAGACTGGGAGAATGAGCTACTGGATACTTTGGAGGGTGAAGTAGACATTATGGAAAATGATGAAGATGAAGAGCATTAGACTATTTGAAAGTTGATTTTGTTTTTGGTTATCTAAGAGAAGTACAGGATGAATGGTGTGATTTTTGCAGATATCTCTAAGTCATATTGTCGTTCATTAGAGTGCACCTCTTCATGTATTCAGCACCATGCATACTTGACTTTTTCAATGCATTTTTCTCCTTTGCTTTCTGTGTGGATGCTGTCTTCCATTGGATCGCTTTGATTGCTGTCTGCTGAAAATTCTATCTACATTAATGAGGACTAGACATCTGGGCCTCTGTTGTGGCCTGTGCAGTTACAGCATGACTGGAAGTGGTAGGTATTGGTGTCAAATTTCAGTGAGTCTCATTAGAAGTGAAAGAGAATGCTGAATCAGTGAGAAGCCATGCTCTCATGGCTGCTAGATCATGCACAGACAACTCTGGAAGTATAAAACTAGGCAACAAACGCAAGCAGGATGGTACAGTAAAATTCTGTAGTAGTGCTATTGAACCCTGTTGAGATTCTTCTGTAGACTGTGCAAGCATACCAGCTAGCACAGTATGATTATCTATTGGTTCTTCAGGATCGCCGTACACCATCAGCAAAATGTATTTTGGTCACTGGGAGCATCTGGGAGTGTCTGAGAGTTGTCAGACCAGAATCCCAGGGTGGTAAAATCCCAGAGTTTGTTGGACTGATGCAGTGGCCTTCAGGGGCACCTGGGAGCGCCTGGGAATGCCAGAGACAAGTCTGGGAGCACCAACCACAAGCCTGGGAGCACCGGGGAGCACAGGCAACAAGCCTGGGAGCGCTCACCACAAGCTCAGGAGCACTGACCACAAGCCTGGGAGCACCGACCACAATCCTGTGAACACCGACCACAAGCCTGGGAGCACATTGAATCACTGTAGAGCAGTCTGGGAAAAACATCATCACCTTTGGAAATGCTGCTGGTGTGCCTGGAAATCATAGCTACTACTTATCGTTCAACGATTTTTACAACTTATGTATTCTGTTTTTATTATCATCTATATACCTGTGTATTTATATAGCAACCCATCTACACATGGTATATCTGGACTGGGTGCAGGCGGTGCTTGAGAGCAATTTGAGGTGCACCTGAAGATGACAATCTAGCGAACTCAGAGATACACTCCAAGGACATGATCAACGGAATTTGGAGATGCACTTTGAGGCCATGATCAAGTGAGTTTGGAGATGCACTTGGACGCCAGGATAGAGAGAACTTAGAAATGCACTTGGAGGCTGTAATTGAGCGAGGTTGGAGATACACTCGCAGGCTATAATTGAGTGAGATTGGAGCAGTACTTGGTGGTGGTCGATCTGGAGGCAGTCAATGGGAGTGGCACAGGGTGCTGATCAGACTCCAATCATCAGGTAGTTAAAACGCAACCATGGGAATGTGACGAGGTGACATTACCTGTGAGCTCTCACAGAGCGCTGGCTGGTAGCAGTCAATCTGTAGGGAGGCATGCTGGAAGCTGAAGTTACTTTCAGGGGACAACTTGTAATCGTGAAATAACGGGATACCGGACAATCTAATGTGTATGCTGTACTCGTTGTATGCTGTACTCCATGTACGCTGCACTCAGTGTAATGCTGTACTCTGTGTTTACTCATGATCATGGCATGAAGAGACAGATAGAGATGATTTAACTTTGTGTTCTGCGATGAAGATAGAGTTGTGGACAAGACACAGAGAAATGGGGGATGAAGATGAGAACGATATGGAGGATATGAGTGGGTATGTGAAATCTGGAGTACAACTTGCCTGATTGGGTTTAGAAGACCTCTTACTGGTGTTATTACCCACCGGATCGGGACTGGTACCTGGCATATCAGGGATGGCAAATTGACCTGCACATTTCATTCTCTAAAGTCCAATGTTCTGATGATGATTTCCCCCATCTCCGTTGATCTCTCTCCTTCTTGGGCTCAACTCTACCATCACCTAAGAACACAACGTTAAGTCATCCCTCTCTATTTCTCCATGCCATGATCATGAGTTAACACTGAGTACAGCATACACCAAGTTCAGCATCATCCCAAGATTGACAGTGTCCCACTCCCAGCCAGTGACTCATCTCTTGGCAGATGTGGTTGTAGTCGACTCTCTATATACCCACAATTACAAGTTGACCAATGAGTAGAGTCTCCACAGCCATTGTGCCTCCCTCCCTGTCTACCACCTGCAGATCGACAGCCTCCAAGTACTTCCCCAATGTTGCTGAATCAGAGCCTGCAAGTGCATTGCCAAACTCGCTCAATCATAGCCTCAGAGTGTATCACTCAGTACAGTCAATCACGGCCTCCAAGCGCATCCCTAAACCCCCTCAATCATGGCCTCCAAGTGCATCTTTGAGTTCACTCGATTTCAGCCTTGAAGTGCATATCCAAACTTGCTCAATCATGACCTGCCATTGCATCTCTGAGTTCACTAAATCTGGGTCTCCAATTGCATCTCCAAACTCGCTCGATCAAGGCCTCCAAGTACAGCTTCATCCAGCGACAGCAGGTATACAGTGATACAGGGGTGATGGAGATGGACTGAGTGACAGGGAGTATATGTTCAGGAGACTCTGGGGTAGATAGACATCATATCATGTTCATCTCATCTTATCATACAACGAAAATACACACTCCATCATTCCCAAGTTTTGCTCTCACTCATTATTTCTGAGATTTCATGGATCCATGCAATTATGTGGATCCTCGTGGCCGGGTAGTATCATACCTTCTCACCATATTCCTACACTCTTCGAGCTAGAACTGCTCTGTCTCACAAATTCTGGTTGAATGTCCTGAGAGGTGTGGCGGAATGTTGATGGTGGGCTCTCTCCCTTCTAGCTCCATTGATTCACCACAATGGCCTCCAAGTGGTGCATCAGTAAGTCCTCTAAATGGGAGTCACCAGGTGCTCCTCTGATTATGCTTGACTATCATCTGCGGCCAGATTGATCATATATGTAGATATAGAGAGACTTAAATAATGCATGCCATATTATGATGTAGCGAATCTTTTGACTGTAACATTGATGAAAATGATAGTTGGAATGCCTTGTGCTTATGGAACTCTAAGAACCATTGCAGTGAGGTTACAGCACCAAGTCTCCAACAGAGCTGCGCAGTGGTCTCAGCTGCTCTCAAAGTTTCACACAGACCTGCACTCAGGTTTCAGTTGCTCCAGAATTTGACTATGCTATAAGTCAAATCTTGTAGCATCCTGAATGCACCCGCATAACTACAGGTGCTTTCAGGAGCACCTGAGAATCCTCTTGCAGAGTTTGGGAGCACTTTGCATAGCTCCAGGGGTGTCTGGAAGCATCTGGAAGGACTTAGAAGCAATGGTGAGGTCGACCAGAGTGTCTGGGAGGTCTGTGTGTGGCTTCCGGACCACTTTACATTTTGCTGATGACTGATCCAGTAGCAGATTGTGTGATGTCGAGTTGAGATATGTCTGGAAGTGGAGCATTCGTGGTAGCAACAATTGTGGCATTGCATTTATGGTTTCCAGAGGATATGTGAGGGTTATGTTATTCATACTTAATGTTGTCGTCCTGTGTGGTAAGAGCCTGGAACAATACCATGAGTATAGCTTCAGTGTAGGTCCACAATCTGCACTCTTCAAAACAAAAATCCCACCAATCCAATTCTGCTAGAATGACATCCCTGGTATCCAGTCGGATTGCATCTTGAGCTAGTCAGGCATAGATAAATGGTGAAAAGTACAGCCTATGTTGGAACCCAAAAGTTGATTTAGCCCATATATCAAGTGCACTGCTAACCTCAAAATGTTGCACTGTTGAAGTCTTTACAGTGCACTTTTCGGCATTCCGCTGCTCAGCTACTATATTTCAGGCTGCTTACTGCACTAAACCATCTCTGGTCTCCAAGTATTATATTGATGCCTGCATATCAATTCCACTCCTAACTATCTGGGATTTCTAACCCAGGCAGAAACCAATGTTATCTCAACAGCCTTCAACCCTTGGTTGATAGCTAAAGGCATTGTAATCAAGAAAGATTGCGATTACACATCTCCAGCAGCAGCACATTTTATTTACATACCACAAGATAGGTGGGTTACCATGGTGATAAGATGTTGCCATTGCTAGGAGGTGTCCATTTTGAACTCTGAGGGACATATGGATGATCGACTCGAGGATGCACTCTTCGGTCATCTCAGATACTGCGATACCAAAGTGTACCCATTACGAGCCTCCAGGAATTTCATTCGGTGGGATCTGTGTTTGGTCTATGAATCGTACCAAAATGGCTTTAACCTCGTGATCTTGCTGAGCCTTGCCAATTCACTGCCATTGAATTGTAATTGTAAGATAAGGAGATATCTTGCATTACATGACAACTTCTATGTCTGTAATATCCACACCAATTCCTGGAGCATCTGTGCATAGTTCTTGAGTACCAATATTACCATGGTCCCTGATGATATGATATGTACCAGTGCAAACATGATCTCTGGTTTCACCATCTCTGAATGTGTTTAAATACTGCTCTTGTAGACTGACCCCTAGGGATGCATGAAAAGGTGTGACAACCATTCTATGATATTCAGCAACTGCAAAAGATACTCCATCACAAAGGTTTGTTGATATGCATATACATTTGTTGATAGTATCCACAATGATCATTGAATTTGGTATTTGCCATGCCACACCAGTGATGGGAATCAGTGCTGATATTTGTACATAGCCCTGTGCCGGGTCAATCTGTGGAACCATTGGAGTGATATTTTGTCCATCTATTGCCGCTTTATATAGGTGTAAACCAGGTGGAAGAACTAAGGAATTGATAACAAACTTAGACACATTCGGGATTATCATGGTGGACAGCGCAAAGAAAGCCGGATGTTGAAAGTGAGCATACATAGCCTCAAGTGAGAGAGAGTCGTTTCGGAATTTGCTCCAACCCCATACCTGATGGCACTTGTTGATAACAACTGCACCCAGGCATTTCAAGAATGTACACTTCTTATCTGTAGCAACAACCTTCCAGAAGAATGAACCATTCCTTAGCAAGACCTCTGGTGACACCAAAACCATACTGTACTTGCCATCCTGCACTTGATTCCATATACCTGGGATACCAAGCAGTATATCTGCAGTCAAATATACTGCCTTGCTACTCTGATCTTGTAGACGTCAAATCTGCCAAAAGCTGAACATTGACTCAGTAGGGGCCAGAGGATACCTACCTGGTCCGATATTTCAGCTGGCATTGGACAGATATCCAAATATATAGTGCTGTCTTTCACTACAGATACCGCCTGGGAAAGCAAACTCTTCCCCAAGATTGCCCTCACAATTACACACACATCTTTTTCATCTTTGATGATATCTGCAATAGCGCTGACCCAGAAAGATTTTTGTGTGAAAACAAACAGCTGTCATACAGCAGCGTGAATTGGCAGCTAATGTGGTAAGTCCCAGTTGAGTTTCGTGAAGTCCACACAATCCTATTCAGCAACATTGAAATCTACACCTGCCACTGCGCTCTGAGAATGATGTTCAGTTGCCATTCGTGTCAGTGCTGTTACTCCAAGGAAGCAGTAGTTACTTAATAATATTATTACAAGTGCATTTTGACCTGGGTATTACTTCAGTGGTGGGAATCATATCTAACTGTAATGGCGAGGGCATGGACAACAGGTTAGGGATGCTACGCTGGCATGTAATCCGGTCGGGTAAGCAACAATCTTACTACCTAAATATGCACATGGAATTACTCTGAACCCATTTGCAACCGTATCCCTATGTCTATAATCTATTCTCTAACTCAGCCCGATGCTGGTGTAGGTGCCCTTACACTATTCTCGGTCTTTCAGTCACCGGATATGTTTCGCTTCCAGCAGTTCAATTTCCCCCCTTTTTTTAGATACATCGCTACACACACACAATCTACAAATCTAAGCAATTGACCACTCAATTCCTCGAAACCGGATGAATAGACATCCTCTATGGAGTGCCAATGAGCATGGAAGTGGAGAGACGATTCGCGTGTCAATCAGTCATGAGTCATGACACTCTGAGTCTTGCCAGTTGGATCACCCCTGGATCTGAGACTCCATCAGTTCTATCTGCGGTGGAAATCAAAGAAGACTCTGATCGCCAAAGCACAACCATCAACTACTAGTAGGACTCCATTTATAACCACCAGAGCAATCATGAAAACGATACTCCAGGACTTAATATGTCAGCGCACAATTATGATGACCCAACTGCACCATCCAAGATCAATCTGCAGGAGATGGTGGAGCAGCAGCAAAAGATGATTGAATATCTCTTCCAGCATAACACTGTACAACAATAACAACGCAGAGTATTAACCCTGAACCCGAAGGACAAGATTTGGATGGCACAGCTGAAACCCGATTGCAGAGGGGCTGGAGAGGTCACAATGTATCTCAGCTCACTTGGATCGAACTTTCGGACTCATAAATACATTTTTCGCGACGACACCTGCATGGTTCAGTATGCCCCAGATCACATTGGAAGCTGGGCGTACCATACCGATTGTGATATGCACAAGACATCTATGATCGACCCAAATACCTGGGGCCAAGACCTCGAAAAGAACAACTCACCATGCCTGCACAATCTCGACCTGTTTGTTGGAGAAATACCAAAGATGTACAGCAATAAGGACCGGAGACTCAATGTGGCAAGGAAAATATATAACAACCTTCCACAGGGCTACTACAATTCCAACCCGAACATATGGACATATGCCAACCAACTACGATGGAATTGCAGAGAGGCTGAGTGAGATGACATGCTGTTCCAACTGATGCTGCTCGATATGTTAAGGGTGGGCTAGAATGCCGATTAGGTACCAAAACTCAAGCTGTTTACCCAAGAGAATGGGAACTTCAATTCCCTTGACAAACGTTTTGACTAAGCAACTGATGTTGAATGTAAGGGCATGTATGCCAGCATTCAGCCTCATAGAAATACATGTGGTAATTAGTGGTATACTGTTGCAAACATGGATGGCAGTGATAGTAGGTGTCGATGTATAGTACGATTGTTGCTGGAGATCTAAGGCTTGTGGCAAGTCAATGTTATGGAATGGCCATTACCCGGCCCCGTGTCACATGCCGCCATTACAGTATCCCCCTCCTTAGGCGCAGACCTCCTGGGCTGCATAAACTGTACATGAGAAAAGGAAAGGAAAGGAAACAGAAGGAAGCACTAAACAATCATGCCACAGATGTACTTGTACAAATGCAAAAGTCCCTTTACTGATTGGTACAACTCATAGCGAACTTTTTGCTGATAGGGTGCATGGGGAAACTACACCTCCACTTGGCTGCAATCTGGAGGTGGTATAAACCCATGCCCACGCCATTTGTACAGGGCCGAGATCCAAAGAAGTAAAGAAGTATGGAGAAGATATGAGAAGAGAAGAAACAGAGGAAAGGAATGCCCAATTGATTACATTCCTGCGGTCTCGAGTTCCCAAACTGTATTGACCGATTTCTTGCACTCTCGAGCCTCGGACCGCACTTCCTCCTTATCTCCACTCACGAACTCATAGAGCATCCGGCCCTCCATGTTGTACCGCACTTGTAGTTTGTATTTCAGTGTAGTTCTTGGCTGGAATCATCAGGGTGGTAGACCTTCCACTCATAACTTGGTATTGATGGGAGCTTCTGCTACTGGCATCCATCATTGCCATCAGAATTCATCAATCGCATATTTCAATTGCATCGTGTAGTTGCGTCTCATTTGTCGACATCTAACACATAAGCTTCTCTGAAATAGTTATACTTAACAAGTGTGAGTTCACTTGCACTCTGCGAAGCCATTGTGCAGTGCATCATGGAATATTTCTTGGTCAGTTGTCATCAGTATGTGGCAATGACTCAGCAATTGTCATTTGAAGTCCACGTCAGTGACCATCTGGTTGACATCATGGTTGCACTCTCGATTGACTACTTCAGTAGAATCTTGGTCGACTTCCCTGTGCTTGTCTTGGTAGACTACCTTTCGGTGGGCTTCGACTGATCATAGGGTGTGGTTGTTCAGACATGGCTATCTCTCTCTTTGAAAATTCGTAGCTCCGTCAACGACTTCTCCATCATATTCATTGTGAATTGCAATCCAGGCGAGGTAGCAGAGTGAGTTGGATCTCCGAATTGGAAATGGGATTCAGGATTGTAATTGTAATCCCTGATTAGACATCCAATTCTGTTCAGCAGTAACTTTGTCTGAAGAAAAGTGGAGTCTTGGTGAGATCATCATCCGAATTGGTTAGGGTAATGATGGGAAAATCTCAATCGTCCCATAGATTTTGTCTTGTCTTTGGACAATGAAGTGAGTTTCTGCTGCTGACAGTGTCATACCCATCTGTTCCCATATCGCTCGCTGGTGACCATCCCAAGGTGGTAGAATAGACGCCAATTGCATCAGGCGTGAGCAGTATATCATTGATCCATATCTAACACGTAAGCATCACAGTAGGTGGTCATACTCACCATTATTGGAGAGCACTTTTGCTCCCAGAAAGCCGCTTTGTACATTGCATTTGCAGATCTTGGCAGCTTGTGATTTGGGATTCGGCAGGGTCTTGGTGGACCAGTTCTTGGTGAAAGTCATTCCGATGATAGCTTCAGTGTAGGGTTAGCAACGGTTCCGGACCGTCCCTTCTGGTCAGGGTCCGGGTCCAAACCGAACCGTTGCCACATTGGCAGTCCGGGTGGTCAAGAAACCCGAACCGTAAACTCGGGTACAGTTCAATCATAAACTCCTAACCAGTCAGAATTGGGCGTGTTGTTTGTGGGTCGCCTAGAGGGTCCATCTATAGATTCATATAAGGCTCTTGTTTTTGCAGTTTGTTAATAGTATCTTATCAAAATCGCGTTTTCAACAACCAACAATAGGTTTTTGCATGTTGTGCAGTTTGCAATATCGACTAATTTGGAATCCGTGTTTTACCTTGCATATATTGTATTTTGGCCTATAAAGGCGGTCAATAATCCTGCAATGAGCGCGAAGATCCACGCGATGCCTTGATTACCAAATATGCAAGACCTAAAACTGTTGATGCCATGTTGACCCTCATTGTCAGGATGTGACAGGGAGCATGTCGCTGATGTTTTTGGCAGTAAAGGCTGCCAATAACTCATGAATGGATGTCAGCAACCAATCGGATAATAAATTACCCAAGATGCAAAGCTAAACATCATTGGGGCTCCGTTGACGCTCATTCTCAGAATTGGGCGGTGACCGTGTTGCTGTCTCTTTTGTATATAAAAGCAGCCAATACTTTGGATATGCTTACCAGCGACCAAATTGCTGTTCAATCACTGTACTTAGAAAACCAAAAATCGTTGACGCTCCGTTGACACTCATTTGAATGCATTGTCCATTCAACATCTGCTGCCATTGATAATTGTTTTCATCGTGATTTGAATTTATTGGTTGCCTTTCTGACAGGTCGAAACTTGGCCCTGTGGCAAAGCCGAGCGCAGTAACATTCTTGCACTGTTTGCTCTCACACGATTAAAATTTATATATCTTGCCAAAAGATTCATTGCACCTGCTACACATCTGTTTGTCAACCGATACTCACAAGCTACTGCTCACAATTCGTCCATAATATCTCTCTAACTGAAACTCTCGATCAAGCTACATAAAGAAGCTGGTGAAACATAGACACATTCTGTCCAACATTGTCTTCACTCCTTTATTCCTCCTTGTTTAGATTGCATTGACCATCACAAACACCAGTTCAGCTCGTCCCTTTGACTTCCGTATTGGCCGACTCGGTCCAGGAACATTTGGCGCTGCATTCACATCCCGCTGCTCTGTGCATTCCGGATCCTCGATGCCATTGTCTTGCTCTATATCAGATTCAACATCTGCCGCAGAATCGTCTTTGCTGTCATTTGGATTATCCAAGTCGCCATACCAGTTAAGCCAATAGTGGGAATCCGAAATGCTGTCAGGTGCCCAATCATCATAACTTTTGACTAGATGACAGTTGAGTCTTCTGATTCGGCGGACATTTCATATTCGAGTTCATCCCCCAGGGAGTTCCTTTGCGGACAACTCTGGTGGAAAAGGTGATCTTTCCGACAATTTGAATGCAGCCGCACCATCGTGTTCAAACAGTGACCAGGATGCTTTGACAATCTCCTCTGTGTCCCAAATGTATGTTATGGCTGTCATCTGCTTATTTTGAGCGTGAGATTCCTTCAGTATAGGGCTGAGGTTTTGGCTGCCCTGCATCATCTCCAAAACGTCGTGGACCTTGGCCATTTGCTGCATTGTCCTTTCCTCCGCCTTGTTATTTATTTCTGAGTTGTTCTATGTGTTCGTCGTATCCAATGCTGGGTCATCGCCTGACACAATCCCATTATTGGCTCGAGCAGACTGCCTTACAATGACTCTATTGTGAAGGGTCTCACCTGTGGTGTTTGACTGCCTCCAGCCGATCACATCACGGCCAAGGGAAGAACTGGCCTCCACTCCAACACCATGTGGTATGATAGAGAATATGTCACGCTCCACATTGTAGAGTTCAGTGTACAGTGAGTGCGTTTGCTCTTGTTGGCGCCGCCACTAAGTAATGTCCGGTAACCACAATATACTGCTAATCCACATTCAGTCGGACACATAATCACTGAGATTCAGATTAATTTGCCCCCAGTTCTTTGGCACTTCAGGCGGTGAATTCAAATAGAGCCTGGCTGCAGTCAATAAGCATGCTGCGCAATCGCTTCATCCAGGTGTTGTTTCAGCCATATTGTTAGGCATTAAGTATTTGTCATCATCGCTGGACAAATCATATGGATGACAGGATGAATGACTGGGTCCTGAAGGCGGGGTGGAGGGGATGAGATTGCTGCTCGGTACGCTTTCAGGTTGATTGACAGGCACCTGTCGATGCTTGGCACAGTATTCATTCTCCACATACTTCAGAAAGGCCTCTTGGTATTAGGTAGTATAGGATGTCTCGTCCTCAGGATCGAGATCCATTCCGTTTTCCCATTTTCTAAACAATCACAACTTCCGGAGAGAATCAACGATATGTGCTGAAATGAGAAGCATACCCGTCGACGAAGTCACTTCAGCATAATATTTGAACAGCTTCTGTCAAGCTACCTTCACAGCAAAGAACAAGTCTACCTTCCATCCAGTCTTCTTCTTAGCCAAAGCTCGCATAACACCATCCATGTGATCAAACATGTCATTGTACACTGTGAATACATGATGCAATGTGACTGTATGTCTCTTCGACATCCACAGGGTCCAACATCAGAATAGCCTCGAAACATCCATGACGTACTTGACAATTGTCCATTCATTCTGTGTTGTAAAAAGTGGCCGGTAATCACAGTATTTTCGATTTTGGAGCCACTCATGGGTGAATTTAATCGGTAGGCTCACCCAAGCAACCCCTGTGTCGAGTTTCAAAGTGTCTTCACATCCACAATAGGTAGTACTGGGATGCGGAGTTGGGCTTTTTGGCAGTCAATGAAGTTGTTTCGATGACCAGGTGTCAGCACAATCCATAGAGCAAGCATTCATTGCTATATGAAGGTCAGTTTCAGGACTTTCAAAATATCTTGAAATATGTACTTTTTCAATTATGTTTGCTAAACCTGGTCTCATGGCCGACACCTTGTTGATTCTAGCATTGCCCTCATTTGGAAGGCTTTGACTCTTCCCAATGTCGATGCTTTCATTCTCTCCAAATTGCTGATCGCGCTCATGGGCTTCCCCAGACCTGGTCCGGCCTTTTACACCAAGACTACTCATAAATGCACCTAAAGCCAGCTGTATGACGTGCGCCATGCATGGTGTGTGGTACCTCAATGCAGGCCACTCGATTCCGGAGGCCTCAAGTTTTGATTGCAACGCGCGTGTTATCAAGTAATTTGAGGAAGCATTATCAGTCGTAATTCCATCCAACAGGCCTTCAGTAAGCTCAAAACATTCAAGCACGTCCTTCGAATGCACGGCTAGCATCTCTCCAGTGTGTCGGCCTGTGATCTATCATCCGTAGTTCGCTTTTGAAACCGGAAATGCCCAGGTGATTAACCTCATCAGAACCGAGTTGTACTTCACGCAATGCCCAATTATGATGCATATAGTAAGCAATGACTGATGTTATGGCGAGTTTGGTAGTTGATGTGCATCCATCCAGAGCTAAACTAAGTTGATTTCTTGACGGCAATTGCGTCTGAATTGCATCCACGGTCAGTGCCTATTCCCCCGGGCAAATGTTGCTAAGGGTCATGGCGGATGGCAGCACTAGGTCACTTTGTAATGCTTTATATGACCGCCATAGCTCGATGTTTGATATAGCATTCCAGGGAATGTGAGCCGAAACAAATCCTAACATGAGGTAGCAATTCCGCGTGTCTTGGTGAAATTCAGAACTTTCAAAGTCTTCAGCAGCGAGTTTGGAGAGTTTTGTCTGTCATTTTGGTCAATTTGGATCAACCTAGATGTCATATATGAATTTCTTCTATGAACTTACTATTGTAATTCCTCAACTTCCTTGCCTCTTCAGGATGGCCGAAGCGGTATTGTCGACTGCCGAACTAGTCAATTTAGTAACTTCCGACTCTGTTAACCTGTTTAACTTTGCAATGTGAGCTTTTGCATGCAAATGTTTCGCCCTTGAGCTGGTTCCATGTTCTGATGAATGGCAACTTACTTGATGACAAATGATACATACGATTCCACGGCTGCCAGTATCCTCAATACCGCAGTGCACATAAAATTGCCATGAAGACACATGTCTCGAATTATTCCAAGCAATAGGACCTTTCGAGCCTACATTCATTGAAGCTCACCAAGCATCCAAGATGATTTGTACAGTACAGTCGCTCAAATCACGAATATAGACACTTTCATTATTGGAAGAGATTGTAAGCTCTAGAAATGAGGTATTTGAAGAGTATGAATCCGAGATGGTGGTAGGAATTCAAAAGCTGGGCAGTCCAACTAAAAAGACTGCCGAATGTTACGTTATAGCAAAGTAGAATGTGGGTTCTTAAACATCGACTCTAGAGCTACCAGTACAAAAATCAGATCTGTGAGACATCGCATGCATATGTGTGAAGTTGTATACAAGGACATATTGAAAAGACTGACCACGTAAAACTCAATTTTGGAATCCTGCAATGCAGTTCATCGCTGTGCAGTTTGCTGAGCCTCCACAAAAATTGTTGACGATCTGTGGGAGTTCAATTGTTGGAGGCAGATGCGATATAGTCACAAGCATTTTTGCCAATCAAGGCTGCCGATAGGTTTATCGTAAATTAGCTGCATTCCATTGCCGTTAGATTTTGCAAGATGCAAGATCCAAAGATGTTGACACTCTGTTGATGCTCCATGGACGCTCATTGTAGGACACAGTTGTAACGTTGCCGCAAGCATTTTTGTGTAGAGAGGCGGCCGATAGTTCGAGCATGGATCAATGTCGCCGCACAGCCCCTCGATTATTGAGGATGCAATGATTAAAATCGTTCACGCTCTATCGACCCTCACGTTTCAGGCATAGGTAAGATGTCGTTGAGAGCATTTGAGCCTAGAATGGCAGCCAATAGTTCGAATATGGATCAGTGTCCTTGCACAGCCCCTTGATCATCGAAGATGCAAGGCCTACAATCATAGCCGCTCCGGTAATGCTCATCGTTATGACGTAGCAGCGATGTTGTCGTAAATATTTTCGCTTCGAAAGGCGGCCGATAGTTCGATTCTGGATTCACATTGTTGCACAGCCCCTTGATTGTCGATGATTCAAGGCCTAAAATCGTTGAGGCTCTGTTGACGTTCCTTTGTAAGATATAGCTGAGATGTTTTCGCAACGATTGTTGCCTAGAAAGGAGGGCGATAGTTCGACTATGGGTCAATGTCGCTGCATAGCCCTTTGCATTTCCAAAATGCAAGGCCATAAGTCATTGATGCTCACTTTTAGGACATAGCAGCATTGTCGTCGCAACCATTTTTGCCTAGAAAGGCGGCTGATTGCTCGATTATTGGTTAATGTTGCTGCACAGCCCTTTGGATTTTCCAAGATGCAAGGTCAAAGATTGTTGATAGTCTGTTGACACTCATTTTTAGGATGTGGCAACGAGCATGTCATTTACCTTTTTGGCGATAACACTGACCAATACATGCACTTTGGCAGGATGTGACAATGCAGCCGTTTGATTGGTGAATGTGTAAGATTAAAAATTGTTAATGCTCTGTTGACGCTCACATTAATCACATCAAAACAACCTTTGTACATTCAATAATTGTTCGCAACGAATCCTATATTCCTCATTGACATTTGACACTGTGATTGTAGGTATTGTGATTTGCATCCAGCATCTTTGTTACCTCTTAGTTTCTGATCAACCTCTATCCACGTTATCTGAGTGACAGATGACGTGGCTCTATCACATTCCTGTGCTTTCAGCCGGCCATTGACGGCATGTAGATTATTTCACTAGTTTTCAGTAAATATAGCTCGATTTCCTGATCTTTCCATGTCCAGCTCCTTCTCCTCAATTTCCATGATGTACTATAAGCAATTTCAAATATCTCAACCATGTGCACTAGGTCTGTGACGAGAGTGATGAAGTTGGATGCATCGATGAATGCGGCATGACAGTCGTCATTCCGACTGGTTCGTATTGGGCACTGACCGCTCTTTCTATGACTCGTATGACATCACTGCCTTGAATGTTATTAGTATATTTTGTCACTAATATAGCTTTTGCTTTCTCCCTTAACGATAATCGGCAAACAGAAATCCCACATGTTGGGCGTCTTACAGCCTAATTTGGATTCTAAAACTGTCGCATTGTGCGTTCGACCCTTGCACATGCACAGATGAAATATCATGTCTCACAATGGGGTCACTGAAATCAAGAAAAAGCTGCCACATAGCAAAATTGGTACACACATTGCTATTCATAGAGATATGACGTCAAAAATACCAATTTACCTCTGTATTCCTCCGCTGACGCAGGAGGCGTCACCATGTCTTCGTCCCAATCCGATATCCATATGGTGATTAGCTGGGGGAAGCTCTATGCAGAGGTAAAGCTTACGAGTTCTACAGGCTTCGGATTTGGAATGAGTGATTAATCAAACTGCATGGTTGGCGCAAGACCGGGTATGGTCTTGTCCGACTGCTGGTTCCCAGAACCTAGCCTCATCTGACTGCATTCTCATCGTGACGTCCCTTGCGGCATCCGCGATATTCCGGGGACAATGTCAACACGATCCATAAGTTCTCCAAATGTTGTCGGTGGAAGAGGCGATGCATCATCATCAGTGTGCAGTTTAATGACTGCTGGGACCCTCAATTCGGATGTGGTATACTTCATGACTCTTTCAAAGAAGTAGTCGGCTGCGTCCTTCTATCCCGGTTGCGTCAATTAGTCAAGCTTCATCTGCTTCTGCCGAAACCTCTCCATGCGCTACTTTGCCTTGTTGGTAATTGTGCCCATCAGCCAGCCGGGATTGTCATCTTCACTCAGCTGGCCCTGCTCGGTCTCATTTTCATCCTCATCTTGCCCATCCTCTCCATCAACGGAACTTGCAAGATCACTCAGACTGTGTCCAATAACAACCATCATCTCACGAAATGTCTTTTTGGGCTGTCTGTTTGTCAATCGGGCATTTCCAGCTGTCTTTCTATCTTCCTGCTCTTGCTGAACCGCTGCCTCTGTGTCTTCACCTCGCATTCTTGCCCCAGCGGTTTCTCTCTCAACATCATCCTCGATCCATGTCTCTTTCTCTTCATTGCTTAAGAAGTGCGTGACTCGTCATGTCTCAGCCGCAAGCTTCATTTTGGATCACAAGCTGCGCAATACCCCAAGGGCTAGGACTCTTTCTGCTTCCAAGCTGCTATTGCCTTCATTCACTTGATAACGTCGTTGGGTGGACTGTTTTGTCCATTTGCCATATTTGCCTGCCAGAAGTAGCGAAAAGTTCTTTTTCGGAGCATTGACCATTGAAGTTTGCGTTGACTTTGTTGTTGGGCGAGATTATGGATGTTGCATGATATGGACAATATGGAGGCAAGATGCGTCTTTTATGTCAAGGTTGGTACATTTACTCATTTTGAACAAAGCAAAATCTATCTTTTGACGTTCAATAAATTGGGAATAGTTAGGCTATCCGTACGACTTGACTTGATTGTTAGCGTCAGTTTCATGTAATATCCCGGGGATTATTTGAGACAAACATCTGCAGACGTCCTCTCCCTCAAATAATGTCATATGGATATCTGACAATCATGCAATTGCGGCTGTCGTACATCTCATCTTGTCCCGGTTAACAAAGACACAAAATCGGACAGACATATTGCACATCGCGGGGCAGTGGGACACTCCTGCAACTTGTAGCCATACTCAGTGGGATTCATCTTGAGTATAACAAACATGTTGGCTGCTACATATTCCATTCTGACATGATGCTAACTATAGAGTCCTCAGGACTTCCCACTTCTTTTCATTATCATCTTCCTCTCATATTCCACACCAGCAAATCATGGATCCAGAACCACCTCAGCCCAGTGAGAGTGGATCTAAATCGAGCCGATTGGTGGGAACTACATCAAACAGCTGACTCATTGCCACACAGCAAGAATGCAGACACCAGTTAGTCTACCGCAATGCTGCCAATGCAGCCACCAAACGTATGATGCTGGATTCACATTCAAACATCATCCTTAAGGCTGGAAGCAGCAAGAATTGGAAGCAGCTTATAGTTGGATGTGAGTACATCCATATCGAGGTGAATGGCTGTCAGGTAACCATACATCGTACAGCGAGTATCTGTAGAGAGCTACGTGACCTGTTCATGGCTGCCCGTCACAGGAAATCTCCATGGTCGACAATGGCATTTGTCCACAAAGTCTGCACAATTGAACATCATGATGTTTTCCGCTCTGGGATATTCATGGATGAATTTCCTGATACGGATACCAATAAGCGGACAAAACAGGCTTCAATCACCTTAGAGGAGGCTACGGAAGCGTATATCGTCGACGGAATAGCTGAATCTCGTTGTCACAAGCAGCAACTAATTTCTTGTAGGTTTCCAACAAGTGTGCAAGTATGGCAAGGCAAGGAGGTTGGGTACAGCCGGAGCAGTCCGACATGCACCTGCCCTTCAATATGGCCAAAATGGCCAAAGGAGGGTGTTCGCCCGCCGCAATAGAGGAAACACATTATCTGATAAACAATCCTCGCGCCGAGGTACGAGATGAGAACAAGTAGAGTGTTGAGACTCCTGGGCTGGGCATAAAAATGTGAGGGCTGAAATAGAAAGACACCCAGATATGCTTCGTCAAAACCACACAGCCGGATGCCGTTCTTGCCTGGATGGCCCCACACTGATTCCTCGGACACACTGTAGTCGCCAAGGAACAGGTCCACCTACACCCGGCCGACGCAGACAGCCAACTCCAGAGCCTACACCTCCAGTGCCCGAAATGCCACCTGCCCCAACCGGTAACACCTCCGGAGTTGAACGTTCCCATATAGTCAATTTGCCGGTGGGCTATGCGCATTCACATACATCTCTTCCCTGCGCTGAATGTTTTACTCTGGATGCATGTGCCCAGGATAGCCAGCACAATACAGATTTTGATCCAGATATGCTGACTGACAAAGAAACTTCCACTGGTTAGTACACTATCGGCTGTGTGGTAATGCAGCTAACATCCATTTTGAGGTCTGGAGCAGCCTATGGAGCGAACTTGGAAGTGATGACGAGCATTGATTGAATGGCATGGGATTTTGGAGATTATTATTATATAATTATGTGTATTATTAAAGAACAATGCAGTGATCAGGAAGAAAGTAAATTAAAATGTTAGAAACGCAGCCAAAACAATGTGAATGATGGACTACGCCAAATCAAATGATTGCATATTGTGGATACACCTGTGGCAAAATGAGGGCCAACGGCGCATCAGCAATTTTAGGTCATGTAAGTCTGGTAATCAAAAATTGACTCAGTCGTGGTTATACATAATCAAAGCATTGGCTGCCTTTTCCGGCAAATATTATCGCGACACACTCCCTACCCCATCCTGCAAATGAGTGTCAACAGTGTGTCAACGATTTTAGGTTTTGTAAATCCAGCAATAAAGAATTGATATGGTTGTGGTGATACATAATTGGAGTATTGGCTGCCTTTATAGGCAAAAATTATCGTAACACACTCCCTACCCCATCCTCAAAATGAACGTCAATGGTGCGTCAATGATTTTAGGTCATGTAAGTCAGGTCATTAAGAATCAATATTGTCATGGTTATATATAATTGATATATTGGCTGCCTTTATAGACTAACATTATCATGGCATGCTCCCTACCTCATGTTGAAAATGAGTGTCAACAGGACGTCAACAATTTTAGGTCTTGTAAGTCAGGTAATTAAGAATTGACATGGTCGTGCTTATACATCATCAATGTATTGGCCGTCTTTACTGGCAAAAATTATAATGACATGCTCCATACATCATATTGAATATGAGCGTCAACGGCACGTCAAAGATTGTTGGTCATGCCTCCTGGGTAATCACACCGCTGGTAGTTTGCATGCAGTTATACAGGGATTATTGGCCGCCTTTATAGGCAAAACAGATTGTGATAACCTCCCTGCCCCAACTTGAGAATGAGGGTCAACGGAGCATCAACGATTGTTGGTCATGTATCTTGGGTAATCAGGTGGGCAACAGGTTGCAAACAGTCATAAACAGAGTATTGGCTCCCTTTATAGGAAAAAGAGTATGTGATACGCTCCTTGCCCTATCTTGAAAATGAGCGTCAACAGAGTGTCAATGACTGTTGGCCTTCCATCATGGTTCATCATAGCGCGATGTGGCCATTATGGTCTATATATATCATTTTGACTGTTTTTGTACACTAAAAGGCTTAAAAATTGTTAGTGGTAGCTCTGTCAATCAAATAAGTTGTTACTGTGCAGGAGGATGTGGTGGGAATATCCCATACATATCTGCCAATAAAGGCTGCCATATCCTTGTTGATGGATGCTTGTGATCGAGCGCCACTCATGTTACCGAAGATGGAAGACCAAAAATGGTTGATGCTCCGTCGACACTCATTTTCATCATGTAGTAGGGCGCGAGATTTTGTTCATTTTGCTCATTAAGGATGGGCTATACGTCTAAAATAAACTGTGACATACCAATGTCAATATTGTACAATTAGCAGTAGCATGTCTGAATGCGATCATAAATGTGAAACCCGAAACGCAGAACCAGTGATTGGAACCGATAGGTCTAGCCAATCCCAGAGAGACCCGCGGGTTCACAGGTATGGGTCCGGGATTGGCCCGCCAAGATTCAGCGGGTTGGGTGTCTGGATCGGTCTTGAATCAAACTGACCCATATTTGTGGTCCAAACCCGGACTGCTGGCGGGTTACTAGGACCCATTGGTAACCCTAGTTCAGTGCGTTCTTGGTCGACTTGTCTGTGGCCATCTCAGTCGATAGCTTCAGTAGAACATTGATTGGCTTCCCGGTAGTTGTTTGGTAGGCCTCTGGTAATAATGTCCATCAATCAGTTCAGTGTGCTGTTCAGCGATATTTTCTTCAGACTTCTGTTTGCCATTAGGTAACGATCTAGGTCAGTGGCTTCATACAGTATGTTCCAATCATCTCCCATTCCGATCTCCATATGAAGTCCTTGGAAGTGATATCCGTCACTGTGAGATCTCGGGGATGGTCTCTTGGTAGTTATCTCAACTCTCTCTTCTGATACCATTTGGTAGGTCATTTGGTTGGCTCAGTGGTCATATTTGAACACATTTGGTGGCCCTAGTCGGAAATGATTCTACTTTTGATTAGGATCTATTTCGGTAGCCATATTTGCACTCATTCGGCAGGGATCAGGCTTCTTTTACTTATCATCTCTCTCCAGTGCATTTGCTGGTATCCCTTTGCCGGTATTGGGCCCACGAAAGGGTCCACTTTCGCATGTTCTGCTCCTTGTCCCTTATAACAACACAGCCACCCTCTTACACCCCCCCCTAGAATATTATGAATTGAAAGATAACTAGTAGAAGCTTCTATTTATAAATTCTTGTGGCAGTGTGACAAGTTCTGTGGTGCTGAGTTGTATATAAATAGCAGTACTTTGGAGATTGTGAGAGTACCATCCTTCAGCCCAGCAGCAACCACCATCCCACTTCCCATCTACCACACCACAACAACCATGAGCAGAGAAGCCCTCAGACCTCTGAACCTTAATGTCAACTACCTACCCCCACCACTTATACTCTCATCTGCACCATCCTCACCAAAAAATGTCAAAAAACAAAGCGCCAAGAGTCGCATCATGGACAATCACTCTGGTCCAAAGTGCACCTCCTCCAAACCACCACCACCAGCTACAGTGGCACAGGATCGACCTGTCATTATACCTGATGTGTCTTCACTCACTGCTGAAGCTCCACCTGCAATGCTCAACCTTGACGATAATTATAGCTCCTCAGATGAGGCATATATTGAGCCAGCTGGGTGGATCACAGCTGGTCACTCGGCAAGGCGGCGCAAGAAAACACTCACAAAACCAATTCAAAATTTGCCAGATCTTCGTAAGCTTCCCACACGCGACCCTTCACAACTAGTTGTCCCTCCTCACAAAGCATGGAACCATTTGCTCGTCTCATTCTCCGAGCTGGATGCCATTACTCCAATTCAAATCTTCAATCTCTTTCTTATTAACTCCATTATGGGACAGCTTGTAGCCAACACCAATTCCTATGCCCAGCAGCCGCTTCTTGGGCCAGAGAAGGAGGGGGGGCGTTCCTGGCAGCCAGTCACTGCTCAGGATCTTTATCTCTGGCTGGCAATTCAAATTCATATGGGTTTGATTGGAGTTCCTCCTGAGAGGTACTGGATAAACGATGGCATCAGCAAAATGAAATTTGGTCCGGAAGCCTCACGCAATCCTCCCAGACACTCCGGGCGACCTCAGCAGTGCTTCTAAGTACTTCCAGACGCTCCCAGACCCCACTGGAGCTAAGCAAAGTGCTCTCAGACTCTGCAAGAGCATTCTCGGGTGCTCCTGAAAGCACCTGCAGTTATGGAGGTGCATTCAGGATGCTCCATCTAGGATAGTCAAATTTTGGAGCTCCTGAGACCACTTTGCAAATCTGCGGGAAACTTCGAGAGAAGCTGAGACTGCTGCGCAGCTCTGTGGGACACCTCGAGAGCGGCCGGGACCGCTGCGCAGCTCTGCGGGAGACTTGATGCCGTATTCTCACAGCAGTGGTTCTTACATAACCACAAGGCATTTCGTCTTATCATATTCATCTTTGGTACAGTCACAAGATTCGCTACATCATAATATGGCATGCACTATGTATGTCTCTCTCTATATATACATACGGTCAATCTGGCCACAGATGGTACTCGAGCATAATCGGAGGAGCACCAGGCCACGCCCATTGAGACAACATTTAGAGATGCAACATTTGGAGGCCGTTCTGGTGAAACGATGGAGCTTGAAGCCAGAGAGCCCACCATCAACACTCCGCTGCGCCTCTCGGGACATCCAAACAGAATTCATGAGAAAGAGCGGTTCTGGTTCAAGGAGCGGTTCTGGTTCGAGGAGCGTAGGAATCGGGTGAGATGATATGATACTGCCTGGTGTTGAGGATCCCACGCAATTGCGTGGATCCACGATATCGCGGACAGAGTGAGTGAGACCAAAAGTTGGGAAAGATAGAGTGTGTATTATCTTTTTATGATTAGATGAGATGGAAATGGGATGATGTCTATCTACTCCGGGGTCTCCCGAATATATACTCCCCATCACGCTTTCCACCTCCGTTACCCCTGTATCTCTGTAGACCCGCCGTCGCTCCTTGATGATGTACTTGGAGGCTGTGGTCGAGCGAGTTTGGCGATGCACTTGGAGGCCGTATTCGTGTGAGTTAAGAGATACACTTGGAGACTGTGATCGAGCGAGTTTAGAGATGCACATGGAGGCTGTGATCGTGCGAAATTGGAGGCCGCAATGAGGCGAGCTTGGAGGAACACTTGGAGGCCGTGATCGAGCGAGTTTGGAGATGCACTTGGAGGCTGTGATAGAGCGAGATTGGAGGAGTACTTCGAGGCGGTCAATCTGGAGGCAGTAGTTCGGGAGGGAGGCGCGACGGGAGCTGAGACTCTATTCATTGATTAACTCGTGATTGTGGGAATGTAGAGAATTGAGTACAACATGGTCTGCCAGGAGATGAGAGACTGGCTGGGAGCGGGAGACAGTCGATCTTGGGATGATGCAGTACGCAGTGTATCCAGTACCCGGTGGATGCAGTATGCAGTGTATGCTGTACTCGGTGTATGCTGTACTCAGTGTAAGCTGTTCTTGGTGTTAACTCTTGATCATGGCATGGAGAGATTGAGAGTGATGACTTAACTTCGTGTTCTTAGGTGATGGTAGACCTGAGGACGAGAA
>Ga0307512_10001596_pt1 | contig 31549 bp, 36 predicted proteins | sample 14_EM_MG_FD_200267 | JGI IMG/M metagenome (GOLD analysis project Ga0307512, IMG submission 200267) | Populus trichocarpa ectomycorrhiza microbial communities from riparian zone in the Pacific Northwest, United States - 14_EM | ecosystem: Host-associated > Plants > Roots > Unclassified | place... | reverse complement strand
AAAACTGCTTCTCCCGGGATCGAGAAAGGGTCAGACAACTAACCGATGTTCACTCACACCTGAAACACTCGGCAAGAACTAACCGGGGCTGTACGATTTGCTGATGTATGTTTTTTAGGGCCTCCCGCAACGGTCCCCCGTGGGAATGTGCCACGCCGGAAGCAAATTTGGCAGAGGGTTGCCGACCCCCACTTGTTTAGATTTGTTTGTCCCTCTCTTCGTCCTCGCCCAGCATGCTGCCCCTCACCGATCTCCTTGATAACATAGCCGCCCAGGAAGAGGCGATCACCCAGATTTCCTCCGGGCTTAAATCGACAGATAAGTCCGATTCCTGGAGTGAATTCAAGGAATCTCTTTGGGGGAAAGACCTAGGATCCGTTCAGAAGGTGGAATCGGTTAAGAGAGACGAGCTTGGCCCCGTTGAAGATGTTGCCCTCCCCGATGAACATATCGTTGCAATACTTCCCGAGACACTACCAGGCGATGGATGGATTCTACAGAATGAATGGATCCTGGTGCGGTCCGAGTACAGCGAAGCTGAGCAAGCAGCTGTATCATGCAGTAAATCATATCTCGACGCGTTTATGGTCTCTGGACAACCTGGCATTGGTCCGCCCCCTTTTCCCTTTATTGCCCACAGAATCTAATGTCTGGTCAGGGAAATCTGTCTTTTTGCTTTGGCTTCTCATGCGCCGCCTCGCGCTCGAGCTTCCAACGGTGTTGCAGATTGCAGATTCTTACATAATCCTCTTCCACAAAGCCGGCGTTTTCGAACTCAAACACCACGTGAGCCACGATGATTATCGTGCGCTGAGGACCCTATCCAGAAACCCTTCCAACCGGATTTGGGCCCTTATCGATTCAAGCACAAACCTTCTGGAACCCGCCAAGCTCTTCAAGTACTCCCCACCCTTCTTCATCGTTGATTCGGTTTCCCCTCGTTCTGGCCACCTTGAGTGGCTCAAGAAAGTCCCCCATGAATACTTCTATATGAAGCCATGGTCTGATTCAGAGGTTCTTCAAGTGTACGTAGATCTGGTTTCTGCAGGTTCGCAACACTCACATTATCTGCAGGCGCCCACTCCTCATTCCGAACTACACAGAGTACCAGCTCTGGTATTTGCACAAGACTTTTGGCGCATCTCTTAGAGACCTGCTTGGGTTTGCCCTTAAGCCGAAAAGTTACTCATTCGATAAATCATAGAATTGAATCCTACACATGTACAAGGCGCTATCCAGAATCCGGGACTCCACAGTCTTTCCCACCGTCTCATCACCATAAGACCCTCACACGACGATCGCGAGATACCCGAGAAGGACTTCGCCTCGCAAACGGTGTTTGGCTTGCTTTGGGACAAGTACCTCAAACATCAAACAGCCGAAATGGAGCGCTTCTACAATCTCTTCACCGGCACCCCAGGTACAACCGTCTCTGCTGGATGGCTCTTCGAAGCTCGGATGCACCAGTTACTTACAGGGGAAACAACCATTCGAATGTTCCCTATCCACGGCCACCGTGCAAAGAAGAACTTCATCTACAGTGACTACACTGCCTCCCTGACACAGAATAATCCACAAAGCTTCCAGTGGACCTCATCAGAGCAATACTCCTTGCCCGAAGACGACTTAGACGAACTTCACACAGGCCGCTACTATCGTCCCGATTCCACCAGCTTCCCTACAATCGACTCGCTCCTCCTTATTCGCCCCCCTGACAGGTCACAACCCGTCCTCCTCATGTTCCAGATCACGCGGAATAAAACCGTACACGACGTGAACCCAATAGGTTTGCGTAAAATCGACACCCTGAACTTCCCCTCAAATGCAGCTAGGTATTATGTGGTGGTTACCCCTGAGCGTATTTTTCCAAAGATAACGATCCCCATGGAGCATTTTGAAGGACAACCACAGGGGTCACCTGATAGGTTGTTTACTGTATATCACTACCCTGTCCATCATCTGTTCAGAGATTGAGTCCCAATAAAAAGTTTTCCGATCCACAGTGACTGGCGGTGATTCGGGGCGATAGATCGACACAAGGGATCCTGTTTGTTTTAAAACGACGCAGAAGGAGTTTATGGTGGTTTTCAGATAAGTTGGCGCGGCGGGTTTTTCCATTATTTTTTTCGATCACTCTTATATTTTTGTGCCCACCTTTTTCGACACCCACCAAACTCACATCCAGCGTGGTCAGACACAGCTTTTCCCCCATCTCAAGTCGAGCTCGTGTTGTTTACGCGCCCTCGACCACAGAAACAGGCCCAGGGGCCCAAGCCCGCCTCAGTGAAGGCGATGGGAAGGTTACTTGCCTAGTCAGTGAGGTTTGTAAGCTATCTGACGCCTTTGTGCTAGTGGGTGGCCGAGTTCTATCCGTCGACTTCCATATAGAAACACCTCTTTCGTCACGAATTGTGTAGATCCTTCGTAAACCAGGTTCCAACATGCTCACGCTCACGGCTATAGGCTTTACCTGTACACGCATGGACAAAGCTCGCTCGGATAGTTGTCGGACATGGGCTTGTGATACTACCTACTTGTTTCTGTAACCTCTCGCACTGTGCTGGGCGTTAATATATCCAAGCTGATGACAAATAAACGAATTTTAATTGGCGGGGTGCTTACCGATCAGACCTCCGGATGGACAAGCGTGTGAACTTCATGACAAGGTGGACTCCACCCACCCCGTCGTTCATGAAGTCATGGTTTGATCCATCCCATTCCTGAGGCAATACCCTCGCTTCATACCTCGGCGTGCCACCGGGGCGCTCCAGTTTTGGGCCTCACCAACTCAAATTTTAGTTGTGAACCTATGGAGGGGCGATTACGCCAGTCGCGTCGAATCCACACTAGGGCATCCTCTATGAAGGCAGGATCTGAGGATGGTGCTCTCGCTGCTCTGGTGGATTCCCAATCGGTCATGTGCTCGTTCAGTCTATTGTCACACTCACACTCAATATCCACAGGGGATATCGACTCGGCATCTGACTAATCCCGTCTGAGTAGCGTCTATCTGAGATGATAAAGGTGGGGTCGACCTCAGATCGATCTACGGATAACCAACTCATCTCATTCGCCGTTCATAACCACCCACCTCGACAACATGCCCACCGTTCTCAAAGGCTGGCACCAAGGCGAACGCGCTATTCAACACAAACTTGGCTTCGGCGATGCGGTTCGAATGAACTACACCGGCGTCAGCTCCTACATGCCGGAGCAACATAGGGTGTTTCACACGTCGAACACACCGTTTATCCCTGTGACGATCCTCGATGAGAGCGGTCGGCCGTGGGGCTCGGTCTTTACGGGTAAAGGAGGCGAGATCGGGTTCGTCAGGAGTTCTGATGAATCCTCGATGGCTTTCGATCTGGTATCGTGGGAAGGAGACCCCCTCCTGAGGGACCTAAAGGGGCGAAAAGACGAGAAGGGTAGAGTTCTCGTGGCCGGGATCGGTATTGAGCTACCAACCAGGCGGAGGAACAAGTTCGCAGGGTGGATCGAGAGTTCCTCCATCGGGAGCAACTCGACTGATGTGCACCTGAAGATGCACGTCAGCCAAGCTCTCGGGTTCGTTTTGGTTCGTTTACTTTTATGCTGGTTTGGAATAACCCAAATACTCTAGGAACTGTCCGAAATACATCAACGTTCGGGAGCTCATCCCGACCGCGAGGACGAATCCCCAGGTCATCTACCAAAACCTACACCTGAGTCGAGGCGACCGTCTCCCAGATGAGCTTATATCATTCATCAACGAGAACGATACGGTTTTCCTGGGGACCAGTTACGCCGCTCCGTCGGAATCCGCCAAGGACTTCCCATCTCATCTCGGGATGAATCATCGTGGAGGACTCCCCGGCTTCGTCCGCGTCAGACCGAGTGATGGTCGGACGGTGGTCTTGCCAGATTTCTCAGGTAAGCTCTCCTACGCTTATTTCGGGTTTGAAATCTTGATTAGTGATTATTTATAGGGAATCGATTCATGAGCTCCCTGGGTAATGTCGAAGTGACGCCTCTCGCTTCCCTCACCTTCATCAACTTCGTCACGGGGGATATTCTATACATAACTGGAGAAGCTAAGACTCTCTTTGGTGCAGAGGCAGAATCCATTATGCGTCGCCAAAAGGTTTTAACCACAGTAACGACAACTGCTTACGTCTTTGTCCGAGACGCACTTCCTCTCCGCCAGGATCCAGGCGTTCCCGTCGTGAGAAGTCCGTACAGTCCACCCATCAAGTTCCTCGTCGAAGAAACGCCATCAGCTTCCGGTCACTACTTCGAAAACACCGATGTGCTCCTCACAAAGGTCGATCTGCTTAGTCAAGACCTCGCCGTATTCCGTTTCGAAATCCAAGGGGCGGGAGTTGAGATCAACCCCGGTCAACACGTCGCGTTGGATTTCACCGATTTCGTGGGACCCCAACAATACGCCCACATGAACCCTTGGAAACCCACATCCCTCAACGATGATCGAATCCGCACTTGGACCGTATCTTCCGCACACGTGGACGGGAAAACGCAGGCGTTCGATTTGACGATGAGGGAAAAACCAGGTGGGCTCGTTACCGGCGCCTTGTTCACCATCGCGAGGAAGTTGAAGGAATCCATGGCGCACGTGATGAAAGATTGCAGCGTGTTGGGAATGACTGCGAGGTTGGTCGGTGTGGGGGGAGATTTCGTCCTTCCTCCGATCCAGCATTCTGTCGGGAGGAAGAAGCTATTGTTTGTGGCTGGTGGGATCGGCATCACCCCATTTCTGAGCATGCTCAAGGCGATTCGGGAGAGGGGCGAGGAGAGGGATGCGGTGTTGTTGATCTCGACCAGGGAGCCAAAGGTCCTTTTGGATCTGATCGCGGGGGCGATATCGCCGCCCTCTGCTGGGTTGAAATTGGTCGTCCACGTCTTCTCTTCACAAGAAATGCCCGACTTGGACACCTCCAGCGCAGAACTGAAGAAGCACTCGTCAAGAATCTCACAAAGCTTCTGGAACAATGGTCTCGAAGATGTAGACGAGAGGGAGGTGTACCTTTGCGGACCACCAGAATTTAACGGAGCGGTCCAGGGGTACTCGGGTTTGGAGGCTAACAAGATTCGCACCGAGGGATTCAATTATTGATCATCTTTCATATATCTGTCTATTATCGATGTAATTCGTACGGTATAAGGATAGAAGGACACGAAGCAACGGCTGCAACGAGCTTACTCATACACAATAGTTATGGACGAGAACGCGCGAGGGAGCATATGACAACGAACGCGGACGGAAGAGGGGATAGGAAAGTCGTGAGTGAGAAAAAAACGAGTCGACAGAAAGAAATACACCTCGACAAGGGTGACAAGGGCGCGGTGTGATGCTATACCAGACCTTGGCCAGCCATCTGTATCGTATCCCCGATGGCCTTCTTGGTTTCATTCCACAGTCCACCGAGTAATCCCATGTTCCTCTGCTCTCGACCAACGGTCAATCGCCTTCTAACCTCATCCACAACGCTCTTGTTACCACCTCCCGCAAGCTGTCCACCTATTGAAGCGAGATGTGCTAACCCCTCCTCTTTCACGCCAATGGGCACGGTAGGTGTAGACTTGCTAGGAAAGCTTCTGAGCCTTCGTCGCGCTCGTAAATAATGAACGATTCCAATCACAGCGGCGATGGCGAACAAGACCGTTCCGACGCTTGGTTTGGCGGACAGTAGATAGGCTTTCCAAGTGTGGTATCCAGATCGCAATAGTGCGAGAGGTCCCTGTGATTGTGACGAGGTCGCTAGGACTCCTGAAGGTGGTGACGGCGACACAGGGGAATGATCTGAGATCAGCGAGGGAAGCGACTTCGAGTCACCATTCGGGAGTGAGGTGAGATTTAACTTCTGGGGAGGGGATTTCCTGGAATGTCGGATTTTGTACCTCGACTTTCCATTTCCGGATGACGTTGTGGGAGGAGATACTGATACCGGGACTGGTGTCGCGGTCCTAGATGTGTCCGTGGAACCAGATAAGGAGGACGGGACGCTGATGGAAGACATGGAGAGTGGGTCGAACGGGATCTTGGCGCTCCCGTTCGGGTTGGTATCTTCCTGTGCTTTCGCGAACTTGAATTTGGCGGTGCGTGGGGTCTCTGTCTTCTCACTAGACTTGCTCGATGAAGACTCGGCGGGGGATGATGGTCGAGAACGGGACTGTGACCGGGAACGAGATGGAGAGAGGGCTGGGGTTGAAGGAGTTTGTGAGCGGTAGTGGGAAGAATGGGCTTCTGAGCGGATATTCTCAAGGGTTGTGACCAGTTTCTGGATGTCGTGAGATTACGACCTGTCAGAAAGCATAGAGGATGAAGTAAAGGTCGCACCTGTTTCTTGACAAGATCTAGTTCTCCTTCATACTGAAGGAACTCTGCGGCGAGACCCCATTCTTCCAAACGTGGAAGAAGGTGAAGACAATAGAGCTCGATGATCTTCTCGTAGCCATCACCTCCCTCGACAACGACCTCTGGATCGCCCCTTGCCGAGAGCCAGTCCTCGACCATGACCTTTCCAACCTCCGGAGCGTTCAACTTCATACTTGCCAGAACAAGCGTTACGACCACCTGCGATGGCAGATATCTCGAGCTCAAAATCCTTTGGGACCCTGGTTCTCCATCGAAATACCAAATTTTCGGTGCGAAAAGCTTGAGAGAGCGAGTGTGTAATGACGCGAGGAGACTTTGGGGAGAGAGCATGAGGTTGGCGCGGATCGAGGGTGGAAGTTCCTCGGCTTCGCTGGGTGGGGTGGAATAAACGGTGGTCTCCAACGTCAGCCTCAGGATATCCCACTTCCTTCTCCAAACGCTGAGCTGGAGGTCGGCATCTGTGGTGGTTGAGGGTGGAGGGGGTATAAGCTGGAAAGCAGAGGTGATCAGAGCGTGTGTTTGTGGGATGTCGCGGTTGAGGAAGGATTTGGCCGCCCTGGAATAGAGAGAACGGAGGGTGAGCTCTGTGCTAGCACCCGCATTCGCGCCGGGGCTGTGGGCGACGGTGGTGGTCGAGGACATGAACAAGGGCTGCGGGTATCACATGTCTGGTAACCGCCGTTAAGCAATTAACCGTTTGCCGAGTGGCCCGGGTAGCCACCACTGAGATCTGAGACCAAATCCCTGAATTCGAGTTCTGAATCAACATCACTCATCTACCTTGTTCTGGACACCACCTGAGTACGCAACAGCGAGAAACGGTGCACGTCCCTAACCATGACATCGCAGGATCCAGTCCGCACCCGACGCGCCCATCCCTGGTCGGGCGCGGAGAGGGAACCTGAACCTGTAACTGTCTCATAACATTGTCCTATGTCGCGCGGAGAGGGAACTTGAACCTGTAACTGTCTCATGACATTGGCCTATGTCTCAACGGGCGGTGTGTTCCCCGAGACGAGATCGCCGCTCGGGCTACAGGGGTTTTGACATCAAAACCGCGTGTTTCATTCCAGTAGCCACGGGACACAGAGAACTAGTTATAGGTTTAGAGGGGGGCACTAACCTCACCTGGTCCTTAAATTCCCCCCCTGCCCCCGTTCCGTCCCAGAGGTGAGATTGGCCGCAACGTGAGCTCAGCAGTCATCTCACTTCTCGATTGACAGTTCCCCATCTCGTTCGTAACATCCCCCTCAGCCTTCTCCCCAACTTCGCTGCAATGCCTCGGTTGAGACCCATCATTCGTCGCGATTTCATCTCCAAGTTGGGCCGGCGTATAATCCGTATCCTTTGGAAGGCCATGATGCTCTACGCCGCTCTCTGGGATCCCCAATGGTCCCAAGAAGCACAATCCGCCGAAGCCCCTACTTCCCAGCCACCATTCCACCGCGATCTGCGGGATTGGGCCTACCACCGTGCTTCAAGTGGATCCACACGACCTAGTTCCTACTCCTCCTCCTCCTCCTCCTCCTCTGGGTCAATCAAAATCGACGTGCCCACAACAGCATTAGATTGTGCTTTCGCGTTGTTGGATGCAGGTAACCGTCCATCTTAGTGAACTGCACTTATACGTTCTGACTATGTTTCGTGAAGAGTTGAGGGAACTCCCTGACTCCGATGGCCATGATGATTCATAGCTTGCCGTCTGAACTGGGAGTGGTGATGCCTTAAGAAGAGATGGGGGGATTTCCTGCTGCATTTTGACGTATTTTGCGGGACATGCAGCTCGTGCATGTGTATATGCTCGTATAATTTGAGCTTGTCGATACTTTGTTGATACCCCAGAATAAATTAAGCCGTGCGAAAGACGCGCAATGTCGATAAAGGATAAAAGATAACGGTGGTCTCTAAGATCTAATGCCCAGTGAAAAGTCCGTCTAACTTGTTCATCCCCCCCCCCCCCCCTCTGACCGGCCCCGGAGGACGAGCACTGCGGCGCTCAATCACCAACTCTCGGATTCCGTACCGATTCCAAGTCCCAATCTTCATTTTAGGCTCCGAGCCTACTTCCGAATTCGGCTAATTTCGCGGGGACTTAAATCGCCCACGGAAGCTCCGGTTGTTCTTTTCCTTGAACTCATCCGTTGCCCTCCCCTCTCCCACCTCTCCTTCTTTCCCCCGTCTCTCACCTCGAGCCCCTCCTAATCCTACTTTGTTGCCTACAAGTCAATCCAATCCTTCCGGCGACCGAGTTTGTCCCTATTCTTCTCGGCTCTACAACTCTAACCCCGCGTTTTTGACCCCACATCCGTTCATACTTCCCCGCAGGCATCAACCAGATCCACCACTGCTTTTCTACCCCACTTCAGCCCTTTCTCTCTCCAGCACCCTGCGGTTGATTTTCGATCATGCCACCTGCCTTTTCTCATCCTCCAGGTGTTACTTTCGTTGACGACCACCACACAACGCCCCTCATCGGTTCTGACGCCTCTGTCTATTACGGTGGAGCCGAGGCCTTCAGCCGCTCGAGAACCTATAGCGGTGTAAGTCCCCCCTTTCACCTCGATCACCCAGCATTCACATCGGATCTAACGCGCCGATCCGGACCATCTTCACAATCGCAGACCTTCTCTCATGGCTACGAGCCTAAGCGCGCACCTGCGTTCGGAGAACACCAGCACAGCCGCACCAGACGAATGTCTCACGACGAAAAATCTGTGGCTGCCGGTCCACGCCGGTTCCTGATCGATGTTGAGGAGACTATCCGTGTCGTGCTCGAACAGGAAGACACAGACGGCGACTTCCAAATATCTGTCACAGACGCCGGTCCCAAGCTTATGGCTCTCGGAACTGCCACCTCCAACGGATTCAAGACCTTTGATATCCGTGGAACCTACATGTTGTCCAACCTTCTGCAGGAACTCGCGCTCGCACGAGACCATAACCGCAAGAGGATCGTGTTAGACGAAGCGAGATTGACCGAGAACCCTGTGGATCGACTATCGAGGATGATCAAGCACTCCTTCTGGCATTCACTCACCCGGAGGATCGACGGTGAAGGTCTCGAGATCATATGTGCCGATCCCAAGAATAGAACGGGAAGGGTCAACCCCAGGATTTATATCCCTCACGGCGAACCCGCTATGGCAGTGTATTACAGGAACGTGGCTAAGGAGAAGCCTCACTTGAATCTCGACGTTCAGGTTCTTCCTAAGAAGTGCGACGATCCCGTGTTTGTGAAGAGCTTGAACAACAAGCCAGGCATCTTGGCATTGGCGATGAACGAGGTAAACGACGGTAAAGGCGGAAAGACCCTCAAGGGCATTCCGTTCATTGTGCCAGGCGCTCGTTTCAACGAGGTTCGTCACCTTCCCTCCCCGGATGGACTTTCTAAAACGTTGTCCCTAGCTGTACAACTGGGACTCGTATTTCATCTCCCTGGGACTTTTGGTTGATGGCCAAGTGAACATGGCCAAGGGTATGGTCGACCACTTCATTTTCGAGATCAAGCATTACGGCAAGATCCTCAACGGCAGTCGATCCTACTACCTTTGCAGAACTCAGCCTCCCTTCCTCACCGACATGGCTCTCCAGATCTACAACCAACTTGACCGCTCGGATTTGAATGCCAATCGCGAGTGGCTCAAGAGAGCCATCCAGGCTGCCATCAAGGAATATCATACCATCTGGGTTGCCGAGCCTCGAATCGACCCCAAGACTGGTCTCTCGAGGTTCAGGCCCGACGGTTTAGGTATCCCACCAGAGACAGAGGCAACCCATTTCACCCACATCCTCGAGCCCTACGCGAAGAAGCATGAAATTTCCGTTCACGAGTTCACCGAGAAGTACAACGATGGTACTTTGAAGGAACCCGAACTCGACGAGTACTTCTTGCACGATCGAGCTGTTCGAGAATCTGGTCACGACACTACGTATCGATTCGAGAAACGTTGCGCGAACCTCGGGACCATCGATCTTCAGGCTCTGTTGTACAAGTACGAAATGGATATCGGTACGGCTATCCGGGAAGTCTTTGATGACGAGCTGGAATTGGAAGAATCTTTCCCACTTGCGCCTTTCCCTCCTTCGGTGGAGGCGTATGCCAATCCTCACAGGGAGGATTCCACGAGTAGGGTTCAAACTAGCGAGGAGTGGTTCAAGAGGGCAGATTTCAGGCAGGACATTATCGACAAGTATCTGTGGAACGAGAACAAGAGCTTGTACTTCGATTATGACACTGTTCAAGAGAAGCAGTGTCTCTACGAGTCTGTCACGGCTTTCTGGACTTTGTGGGCTGGTTGTGCGAGTGATGAACAGTGCTGGAAGTTGATGTACGTCTCCTCAGCACTTCTAACTCGTCCAACACGCACTGATTCACGGGACCTTTCACCTCAGTTCCAACTCGTTGAGTAAGTTCGAGGTGCTCGGTGGCCTGGTATCTGGAACGGAAGAATCTCGAGGCAAGATCTCTCTCGATCGACCCAACCGTCAATGGGATTACCCGTGAGCATGCCCCTGGTACCCTTTCCTGATACGGGCCTAACGATCTGTACGTTAGGTATGCCTGGCCACCCCATCAGATCATGACGTGGGTCGGGTTGGAGAGGTATGGATACCTAGAGGATGCCCAGAGGCTTTCCTACAGGTTTCTGTACATGATGACCACGGCGTTCGTCGACTTCAACGGTGTTGTGCCCGAGAAGGTTTGTACTCTCAACTCTGGACAGACGGGAGATTCGTCCTGACTGTCGGTTCTTGTAGTTCGACGCCGTGAAGCTCTCGCATCTCGTTGACGCAGAGTATGGGAACCAGGGAATCGATTTCAAGATGGTACCACGTGAAGGTTTCGGTTGGATGAACGCTGCGTACCAAGTCGGACTCTCTTTCTTGACGACTCACATGCGTCGTGCGGTCGCTGCCTGCACAAGCCCAGAGGTGTTCTTCGGGGTTGGCATTAATGGACAGATGGCGTCTGCTCCTGTGGTCGCGACTATCACCGATCCTCTCGGCCTGGCGATGGAAAGTTTGTCGTTGGTGCAACCTGTGACTATCCCTGCAATCCCGTCTGGTTATTAAGCGAATCAAAACCAGCAGGTTTTCCTCTCATGAATGGATATATATCGTCAATGTCGTCACGGACACACACTCTCTCTTTCCATTCTACTTTAGTGCTTCGCGGTTTAGTTGTCCGGTTTAGATCGCCACATGAAATAGTCACAACCTATATTCGATAGAGCTCCTCGAGAAGTTTTAATAACCAAATTGTAGAAAGCAACGCACTTGTCATCGTTTATTCCGTGTTCTGATTTAGGAATTCCCTTTCTCTGTGCATCGGGGTTCTCTGCCGCAAATGACGCGTCTGAGGCTGAGAAACATGTGACACCCGATGCGACGATCGCTCGGAAATCCGGACGTCTTTGTCCGCAACAGGTGAAGAGTCTCTCTCTCTCTTTCCTTCCACCTCGTCACACTCGCTAGAATGTCTGTTCAGTCGAAACCGGTCAAGCAGCAGCAGTTGACCCCGTTCGGTCATGCTCTCGCAGGCGCGTTAGGTGCTTGTTTCAGCACTGCGTGAGTCTCTTTAGTTATCGGTTCCGTCTCACCCTCGTGTGCTCACCCCCTTCCCTTTACAGCGTCGTGTATCCACTTGATGTGTGCGTGTCTAGCGGTGTTGCTACCTCTTCACGAGAAGGGCCTGATTTTGTTTTGTTTACCCAGCGCCAAGACTCGCATTCAGGCAGAAACGAGGACGAAGCCGCAAGTGGGGATGTTCCGCTTGCTTCTTGCAATTTTGAAGAATGATGGCATTTGGGGGCTCTATAGAGGGTTCACCGCTACGATGGTGAACACATTCTCAATGCGTACGTGATGGCCGGACATTCCATCAAATCTCTCTCCCTTCACGAAATCTCAAGCTCATCTTCCATTTTTGTGTTCACGATTGCAGAATACGCATATTTCTTCTTCTACTCGTTCGTCCGTGGTGCGTACATCAAGAGGAGGACCCCACCTGGAGGGAAGGCACCCGCGTTGTCGACCGTGGCTGAGTTGCTGCTTGGAGCCCTTGCTGGGGCTTTGGCTCAGATATTCACCATTCCTGTTTCGGTGATTGCTACTCGGCAACAAGTTGGGAGCGCGAAACGGACGATCAGAAAGGTGGTTGTCCCCCCAGCCAACGGAACTGCAGTTGGAAACGGGGATGGCTTTGCTGAGGATCGCAAAGAAGAGGATCCCGTGGAGAAGTGGATTGAAGAGGAGGAGTACGTGGATAACTCTTTCTGGGGCGTCGGACGGGAGATCGTTCGAGAGGAAGGTGTCGCTGGTCTATGGTTGGGTATCAAACCTGGTTTGGTGCTGACCGTTAACCCTGCAATCACTTACGGGGCATTCGAGCGGGTCAAATCCATTCTTCTCTTGGCTCAGGAGAAAGCTGCTGCTGCTCCATCGAATGGCAAGTTGACGCCGGGTATGAACTTCCTCGTTGGAGCCCTGAGCAAGACTCTGGCTACCGTGGTTACCTATCCGTATATTATGGCCAAAGTCAGGATCCAGGCTCGTGGATCCGATACGCAGGTCGCTGAGGAGGAGGGGTTACCAGCCCCACCACATCATGCCTATCATCACGGCTCGAACTTGAAACACCCTGGTGCTGTCGACCTCTTGAGGTCCGTGTATAAGAGGGAGGGCCTCGTTGGCTGGTATCAGGTCAGTCTACCGCATCGCGCGTTTGGCGATTCCCCCTTAACTGTGGGCTTTTGTAGGGAATGAGCGCACAGGTCATCAAGGCGGTCATCTCGCAGGCTCTTCTCTTCGTGTCCAAGGACCAGTTTGAACATTGGTCGTTGGTTATCATGGCCATGCTTTATGCGGTTAAAAGCAAGCAAGCCTGAAGCCACTCTGTTCCCCCTGCCGCCCTTTATATCCAGAATATACCGTGATGCCGTTGTGTTTATTTGCTTTCCCCACTGCACTTCCTCGTACCATATATAATTCGCAACTTTTCCTGCGCCTATAGGTTTGACGTACCCGATCGGCGACGCTAAGTATGTGATAAATCGATAAGCGGGTGACTGTCCATAAGGCTATACCGTGTAGTACACTTGCATCTAGACGAATATCCATAGCCTTTTAAGGGAACTTTCGGGACCCCGACCGTTCCATCGGGCCGTGGATATCGTCTCCAATCCGCGCATCTGGAGTCGTGGCGCCTCGACTGTTTCGCTCGAAACCCAGCCAACTTCCCAAATTACCGGGATCGGGAAGGACCGCAATCCAGCATACTTCAACCCCACCAAGTGCTGACACCGCCTCGACGCCCGGTACTTCAGTTTCATCGGCGTACGCCTTGTGGAAAACCTCAGATAATGAGGAATAAATCTCGGGTAATGGAACCCTACTGTGACGGATATATATATCTCCAGTCACCCAGTAAGCCTCGGGCCCGTAAGTACCGGTGAGTATCATTTCTTGACGCAGTTATTACATCTCGCTTTTCAAATTTCAAAGCCGGGACAGGAGCGGCCGCCTCTCGATATCAACGCGTTATGATAGGTTGTGGAATGATGAATCGAGCGTTTTTTACGCTTAGACCAGGAACGTCTCTCATAAGCTAATCAAGACATGGCGTGCAAGTAATGTGGTGTAAACAAAGAGGGGGGAGACATCTCTAATCCGTGCCCCGAATCGCACAGCGTCAAGGAGCGTGGGAATTGACGAGAGACAGCCTGAACAAACGGCCTCCCTTTGCTCCCGCACGGCAACGTCGTCAACCATGAAGCGAACAGCATCTGACCTTGATGCGGACGAGACGACGCTCCCCTCGAAACGCGTCAAAACCGAGTTTGGTTCCAAACCCGCCTCGAGTGCATCTGCTGGGAAGAAACGGGAGGGTACACCAGAATGTGAGGTAGAGGCTACTGGGAAACCCTTCCCAAGGCTGGAGTTGGCTTATCCGCCCAAAAACCCGCCCTCTGGAAATAGCGGATCACCTGTTCCGTTCCAACAACCGACCCCACTCACGACCTTCTCGTACGATTCGAAACGGGAGCTCCGGTTCGATGATTCCGCTCTGAGGTATTACGCGGATCCTCCTTACGGGGCAGACCTTCGCTACGGTTACGAGAGGTGGGTCAAGAGACCAGAAGAGAAAGGGCGGCTGGACGGCCTATTGAAAGCTTGGCTTAAAGTCCGAAATGGATTCCCAGAAGGATTCATGAATGGCGGTGTTATTGCGTGGAGAGGTGTGATGACTAGGTATGTAAAAAGCTCGTGATAAGCCCTCTGCCCCTCCGAGACCATGTGAACTGGATGATATTTATGGTTTAGGAGAGAATCCTGACAGCCCCATACGAGGAACGTGAAGGGTGGGAATTGAATGTGATGTGCGTAAATGGGACGCTTTATCTCGAGGAACACACTTCTGACACGAAACTTGTGAAGAAGTGAGTGCAAGTTCGATTTTTTTGAATCGCGCTTGTTTAGAACGGGAATTTGACACCGTGGCTGAATGTAACAGGGAGAATCTGACGCCACATCACCGCCAACAAAGTTATTATGGCTATTCGTTCGAATCGTTCTGCACAGCTGGAACCCCGCACGCAAAACCCGGATGGGGTGGCGATGTGGATACGAATGTACAGTGGTGCAGCGTCGTGAAAACGAAACTAGGCAACACAAGGCTCGTGATCGGTGGAGAAGTCGACTGTGTGCGTGGTGCGTCCCCATGCTGTCTTTGGAATGTCACGTCCGCTGAATTGGAATCGATAAAGGTAAATTAACGAAGACGAACGACACGTTTGTCGAGTTGAAGACGTCATTGACAATCTGTGGCCAGCAGGATGAATCTCGGTTCGAGAAGTGAGGGTGATGATGTAACGAACGGGGGTGCATTCAACGGAGCTAACGACGGTGTATCTTTGTCAGGAAACTGCTCAAATTCTACTTTCAGTCGTTCCTACTGGGGGTACCGGTGAGTTGATTGTCGAGGTTGCCCTGACTGCTGATGAACGAATATCACTGTCGCCATCTTTCAGGAAATCATTGTCGGGTTTAGAAGCCCGGCTGGAAAACTGGGTACGATCCAATCATTTCGTACGATGCAGATACCTCGTATGGTTCGAGGAAAACCCGGTAGTTGGGACCCGAGCGTCTGCCTTGGCTGGGGGGAACGCTTTCTGGCGTTTGTCAAACAGGCTGTCCAATCCGATGTCCGAAGTGGTTCCGACGACGGAGAAGAAGAGGTGCCGGTCGTCTGGAGGGTGGAGTTTAAGCCTAGAGTGGGGATAAGCATGATTCAGCTAGGCCCCGAAGGAGTCGACGAGGTCCAAGAAGGTTCGGACCGGTATGGGTTCTTGCCCAGATGGTACTGGGAAGAGACATAATGAAATTGCCATATCGGGACAATCAGAGATTAGATAATAAATTCCAAAAAAAATCAGATCCTATCGGTAAAAGCCGGTTAGAAATAATGTGACGCGTTTCGGATCGCGTTCAGCTCAGTCCTTCAAGCCCCCTACGCCATCCACCGCGCCTTCGAGCCAACGCCCCGCCCTACCGCCCCCGCCCTCAATATCATACTCGACGACAACCAGCCTCAACCTCTCCGCCACAGGCGACAACCAGCTTAAACCGTTTCAATTGCTCCATCTACAGACATGGAGACCCCATCGTCCTCAACAACGACTCCATCTCCCTTGCTTGGTTATCTGCGTCCAGACCCAGGCCCTTCGTCTTCAAAGATCTCTCACAGACCTGTCGATATAGTAGAAGCCCAGGAACGCCAACAGGCCGTCCAGAAATTCTTGGCTGGTGCCGAGATGTCCCAGGTATGCGTCTTACCACGCTCCACCGACCAGTGGATCCGCAGACGCGTCCATTCTCTCCAAACCCCGCAACCCTATGCCTCTGTGTCTGGGTGCATGCGTGTCTATGCGCGGATCCCCTTCCAGTCGGCGTCTTTATCCTCATTGCATCCGATTATTAATGCCTCCTCGTTCTCGTCGTGCAGCTTACTCGCGCTTTGCGCGCACGTTTGGGATATGCTTCATACAAGGCTACCCATGACCTCTCTAGAAGTAACATACGTGATCTCGAAGCCCAAACCCCTGCACAGCCTATCTCGTACCCACGCCCTAGTATATTCCAGTCAGGGTCGCCCCACTCTATCAGCAGGAAGGGATCTATGGGTCCCCCTGCGCCTGTGACCGCCTCCGCTGGACAGAATCTCTTCGTGTCGTTGCTTGGCTCTCCCCCTGCGAAGCGAGCGAGGACAATCCGCAATCCCGAAGATCCGCCCGTACCTGCCCCAGTGAGGCCAACGGGCACAGCATCCACCGAGAAACGGGCAATGGGCTCGTCGGAACGTTCCCGCGTTTCTAAGTCTACTGTTAATACCTCCGTGGCTGAACGTACGCGATCTCACGCCAAACCCGAGAAACGGGACGCGAAAAAGAGGTCCAGGGCCCCCAAGAAACCCAGGACCAAGGCTGGTGGGCTGAGCGAGGTGGACGATATGAAAGCGGCAAAGACCCTGACTTCATTACTCATGCACTCGCGTCCGGGAGCGGGGAGTACGTCTTCCCCACGTTCAACAATTTCCGCATTGTCGGACGGAGATTCATCATACTCTCACTTTGCTGAGACCTCGTCACGGACTTTTGCCGGACCTTCTTCTGTCAATCTCTCTAACAATTCATCCACGCCCCCTCCGCCCGTCCATCAGACTTCTGGTCCAAGACCGCCGAAAGTAAAGCGTGGGGATGACGAGATTTCGAGACCGGGTCCTTCCGACAGCGAGGCAGCAGAAATTATGATGTTCCTCGCGACTTCTCCATCCCCTGCGCGTCCCACTGCCGCGAAAGATAGGGATGCTGAAGCGTATCGAATACTCGGAGGCGGCGCTCGTGTTTTGTTCCCCAACGTTTCTGACACCCCCAGCCAGCCCAGATCACTCCGCAGAGATCAATCTGGGAGCTTTGCTTCGACGATCACTGCGATTGGAGACATGGGGGGAGGATCTCTGCGTCCTTCGCAATCGTCAACGATAGTTGAATCCCCCAGCCCGGAAGAGAAGGTGGACGGTATGCAGGTCGACGTGGTTCCTCCCACTCCTACCGACGTTCATCCAACTGGTTCCGGTCCATTTCCTCCTAGCTCTCCTAATCGCTCCTCTACCATGCCTTCTACCGGGTACACGCCTCTACAACTCCTTTCACGACCAGTGGAATCTCCCCAAACCCCGGCGAATTTCCCCTTCCACCTTAGTGAATACTTGAATGTATCTCCTTCTCCCCTCATCCCCCCGAGAATGGCTCTCACCCCGCTGGCATCCTCGAGGAAGGACGTGGGGAGGAAGTTGTTCGAAGATGAGCACCGTCGAAGTGGATCCCCCACACACGCAGTGGGCTCTGGTCCGTTGGGATCCGGAATCGACATCGTTCGGACCGTTTCGTAACTCAATTCACGTTTCATCCATCGTCATTGATTCGTTCATCCTACTACCAAGCTAAGTCCCCCTTTCTCTCTTCCCATCTTTGCTTACTCTATACTGTTCTCCGTATCTCTGGCACAAGCATTCGTTTTGCCTTCGTTTCCCATCTTGATCCGACATGACTCAACACTATTTGTGTTTTCATAGTATCCGCACCCAGCCGTTCACACGAGAATCTTGTATTACCCATCCCTCCTGTTCCCTCCTTCCCTCTCGTCGACTTGTTGTGTCTTACCTCTTGTTATTTCACTTCAACCTATTTTTACGCCACCTTACTGTCTTCAGCACGCAATTTCGTGTACTACCGACTTCGTTAACCCTTTACTCTTATCCTCTATCTTCTTCCCTGATGCCAGCCTCCTCGATATCTACCTATACTACGACGGCTCATGAATTATTCCCTTATTGTGTTTATCTTTCTTTCTCCAATGACTCATTCTCTTCGACCCTCTCCTGATCATTCGTTAGTCAACGACCTTCAGCTTCAACCCACCATCTTAATTTCTTGTACATACTTTATGACTTATCTCACGTGTACTCGGAATGTATCTTGGCAATCTTTTTCTTCATACCAAATCGAATCGAACGGATTACCCATACGCGAACGAGCTGAAGGAATCCGGACTCTGTCTTGAGTTCCGAGCTGCGCATCAGTTTCAGCAAGAGAGAGGGGAGTCGCGGTGATTGCATTAGTGATACAGGATTGCGGGAAGGAAAGACAAAAAGGCTAAGGTTGATGGGTAAATTTGGCTCTAATAACGCTGACTACTGTGTTATCTCTGTAAGTATTAGAGTAGAATTAGGGGGCAAAAACGAGGGTTGCGCGTAACGGAAACACACCATCTCTAAAAGGTCCCGAGAGGAAAGAAAGGAAGGGCGAAGCCTGAGCTTCTTTCCCTGAAGAAGTCAAATCTACGAAACCCTCCCTCCTGAATAGCAATTAACCTCAAGCATCAGGGGAAGGCATTACGCCTTGCGCATGCTTTTCAGTACTTGAGCATCTCCCTCCATCGTTCAGCAATTGGCTCATCTTTGAACACTTCTTGCAACACCTGCCGAACATCCTCAACGTACACGAACCTGATCCCTTCCTTCACGCTCTCCGGGACGTTCTCCTCGATATCCGCGCGATTAGCGGCGGGTGCGAGTATTGTCTTGATGCCTGCACGGTGAGCAGCCAGAATCTTCTCCTTCAAACCACCGACTGGGAGAACCTGTCCTACGAGAGAGATTTCTCCAGTCATGGCTAACACCAACGGGTTAGCTTACAACGAAGTCCCTGAACAGTTGGTTGGCGGGACATACCAATGTCAGGATTGATCTTTGTCTTTGTAAACAACGAAACAAAGGCAGACAGGATGGCTGTCCCAGCGCTTGGCCCCTCCTTACCAATGCTTCCCTCCGGCATGTGCACATGGATGTCCCGATCGGTCAGGAACTGAGCGTCCGGGGATGATGTCACTCCGAGCTCGTACGCGTGGGTCTTAACCCAGCTCAATCCGATCTGCGCGCTCTCTCGGATGACTTCTCCGAGTTTACCGGTTAACTGCAGGCCACCCTTTCCTGGCATGGACTAGGTATGTGGCGCGGGGAAACAGAAGCAGGGACAGGCGGCGAAGCACCGAAGATTCCGCGGTTCAGAATGGCGCCTTCCAAGTGATGATATTTTAACTTACAGAAGCTTCCACGGGCATAACCGCACCCGACCCATTTCCTAGGTACCCCAATCCAGTGCTGACTCCGGGAGGAGGCGGATGGACGTACATCCTGTCCTTCTGGTAGACAGGGGGTCCAACGTAGTCCTTGAGGTTATCGGGAGTGATCCGGACGTGGACGCTACTGGGGACTTCTAGCGGCTTCCTTTCCTCTGTGGTCACATTGCTTTGTTCCTCGGTTTTGCTGGAGGCAGTCTCAGTATTGGCCTGCGTGGAGGTGGACTCGGTGGCAGCGGTTGACTTTGCGGGCTCCGAGGATTCTTCCTTAGCTGCTTCCTCGTTCTTCGTGGCCTTCTCCTCTGGGAATGCTTCCTCGCCAAGATCCTGGATGATCTTTATTGCGGCTTTGCGATAGATCTAGGAAAGGTCCAATAAATTCCGGCATTTATTGAGGACGATTTCACTAATCCTGACCTTCTCAATGTGTTTCTTCAGGTTGCGAACACCACTCTCACGGCAGTAATACTTGATGAGAACGTCCACAGAGGTAGGATCGAGGATGACATCTGCATTCTTCAAACCAGATGCTTCGCGGGCTTGGGGTCCAAGGTACTTCTCTGCGATCACGGATTTCTCCTCGGAGACATACCCGCTAACCTCGATGACCTCCATACGATCCAATAGTGGAGCAGGAATCGTATCCAAGTTGTTTGCTATAGCTGGATGAGCACAAGTCTGACATATGTATACGGTTCAAGGGCCTACCAGTGCAAACGAATAATACTCGAGAAAGATCGACAGGGAGATCCATACTTGATCATGAAGTGAGCATAAGCTCGACGATGCCGCGACAATTAAACTTACTAGTGATCCAAGAAAGCGGTATTCTGTTCGGGGTCGAGCATCTCAAGAAGAGCACTGGCGGGGTCGCCATTGATCCCCTTACCGATCTTGTCGACTTCATCGATGAGGACTAGAGGATTCTCGACTCCGACGCGTTTGAGTGCTTGAATAATCTTCCCGGGTAGGGCTCTGTGAACGCGTAAACATTAAGATGATACAGTAGACACAAGGCGGATTCGCAGCATACCCAACGTAAGTCCTTCGATGACCCTTGATCTCAGCGACATCGGTCAAACCGCCAACGGAGAACCTGAAGAATTTCCGTTCCAAGGCTCGGGCGATTGACTTTCCGATCGATGTCTTTCCAACACCAGGGGGACCGACGAGACAGATGATCTTGCCTTCCACAGTTCCGCGAAGCTTTCCGACAGCCAAGAATTCCAGGATCCTGTCCTTGACATCCTTCAATCCGTAGTGGTCCTCATCCAGAATCTTCTGGGCATGAACGATTGAGTAGTTTTCCTTGGAATGTTGACCCCACGGGATCTGGATAGGGAGCGTTGAACGTGGGTGGTTTCAGCTCGCGTAAAATGGACACGTACCTGGGTGATCCATTCTAGGTAGTTTCTTGTGACGTTCGCCTCGGAAGCAGCGGGCTCAAGATGACTCAGTTTGTTGAGCTCTTCATCAAAAACCTTCCGTACATCCTCCGGCATCTTCAACTGGGCAGCCCGCTCCTTGAACTTCTCGATCAGCTTGTCCTTTCCGTCAGACTCCATTCCGAGCTCCTTTTTGATACCCTTGAGTTGTTCCATGAGATAATACTCGCGTTGCCTCTTCGCAATCTTTGAGTCTACATCCCGGGAAAGCTTGCTCTGGAGTTGAGCGTTGATCAATTCTTTCTTCAGAACCAAGAGTGCTTTCCGGAGACGATCATCGACGGTCAAACTCTCCAAAACATCTTGTAACTCTTGGACATCTCCAGTAGACACAGCGGCAGCGAAGTCAGCAAGCTTGTCGGGCTCGTCGAATACATTAGAGGCAACTTGGTTGATGGAGAAGTTCGTGATCTGGTCTCGGAATAATGGGTTGAGCTGAGCGATGTCCTTGAAGACGGAAATGATCTCCGACATGAAAGCACGGATATACTGGTCGTCCTTATTGTACGGGAGGGTGGGCAGGTTCTCAACGTTAACCACAGAGATGTCGAAGTCATGTAAGAACGAAGTCTGGACCGAACTGAGACGTGGTTCCGGGGAAGGTGAAGCGGGCGGGGTAGGTAGTGACTCTTCCTTAGATTTTTGTTCTTCCACCTCTTCCACTGAGGTTATCGGGAGGCCATCACCGGGTTTGACCAACTCCGTGATCCGAATACGACGATGTGGATAGAGAACAGCCGTCAATCCATCCTCATTTCCATCCTTTCCAGCAACGTTACCAGGCGAATTGGCAGCAAAGATGCTCGTAATCTGGGCAAAGACACCGACTTCGTGAACCGCATTCAAATCCGTGATAACGTCACTGTCGGAAGTCTCGTCCTTGAGGAGGAAAGCACCGATGTATGGTTGTCCGCGTTTCATCATTTCCTTGACCGCTGCAACGACCGCTGGGTTGCGAATGACTACTGCCTTGTAAAATCCGGGGAAGAGGGGGCGTCTTGCAATGGGTAAAGCCAGTACCTGCGGGTAGTTTTCGGGAATTGTAGGTTTAGTAAGGGTAGTCGGTGGGGGAGGGGGTTGCGGAGGTTCCTGGGGTGGGGAAGTCGAGTCGAATCCATCAGGGTTTTCGTTATCTGACGGTGGTGCGGAAGACGGTGGAGAGCTTGCACCGGATGGGGGCTTTTCGTCTTCTGATCCTTCTAACCAAGCAGTCGAATCCTTTGGGTCGCGTCCGGGCGAGGACTTTCGAGGCTTTTGGTCGTCACCATCTCCACCATCCCGATTGACCCATCGAGGGTAATTCCACCGTGGCGACGCCCGAATGTATCCGGCGGCAATGGCTGAACTCCGGAACGTTCTAAGAGTCAAGGCAGCTCGCGAACCGGGTTTTGTCAGCGGTAGTCTCGACGGACCCGCCTCCGAGGCGAGATGACGAGTGACAGTTGCGGAACGACGCGCCGCCGTGAAACAGAAGCCCGGGAAAGCCATGCCTACACGCAAGTGTGTCCCCTTGAAGAGCCTTTGGACCACTCGTCGACTAGCGGGACGGTCGGGGAAGAACGACGTTAAACACGAAAGCGGATGACGAAATTCGCGGGTGCGGGTGAATCAGCTTGAAAGGCACGTGATCGATACTTAAAGAGTCATCGCTCGGACGACAAAATAATACACAACATTCGGCACTCTCATACTGTAGGTCAAAATGAACAACTAAACCTAGAACAAGGTACTACACAGTCCGAGGTCGCGAGGTTCTGTAAAACTTGGTCAGCTCAGGCTCTCCCCATTCATGACGTAACCTCAGAAAAGGAGCATTTGGAGAAAAGCCCCCATAACCGGACGTAAATCAAACCACGTCGCGAAAACGATATTGTATTCCAACGGGTCATATGGCCCCGGCAGCGTATCATCATTGAGAACGGTCCGAATGATGTAAACGACACTCACGGATGAATGTGGTTTAGTCGTCGTCGGTGTCTGTCAACTCCTCACCCGCTTCGATGCCTCCATGCGATGTGTGACCTTGTCTTCGAGCCCAGTGGTAACCATCCGTATAGGGAGGTATCCGGAATGGAAAGATGAGAGTATACCATGGACTACAGTTAGGTCAGCTGGGAGTAACGGAACGTGGGTCGGTGTGACATACTATCCCCCGTTCCCAATATTGAAGAATAGGGCTAGATTCTTCTTTATTCTGTGTGGGATCGTGAATCAGAGATTCCCGCTCTCAGGAAGAGACGCGTTACCCCAAGTCGTATGAATTGACAAATTCCTTGATGTTAAACTGAATACGCAGTTTTCACTAGAAATGGTCGACAAACGCACCTGGCCTCTAGACCTAGCAATCTTCCTGTACTGATCATTGTCCTGCACTTCCACCGACGTCTCGCCTTGTCCTATACTCCACAAGTGCCACCCAAACATGATCAGAATTGAAAATCCCATCACGCAGGACAGGGCGAACTCTGTGACGTAAACAAACTCTGGTGTGTAACGGTTCCAGGGTTTCTGGACAGTCTCGTCACGCTAAACGGATGGAAAATGATTCGGGGACCGCTCACCCCTGCAAGGCCAAGGGCATCACCCAATGGGGGGAAACCATTGTATACAAAGAAAACGGCAGAAATAAACAGATATATCCTGTGTATCATTTCGGCAAGTGAGGCGGCTGGAACGAAGGATAGACTTACATGAAGAGAACGAAATGTCTTTCGTTGTGCAACCCCACGCATTGGTTTATCCCTGGGTATCTATCAATGTCGACTTCAATCCGTGAAAAAAAAACAACCGCACACTGCGGAGATGGTCAATACCGAGCCGACGGCAGTATACTGTATCTTACTGGACAGTGGTGGTCGAACTTTAACACGCAATGATTGCAAATCTTACAATGATGAGACCTCTCGTGAAACGACAGAGTCAGTACATAGTTGATTCGTAAGACGCGCTGGGGAAACACCTCTGGTCGTTTCTGCCCACACTTTCTACACTTGGAGATAGAAGCAGGAGTGATATTCAGGTTCTCGGACCACCTGACTCCAGAACGCCGTAAAGCTCTGCCGGAACTTTGCTCCTGCTTTTTTACTGACCAGAAGAGTCCGGTGCCAACCTCTCGTGGTGGATCTTCGACGAAACCGGGCGAAACCGTGCAGACAAAGTAGTAATGCGCGTATAAATTGAATACAACCAGAAGGCAGATTGGCGTCGTGATCCAAGGGTAGGATAGTGTTGGCCATATAACTTCAACTGGTACGCGCATTCAAGAGGTTCAATAAACAACCTACAAGCGGACGTGGGAGGCGAATCGGACGTACAGAAACAGACCGCGCCGATAGATATTAGGCTGAATGCTGCGGCGACGAAGTAAGGTCCTACAACACCCAAAAGCCTTTCTCCAAGTTTTTCAACGAATTTGAAGCAACGAAAGACTTGACGAGCGCAGAACATTCTGCGGATTTCTACGCGGTTCCAGTCTGGCTGCGCCGATGACGATGGTCTGGATCAAGGTGGCTTCCACTTTCCGATTACCACCACATCCTCTCCACCACCATGTCAAACCTCGCAACGATTACAAACGAACCATCGACTTCATCCCTTTCAGATGGCTCACGGACACAGACCATCCACGATAGTCATCCGAGAGCCGATGACGACACCTCGAACCCGTCTCACGACCAGGAGAGCATACCACACGGGGTCCTCCGTCTTAGAGGTGGTCCCAAGTCCAAACCTGCTGTAGTTTGGAGAGAAGACGTCGTCGACAACGAGAACATGGGCAAGAAGTCCTCCAAGAGTACGTCTCACCCTTACTCCTGGTGTGAAAATTTTGTTGGCTAATATTGGTATTGCTTGTGGCGAAATCAGTTTGCTGTATATACCATAAAGCCAAGAAGTTTGGGGAGTCATCTTCAGAAGAGTCTTCCTCAGACTCTGATTCAGACTCGGAATGCGATCACGCCCACCATCTACATCGACATCATCGATTCGCTAACGGAAACGGAGGGGCTGAGAAGGAACGCAGCGGAGAAGGTGCACAAATCGAAGAACTTGAGAGTGACGACGAACCGAACGCCTATGAACGGCCGTCGGGCTGGAAGAAAAACAAGGGGAAGAGAAAGGCGAACAGTGAGCTCTAAGGTTTTCGGCTTGTGATCCTTTTCTAACATACTGTAGCTTGAGCGGATGTCCTGGCTGTTTTTCACCTTTCATAGCGCCCTCAAAGTTCTCCAAGGACGGTGCGAGCGCGAGATGCCGATTCCCTAGATCCGTACCTCCCAGAATGATGTGCATGACGTATGCCTAGTGTAATTCCAGATATTGGGTGTTTATCCTGCCGGTAATAATGATTTTAGTTCATGGATGAAGTGGAGGTGGTTCTCCCCGTGTCTTGAGTGCAGTGTTGATCACTGATGTTGAAACTCGTTCGTTGGTTACCGAATCATGAACTGCAGCTTGACTGGAGCCGTCGTCCACCCATTCCCTCTATGTTCTCTCGTCTCATCAAGAAAGGTCTCTCGGGCCTTCCCCGGACTAACCAACACCTCACACCGAAGCCGAGGTCTCGTCTCCATCGATCTGGATTATCGCCTACGGTCCAAGCCTTCTTCATCGTCATATTCGCTTCTCTAGGACTCTCGCTTATCATATACTTGGGACACCTTCGGTTCTGGTGCCCCCGCCATTCTACGGCCGTAAACTCCGTCCTCTCCCGCTTTACGTTAAAGCCGCCGTTGGTCGATCGCGCCATCCTCGAAAAGATCGCGGGTTTGGATCTCGAGGACGAAGCAGATCTTTCAGGATCGGGGACTGACTTCTCCATTCCAATCAGCACTAACTCCCCCTACGCCTTCTCTCCGTTCTTCCGGCCGCCAAGGGTGACACGCATCCCAGAAGTTCAGCCACAAGCGCCCTCAAATCTTGAAGCGGACACACAGGATCGATTTTGCTCGAAGGAGAACGCAGATAACATTCCGCCGCCCTGCAAGTTCTTGCTTCCACTGAAGATTGCGGAACAGGGCCTGAATGCGCACGTTCACCTGGCACAACTGTTAAGGCTTGCTCGGGCACTCAACAGGACGCTGGTCTTGCCCAACGTTGGGAAGAACAGGGTAGGAGCCTGTCGTCGATGGCGTTTCGGCACTTATTACGATGAACGAGCGTTATTGAGCAAGCCAGACGGCGACGATTCTAGCTATGTCATCCAACAAGATAGGTTCAAAGCCTGGGTCGATTCTCTCGGATATTCTCCCTCCTCACAACTGATTTCTGTGGACTGGACTTATCCCAAGAATTTTCCGCCGTTCTCCGTGGGCGAACAGAGTGATGACGGTCTCGATTTCTATATCCACCATAACTCAGAAACGGCAACCATGTTCTATAATCTCGCAGGGTGCTTAAACAGGAAGTTCCCTCAGCTCGACCTCACAGGCCCATCCCCCCCGCTATCGTCTGTGGTGTCTGACTACGGTAAGCAGCAAAGGAGTAGCGGTGATATATCTCGGGCATTGTTGGAAAACCTTTCCAGACCAACCCTCACTCACGCACAATCCGGAGCCCTTAGGACAACCAGTAATCACTCAACAGACTACGATTTCGATCGCGTACAGATATCTCCGGACGTCCTAATAGTATCCTGGAACATACCTCTTTCCACGTTCCAACCCCACCCAACAGCAACCATTCACTACTCCCCTCAATTACGCGCGCTGGCAGCCAGACTGGTGAGGCGCCTGGGTCCATACATCGTTGTCACCTGGGACGTAGAAACCTCGAGGGGTGACGCAGTCCTTGGTTGCGTAGAGGCTCTCAGGTCCGTTCTTCATTATGTACTCAGCAGCGGCAAACAGCTGGGGATCAAGAACATTTGGTTGGCCGGGAACCTATCACCTTCGGACCTCCTACATTCATCTGAGCCCCTCTGCACAAGCACATTCACTGAAGAATCATTCTTCGCGTCGGACGTCAAGCTGACTGGGGTACGTCAAGAGTTGGAGAGGATGATCAGAGAAGGAGAAGAAGTCGATGACGTGGCAAATAATGGAGACGAAGTTGTGCGAAAGCAAGAGGTGATAAAGGATGCTGGGGTACTTGGAATCCTGGACAAGCTCGTCTCGATGAGATCAACAGTTTTCGTAACAGCTTCGAAGGGTTGCGGCAAAACAAGGTGCGACTGTCTCCTGCATTCGAGTTTCATTGAGACTTAGCAAATTCTGCTCGGAAATCCAGTCTCTCCACGAGGGAGGTCCTAGATTGGCGGGAAGAGAATGTGGCAAATATTTTCGCCGCGAAGGTCGGGTCAAGGAATGATAGGGTTTGGGGGAGGGTGGACCGTGTAGTCAGGGATGGTGCAGTGGTTGAATTTGGATGAAACGCGTCGCTTCTTATGGGTCCCGGCGAACTCATGGTGCCGTCCTCGGACGTTCTCTCGAAGGCGTAGAACTCGCGAACGTAGTAGTCCTTCGGAAGTATAAAGGCAGGTTTGACAAGTGACCCCACTAGCGGGTACGGACGTACCGTACGGGGGTAACTGCTCGGGGCCGATTCTCTCACGACAACTCCGTAAGGTGGGGCCTGGCCGAGGTGGAGGTCTCAGGGTGCATAGTTTTAGTTCGGATGCGCGCGGGTAGTCAAGGAGAGGGCAGGGTGAGGCATACGCGCAGGAAGCCTCGTGTCGCGACCAAAGAGCAGGTGCCAGCATGAAAACTTTATCTTGCCGTATTACTGCATGTTTTGATAAGTTTTGCGCCTAGCATCGGCCTATTGACGACCCTGCGCAAAGTTCCAAACCCAAATCCGAAGACAATCATGAAGGCAGGACCTGTATGTATCAAAATGGAACATTGACGCGCTCCAAGGCAGGTTAAACGTAACCTGAGGCATCCCAGTTGACGCGTCGGGCACTTGTTACCAGAGTTGGAGACGATGGTCGAGCGCGTTTGTGCACGGTGGATGAACGGATCAAAAGCAAGGCTCAAGGTTTAATTAACCCATTTGTCGGAAACACTGCAATAGCGTAAGAAATGAGATTTTGAGATCTGAGAACGAAGGGGGATGAAAAACTGCTGTAGATGGATATCTGGAAGTCGGCAACGATGAGACCGAACGGCGTGGCGGTGGAGCCGGAAATTCTGTAGTGCAGACGCGTATCTCGACGACGGTCCTGGTGATAGGCGAGGAGATATTTGGGTCATGAATATGAGGTGGTCGTTGCACGGAGTATTATCGAATCTGTATCTGCGAGTGGAGATGCATGCGGGAATCTCATTAGATTTCATTTTGCTTTTGTTTCGGCAAAGGGCGGACCACGCGCTGATCCTGGTCGTCTTTTTGTTTTCGGCTGCTCGATCAGTTGGACGTAGTTCTCGTTTATTGTCGTTCTGGTAAATTGAAAGCAAGAGAGGACCTGTTTACACTCGTTTAATCAGAATGTTTCACACCCGAACAAAAACCCTTTTGTCTTCACAACTCAAATCACTGCTCGTGCCCTCTCTTCCAACCTTTTTGTCTCCGTAAGAGCCACTTATCTCGAGATCCTCCAAAGGACGTATATAAACCATGGAAGCAACGGTGGTATGGCCCCAACTCGCACTCCTGCCTCCGCCTTCCAATCTTCATTCTTCAATAACCTCGGCGAACAACAATCATGGTCTCCTACGCACAACCCGCCGCTGCAAACTACTACACCCAGCCATCCCACCCGACTTCCAAGTCACGAGGACATCGCCTTTGCGACGACTGCGGTGCCGCTGAAACCGCTTCCGGTCCTCGATTCAGATTATGTGGTGGATGCATGACCACCCAGTACTGCGTACGTCTCGCCCTCCTGCCTTGTGAAAGATCTGTTTTGTTTATTTATCCCGATCCAGTCACCTGACTGCCAGAAGCGCCATTGGGCGTCACACAAAACGATCTGTCAACACACCGCTTCTCAGATCTCTACCGCAAAGCAGCAGCCTTACGATGAGACCGTGGTCAAGCACCTGCGGAAATTTACCTCCGCTCATCAGGAACTTCTCAATTGGGCCGTTTTCCAAGCCCTTCAGTTGAAGCGCATCCCCGCAAACATCCGTCAACAAGCTCTCGTTGTTGAGCTCGATTACCACCCGAATGCCTCCGACTCGCTCCGTTGGTAAGCCAACTTGGTCCCAATGGGAGATCTACCCGCTTGCTCATACAGTTTTCCCTTAATTTAGCTTCACCCTCAAGGGAACCCACGTCGTTCCTCGGACATACGTCACTGGTGCCGATGCAAACGTTGCCGCTGATATTCAGCGACGAGACGATAGGTGCAGGCGAAACGGTGGTATCGGTGCCGCTGTTGTATCCATCCAGTGCGGTGGCCTATCACAAGTTATGCCCGTCGAAGTCGACCCCCCAAGTCAAATCACCTGGGATTCGCGTGATGACTGGTCAGAAGTTGCCAAACATTTCGTGAACTCTGGTCGAACCGACTTCAAGCCGATATCCAGCACTTCTCGAGGGTCAGTTCACATTATATCTATTTCTGCATCGAGTGTATTTATTGACTCTCCTTTCAGAATTGTCTACGGCTGATCCCCAATAGAAAATGATCGAGGGCTGGAAACCCAAATCGCTCACCATCTGCATCTATCATCTCGCATATCATACATCATGATTCTCCTTTGGTGCAAGGTCGTTCACATTCATCTTCAATATTCGCTTTCGTCTTCGCTTTTCGACTACAAATATAGTCCGCACTTTGTGTGCGTTTTGTCTACATGTTCTGGATTTAAAAGCACCACCTTTACCTTTCTCGTATATCTGTAATAGTTTTTTGTGTATCTTGTAATGGCTTGTACCAACTGAATCGACTATAATGCAACAGATTGCCTTCTCATATGCTTGGCGAGCGACCGGAACATTGAGGCTTCCGTGGGAGAAACCAGCGGACCGACTGTTCCGAACGGAACAGGGTGAAGAACAGGACTCGGGTGGCTGGCAGGGTGCAGTGGGCCAAGCTGACGAAATCTAGGATCAGACGAGAGATCCGTCAGCATGACTACATCTCTTAAAATTCTCTTATCATGGACCCCGCCTCATCAACTCGTTTACCCGTTTTTCCAGTCCCAGCCGACCCCACCATGACCGGGATAATGCCCAACTTTGACCTACTCTCACAGTCTCAGCACTTTCTCGCACTTCCGCGACCCGATGTGACACTTGGGCCATTACCCCGCGGTCTCACGGATACCACAACCCTAGCTGCTCACGACTTCGATGTCGATAACCGAACGGGTTTTATGCCCCCGGAACCCCCGCTTACTCGTCTCCCGAGCGAGTGGGAGACATGGGAAACAATCTTGGACTCCGCGTTGACGAAGAGGTTGAAGCTCTATAACGGTCCTACCACCTCCGATGACGACCGTGCTGTGTCTGCCGCTTGGAGAGAAGATGTGCGCAAGGTGGGTAGGATCCTCGCTGCCATTTGAATGACGCCCACTGAAATGACGATGTGATGGCCAATCACATTTTTCATTTCACTGTAGCTTCCCGTTTTATCAGCTAATAACCTCAAAACTTCCGAAGTATTCTTGAGGCGAGCTCACCAAGTCCTTGTCTGGGTCATGTTATACTACATCCATACCCAACCAGAAGATGTCCAACCAGTCATCCCTCGAGGCATCACCATACCTTTACTACATATTTGTCAGCAACTCCTTCTCCCCCCGATCATCACCTACTCCGATAATGTCTTGTATAATTGGGCTCTTATCCACCCCAGAACACCTCCATTGGAACGGGAGGGATTTGAAGCCCTCCTATTCCCTCTCTCCGCTTCCTCCGCCGCCTCTGCACCGGCATTAGACAACCTCAAGTGTTTGACCACTTTCACCGGAACACGCGATGAGGAGGAATTCTACCTTGCCTCTGCCCGTATCGAATTCCGCGGCGTTGAGGCCCTGGAACTCATGCGGGAGACCATGGACGAAGTTTTCGTCGGCGATAACACCGCTTTACGGCGTATAACTTCCTACCTCCAGAAGTTGTCCGTCGTGATCAAGGACCTCGCCAAACTTCTCGCAGACGTTCGACAGGGATGCGACCCCGAGTTCTTTTATAACCAGATCCGACCGTGGTTCAAGGGCCAAGATTCCAGCCCAGCGGCAGTCAAGTGGGTTTTCGAGGGGATCGAGGAAGACCCTACTTTCGTTCAACCAACCGAGCTTTCTGGCCCGTCAGCTGGCCAGAGCTCTCTCATCTCCGCACTGGATATCTTCCTCGGGATTTCTCACGAGCAGAACCCCACATCCGGACAGTGGTTGGCGAGGATGAGAGCGTATATGCCTCGCCACCACCGCAACTTCCTTCGTCATCTCGAGAACAATCCTCGTCCTCTCAAAGCTCTCGTTGAAGCCAACAAGAATCATCCGGGGCTACTCGATGCGTTCAACGCCTCTGTAGAGTCTTTGAAGGAGTTCAGAGACACCCACATCAGGATCGTAACCATTTACATTGCCGGTCCCGCAAGGAGGGCGGCAGAAAGCCTCAGCCAGGCTGGAGAGGGCGGAGTGAA
>Ga0307512_10001595_pt1 | contig 31563 bp, 26 predicted proteins | sample 14_EM_MG_FD_200267 | JGI IMG/M metagenome (GOLD analysis project Ga0307512, IMG submission 200267) | Populus trichocarpa ectomycorrhiza microbial communities from riparian zone in the Pacific Northwest, United States - 14_EM | ecosystem: Host-associated > Plants > Roots > Unclassified | place... | reverse complement strand
TTCCAGGCGCACCAGCAGCGTTCCCAAAGAAGATGTTGTTTTTCCCAGAATGCTCTACTGTGATTCAAGGTGCTCCCAGACGCTCACAGGATTGTCGCTGGCGCTCCCAGGTGCTCTGCTATACAACACGACCCGTCGCCTGGGCGACAGGCAGCGTGTAATTCTCCGTCAGAGGGTACGAGGTTCCGTCAGAGCCATCAGAGCCGTCTGGAACACCCGGGTGTTTCAGACGGAAACCAGGGTTGTTGCTGATGGCCGAAGATCGTTGACACTCAATTGACGCTCATTGTTAGGATGGGGCAACGAGTGTGTCATTTGCCCTGTTGGCTATAACGCGAATGAATACATCAACTTTGGCAGGAGTTGAAAACACAGCCCTCTGATTGTTGAAGGTGTAAGACTGGAAATTGTTGGTGCTACGTTGCTGCTCGGTTTTGATTGGGTTGATGAGCGTGTCATTTGCCTCTTCGGCTATCATGCCGACCAATACATTTGCTTTGGAGGGACATGACAATGGAGCCCTTTGATTGCCAAATGTTTAAGACAAAAAATTGTTGACACTCTGTTGACACTCACATTAAACACATCGAACTAGCCTTTGTATACCCAACCGTTGTATGCCAATATTCACACACCCATCATTGACATGCAATATTACGTTTCTAAGTATCATCATTTGCATCCAGAAGCTTGGTGGCCTCTCAATTTCTGATCAACGTCTATAGACGTTATCTGAGAGAGAGATGACATGGCACAATCACATTCCTGTACTTTTGGCCGGCAATTTACGGCATATACATCATTTCTCTAGTCCTCCATTAATAGAGCTCTTCTTCCTCACCCTTTCTTATCCAACTTCTTCTTGTCAATTTCCATGACGTACTATAAGCAATTTCAAATATCTCATCCGTGTGCGGCAGATCTGTGCGGATTGTTATGCTCTTGTATGCATGGACGAATGCCGCATGATGGTCGTCATTCAGACAGATTTGCATTGAGCACTTACCGCTCCTTCTATGACTCATACAACATCACTCAGTTAAATCTGATTTGTATATGTTGCATATACAGGTCTCAGCCGGAGATGAGCCTCGTATGGCCGGCGCGGAGATAATTCGTATGGCCAGTGTGGACGTGTCTTGAATTGCCTGAGCAGTCGTGGCTTCTATGGCCGGAGTGGACGTGTCTTGTATAGCCGGAGATGACTGTTGACCCTGATACGGGCTGATGCCATTCAGCCGTACTTGCACTCTCATATATATTGGCCTTGTGGCCCTCTTAGATAGAATAATCCAACTTCTCCAGAATCACCATTTCAACAGGTGATGAGCCCGGCTATCGCTACAATAAAAATATCTCACAATCTCTCCTACGATCTCTTTCACGATCTTCAAAAAAAACCTCAAGAACCCTAATCCTCATGACCGTAGCAAAAACCGCATAAACAACACTAAAACCCAACACCATGATCTCATGATGTCTTTCTCCGAACCTGCCTTGAACAAGACCAGGTGGGGCAATGTGCCTAAGCTGACTCACGCCAACTACGACGAATGGAAAGTCGACATGATACTCATCCTATCAGCCATGAGAGGATATGCAATCGTCACTGGAGATGACCCTAAACCGCAGCATCTTGATTTCGATCACGATGATAACTATGACGGTTGGAAGGCTAAGGAAGCTGAACCTGCGTCTATGATCAGACTTTCCTGTCCCCGCCAGGTACGGCGTATCGTCAAGGGTATGAGAAACCCTCTAAAAATGTGGAATACGCTAGAGACCAGCCTGGACACCACTGGATCATCTATCGGCAGACAGGACATCCTTCGCCAGTTCCGTGATTGCCGACCTAAGGAGGACGATCAGCTTAAAGCATACTTCACCAAGCTCAGTAACTGCTGCATACAACTGGACCATACCGATGATGGTATCACAGATCGAGATTTCCACACAGAAATCTTTACATCACCGCCATCACAGTATGTGATGATATTAATGTTCGTCAAGCATAGAAGTCCCTTACATACACCTGATGAAGCCATGCATGATCTCTTAGAAGAAGACACTACTGCCAGCCTAACGAAAGAACTCGGAGATGCATCCACGGGGGCCGCCTATTTCTCACAACGTGGCGGCTACTCTGGGCGTGGGCTTAGGTGTGGTTGACACGGAGGATGCGGTGGATGCAATGAAAATGGTGGATCCGGACAAAGCCATGAAAGTAAGTGCACCTATTGCAAAATTGACAGCCATACGACAGATGCATGCAGAAAGCGCAAACACACACAGGAGGGAGGAAACTACGGAAATGATCAGCGCATTTGCTTCCAGTGTGGGCTCCCAGGCCACGCCAAACTCGATTGCGTCTCCTACAAACGTATAAAGGAGTGGTGGCAAGGGAAGAAAGCCACTGCTACAGCAGAACTAGCTACGACCGGAGTCTGCGACCCCTTCTGACAAACCGCCTGTGCTCTTGCCGCTGTGGCTCCGAAGTGGGTTATTAATTCTGGAGCGCCACACCACATGTGCAATGACCACAGCAGCTTCCCATCATTCAAAAAACTCTCACTTCCTAGAGTAATCGAACTCGGAGATGACATTTCACTCACTGCCACGCATTATGGCTTTGTCATCATCATACAGGGCTATCAAGTCAAAGCCCTCCATACTCCTACATTTCGACTTTCCCTTCTATCGATCAACCAATTTGACTTGGGCAGGCATACAGCTATATTTTGCAACGGGAGATGCTCCATAACTTCGCGATCTTCTTATACTCTCGCTGGAAAACTACTCAATGGCATATATATCATTGTCCCCGCAACAGCACTCCAATCATCGACTACCGAGAGTGGGAGACAGAGAACGAGTGACAGCTCACTTCCAAGAGTAATAATCAACGAACCTACAATCGAGTCTTCAGAGACACCTACAATTGCATCTACAAGTCCACCTGCTTTCTCTGTTCTCAATGCACCTTCGACTGCCATAACTAGATCCACTCACAAATCTCTAACAATCCCAGAGTCAAGACTATGGCACCGACGACTAGCTCATATGGGTCCTGCTGCCATACAGTCTCGAGTCGAGGGATATACACACGATGATTCTATGCGCACAGTCTCCATCCATGCCAAGCAAAAACAAAGGTTCATCAAAGCACCAGTCAAGCGCACAACGAAGCCCTTTGAATTTGTATATTCAGATGGTTGCAGTCCCTTCTCTACACCGACGTTCGGAGACAATCGATATTATATAATACTCATCGATGACTACATAAGGTACACATCCGTATGGCTGCTCCCAAATAAGAGAGCCGTGACCTGCACCTCCGCCTACCAGTCGTTTCAGGCCCGAATAGACTCAATGGGATACGAGCTCCAGCGATTCCAGTGCGATGATGGATGGGGAGAATACGACAATAAGACTTTCCGATATGTCCTCGCGGCCAGTGGTACAACATACAAGCCATGCCCTCCATATGCTCACCATAAGAATGGTGTTGCGGAACGCATGATCTGTACAATCACTGAAAAGGCCTGGGCAATGATGATCGACTCCCAGGCTCCAGTTCAGTTCTGGGGAGAAGCAGTTAATACCACAGTCTATCTCCATCAGAGATCACCGAATCAAGGCCTGAAAAAAATTGACCATGATGGCTATCAAGCACCATACGAAACACCATACGAGACGTTGCATGGATTTGGAAAACCTATGCACGATGCAGAAGGTAACAACTTATCGAATCATGCCCCTCTTTACAACCTACCCCGATTCGGATGTTATGCCAGCAGACTCATCCCCGAAGTCCAACCACAAGGCAAGTTCAGCCCGAGATCAAAACCCTGCATGATCGTAGGCTACACACACAACTCAACAACGTTGTGGAGGATATGGGATCCCGAATTCCAGAATATGACAGCCCAATCAGAAGTCATCTTCGACGAAGAGAGAAAGTCCCACCTGTCATGCCTGCATGAGTGCAATGAGATTGTTACCGATATGGTTGGACTATCAGATGATGAGGAATATATCGAGGAAACAGACACTGGAGATGAGCCTCTCCGAAGTCAAGACAGTCAACCTATGCAGTCAGGTAGGAGATCCACATCTCACATGCATGAACCTCCTGACAAGGAAGCCGAAAACGCCCACAGCCAGAGCCTGTGCTGAGAGGATCAGACTGCCCAGCGTTTGGCAGCAGATGCAGAAAACATCGCCCACAGCCAGCGCCTGCGTAGAAAAGACCAGACTGCCCGGCGCTCGGCAGCAGCAATCAAGAAATCAAGCCAAGTACCGCCGGCAGCTGCAGCTCCAGCTCCAGCTCCGCCGTGAGGGAGTCGTGTCACAAGCAGTCAAGGTACAACCTCTGCAGAAGTATAATTGGCATCCCCAGCAGATTCATTCACCTCCGCGGAAGCCGTGGAAAGCCCTCAACGAGATCACTGGAAAAGGGCCATGGAGGAAGAAAGCACATTGATCCTGCTTAATAACATCTCCTCTGCTCTCGACTCTCGGGAAGCACGGCAACTGCATGTTACCCCGATTGGTTGTAAGTGGGTTTATAAGACTACACACAATCCTGACTGGTCCATATGGTACAAAGCATGGCTAGTCATAGAGGGATATGAGCAGATGGATTTCAGTGAAACTTATGCCACTGTTGGGAAGCTAACTATGTTTTGGTATCTCATCACTCTCATCGGCAGATATGGATGGACTATGGACCAGTTGGATGTTGTCACCGCCTTCCTAATTCCCGGAATCGAGGATGACGACATCTATATGACTCCACCGGAGGGATGGACAGAAGGTCTCAATGTCCCCAAAATCATCGTGAGACTCAGAAAAGCTCTCTATGGTCATAAACAAGCTCCGCGGATATGGCACGACAATATCAATGCCTTTCCACTCTCTCTTGGGTTCACACAATCCTCAGCCGATCCCAATCTCTATCTCCGCAGTGACGGTCTTCTGATACTTCTGTATGTCGACGAAGTCTCCATGTTGTACCCGGAGCCTGCTACCAAAGCCATGATTAAAGTCAAAGCTGAACTCTCAGCGAAGTTCACGATCACCAACCTCGGCCAACTGGGCCAATTCCTCGGCATCATGATACACCGCAATGGTGCAGGGAACAGTCCCGGTCAGAAATCCTATATCACCACAATCATCAGACAATTGGGCATGGAGCATACTCACGGTGTCTTGATGCCAATGGACCCCAATGAAAAATTGAACCTGGCTGAGGATCAGTGAGAGAAGGAATTGGATGATGTCACAGACTATGAGGCAGTCGTAGGATCACTAATGTACGCAGCACTTGCAACCTGGCCAGATATCTCATATGCGGTCGCTGCTCTTTCTCGTGACAATTCGCGGCCATTCACCAGCCATATGACCGCTGCTAAGAGTGTTCTTCAGGATCTTAAAGCTACAGCCAATTTTCCCCTACAATTCGGCCGCAATGGCATCGACATCGGCAATGGTCTTGTAGGGTACCCAGATTCCAATTTGGCCAATGACAGCGTGGACCGCAAATCTCAGGGAGGCCATGTGTTTCTCGCCAGCAATGGAGCTATCTCGTGGGAGTCCCGAAAGCAAAGCCTCATCGCCATGTCAACTCTCGAGGCCCAGTGTATCGCCGGCTCGGAGGCCTCGAGGGAAGCGAAACGGTTACTTCAATTGCAGAGCGACATTCACAACAAAGACTCACCACCGCTTCCAATCAACTGCGACAACCGGGGTGCTCTCACTCTTATCGCCACAGGAATCATCAAGGCTCGAACTACGCACATTGAGGTGTGCTATCACAACAGTCGAGATCTGCATAGACGACGAATAGTCGACTACTCCTACGTACAAACAGACGAAATGTGGCAGATATACTCACGAAAGCACTTCCTGAAGATAAGCATACGAAGTTTACAAAAGCAATGGGTTTAGTGTAATTGAAGGTCAATTGGAGGTCAATTGGAGGCTGTGCAAATACAGATTTCTTTGTATATATGGATGTCCATCCTCAGGCTACGGTAGTACTCTTTCCCTGCTCACTTGCCACGCAGGGTTTCAAGGAGGCTATTATGGGCATCATTTGTTGTTTGTGTTTCTTGCTCCACAGAGCGTAGCAAGAGGGGGGAGTGTTGCATATTCAGGACTCAGCCGGAGATGAGCCTCGTATGGCTGGAGCGGAGATGTCTTGTATGGCTGAAGTGGATGTGTCTTCTATGGCCGGAGAAGACGTTTCTTGAATGGCCGGAGCAGACGTGTCTCGTATAGCCGGAGATGACTGTTGACTCTGATACAGGCTGATGGCATTCAGCCGTACTTGTACTCTCATATATATTTGCCTTGTGGCCCTCCTAGATAGAATAATCAAGCGTCTCTACAATCACTATTTCAACAGCATATTTCGTCAGTTATATAGCTTTCATTTTCTCACTTAACAGTCATTGACAAAAAGAATTTGAACTTATTGGCCATCTTATGACCTGATTTGGGTTCTAGAACTTTCCCATTGTGCGTTCAACCCTTGCACATGCACAGACAAATTATTATGTCTCATAATTTGGTCACTAAAGTCATGGCAAAGCTGACACATAGCAGAATCGATAGGCGAATTGCTTATAACCGAGATCTGACATCAAATATTACACTTTGCATATCCATTGTTCCAATGACAGTGGAGGCATCACCATGTCTTGGTCCGAATCCGATTTCTATATGGTGATTAGCTGTGGAGGCTTTATGCAGAGGCAACAGCTTGGAGGTTCAACAGGCTTCACTCTCTGAATACATAATGAAGCGGGCTCTGCACCAGGCGCAAAACTCGCTATACCCGTGTTCAACTGAGGCTTCCCAGAACCCAGCCTAATGTGACTACTTCCTGGTTGAGAAGTCCATTGAGCTATTTCCGATATTCCTGGGACAATATCAAGAGACTCCAGAAGCTCTCCTAATGTTGTGGGTGCAGGTGCGGCTGCATCATCAGTCGTTTGTGGTTTAATGACTGCCAGAACCATCAATTCACATGTGCCCTACTCCTTATCACTTTCACAGACAAAGTCGGCTGCGTCTCTCCATCCCGGTTGTGTCAATGTCTCAAGCTTCATCAGCTTCTGCCAACACCTCTCTTTGCACTGCTGTTCCGTTTTGGAGATTGTGCCCATTACCCAGCCAGCTTTGTCATCTTCGCTCAGCTTGCCCTGCTCTGTGTCTTAATCATCCTCATCTTCCCCATCCTCCATTGTCAGAAATTGCAAGATCGCTCAGACTGTTTCCATTAGCAACCATCATCTCCTGAACCGTCTCTTCGGGCTCTCTGGTCATCAATCCCATGTGTTCAGCTGTCCCAGTATCTACCTGCACCGGCATCATTGTGGTCTCTGCGTCTCCAACATGCATTCTTGCCCCCACCGTTTCTCTCTCAACATAATCGTCAAACCATTGCTCTTTGTCTTTAATACTTATAAAGTGCGTTTCTTATCATGTCTCGGCTGCGAGCTCCTGTTCAGATAACAAGCTCCACAATGCCCCAAGCGCTCGGATTGTTTCTGCATCCAAACTGCTCTTGTTATTATTTACTTAATGATGTTGTCATGTGGACCACTTTGTCAATTTGCTGTATTTGCCTGCCATAAGTGGCAAAAAGTTCATTTTCAGAGCATTTACCATTGTAGTTTGTGTTGACTTGGTTGTTGGGCGAGATGTTGAATGTTGCAAGATATGGACATTATGGAGGCAAGCTGTGTCCTTTATGTCAAGGTTGGTAGGTTTAATCGTCTTGAACAAAGCAATATCTGCCTTTTGACTGTCAATAAAATGGGAATACTTAGGCTAACAATACAACATGGCATGGTGTTTAACGACAGTTTCATGTGATATCGTGGGGAGTGTTTGAGACAAACATCAGCAGACATCTTTTCCCTTGAAGAATGTCCTATTTATATCTGACAATCATGAGACTTAGGCTGTCTTACACATCAAATCATCCTGGTGAACAAACATAAACATCAGACTGACTGATTGCAAAATGTGGGATGGTGGGAAACCCCTGCAAATTGCATCCATACACAGTAGGATCCATCTTGAGTATAATGTACAAGTTGGCTGCTATTCATTCCATTCTGACATGAAGCTAACTATATATTCCTCAGGACTTCCCACTTCTTTTCATGATCATCTTCCTCTCTAATTCCACACCACCAAATCATGGCTACACAAACACATAAGCCAGGTAACAGCGGATCCAAATCGAGCTGATGAACAGGCACTTCATCCAATATGTCACTCATTGGGACACAAGAAGAATGCAGACACCAGTGAGTCCACCGTGACGCTGCCAATGCAGCCACCAATATTATGACCCTAGATGCACATTCAAAAATCGTCCATAAGATCGGAAGCAGCAACAATATGAAGCAGTATGCAATTGGATGTGAGTATATTCATATTGTAGTAAATGCCCATCAACTAACCGTATCACAGACTGCTGCAGGACGTAGAGAGCTACGTGACCAATGTATCGTGGCCTGTAACGGCAACCATCCATGGTAGATCAAGTCATCATCATGCACAGTCCGCGAAATCGAATATCATGATGTTGCAAGGTCTGCGATGTTCATGGACGAAGTTAGTTTTAAGCATCCCTGGGAGTGGACGAGCCAGGCTTCAATCACCTTAGAGGTGGTTACAGAAGTGTATATTTTTAAGGTACTTGCTGAATCTCATTGTTAGAAGCAGCAACTAATTTCTTGTAGGTTTTCAACATGTCCGCTACTATGGCAAGGCAAGGAGGTCGGGTACAGCTGCAACAGTCCGACGTGGGCCTGGCCTTGAATAAGGCCAAAATGGCCAAAGGAGGGTTATCCTGCACTGCAAGAGAGCAACCGAAATATCTGATCATGTAACCTTGCACTGAAGTCCGAGAAGTGAAGAAGCGGCGAGTTGAGTATCCCGAGCATTGAAAGGTGAAGGCAGTGATAGACACACACCCTGCAATGCTTCACCAAAACCGCCTGGACTGATACCTTTCTTGCCCGAATGTCACCGCTGAGAATCCGCAGATATGCTGGAGACGCAAAGGACCAAGTGCACTACCTGCCGACCTACACAGACAGCCGACTCCAGAGCCGATGCAACCTCTGCCCAGAACACCACCCGCACCACCCGGTGACAATGCCAAGGCTCAACATTCCCAACTGGTCAAATTGCTGGCCGGATCTGTGTAATCACGTACCTCTTGTCCCAGCGCTGGATTTTTTTCATGCCCAGGATAGCCCACACAATACAGATTTTGATCAAGATATGATGCCTGCTGAAAGAACATCCACTGCTTAATACACTATCTGCTGTGTGGTAATGCAGCTAACATCCATTTTGAGGATGGGAGCTGCCTATTGAGCAAACCTGCAAATGATGATGAGTATTGATCGAAAGGAATGGGATTTTGGAGTATATTATTATCTACCATCAGCGGATACTGTAAAGTATATTTTGAAAGATATATTTATATGTATTATTAAAGAACAATGTAGTGATCAAGGAGAAAGTAAATGGAAACACTAGAAAGGCTGCCAAAACAATGTCAATGATAGACTATGCCAAATCACATGATTGCATATTGCGGATACGCCCATTGCAAAATGAGTGTCAACAGAGAGTCAACAATTTTAGGTCAGGAATGTCTGGTAATTCAAAATTGATTTGGTCATGGTTATACAGAATCGAAGTATTGGCTGCCTATATAGGCAATAACTGTAGCGACGCACTCCCTACCTCATCTTGAAAATGCATGTCAACGGAGTGTCAAAGATTTTTGGTCTTGTAAGCAAGGTAATTGTAAAGTGACTTAATTGCTGTGTGGCATAACCTGTGTATTGGCTGTCTTTATATCCAAAACAGCAAGCGACCCAGTCACTGCCCTATTCTGAAACTGAGCGTCAACCAAATGTCAACGATTGTTGGCTTTGCATCTTGGGTTATTTAACTGTTAAGTTGTGGTGATGATTCATACACGAGGTATGGCTGGCGTTTTCAGGAACAATGATGTGTGAGATGTTCGTTACCCCATCATGAAAATGAGTGTCAACGGAGCGACAACCGTTTGTAGATATCCAAGTCAGCTAATTACAAAGTTATCTGGTAGTGGTTCTGCAATAATGGATCTAATGGCTGCCTTTACGGGCGAAAAGGACAGTAACAAGGTCATTGCCCCATTCTGACGATGAGCATCAACTGAGAGTCAATGATATTTGGCTTTGCATCCTGGGTTATCGATGTGTTGATTTGTGGCAATAATTCATATATGATGTTGTGGCGGCCTTCTCAGGCAAAACAATGAGTGAGTTGTTCGTTACCCCATCAGCAAAATGAGCGACAATGTAGCATCAACAATTTGCAGTCTTCCAAGTCAGCTAATTACAAAGTTGTCTGGTAGGGGTTAGGCGTAAAGTACGTAATGGCTGCCTTTATAGGCGAAAAAGTCACCGACATGGTCACTGCTCCATTATGAAAATGAGCGTCAACTGAGTGTCAACGATTGTTGGCTTTGCATTTTGGGTTATCTAAGTGGCGATTGGTTGCAGACATCCATAAATGCGGTATTAGCCACCTTTAGTGTCAAAAGCAACTGTGGCACGCTCCCTGCCCCATCCTGAAAATGAGTGTCAACACATCGTCAATGATTAATGCTCTTGCATCTTTGGTAATCCAAGTGTAACTCTATGGTGATAATTCAGATACCATGTAATGGCAGTCTTGTCAACAAACACAGTGCAAAATATCTTTGTTACCACATCTTCAAAATGAGCATCAACATTGGGTCCACAACTTTTGGTCTTGTATATTGCGTAATCTCGGCATCACACAGATATATGAGATCATAACAGAACTATTGACCACCTTAGTACTCCAAAATACAAAAGACTGAAGGAAACACATTGATTCCAAAATAACTGATGTCACAACCTGCAAAGTGATCAAAAAAGTATTCCTGGATGTTAATTAAGACATTTTGTTCAAATACAATAATCAAAGAGTGAAAGCAAGCGCATTATATAAATCTACAGATGGACTTGCTGGACATCCCGCTGACAACTCGCCCAATAAAGACCGGTTGGGACATGTCCATCGAACCGTACCCGCATAGCCAGTGTGGGGGGATTGACGACCCGAACATTGTATGTGGCGATGGTTAGGTTCCGACCCGGACCCGGACCCAATGCAGCGCTCCGGAACTGTGGCTAACACCACACACAGATCCCATCTTCCAAATCTCCAACATTGGTAGCCAGGGGCTTTTTTCCACTCCGTTTCACAACATGTATATTTTTTGGCACAAACCTATCCCCGTGGAAAGTACAGAAGTATCAAATTATCATCACTCAGAGATTCATCAGTAGCTTCTAGAATCACCAACTTTGGAGGGGTATTCTATTGACAAAATGAAGAGGACTCCGAACACAACATCAGACGATTGTTGCTTGGACAGGAATCAAACATACCCCTAGACCATCTATTAAATAAACCTCAGGATTGGAAGTTGGACCGCTAACAACCATTGCACTACCCTACTACTGTTGAGCATTTGGAACTTCCTTCCAAGGTAGATTATACAAGCACCAACTAAGCAAGTATAACTAAGTGTGATAACATCAGGGTGTAATAAATGGACAGTGATAACAATGACATTGTGCACACCTTCCAAGTCCAAGTTCCTTCTTTCCAGGTAGTATATTGTGACTGGTTACCAGACAATCAGGTCCAACGATTTCAGGAGCCCGTACCAGCCGGAAAAATGCTATCGACCCTTTCTAAGTTGTGTAAGAAGACTGTAAAATGGGTATTGTGTCCTCCAGATCAATGACATGTGGTGGTAATTGAAACAAAGTACAAACACCTGCATGGCTGGGCCAATTGTGTTGATAGCATTATTCAAGTTGTCAAACTGGCTACAAAGATGCATCTTATGTCTATCTCAGTGATAGTTGATCTGGCACATTTGGTGCAACATAATGCTGGGGCAGACAGAATCGATGGGATACGGCTTGAATATAATTATGTTGAATAAGATACCAACTGGATTGTATATTATTTCAATGACTGAAATGAGGGGTGCAGGAGTAGGGGTAAGATAGTTTATCGAATTGCACTATTTGATATGAATACTCCAATAACCACTGCTAGAGAGTATGGCTTCTGGTACATAGTACACCAGAATTGTCTTGGGGTTGCATCCAAAACTCCCACTAGCTCTGAAATTAGTATACCATAATTGCATGATTTGTTGCATTCTGAAGACTGTTAAATTCATTTCAGAGAATGTGGTTTGGTCAGTTTTGCAACGTCCTAAGCTTTGAGGAGCACTGGAACAGAGTCATGAGGCACCAGACAGCAATTCACTTCGCATTGAGCCTGGCTAACAGCATCTGGAAGCACCTAGAAAGATTGAAATTACTGTGCAGAGTATTTAAGTAGTGGAGTAATGACATCCATATTGTGTTATATTTTGCTGATTGATGTCTGGCTGAATCAACCAGAGTTCCATACCTTTTGCTATTGAATATATGTTGCCATGTCTATGATAGCTAAGCAAGTGTTATCAACAAACACTCTGGAGTGGGACAAATAAGAGTCCTGGATGCCCAGATAAAGCAACAAAACATCTCTTCATTGATGATACACTGGAATCAGTATTCCCGTGAAGACCATTTGAAGCATTATTCAGAGCAATGAGATGTTGTGGCATCAGATGGAGTGGATGAATAATAATCATCACGATGGTGAAATCAGGAGGCACATCTTTATACATTTTACCAACACAATTGAATCAACCAATAAACAATAATGAAAAGGCATTAAGCATGAGGTGAGCTGGAGGGTTAAATCAGTACTATTTAGGGTATGATTTGATTTCATGATAGCTGATTATTAGCAACAAACATTGGAGATAGTAAAGAATACACACTCAGTTGTTGAATGGAAACATACCCTCATTTGGATAAGAGAGACTCTGATGGAAAGCAGGTATGTCTGTAGAAGAGTGGAGAGATGATTGAAATTGTATCAAGAAATGATTCACCGAGTGGAACTCCACAGTGTGATATATTCGTCGTTTTGGAAAAGGATTCAAGCCACATCCTCTGCCCCTCTTTGTGCTATATCCTCTGTAAGGTGTTGTACTACCTGGATCAATGAATAAAATTCAAACTAAGTGTCACTGCCAGCTTCCTGGTGTATAACAAGCAGCGACAGCAATGCTAGGTATGTATTACCTGTAGTGTTAGCAACGGTTCCGGACCGTCACTTCGGGTCTGGGTTCAGGTCCAAACTAAACCATTACCAAATTGGCGGTCCCGGTAGCTAATAAACCTGAACTGTCAACTCCAGTACGGTTCGATGGTAAACTCCCAACCCATCTGGATTGGGCGGGTTTTTAGCGAGTCGCCCAGTGGGTCCATCCATAGATTCGTATAAGACGCTTGTTTTTGGAGTTCCTGAATAGTATCTTATCAAAATCGCGTTTTCAACAACCAATAATATGTTTTTGCGTGCTTTGCAGCTTGCAATATCGATAAATTTGGAATTGGTGTTGTACCATTGATATATTGTATTTGGGCCTATCAGGGTAGACAATAATTCCGTTATGAACGTAAACATCTGCGCAATGCCTTGTTTACCAAATACTCAACACTAAAACTGTTGACACTCCGTTGACACTCATTTTCAGGATGAGGCAGGGAGCATGTCGCTGTAGTTTTTGCCAGTAAAAGCGGCCAAAATCTGACAAATGGATGTCTGCAACCAATCGGAACATAAATTACCGAAGATGTGAAGCTGAAAATTGTTGACTCTCCATTGACGCTTATTCTCAGGATCCGGCCGGGAGCATGTCGCTGTAATTTTTCCCAGTGAAGGCTGCCATTATCTGGTGATTGGATCTCTGCAACCGATCGGAACATAAAATACCCAAGATGCGAAGCTGTAAATCGTTGACACTCTGTTGACGCTCTGTTGACGCTCATTCTCAGAATGCGGCAGGGAGCATTTTGCTATTTTTTTCCCAGTACGGGCTGTCAGTATCTGACAAATGGATGTCCACTACCAATCGGAACATAAATTACCCAAGATGCGAAGCTAAAAATTGTTGACGCTCCATTGATGCTCAATCTGAGGATGCGGCAGGGAGCATGTCCATCTTGTTTTTCCCAGTAAAGGCTGCCAATATGGGATAAATAGATGCCTGCAACCAATCGGAATGTTAATTATCTTATATGCGCAGCTCAAAATCGTTGACTCTCCGTTGATGCTCATTCTCAGAATGGGGCAGTGACCATGTGGCTGTCTCTTGTGCCTATACAAGCGGCCAATATATCGGGTATGCATTACAGCGACCAAATCGCTGTTGAATGACCGTACTGACATCACCACAAATCGTTGATGCTCCATTGACACTCATTTCGATGTATAGTCTATACAACATCTGCTGCCATCAACAATAGTTTGCATCATGATTTGGACTTAGTGGTAGTCTGTCTGACAGATTGAGAGTTGGCCCTGAGGCAAAGCCAAGCACAGTAACATACATGCACTGTTCGCTCTCACAGGACCAAAATTGATGTATCTTGCCAAAGCTTCAGTGCGCCAGCTACACATCTGTTTATCAACCGATATTGACAAGCTACTGCACACCATTGACGCATGATATATCACTAACTACAACTGTCGGTCAAAATACATACAGAAGCTGGTGAAACATTGAGGCATTCTTTCCTATGTGTTCTTCACGCCCAGATCCCTCCTTGTTTCGATTGCATTGACCGTTATCAACACATTTTCAGCCTGTCAATTGGACTTCCATGTAGGCTGAATCAATCAGGGAACATTGGGAGCGGCGCTCAAATCCCGCTGCACTGGGCATTCCGAATCCTCGGTGCTATTGTCTTGCTCTCTACCAGGGTCAATGCCAGCCGCGCAATTGTCATCGCTGTCATTTGCATTATCTATGGCACAGTTCGAGTTAAGCCAATCTTCAGTGTCCGAAATGCTTCGAGGTGCTCTATCCTCATCACTTTCAACTGGATGACGGTTGATTCTTCTAATTTGGCGAACATTCCATATTTGCGTTTGTCCTCCAGGGAGGTCCTTTGCAGACACAGGTGGTGGCAATGGAGATCTTTCTGACAATTTGAATGCAGCCGCACCATCATGTTGAAAGAGTGACGAGGATGCTTTGACGCTCACTCCCATGTCTGAAAGATATCCCAGGGCAGTCATCTGCTTGTTTTGAGCGCGAGATTGCTTTTGGGTAGCACGTAGGTTTTGTCTGCCCTGCCACATCTCCGAAAAGTCACGAACCTTGGCCATTCTGTGCAATTTCCATTCTGCTGCCTCTTTTTTCATTTCCAAGACGTTTTCTGTGTTCATTGTATCCAATTCTGGGTCAGTGCAATCCAAAATCCCATGATTGGCTTGAGCAAACTGCCTTACAATGACATTTTTGCGAAAAGTCTCAACTATGGTTTTTGACTGCCTCCAGCCGATAACATCTCGGCCTAGGGAAAAACTGGCCTCCACTCCAACACCATGTGGTATGATAAAGAATATGTCGCGCACCAGAACAGAGAGATTGGGGTACTTTGAGTGCGTTTCCTCCTGTTGATGCCACCAGTCGGTTATGTCCGGTAATCAATATGAACTGCTCATTTCCATTGGGTCGGAGTGGGATTCATTGAGATGTGGATTAATTTGCCCCCAGTCCTTTTGTGTTTCAGGCGGCGAATTCAAATAGAGCCTGTCGGTGGTCAATTGATGTGCTGCGTGAGCGCTTAATCCAGTTGTCGTCTCAGCCGCATTGTTAGGAATGAAATATTCTTTATCATTGCTGAATAAATCAAATGGATCAAAGGATGATTGACAGGATCCTGAAGCTGTTGCAGAGGGGATGAGATTGCTGCTCAGTAAGCTGTTGTGCTTATTGACCGGCACACATTGATGTTGGGCACAGTATTCATTCTCCACATACTGCAGAAATGCCTCTTGCTATTGGGTAGTATAGGATGTCTCGTCCTCAGGATTGATATCCATTTCTTTGTCCCACTTTCTAAACGATCGCCACTTCCGAAATGAATCGAGGATATGTGCACAAATCAGAAGCATGCCCATCATTGGAGTCACTTAAGCGTAGTATTTAGACAGCTTCTGTCAAGCTGACTTCACAGATAAAAGCAAGTATTCCTTCCATGGAGTCTTCTTCTTAACCTTATCTCACATCAACACGTCCATATGATCAAATATGTCATTGTACCCTGTGATAACGTGATGCAATGTGAATGTATGCCTCGTTGACATCCACAGGGTCCAATATCGAAATGGCCTCAATACTTCCATGACATACTTCACAATGGTCCATTCATCTTGAGTTGTGAAATGTGGCCGGTATTCAGTGTTTATTGGATCTGAAAACCACTCACATGTGAATTCCCGTAATCGGTAGACACACTTGAGTAACTCCAGTGTAAGGTTCCAACATGTCTTCACATCCATGATCGGCATTACCGCGATGCGGATTTCCACGTTGTGACAGTTAATGTGCTCATTCCAACGACGAGGTGTTGGTGTAATCAATACAGCTGGCAATCGTGGCTACATGCAGGTCAGTTTTGGCACTTTCAAAATATCTGGGATACGTACTTTCTACATTATCTTCGTGAAACCTGATTTCATGGCCGACGCGGTATTGATTCTTGTGTTGCCTTCTTTCCGAAGCCTTTGACTCATCGCAATGACTATGGCTTCATTGTCTCCCAATTGCTAATCACACTCATGGGCTTCCCAAGACTTCGTGTGGCCTTTCACACCGAGACTGCTCATGAATGCACCTAAAGCCAGCTGTATGACGTGCGCCATGCATGGTATGTGGTTCCTCAATGCAGGCCACTCGATTCCGAAGTACTCTAGTGTCGATTGCAGCTCGAGTGTCATTGAGTAATTTGAGGAGGCATCATCAGTCGTAATTCCAAGCAAATAGCCGTCAGTAAGCTCAACACGATCAAGCATGTCCTTCAAATGTACTACTAGCCTTGCTCCAGTATGTTGGCCCCCGACCTATCGTCCTCAATCCGCTTTCAAAACGAGAAAACAATAGGCGATCAACCTCGTCGATGGCAAGTTGAACTTCACGCAATCCCCAATTCCGATTCATATAGTAAGCAATGACCGATGTTATGGCTAGTGTGATGGTTGATGTCCATCCGTCCAAAGCGAAACTAACTTTATTTTGTGACGGCAATTGCTTCTTCATTGCATCCACAGTAAGTAAATATTCTCTCTGGCAGACGTTGCTGAGGGTCGTAGCAGATGGCAGCACTAGGTGATCGCGTAACGCCTTATATGACCGTCATAGATCTAGATTTGATATAGCGTTCTATGGAATATGGGCCGAAACAAAGCATGACCTGAGGTAGCGATTCGATGTGTCTTGGTGAAATTCGGAATTTTCAAAGTCCTTAGCTGCTAGTTTCGAACATTTTGTCTGTCATTTCGGTCAACATGGATCAACCTGGATGTCAAATCTGATCTTTCTTTGCAAACTTACTATTGTGATTCCTTGACTTCCTTGCCTCTTCAGGATGGCGAAAGCTGAGTCATTGTCGGTCGAACAAGTCAATTCAGTGACCTCTGACTCTGTTAATTCGTTCAACTTTGCGATGTGAGCTTTTGCCAGCAAGTGTTACCTCATTGAGCTAGTCCCATGTTCTGATGGATGGCGAAGAACTTGATGACAAATGATACATATGATGCCAGGGCTGCCTGTTTCCTCAATTCCACAGTGTAAATGCAATCGCCATGAAGGCGCATGGCTAGAATTATTCCAAGCAAATTTGCTCCTTCGAGCCTACATTCATTGAAGCCCACCAAGCATCGAAGATGATTTGAAAAGCAAGGTCACTTAAATCATGAATAAAGACACGTTCATTTTTGGAACAGATCATAACCTCGAGCAATGAGGTGTCCAAAGATTTTGAATCTGACATGGGGGTAGGAATTGAAAGGTTGGGTATTCCGACTCGAAAGACTGCCAAAGGTAACGATACAGCAAAGCAGACTGCGGGTTCTCAAATATTGACTCTACTGCTACAAGTTAAGAAATCAGATGTGTAAGACATTGCATGGATATTTGTGATGTTGAATTTATGGTCAGATTGCAAAGACTGACTGCGTAAAACTCGATTTGGTAACAGCACAATGCAGTTCCCTGCTGTATAGCGTTCTGAACATCCACAAGAAGTGTTGATGCTCTGTGGGTGCTCAATTATAGAAGGAGGACGCAATATTGTCACCAGCATTTTTCCCAATAATGGCTGCCGATGGGTTCATTGTGGGTTATCTGCGTTCCATTGCTGTTCTGATATCTAAGATGCAAGATCAACAATCGTTGACGCTCCGTTGACTCCCCGTTGACTCTCAGTTGACGCTCATTTCGGGACATGGTAACAATCTTATCCTCAGGGTGTTTGCCTAGAAAGAATGCTGATAGTTCAATTATGGATCAATGTAGTTGTATAGTCCCTTGATTTTCCACAATGGAAGGCTGAAAATTGTTGCCTCTCCGTTGACGCTCATTCGTAGGGCATAGTGACAATGTCATCGAAAGCATTGTTGACTAGAAAGGTGGCCGATAGTTCGATCATGGGTTAATGTCGCGGCACCGCCCTTTCATTTTCCCAGATACAAGGCCAGAAGTCATTGACGCTCCATTGACGCTCATTGTTAGGACATAGTAGCGATGTTGTCGCAATCTTTGTCGCCTGAAAAGGCGCCCGATAGTTCGACTATGGCTGAATGTCGCCGCACAGCACTTACAGTTTCCATGATGCGAGTTGTTGATGCTGCGTTGATGCTCATTTTTGGGACATAGTAGCGATGTCGTGGCAACCATTTTTGAATAGAAAGGCGGGCTATTGTTCGATTATGAGATGAAGTTGCAGCGAAACCCTCTGGATTTTACATGATGCAATACCAAAAATCGTTGACGCTCCATTGACGCTCACCTGTGAGCTCACCCTAGAGAAATACCAACAGTCATCGGGTGCTAAACGAATGTAAGTAAATGCATACAGTCTTGTCTGGCAGCCAGTATACCATTTCCATGTATTTTCACTTGAATCCACTATCTTCAAGACATCTCACTTTCTGGACCACCACTATACAGGTCATTGGCATGATGAATGCAGTAGGTCCATAGCATTTCAGCGCATTCCGATGGCAATTTACTGCACAAATATCCACACATTAGTTTTAGATATTTATAGCCCAACTTTCTCACCATGCCTTATCCAGCTTGTTCTCCTCGATTTCCACGACGTACCATATGCAATTTTACCATTTCTCGACCATGTGCAGGAGGTCTGAGCGGAGAGTTATGTAGTTGGCTGCATGGATTGATGCAGTCAGACGGCGGTCATTCATCCGGGTTTCGGATCTGCTTTGACTGCTCCTGCTATGAGTCCTATGACCTCACTGACTTAAACTTCGTTAGTAACTTTCATCTCAAAATTAAGTTTTGCTTTATCATTTAACCATAACAGGCAACACCATATACAGTTCATTGTTGGTCAATGAACTTGATTTGGTGTCTAGAATATTCGCATGGCCTGTACGACCCATGCACACCCACTGAAGAATAATCCTGTCTCACATTGTGGTCACTGAAATCCAGAAAAAGATGACGCATAAGAAAGTAGATACAAATTGCTTGAACTCAAGATAACTTGTCAAAAATACCTATTTAGCTATCTACTCCTCCGGTGACACAGGAGCCGTTACCGTGTCTTTTTCAAAATCCGATTTCTATGTGGTAATTCGCAAGGGACGCTTTGTGCAGGGGCAATAGCTTACGGGTTGAACTGGCTTCCCAATCTCCATCTGTGACAAATCAGGACTGGCGTCGGGCCTCAGAGATATTATGAGATCGTCTGCCTGAGGGTTCTCCAAACCCAGCCTCATTTGACTGCTTCCCTGTTGAGACGTCACTTGCAGAATTTGTGATTGTCTGGGGACATTATCAAGAACCTGCATAAGTTCTCTAAATGTTGTCGATGATGGTGTGGCTGCAGTTGTGTCTGTTTGGGGCTTCACAACTGCCGGAACCTTCAATTCAGTCGTCCCATGCTTCATATCTATCTCATGGAAGTAGACGGCCGCATCCCTCCATCCTGGGTTCGTCAGTTCGTCCGGCCTCATCTGCTTCTGCCTAAAGCTCTCCATGCGGCACAGTACTGTTTTGGAGATAGTGCCCATCACCCAGCCAGGTTCGTCATCTTCGCACAGCTCCCCAAGCTCCGTATCTTCTTCATCATCGTCCTTGTCTTCCCCATCCTCCTCATCTTCGGAACTTGCAAGATCGCTCAGACTGTCTCCGATAGCACTCAACATCTCCTTACATGTTGTTTCAGGCTTTGTGCTTGTTGATCGTGCCTTTTCAACATATCCCATATGGTCCTGCTTTTGCATAGTCGCTGTCTCTGCATCTTGAACTCGCTTTCGTGTCGCTGCGGTCTCTCCATTCACATTGTCCTCGATCCATTTCACTTTTTCGTTGTTGCATAAAAAGTGTGTTTCCCTTCTTTTCTCCGCCGAAAGTCTCATTTTAGATCACAAGCTGCGCAACGCTCCCAACGCTCGGGCCCTTTCGGCCTCGAAGCCAGACTCCTGTACCTTCGCGTGATGACGTCTTCATGTATATTCCTTCGTCGCTTTGCCGTATATGCCCACCGGAAGTTGTGAAAGGTTCTCTTTTGGATTATTGACCATTGTATCTTGTGTTGACCATGTTGTTGGGCGAGATGTTAGATGTTGCATGATATGGACCACATGGAGGCAAGCTACGTCTTTTATGTCAAGATTAATAGGTTTGATCAATTTGAAGAAGGCAAAATCAACATTTTGACTGGCATTTCATTGGGAATTGACATGCTATCCGTACATCTTGACTTAATGGTTAGCGTGTGATTCTTGTGAGATCCTGGCGATGTCTTCAGACAAACATCATCAGACGTCCTTTCCATCGAAGAATGTCCTTTTCATATCCATCAAAAATGCATTATCAGCTGTCATTCATCACTATGTAACGCTGACAACAAACAAACAAGATCGGACCGACTTTCTGCACATCCCGGGACTGTTGGCATCCCCAGCAGCTATATGCAGTGCAGCTACACCCAGCCGGATTCAGCTTGAATTGAAGGTGCAATTTGGCTGTCACTCATTCCATTTTGACTTGTAGCTAACTGTATAGTCTTCAGGACTTCCCACTTCTTTTTGTGATCATCTTCCGCACCATTCCACAACAGCAGGTCATGGCTCCATAAACACTTCGACCAGGTGCAATTGCAGCCCAATTGAGCCCAATGACAGGCGCTTCAAACAATGCGCCATCCGGTGAGACACAGCAGCAGCACAGACACCAGTCAGTGCACCGCGACTCAGCAATTGTAGCCACCCATAATATGACCTAACATGCACATTTGAAAATACTACGTAAAACCGGAAGTTGCAAGATTATGAAACAGCATCGTTTTGGATGTTAGTCCATCCAAACCGATGTAGATGGCAGTCAGCTTACAATGTCACACAGTGCCTGGGTATGTAGAGAGCTAAGTGACCAATTTATCGCTACCCATAACGGGAAACCTCCATGGTTGACCAAGCGACATTTTCCCGCACAGTCCACGAAATGGAACATCACAATGTTGTTACTCCTGGAACGTGGCAGACCAATTTCCTGATAAACATTCTCGGGAATGGACGAAACAGGCATTAAAGACACTAGAGTAGGCTACTGAGTCGTATATGGTTGAGGTTATAGCTGAATCTCACATCAGAAGCAGCAACTAATTTCTTCTAGGTTTCCAACATGTCAGCTACTATGGCAAGACAAGGAGGTCGGGTACAGCTTGAACAGTCCGACATGTGTCTTGCCTTGAATATGGCCAAAATGGCCAAAGAAGGGAATTCGCGCGCCGCAATAGAGCAAACACATCAACTGATCAACCAACTTTGCACCATAGCCTGAAAAGAGAAGATGCGGGGTGTTGTGTGTCCCGCGCATCACAAGGTGAAGGCTGCAATAGCAAGACACCCGGCAATGGTTCGTGAAAATCAAATAGACGGCTGACTTCCTTGTCAACATTGCACAGCAAAGAATCCACAGACTCGGTGGAGGCGCAAAGGCACAGGTGCATCTCCACCACGACCGGCGCCACCGAGGCCCGGAACGCCACCTGTGCCACCTGATGACAGTGAGAGAAATCATAGCTCCGAAACCGATGGTGTGCCACCCGGATATCTGAATATGCATACTCCACTTACCACCGCTTGATATTTCAATCTTGATCCATATGCCAAGGATCGCATGCGCGATAACGATCTTATTCCAGATTTGCTAACTGATCAAGGTCCATCATCTGGTTAGTACACAATCAGCTGCGTGGTAACGCAGCTGACCGCCACTTTGTAGATGACAGCAGCCTTTTGAGTGAACATGACAGCAAACACGAGAGTTGACTGAAGGGAACAGGATTTTTGAGTAATAGCATTATCTACAATCAGCGGACACTTTAAAGTATATTTTCAAGGGTATATTTATATGCATCATTGAAGAGGAATGTAGTAATAAAGGAGACCGTACCTGAACAGCACTAAACGGTTGCCACAAGACCATTATTGATCAAAGTGAATGGTTCCATATTGGGGATACGCCTGTGGCAAAATGAGCGTTAATGGAGCGTCAACGATCTTTGGTCCTGTAAGTCGGCTAATAAAAATGCGATTTGTAGTGAATACACATTTTGGAAGTGTTGCCCCTCTTTATAGGCAAAAGAGACAGTATCACGCTCCCTACCCCATCTTGACAATGCGCGTTAAGAGAGCGTCAATGATTTTTGGTCCTGTAAGTCAGGTAATAAAAACGCTATTTGGTAGTGAATACACTTAATGGATGTGTTGCCACCCTTTATAGGCAAAGGAGACAACAACACGCTCCCTGCTCCATTTTTGAAATGAGCATCAACGGAGTGTCAACAATTTTAGGTCTTGTTAGTCTGGTAATTACGAACTAATTTTGTAGTGCTTATACATAACGACAGCATTGACAACCTTTATAGGCAAAAAAGAAAGCAAGACGCTCTCTGCCCCATCTTAAAAATTTGCGTCAACAGAGCGTCAACAATTTTTGGTCCTGTAAGTCGGGTAATAAACACGCGATTTGGTAGGGAATATACATCATGGAAGTGTTGCCACCCTTTATAGGCAAAAATGGAAAGCGACACGCTCCCTGCCCCTTCAAGAAAATGCACGTCAACAGAGTGTCAATGATCTTGGGCATTTGATCATAGTGTATCGAAGCGCTCTGTGGCAGTTAAAGTCCCTATACTGTGTGTTGGCCGTTTTTGTAGTCTAAAACGCTCGTGAACACTTAGTTGCACCTTTGAAAATCAAATGCGCTGTTACTGTGCTGGAGCCTATCGCGGGTATATCACTTGCTCATTTGCCCATAGAGGCTGCCATTAACTTGTTTATAGATACATGCAATTAAGCACCACATAGATTGCCCAAGATGCATGACCATCAATTGTTGATGCTCCATTGACGCTCATTTTCAGGATGGGGTAGGGAGCGTCTCTCTCCTTGTTTGCTATATAAAGGCTGTCAATGCATCCGAAAATGAGAATGCAGTACCATAGTCAATATTTTGCAATTAACAGTAGGATATCCGAATGTGACCATAAATAGAAAAACCCAAAACGTAGATCCGGAGATTCCAACTGACAGGTCTTGGCAAACCACGCAAAACCCGTATGTTGGCCAGTTCGGGTCCGGGTTTGGCCTAACAAGAGGGGACGGGTGGGGTTTTTGCACGGGTCGAAGACAGGACCGACCTGTTTTCATGGTCTGAACCCGGTCCCGCTGCTCACATTAATTACCTGTATATGTCAGCGCCATGCGAGACTCCAGAATTGATTCATATTTCTTGTTACTAGCTTAGTTAGGGTTGACCAGACTCTGAACTCAGGAAAATACTTCAGATGTTCAATGGATCAAAAATGTTGAATCAACTAGAGTCATTTGAAACACAATATCCCCAATACATCTTGACTGTTACTTTGTCAGAAGTAGTATAGTATATGACAATCATGCTGTAAAACAAAATTTATCTTGATGGTGTGAACTTCCAGTATTGTATCCTAATATACAGTATTCAGATGCCTGCCATAACCAAATACTATGCTGCTTGGATTTTCCTCACATATGATTGAGGTATTGTCACACCTCATATTCACTGTTCAGTTTTGTCTCATGGTCTCAGATTTGACACGTCATACATATCCTGTTTGTGATGCCACTGTGGACAAGCCAAAATCGATTAGCAGGTTGTGACTTCAGTCTACAGAAGTCTCTGAGCCACTAAATGATATTACGCACTTCATATTACGTTTGAATACTTCCTATTGCATCTTTTGAACTATAATTGCTTCATTTGCGTATGTTTTTGAATCCATGCCAGCCAGCGCATATGTACTGTCATTATTTTCACAGTACACATTGATTTGCTAAGGGTGTATCCCATTTGTCCCCAGTGGATATCTGAATCTAAACTTGGTCAGTATGTGTAGGCTGCCACTACAATGCCCCAAATGAAATGTACCATGGTAACCATCCTTAGGAGGATGGTGTCCACCGCAGACTTGTATCTTAACTGCACAGCCCTGGGCAATAAGTTTCCATCCTCAACTGGATATTGACCAAGTAGTATGTTTGACCTCAATTTCCAAGATTCTAAACTCGCTTCAGCTATTTATGATCCATTATCAAACTGCAGCCTGGGAGCAGAAACCTAATCAGTCAGTTTCTATTCAGAAATAATGCAACTGACTGGCAACTTCCACTCTTGCGAAACACAGCACATCCTCAGAGAGGCTAGAATTAAAGCATGTTCCTAATGCGGACAAAACTGGATTCTGACTGCATTTTTTGTTTGGGCTGCCATTAAACTCTATTTTAAAATTGTTTCATTGAACCATTTTCCATCACGTGAGCATCAAGCAACAGCCTATGCTAGACAGTCTATCCTAAACAACTCAAGAAATCACTGGCAAATCCCACTTACCATATATTGTAAAATGCTTCAGTATATTCAAATTGTAAATAGACCATATTTGACTCCCACCAATATCCCATGGTGTAAGTGCATGATGATCACATTGTGATGACAGGTTGGGTTAAGTCAGGGCACCTTTTTCCGGTACTAGTAACCATCTGCATAAGACAATCCTATGATTGCAGCCATTGCATTAAATCCTGCATACCTTTCAAAGTTCACTGCACCTCAATTTGCTGTAATTGCATGTAAATATTTGTCTGCCAGCTCTGAAATAAAGCCTCATGACAAAGTAATATTGTCTTATACACACCTCTGAACTTCAACATTTATATTCAGTCAACTTGATAGTAGTGAAACACATAATCATTATGAAATTCAATGATGCAAAGTTTACTAGATCTGATGCGCAACATCTGAATGTGAGTGACCATTTATAATACATTTCCTTGCAATCTTGGCATTGATAAGACCTGGAATCAATTATATTAACCCTGAATTATCATGGTACCTTGCTGTGCTTTTTCGATATTCAATCTGTCCTATGTGAACCCAAATTCCCACTGTTACAGTGACTGCAATATTGATATAAAGAAATTCAGCAGACACTGACTGCTGAAGGTGAAGTTCTGCTCCCAATTATGCCAAATCAACTGTTACCTTTGCCACAGAATCCAAAACAACAGACCATCAACAAAATTCTCTGTCCTTATGCCAGATGTACCACATTTGGAGATTCAAATTTATCCACTATCAAGAACAACAACAATCTCCATTTGAACCATTGTGACTTCAACTCTCCCCACTTTCCAATGGCCCAACTCTATCCAATTTCTGCAGAATCTCAACATGCCAACAATTCTATGCCATGTAGTCACCACATTGGCTCAAACTGTAGGCATATTTACTACCTCTGGAGAAGTCACATGCAGAGCCAATCATCATCAATCCATTTCTCGGTACTCCAGATGGCTGGTCATAAGCTTGAGTTGGTATTACAGTGAGATCAATGTCTCCAGTCCCTCAGGTGTGTCTAGTACAAATCTAGGTATGTCGGCTTAAACCAACCTTCAATTCTTGCATTAACAGCATACTTAGATATGGGTGCTATCATTTAGTATTGTAGGCATGAGGAATACATCTGATCTGGTAAATCTGATACCTCCTAAAGTACAATGGAGATTGCATATCCATGATATAAGTATGAACTGCTCGAAGTAGGTCTTCCAGACCGTTTGAAGACTCAGCTCTAACTCCATTCTCGTTGGCGAAGTGTTATTTGATTACTCTCTCTTTGCATTGCTGTATTAAACTGGATACTCTATTTATGTCTATATACTTGTCTCTCTAAATTCCTTAACCTCTATCTTAACTTCTTCCTCATGGAACATATGGCCAGTGAGGTGAAAAATCACAATTCACACAAAAATCAAGATGTCCACCTTGAAAAAGCATGACCACTCACAAAAAAGAAGACAGCCACTCTTCATTGCTGATGAAATATTTGACTTTCCAACTTTGCCTTCACATTTGATGTTTGAGATTGCTACTGTCAATGTTGAAATTCTGATGAAGCAGGATGAGAAAGATACAAGTTCAGAGTTCAGTAAGGATGAAAGTGAAGATCGCACAGTGTCCACCTTCTATTCTGCAATCAAAGAAGACAACTTGGATTATTAATATGAGGTTCTCCTTCTTGGCCAGACAGACCACAATCAGACAATACATACAACATGGGTTTAACTGCTACAGAAACAGAGCCTAGCAGATTCTCTCAATGCATACCCTCTGTCTTCAAATTTGCAAAATTCAGCAGGGGCAATGGCACCTTCTTGCTCAAACACCAAAAGTCAACCCTCAACAAATTACACAAGTCTGACAATGTACCCACCCAGGCGATCCTGCTACCTCAGGCTAGCAGAGACCAGAATATTCATTAATCAAAGGCCAGTGGAGATTACAATGTTCACACTCTCCACTAGACTAGATCTGAGGTATCAGATATGTTCTTGGACGCATTCATGCTTAGATTAACTCATTACCCAATCATGTGTGATGAAAAGTACTCGATGGTTGATGGAGTTTGGAAATTAGCCCTTTACGAGCAGGATAGTCAGCAGCCATTAGCTAGTACTTCTGGCCATACACCAACTGTGTATCCATTGCCAGGTAGTCTATATCTTAATATCAATCCACTAGTACTAGAAGGTGTAAATATTGCTATGTTGCTCAATGCTCATCTATCAGAATTATGATATTAACTAAAATCAAAACTATTCATACTTGAAACTGAAGAGCACTACCATTGGAAAATGATTGGCAGATGGAGCCTATGAGATAGGTATGCAAATATACAAGTGGAGTATGGACTGTGAAACTGGGCTTTGCATCTAGGTTAAGGAGTTCCTAGTTATTGATTCTCGGTACCCAATTGTCACGGATAGTGTTAGCGATGGTTCTAGATGGCAGCATCCAGTCCCGTAATCGGTCGCAACCCAACAATCGCAAAATTGGCAGTCTGTGTCATCAATGCACCCAAACTGTCAATTCAGATATGGCTCGACGGCAATCTCCCAACCCATCTCAATCGGGTGTGTTGTCAGCGGGTTGTCCAGCCGGACCATCTGTAGACTCATATGATGCTGTTGCTTTTGATGTTTCATAATAATATCTCATCAAAATCACTTATTCGACATCCAATAATCACTTTTTGCATGCTTTGCAGTTTGCCATATCGATTATTTTTGGAATCAATGTTTTTCCTGTTGTATTATGTATTTTGGACTAATAAGGCTGTCAATGGTTGGGTTATCAGCTCAAATATCCATGTGATGCCTTGATTATCAAATATGCAAGCCCTGAGGTTTTTGACACTCCGTTGACGCACATTTACATGATGGGGTAATGAAGACATGGTGCACTGTTTTGGCTGAAAACACTGCCATTACATGGTATACAAATTATTGACACAAAGCGACTCTTACATTACCCAAGATGCAAGACCCAAAATCGTTGATGCCCTGTTGATGTTCATTTCTAGGATGGCGCAGGGAGCATGCCGCTGTTGTTTTGGCAGCTCAAGGCAGCCACTACCTGATTTAAGGATGTCTGCAACCAATCGCCACTTAGATAACACATAAGGCCAAGCCAAAAATCGTTGATGCTCCATTGATGGTCATTCTCAGAATGGGGCAGTGACCTTGTCCCTTTGTCTTTTGCCTATAAAGGCTGCCATTACTTTCATTACATATAACCACTACCAGATCACTGTGTCAAAACCTGACTTGAAAGACACTAAATCGTTGAGGCACTGTTGACGCTCATTTTCATCATGGGGTAACCAGGATAGCACGCACTGTTTTGCCTGAAATAGTCGCCAATACATCGTACATGAATTATTGCCAAAAATCACCACTTTGATACCCCAGAATTCAAAGCCAAAAATCGTTGACACTCAGTTGACGCTCATTTTCAGAATGGGGCAGTGACTGTGTCGCTGTCTCTTTTGCCAATAGAGGCTACCATGACGTTGGTTCTGCATAACAGCAACCAATTCACTTTGGAATTACCTTGCTTACAAGATGGAATATCGTTTCCACTCCGTTGACACTCATTTTAATGTATTGTCTACTCAAAATCTGCTGCCCTGAATAATTGTATCAATAATCATTTGGACTCATTGGATGCCTACCTAATCGATTGAAACCCAGCTCTTTGGCAAATGAGAGCACAGAAATATTCTTGCATAGGTCGCTGTCATGCGAATGAAATTTCTATATCTTGCTCAAAGATTCAATTCACCTGCTAATCTTCTGATTATGAAGCAATATTCAGATGCGACTGCTCACCATCCTCCCAGAATGTATCTCTAAGTGACATTCTCGGTGAAGCAACATATAGAACCTGGTCAGAACATATTGACCCTTTCTATCTGACTTTTTCTTGTTTCCCTTACTCCTTATAGTTTCCATTACAGCGATCGTCATCAACCCCTTTTCAGGCTGTTTCAATGAGGTCCATGTTGGCTGAATCGATCCGGGAACACTGGGTGCGGCACTCACAACACAGCGGGCTGGGCTTTCCGGAACCTCGATGCCATTGTCTCTCTATACATTGGTATTGTCATCTGCCTCCCAGTCATCTTCTCTCATATTTGGAATATACATGTCACCATTCCAGTTAAGACAGTTTCCGCTGTCGGTAATGCTTTCAGGTGACTATCTACATTGGGTGTGGCTAGATGACCGTCGAGTCTTTGGTTTCGGTGGACACTTCAAACAAGAGTTCGTCCTCCAGGCAAGTCCTTTGCAGACAAAGCTGGTGGGAATGGTGATCTTTCCAACAATTCAAATCCAGCTGCACCATCATGTTCCAAGTTTGACCAGGATACTTTGAAGATCTCTGCGGTATCTGGAATGTATCCTACAGCTGGCATTTGCTTGTTTTGTGTGTGAGATTCCTTCTGTGTAGCATGTAGGTTTTAACTGACCTGCCACATCTCCAAAACGTTGTGGACCTTTGCCATTCTGTGCAATTTTCTTTCCTCTGCCTCTTTCATCAATTCCAAGTCATTTTCAGTTTGGATGGTATCCAATGCTGTGTAATCGACTGGCAATATCCAGTGATTCACTCCAGCAACCTGCATTAATACGACATTCATGCGAAGGCTGTCGCCTGTTGTTTTTGACAGCCTCCTGCCCATAACCTCTCACAGAAGGGAAACACTGGGCTCCACTCCATCAAGTGGTGGTATGATAGAGAATATGTTGCGTGCCACATTGCAGAGATTGGCGTACTTTGAGTGCATTTCCAATTTTTGAGGCCACCAGTCAGTGATATCCGGTAACCAAAATATACTGCTACTCTCCTTGGGTTCGGAGTGGTAATCATCAAGATTTGGATCAGCTTGCCCCCAGTTCATTGGTGCTCCAGGCGGCAAATCCAAATAGAGCTTTGTGGCTGTCAATATGCATGTTGCGTGATCGCTCCGTCATGGTGTCCTTTCTGCCACAGGTTTAGGCGTGAAGTACAGTTCATCATCACTGGACAAATAACATCAACTAAAAGATGATAGACCAGATCCAGCAGCCTTTCCAGAGTGGATGAGATTGCTGATTGGTGCATTTTCGGGTTTAATGATGGGCCATGGTCTATGTTCAGCACAGTATTCATTCTCCACATAGTTCAGGAACACCTCTTGGTATTACGTACTATAAGAAGTCTTGTCCTCAGGATTGATATCTGTTCCCGTGTCACACTTCTGAAATGATCGCAACTTCCAGAATGGATCAAGGATATGTGCTGAAAGCAGAAGCATACCAGTTGTTGGAGTACCTTCAGCATTATATTGCGAAGGGTTCGGTTACGCAACCTTCACGGCGAAGTATAAGTCTTCCATCTGGGGAATCTTGATCTTAGCTAAGCCTCGCATAACACCATCCTTATGATCGAATATGTCATTGTACACAGTGATAACCTAATGCAGAGTAACATTGTGCCATTTCGACATCCACAGGGTCCAGTATCGGGAAGGACTCAAAACTTACATGATGTACTTGACGATGGTCCATTCATCTTGTGTTGTGAACAGTGGCTGGGAATCGGTTCATTATGGATTCTTGAGACATTCGCAGGTGAATTCTTGTAATCGGTAGGCTCACTCAATCGACACCATTGTTGAATTCCACATTCTGATCACACCCAAAATTGGTAGTTCTGCGATTCGTACTTTCGCATTTTGACAGTCAATGAACTCATTACAATCACCAGGGGTCAGCGTAATCATTACAGGAGGCATTGGCTGTTATACGAAGGTCAGTTTCAGGACTTTCTATATCTGTTCAAATACGTACTTTCTCAATTATCTTAGCTAAACCTGGTCTCATAGCTGACACCTTGTTGATTCTATCATTCCACTTTCTTTCACAGTCTTTGACTCTTCCCAATGTCAGTGCTTTTATTCCCTCCAAAATGCTGATCGCGCTCATGCGCTTCCCTGGACTTGGTGAAGGCTTCTACACCCCAACTGCTCATGGACTCACCTAAAGCTAGCTGAATGATGTGTGCCATGCATGGGATGCGGTTTCTCAACGCACGCCACACGATTCCAGAGGGCACAAGGCTTGATTGTGGTTACCAAGTGATCGAGTAGTTTGAGTAATCATTATCCGTTGTAATTCCAAATAAACGGCCATCGGGAAGCTCACAATGAACAACATCAGCAAAAAACATCTCCGTCAGGGCGGTATGGCTCCGTCAGAGTGGACGCGCTCCGTCAGAGCCGTCAGAGACACCCCGGTGGCGGATTACTCCGCGCCCGGCGTCAATACCACGCGTTGCGTTGCATATCGCCCTCCGATCGCCGTTTCTTCTCGCTCTGTCGGTCTCCTAGTCTAAACAAA
>Ga0307512_10001594_pt1 | contig 31618 bp, 27 predicted proteins | sample 14_EM_MG_FD_200267 | JGI IMG/M metagenome (GOLD analysis project Ga0307512, IMG submission 200267) | Populus trichocarpa ectomycorrhiza microbial communities from riparian zone in the Pacific Northwest, United States - 14_EM | ecosystem: Host-associated > Plants > Roots > Unclassified | place... | reverse complement strand
CACAACACCTCTAACCACTTCTTTTATCTTACTAAATTATCCTGCCACCATCTCGCCGCTTCCTCCGCGTCTTCCAACGTCTCCGTCTTTCCGTAACACAATTCCTTCCGCACCACCCGTATCTATCTTCTATTATTCCCAGGTATCACCGTAGCTGCCTACGCCGTAACAAGGAGGAGGACGATGAGAAGGAGGAAGAGGAGGTGGATGAGGAGGAGGATGAGGATGAGGATGAGGATAATGGCAAAGAACCTCGGACGATTGGCCAGGGAGAGATGGTAAATCCATCGACTGACCATGCTGATACCATGGTAGACGATCAGCCAACCATGCTACCTGAGCAAGGCCAGGAAATGCGCGAGCATACCCCACAGCCACAACCTCCGGCGCCTGCCCCAAGGCCCCAAACCCCGGAGCCTCGCCCACGACCACGAACTCCGGAGACTCATACCCTCAGTGGGCTGGAGTTTCTGGGGATTGTGATGCCGCAAAAACCTCGCGCAGCGGCGCCAACTTTGCGAGAAGCTGAGGCAGCCGGAAACACCTCGGATGTTGATGTGGATCAGCAGCTACTCGGCGGATCCGCAGGTGGCGACAGTCTCCTCGATGTCCCTCTCATGGATGTCCCTCTCCCTGATGTCCCTCTCCCCGATGTCCCTCTCACTGATGTCCTTCTCCCTGAGGCGCGCCCGGATGGCTCGGTAGGCGAGGAGTGAACCAGTCCTCGCATGGTAGAGGTGGCATTTGCTCGGGTTAGGGTCGGGTTCTGGTCTTGTGAGTTTCCTTTGCTGTAATCTATTCATCTCAGGCACTGATTAAGGCACGCGTGGAGGTGTTTTGTTCTTTTTGGTTAGGGTTGTGGGATTGTTCGTTTCCTTTGTTCTATTCTATTTATCTCAGGCATTGATTATTACACGCGTCGCGAGGTATTTGGATTGCTCAGGGTTTATGTTTTATTGATTCATAGTATTATGGGACATTGCACATGCAGTGTTTTTGCAACTCCTGGCGTGGAAGGAACCTCCTTGTGATGGTGTGGAGGTTCAATGAATCTCTCAAGTATCGTGAGCTTATACCCCCACCACTCTGCTCAGGCCCAGCACCAACTTTCGTCCCTATCTACAGTGAATACTCCACTCCTCGCGTGTGGTCGACAATGCCAGAGGAGACCCCTTTCTGTTGCCCCGAATTTTCATGCCGAAAGAAGTTCACCCCAGACAGCTGGCAACTTAAACATATCAAATTACACCATCCAGAACACTTTCAAGTTGCACGCCAGAAGAATCTGACTGTTCGCAGCGCGCCCCGACGCGTTGAACCCGCTCAGCGTCGTGAATTCAATGATACCAAAGATTCAGTCAAAGACTTGGACGCGTTTCCCTACCTCAAACACCTTGAAAACATCGCAGACTCGGAGTCTCAACCACCGCTACCACCTCTGCCGCGGACGGAATCATACGCCGGCGCCGGTGCTCCGCTGAGCATTGACATTGCTGAGCCATGGGAATGCGACGCTCAGGGTTTACTTGAGACGAACCTACAAAACAATCCCTACTACCCATTTGCGACGCGTGAAGAGTACAAAGATATCCAGTGTGGGATCAAGATGACGGGCATGAAGACGTACTATGACAACGTGCTGAAGGAAGAAAACACCACTCTGCGTTTCCCAAGCTTCAAAAACGGGTATGGCGTCCAGAAGCTCATGGCTAGCATGCCAGATGATCTGGCTCTCACGGAGTGGGAACTACACACTCTCGAGGATATGAAATGGAATGACAATCACCAATGCCCGATCAAATACTGGAGTCGAGACATCATCACAAGCATGAGATGGTTGATGTGGCAGCCAGCGTACGCCGAGCATCTGAATTACGCCCCTCAGCATTGCTTTAACAGCGATACGCCACTGAAACGCCTCTATACCGAAATGCACACTGCAGACTGGTGGTGAGAGACACAGGTAAGGAGAGATACCCAAGTTTGATGACGTGCTAACCAACGTTAAGTCAACACTCAGAGTGGGGGATACACTGGTTCCCTTGAGCTTCATGTCCGATGGAACGCATCTCTCGAATTTTGCTGGCAACAAGAAAGAGTGGCCTGTATACATGACAATTGGCAATGTATCTTCGAAGCTCCGCCAGATGCCCTCAAAGAACAGCGTCGTAATGGTCGCTCTCCTGCCGATTCGGATCAAGAACTGCAATATTCCTCACAAGCGGCTGGATGAGCAGCGGCAAACAAACCAAGAGGTGCTGAACGTGGTACTCCGGCGGGAACTCCACCCTCTCACGTTTGAAAAACATCCCAGCGCCGAGAGCGGGTATTACAACGTTCTCTGTGCAGATGGCAACTTCAGGTGTTGCAAACCGGTTTTAGCAGCATGGCTTGCAGATTGCCCTGCATATAGCGACCTACATCATCTTGAGCGACATGTCTGTTTTTGGTCCGAGTGTCCACAAAACAAACTTGGAGATGATGTCCCTCCTGACAAGCAACACCCCCGGTGGGATCACAACCTATATCAAACGCTCAGCGATGCCAACACCAAGGCAGTCGATGCCGAACTCTCGTCACGCCATGTTCACCGAGGATTCAATCTGTTTCGACATATTCCCTGTATCGTGGGCGACCTCCCGCAGCCCCACCTCCTCCATACAATTCAGATCGGCATGCTTGATCACCTCCAGAAGTGGATTTTCCACTTAATGAAGACACACGAACGGCTCGACAAGTACAATGCAATCTGGTTATCCGTGCCTGCTTACCACGACCACACACTGAAAACTAAGTCATATGAGGAAGGCTCTCAATTAAATGGCAAGGAGATGAAGGAAATGAGCCGGTACCTGCTTGGAGTTGTAACCCAGTCTCTATGAGGAGGAAGCCCCGCTCAGAGTCCCATATCCAATCGTGCAATTGAGTGCACACGGGCATTGTTGAATTTCTATATGTACGCTCAATATAAATCTCACAATGATGCAACATTGAGCTACATGGAAGACGTCTTGTGTTGTTTTCACACATTCAAAGATGTTTTCTTATCTCGGGAGGGCCGGCAAAAAGGGAAAGGCCAAAGCCAATGCCTTGAGAATGGAGCTCGTGCTGAAGCGAAGGGTAGACGAGGAAACAAATGCTGAATCATGGACGCCGTCCAAGAAGCGGCGCAAAATGAACCCCCCGCGGGATTTTATCAGCCACGAGATGGATGTTTCGAAGGAGTTAGATGCCGACTTCAACTTTCCAAAGATCCATTCGATGTATCACTGGGTCAAATAGATTCGTCGATACTGAGCCTTGCAACAGTATTTTGCCGAGAGACATGAACACGCACATAAAACAAATCTCAAGGACGGTTGGAACGCCTCCAATCACAATCTCAACTACCTGCCACAAGTAATGACATTTCAGCGTCGCATTCTCTGCTTCGAAATCTGAGAGCTCAATTGCCAAGCCCTCGCTCAGCGTCGAGAGAACAGCGGTGCCACCGGCAAAGTCGTCCCTTCCGGCGCTGATCTGGCTGCCCCCCTGAACTCCCAGTCATATGCGAAGCCCGAATTCATGGGACCTCAAAACTGCCGTGATGGAACCCATCCTGACGCTATGATCAAAGACTTCGGAGCATGACTCAACAATACGCAAGACTCAACGTACCGCGTGACAATATACAACGGCACGCGGGAGTTACTCAAGCATACGCGTCGTAACAAGACGTATATATTGGATGAACAACTGCACGCAATGGAGCTCTGTATTTACCATGGCATTAAGGTTCAAGTTGAGGGTTTAGAAGGTGAACACATATCTCAGATTTGTCGAAGCACCGGAAGCCAGAGCTGGCGCGAAGGTGTCCGACGGAACGACTGGGTGTTGGTTAAGCAACGCCCAGGGAGATGTTATGGTGCACTGAATGGTCGTCTCCCATGGCAACTGCAACGACTATTCAAAATCAAGCTCCTGAACGAGGATCGAGCTTTCATTGAGTTCTGGGTAGCCCTGGCGCTCACCACAATACCTGAAAACTCAGGTAACTTGGATCCCGTCTCGAAATTTGTACAAGTGTGAAAAGGACCAGCAGAGGTTGCTTTGCAAGTTTTCAGCGTGGGAAACGTAGTCGGCTGCGTGCACGTATTTCGACAGATAGCTACTCGTAGTAAGACAGGAGATGGACGGAACGAGCGATGGATTGTCAATAGCCACATAGATCTGGTGACTTGGAATGATGTGTATAATTAGTAAAGAGAAAATTGCATTTTGCGCGGAGGTAGAAGGAACATGAGGAGAGGTTTTCGCAGTGTCACACATCGCATAGCAATCTCGATGCAAGCACGTGCCCAATGAACCCATTCCTACGTATGGTCACAGTTAGCCTTCAACGCCAGAGTGTTCGTTTAAAATAGGAGACTGACAGAGCGAGAAGAAACGGTGAACCTGCAATGGGAGGGCGATATGCAACGCGACGCGTGGTATTGACGCCGGGCCCGGAGTGAGCCGCCACCGGGGTGCTTCTGATGGCTCTGACATAGCGCGTCCAGTCTGACGGAGCCATTCCGCCTGGACGGAATTATTTTTTGCTGATGCATTGTACCACAACCAGTAGTTAGGCTATTGGTATTGGTGCCAGGATTGAAGAGATTTAAACAACTCTGAATTTTTGATGGATACTCCTGTACATTCTTGCAATCACTCAACTCTTCTACTGATATCACATCTCTTAAAGCTGAGACACTCAGCATCAGCTTCAACTTGTAGTCCTCCTCCTGCTAGTTTGACAGTGCCTTTATGTCTATCTGAACACCATACTGCTATTGAGATGACCTTTCCATTCCAAGGAGAATGGTCACCCATGTGATTCTATGCTGTTTCTTCCATGCTTTAAACTCTATAGCATCCATCAGGTTCTTCTCATCCAGTACTTCCTTTGTACCTTCAACAATGCCAACAACCTGCTTCTGTGTCAAAAGTATTTTGATTTCCAACTGAATGCATTGTAGTTCATGAAATAAACCATCTGAATCAAGATCAGTGTCGATTCGGCTATCTTTGTTATATGTCAACTCAACATGTACTCCACTGAGCCCATGTTAATGAAGAGGTAAATCGGAGTTCAGTTCATCAAATGAGAAAAGTCCCGGCCTGTTACTATATTGTGCTGTGTCCACTGTACCCGATCTCTCTTGATTTACCTTAACAAACTCACCATCTCTAGGAGTAATTGACATGTTCACAAGGACCAAAGTGCATGCTGCTTGACAATATGAAACTCATCACGAACTCATGTGATACCAGTATTCGAATCTGCCACCACATATCCTCTTGCCCTTGAAGCACCCCTCTACGCCCTGCAATCAATCAATTACAGCCTGTAGGAGAGCTGCATATCACTGATGTTGCAGGGATTGTAGACTTGTCCCATTTACCTGAATTTTCCGAAGACAAATATAAGGCAGATGATGAAAGCAATATGTTGTCAAACTTGGGTAGTGCAGGAGGAAAAGATTTAATCAGCCTTCAGAAAACAGAATGTTGCTTGGAGCAATTTGCCAAATGAATAGGGCAGCCCAACTCCAGAGCATTCAATATATGAAAGAAACCATTGGTGGCTCGATATATGGAAAACAAGCAGTGGGGCATTATATAGGGTCAGAATCAAGTGAAGTAGCATCAAAATGAGCCACTGCACTGTCTGGTGGCAGTTACATATCGTTTCGCTACATGTCAGAACGATTTGTGATGGGAATATTGCGATAATGCCAGTTGAATTCAGCAACCGTGGATCGGGATGATTTGGAAGAAATATACAAGTGAGGATCAGGAGGTGAGCCAGAAACTATAGTGATGCATCAAGTGACCAGGGCTGGAATTGGGATATTGAGGATGCAATAAGGTGAGAAGTTACCAACCTGCATTGCCAAGAGCAATGTTCATTTTGGTCATTCACTGGGTACAGAGTGATGACCATACCTCCCTTACTCAACCTTATGCCTTGGACACACATGGGAGGCACCAGGAGGAGCTGATTGTTTTCATAGAACGAGATGGAGGCCTGAATGTACCATACAGTCCAACAGAGATGATCACATGTACCAGTCAGCAGGAAGAATTGGATAAAGTAAATATGTTACTCTATGCAAGGGGGCATCTGAGAAATGAACTCATATATAGTCAGATTTAGTTTGACAATTACCTTGCAAATGCTTTCATCTCCAAACTGAGACACAATGTTAATGTATTTTCAGATGAAATGAGGGTAGATGTAGAGAAGAAGGATGTAGAGCATGTAATTTGACCAGTCAAGGTAATTTCGGCTGGTTGTATTACAGCTATACATGCTCAACTGCTAAAGTGTACATATTGACATTGGAAGATTCTAAGGAGAATGCGGAACTGAGGTAACTGCATGGCTACACATGACATGTCATGGGTAAGGTAATACCTGCATCATATTGGTGGCTTGCCATCAGCCTTAGATCTCTATTGACAATCTTACATTTATACCAATCTACAATATACACATCCACATTTGCAATAGTGCCTACATATATACAACCATACAATGCCATACACAGGCGTATGCCTTTACAGTATTGTCACTTGTGCTGTTGCACTTTCCTTTTGCTTTCAGGATTTCATGAAATACCACTTTCTGACCAGTCACAATGTACAATTGATGTGTGAGATATCATTCTGATTTGGGAAAACAATTTGCTGAAGTGAGATTTCTTGATAGATGTGGTGAATTGAAGTTAACGGTACCAGACAATTTCATGTGGATTCCAGATTCCCATCAGTCAGAGACAGGCCACGACAACCAGAGATGAGGAAATGAATGGACTTGAGATCTATGAATTCCAGATTTAACAATGCTTGAAGTGTCCAGACACTTGGGGTTACTAGTAACAGGGACATTTCAAATGAGAATTCAGAGCCCAATGGGCCGGAGATGAGTTATGACTCCTCAGAATGAGCCATTGTCTTGAATTAACATTGGGAGATTGCTGGTAGCACTAAGCTTGCGAAGTACACCATACTGAGGTTGACAGTAGCGGAGACAATTTGAATCAGACTTCAGCGGACTGCCAGCCTAGTGATGCACACTACCCAGGTTGGTCAATGTCTACAACATTGTATTCCAGATATGAGAACTCACAGGCTGTAAATTGTACGATCAATGAGATCTGATAAGTTACCATCCAACGGAGGCAATTGACAAATCCAGGGACACTTCCACAGCCCAAGTGTTTCCGATAGTGACATCACCAGCAGTGAACTCAGTGGCCTCACTTCCCAGATTCTGTGGAATCTCATCCGACCAATTCAATCATGTGTGAACTGTCAAGATGATACAGACCACAATTGCACACCCAAATGTTTCTAAGATTAGAATCCTGTGAGCTGAGAAAATCTGTGAGGAGTTTAGATGCACACACACCTCGACCACACTGCACCGACACATAATCATGGCAGACTTACGAAGTATTGGTATTTCCAGACAACGGGCACCACTGATTGGACCTCCAATCCTGATTAGCTTCGACATAACTCAAAGGAGTCACCTACACATCAGCTGCGTCAAGTAGTACTGGCAGTAGCTATGGAAAGAAACAACTATGATCCCTGATATGGTTACTGGTATTATTGGTCAACAGACAGGTATAGTTTCAGCTGATTCAGCAGAAATTACAGAACATACAACTGGCAATCACAACTTTCGATTATCACTTATGACACCTGCTTGGATAACGTAATGGAGTTGTTATGTGAGGAGAAGAACCCATCCATTCCTGCAGTATTCAATTTCATCATACATACACCAACGGGCAAATATGGATTTTTGCCTGCCCAATAGCACAATGCGAGTGGTTTTAGCAATTCAATCGAGATGATATGAATGGAAATTGATGTCCAGCTTCAGAGGATCCACTGCACTACAGGAGGATAGACCAGCTTGGTAGTCTCAGAAGACCAGCAGATTCAACATGCATCGAATGTATGTGGAGGTTGAATCAATGCACCATACGCGGATGTGGGAAAGCACTGCATTTGGTTGTCAGTCAGTTGCAACTGGGTGAGGCAAGTTCATTATTTGATTTTCAGACTGTCCCAATTGGGTGTCAGAAGTAGGTGATTCTCTGAGTGGGCATATGTATACAATGTAGTGGTGGCAGCAGCTGTGGACTCATTGTAAGCTGGAGACTGATATGAGTTGCCTTGATACCAGTCCAGCAATCCTAGTGTCAATTTGCAATGCATTCAACACTTGGCTCTGCTATACTGTGGTGAGTGGAAGAGGTCACAGTTGACTGGACAGGCCATCAGGTCTGCCCCGGGAATGAACCTGGATTCCAGCTAGAGTTGAGGCGAGTTCTGCAGCTTGCTTTACTTCATATACTCAAATACTTGGAGCTACTGGTATTCACCATCTACTGGCCGGTGAGGAGCCGTTTAGACATTCATCCTAAGAGTGGGAGTATGTACAGGGCATCTGGAAGCGATGGTGGAAGGCCTCACTGGCAATGTGTGAGATTGATCCCAGGCACAGAGTGGGTGAGCAGGGAGCAACAGCTGCATTTTCAAGAAAAGGTTCCAAAGGGTATATTTGATAAACCATTGTCGGCTCCCTGAGAGATGAAAGGACACACTGGATAGAGGGGCTTGGCCTGATTGTAGCAAACTGTTCTTCTCTGGACTGCTGAATATTAACTCTTAATGCTCCATATCTATTACAAATTGAGAACTAATATTGCCAGATGGAGCCAGCACAATGACAAACATGGTGCATACAGATGACAGAGAACATATTCTGGCTATCAGTCGAGTATTTGAGGAGATTTTCAGGAAAGTCCAGTCATAGATAGTTGCACCGCATCAGGCGATTTACACTGTAATGAGTTAGACATCTCATGAGAATTTACCATATGAGTGGGTTACAATCAGACAAAGTTGAGTTAAACATAGTTGAGTGGACCGGAGTTGGGTAGAGTGGAGTTGAGTTAAGCTCAGTGGAGTGGTATTCCTGAAATTGGGTGGAATATGATTATGTTCTGAAGAGGCTAGATTATGGATTGAGAATTGGTCTTAAAAATTGCTTGCAATATGCACAGATCAGTGAGTGGGAATTGTCTTTGTTTGAGCGAAGTGTTACCAGATGGACTATGGGTGAGTGATGAAGAGCCAATGAAAGGTGGACATAATGGAAGTCTGTAACGATGTCCATTACAAAGCTTACCAAGAAACCGGAGAATCCACAGACTGGAGTTGATTCAAGAGATGGAACCTGGCCCAAGGAAAATTGTGGCTCCATCTGGATTGTGACCCAATCTGGACAGACGACTAGTGGTGGATGGTAGGTGATGTAGCACAGGGGATGGATATGAATCAATCTCCTATCCTATCTGATGATGGTGGGATTGTTGGAAGTTATACCATCCTTGAAATGTTCTACCTTGATTTCATGGTGCACAGTGTAAATGGAATCAGATATGCAGAGCACTATTAAGAGATGAAGAATAAAACAGCTACATGCTTTGGTAACAATTCCGAATACAACTCCAAATCAGATCCTGAGTGAAACAGCTACAACTCTAATACTGGACATTGTGGAGCCAGACACGATCTGTCTTTGATGGAGGGATGTCCTGAACCAAAGGTAATGACATTGCCAGAATCAGAACCCCTACTGTGAACAATTAGCTTACTGAAGGTGCCAGAATGATGTACAATGCAATGCCTCCACTCACGGAAATGGTGGACAGCTGAATGTGAAATTTCAGAACAAGAAAAAATTGTTACACGAGTATGATGAAAAGTTCACTGAGATCAGTGAGTGTAAATGCACTTTTTGGGGTTGTCCCTTAACAGAGACAGTGGTACAGAATGGGGTAGTGTTTTCAAGCCAAGTCACATGAAGAGGTTTGCCAAATTCAAAATAACAAAAAGAAAAATTGTGGGTACAGCAGTGCACAAGGGGAGTGGCCTTGCAGCGGACTGATGAGTGGATCAGAGCAAGGGTGCCAATGACAATGTGATTGACATTGATATTTGAAGCCAAGGAGAGATGGTCACAAGAATCGTCAATATCAGCAATCAAAAAGACATACAGTTGGGAGAGAGACCAGCAACGAAACTCAGATGGCAGCAAATCGTAGGGCTAGGTGGCACAGTGCTCGCAGGAGACTTCAAGGTCCACAATAGATTATAGGATCCAAGGTCCACAAAGCAGTGGGATGCCGGCTTCTTGGAGGATGCCATAGCGGACAATGGACTGGACATTGCAACCAATGATCAGGCAACTCACAACTGAAAAGAAGAACACTTCAAAGTCGAGTCAATGACTGATTGAATCTTGGTGAATTGACCAAGCTGACAATAGACAATACCAGCTGAGAACCTTGCCAATTGTTCCAACCCCAAGGTTAAAGAATGGGTGGTAAGCATAGACAAGCAACAGGAGGCAGACCAGAAGGGGTGATAGGGTTGAAACTGATGGAAATGACAGAGAAGGACAAGAAGGTAGCCAAGACGCTGTGGATGGACCAAGCAAAGGAGATAGCGCAACATGATACTGGGAGCATGGAGGACGAAGTCGAGCAGGTGGTCACGTGGTGTTACAAAGCACTGAGCGAGGTTCTAGACTTCACAGCAAAAAAATGCAGAAACTGCACAAAGTCGAAATGGTGGTGGAACAGCGACATCCAGACATGATGATCTACACTTCGGCCATAGGAGAGAAAGTATGATCGATATTCAGAGGGAGCAGCCCAAGCGAAACCCGAGCTGCAGAAATCAATTGGAAATCCCATTGCTGACTGTGTAGCGACCAGTTCCACAACCAGTGAAGGGCTGAGCTCAGGGGAGCGGCGAAATGACTCTATCCTCGGGCGAATTCCACAATGGAGTCCCTAATAGACAGACAGGGCAAGCAAGCAAACACTGCCACCGACAAGGAGGAGATGCTGACGCTGGAGTTCTTTCCTCTTTATGATGATGACTAGTACTACATGCTGACACCAGCTGGTAGTGGGCATATGAAAGTTACCAAAAATGCAGCCAAGAAAGTCCTATATGCCCAAATATTCAAGAGGGCACCAGGCCCGGACAAAATTGTCATTTGGAGCCATTTCCCTGCTCTGGAAATGGGATGAAAAGAAGATAAGAGGCCTGGCAACAGTGACAATTCACATGGGATGGCATTCAGCAGTGTGGTAGCCACCCAGTAGAGTTGTCATTCAGAAGCCCAGCTTGGATGACTACATGAAGTTGAAAGTGTAGTGTATGATATCACTATGCAGTTGTATGCAAACGGTTGTGAAACAGGTTGTTGCGGACCTGCTGTCAGAAGGGGCCAAGCATAGAGGAATAATGTGTAATGGACAGTTCAGCAACAGAACCACGCGGTCTGCCATCACTGCAGCAGCCATCATGAGTGTTACAAACGGTTCAGGACCATTGATTCAGGTCTGGGTCCGGGTCGAAACCGAACAAATGCATGAGTGGTCGTCAGGATTATGAATTCACCCGGACCGTCCATTCGGGTACGGTTGGATGGCAATCCCACTACCAGTCTGGATTGGGCGGGTTGTCAGCAGGTCGCCTAGCGGGTCAATATCTAGCTTCATATAATGCTCTTGTTGTTGCTGTTGGATAATAGTATCATTTCAAAATTGTGCATACAACAGCAAATATTCTCTGTTTGCATGTTTTGTAGCTTGCGATATTGATTATTTTGGAATCCGTGTTTTTCCTGTAATTTGTTGTATTTTTGCATATAAAGGTGGTCAAGAGTTCTGTTATGATCACATATATCCGCATGATGCCTTGATTACCCAATATGCAAGACCCGAAATTGTTGACCCTCCAATGACGGTTATTTTGTCAATGTGGTACTGTATATGTCATGCACTGTGTCGGTTGAAAAGGCCGCCATTACTTCATATATGACTTATTGCCACAAAGCGACAGTGGAATTAGCCAGGATGCAATAGCAAAAATCTATGATGCTGCAATGACGCTCATTTTCAGGATGGGGCTGGGAGCGCATTGCTATTGTTTTTGCCCATATGGGCAGCCAACAAGTGATTTATGGAGGTTTGCAACCAATCACGAGTTAGGTTACCCAAGAAACAAGACCAATAATCGTTACTGCTCCATTGACGCTCATTTTCAGGATGGGGCAGTGAGCATGTCACGAATGTTTTTGCCGTTCAATGCGGCCAGTACATCATTTATGGATGTTTTGAACCAATCGCCAGTTAGATTACCTAAGATACAAGACCGAAATATTTTGTCACTCCATTTTACACTCATTCTCATGATGGGGCAGCGAGCATTTCGCTAGTTTTTTGGCCTCTGAAACCAGCCAGTAACTGGTTTATGGATGTTTCCAACCAATCGCCAAGGAGTGTACCCAAGATGCCAAGCCAAAAACTGTTGACGCTCCGTTGACGCTCATTGTCAGAATGTGGTAGTGACCATGTCGCTTTCTCTTTTGTCTATAAAGGCTGCCAATACATTGCATATGCATAATAGCAACCAAATCACATTTGAATTACCATACTTACAGGACCAAAAATCGTTCACGCTCCATTGATGATTATTTTGATGGGTTGTCCATTCAAAATCAGCTACCATCTATAATTGGATTTATAATTATCTGGACTTCTTGGTTGTCTTTCTACCTGATTGAGACTGGGCCCTTTGGCAAATCTGAGCCCCGTAATATTCTTTCACGGGACACTTTCATTCCATTCAAATTTTCACATCTTGCCAAAGAATCCATATTTCCTGCTATAATTCAGTGTATTAACCAATATTCACATGCGACAGCTCAATGTTCTCCCATGATATCTCTTTAAATGAAATTCTTGGTCAAACCACATAAAGATTCTGGTGAAAATACATTGATGCATTGAGTCCTACATTCTCTTGTTCTTGTTATTCCTCCTCGTTTGCATTGAATTGACCATCATCAACACCATTTGAGCGTTTATCATTGATCTCCATATTGGCAGAATCAATCCGGGAACATTTGGTGAGGCACTCACATTCCGCTGCTCTAGGGTTTCGGATATTCGGTGCCACTGTCTAGCTCTATGTCAGATTCATAGTCTGCCTCCCAGTTGTCTTCGCAGTCATTTGGACTATCCAAGTCTACATTACAGTGAAGCAAATTTCCAGTGCCCGAAATGCTTTCTGGTGCACTATCCTCATTCCTCGCAGATAGATGACAGTTGATTTTGTTTATTCAGCGGATAGTTGATAATTGAGTTCGCCCTGCAGGGAGGTCCGTTGGAAACGAAGCTGGTGGAACATGTGGTCTTTCCGACAATTCAAATGCAGCCACACCGTCATGTTGAAAGTTTGACCCGGATGATTTGACGATCTCTTCAGTATTTGAAATGTATTCTATGGCTGTTATTTGGGTGTTTTGAGTGCAAGATTGCTTCTGTGTAGCATGTAGGTTTTGGCTGCCCTGCCACATCTCCAAAATGTCATGGCCATTGGCAATTCTGGTACTATTTCATTCCGCCACCTCTGTCATCAATTCCAAGTCATTTCCAGCGTTCAACATATCCAATGGTGGGCAATCGCTTGCCGATATCATGTTATTAGCTTGAGCAAACTGCCTTATGATGACTTTTTCGCGAAGGGTCTCGGCTGTGGTTTTAACCGACTCCAGCTGATCACGTCTAGCCCAAGGAAAAATCCAGCCTCCACTCCGTCAGAATCTTCTAAGCCAGAGAATATTTTGCGTGCCACATTCGGGAGATCGGCGTGGATTGAGTGCATTTCCTCAAATTAAAACCACCAGTCAGTGATATCTGATATCCAACATGTACTCCTAATCTCCATGGGGTCGGTGTGGTCATCATTAAGATTCGGATCAATTTGCCCCCAGTTCTGTGGTTATTCAGGGGTGAATTCAAATAGAGCGTTGTGGCAGTCAATATGCATGCTGCGCAAATGATTCGTCCAGGCATCATGTCAGCCACAATTTTATGCATTGAGTATTGTTCATCATCGCTGGACAAATCACATGGATGATAACAAGATTGATCAGATCTGGAAGCCATCGCGGGGGAGAGGAGATTGTTGCTTGGTACACTCTTGGGTTCAATGACGAGCAAACATCTGTGTTTGGCACAGCATTCATTCTCCATGTACATCACACACACCTCCTGGTATTGGGTAGTATAGGAAGTCTTGTCCTCATGATTGATATCCATTCACTTGCCTCACTGGTGAACAATTGCAACTTCTGGAGAGGATTAACGGTGGGGGCAGTAATGAGAAGCATAACCATCATTGGACTAACTTCAGCATACTTTATCAACGGCTTTTGGCGTGCAAATGTCCCAGCAAAGTATAAGTCTTCCTTGCATTGAGTCTTCTTCTTAGCTAAAGCTCGCATAACGCCATCCAGATAATCGAACATATCATTGTACACAGTGATATCATGATGCAGAGTACAGGTATGGCATTTCAACATCCACAGGGTCCAGTACCGGAATGGCAGTAAAACTTCTATGATGTACTGGATGATGTTCCATTCATCCTGTGTCATGAAGAGTGGCCAGTAATCACGGTATGCCTGATTGTTGAGCCACACATGGGTGAATTATCGTAATCAGTAGGTTCACTTAAGCAACTGCAGTGTTGAATTTCACCCCACCATCACTTCCATAATCGGTAGTACTGTGATTGGTACATGGACTTTTTGACACTCAATGAAATCGTTCTGACAACCCGCTGTCAGCGTAATGAATACAGCAAGCATTCACTGCTATATGAAGGTCAGTTTCAGGCCGTCCAAAATATTGTGTAATACATACCTTCTCAAGTATCTTTACCAAACCTGGTCGCATGGCCGACACCTTATCGATTCTAGCATTCCCCTCTTCACGGAGTCTTTGACACTGCCCATTGAGAATACTGTCATGCTCATCAAATTGGTAATTGCACTCATGGGCTTCCCACGACTTGGTGCGACCATTTACACCCAGCCTGCTCCTGAATGCACCTAAAGCAAGCTGAATGATGTGCGCCATGCATGATTTGTGGTTTCTCGATTCAGGCCTCTCGATTCCGGCGACCACAAGTGCTGATTGTAATTTGCAAGTCATCGACCAATTTGTGGAAGTATTATCAGTCGTAATCACATGTAAACAGCCATCGCTAAGCTCAAAACCATCCAGCACTTCCTGCACATGTACATCTAGCCTTGCTCCAGTGTATTGACCTTTGACCGAACATCATTAGTTAGCTTTCGAAATGGGAAATGAATAGTGTATCAGCCCCATGGAAAGCGAGTTGTACTTCTCGCAATGCCCAATATTGATTCGTATAGCAAATAATGAGTAATGTTATGGCTATTTTTTTCCTGGATATCCATCTATCCAAAGTTAAACCTACTTTATTTCATGATGGAAATTGCTTCCAAATTGCAACCACTGTCTGTGTGTATTCGCTCTGGCCAATGTTGCTCCGCATGCCGGCAGACAGTAGCCCCAGCACGCTTTGTAATGCATTATCTGACTGCTGTAGCTTGAGGCTGGATATAGCGTTCCATGTACTATGAGCCGAAACAAATCCTAACATGAGTTAGCGATTCCAGCTGTCTTGGTGAAATTTGGCAGTGTGAAAGTCCTTCGCTGCCAGTTTGGAGCATTTTGCCTGTCAATTCAGTTAATATGGATAAAACCTAAATATCAAATTTGAATTTCCTTTGCTAACTGACAATTGTAATTCCTCGACTTCCTTGCCTCTTTAGTATGTCCCAAGCTGTTTCATCAACCATTGAACTGGTCAATTCGGTAACTTCCGACTCTGACAATCCATTTAACTTTATGATGTGCGCTTTTGCCAGCAAGTGTTACCTCCTTGAGCTGACCCCTTGTTCTGATGGATGGCGAAATCTCGATCACAAACGATACATATGATGCCAAGGCTACTGGTCTCCTCCATTGCACAATGTAAATTGAATCGCAATGACAGCGCATGTTTAGATTTATCTCAAGCAATAGGACACTTCGATCCTACAGTCAGACAAGCCCACCAAGCATCAAATATGATTTGTAAAGTATGGTTGCTGAAATCACTGATAAAGACACATTCATATTTGGAAGATATCATAACCTCTCGCAATGAGGTATTTAAGGATTTTGAATCCCACTTTGCAGTGGGAATATGAAAGCTGGGAAATTTGACTTGTGAGACTGTCAAAAGTAACGTTATAGTAAAGTAGAATGCTGGTTCTGGAATATTGACTCCAGAGCTACAAGCAAGAATAAAGTCAGACCTGTGAGACATTGCATGCATATTTGTGAAGTGGAATACACTGACATATTGACAAGACTGACTGTTGATAACTCAATCTAGAAATAATGTAGTGTAGTTCATTGCTGGGTAGCTCACTGAGCCACTACAACAACTGTTGATGCTCCATTGGTGCTCATTTGCAGGAGGTGTTTTTGATATGGTCACCAGCATTGTGGCCCATAAAAGGGACCAATGGTTTGATTATGAATTGCACCGTTGCATAGCCCTCTGAGTATTCAAGAGGCAAATGCAAAAATCGTCGACGCTCTGTTTAAGCTCCCTTTTAGGAGCTTGTAGTGATATTGTCACTAGGACTTTTGCCTAAAAATGCGACCAATACTTTGATTAACGGTTAAGTCTGTTCCAGAGCCAGTTGATCATCCAAGATGCAAGACAGAAAATTGTTGACGCTCCATCGATGCCCATTTCTAGGAGGTAGTAGTGATATCATCAGTAGCATGTTTCCTCATAGATACGGCCAATACTGTGATTATGGGTTAATGCCATTGCACAGCCCAGTGATTATCTGAAATTCAAGACCAAAAATTTTTCACCCTCCTTTGACTCTCATTTCTAGGATGCGGCAACAAGCATGTCGCTTTACTTTTTACCTATACAGAGAGTCAAGACTTCTATTTTGGGAGGATTTGACTATGCAGCCCTTCGATTGCCAAAAGGGTAAGACTAAAAATCATTGACCCTCGGTTGATACTTACCCTAAAGTCATACTAACGGTCATTGGATGCTCAACAATTGTACTCATAATACATTCAGCCATCATTGACAGCCAATGTATCATTTCTAGGTATAATCATTTGCATCCAAAAGCTTCAAGGCCTCCCTGTTTCTGAGCCACCACTATACATGTTGTCTTAGGGATGAGTGACATTCGCCCATCAGGTTTCAGCGCTTTCGGACGGCAATTTACGTCAAATTGAACCTTGCACTGATCATTGGTATGTATAGCCCGACTTACTAACCTTTCTGTATCGGGCATCTTCTCCCCAATTTCTACAACCTACCATATGCAATTTTCAAAATCTTGACATTTTGCAGCAGGTCTGAGCGGAGAGTTAAGCAGATGGATTCATGGAATGATGCAGGGTGACGGCCATCATTCATCCGAGTTCATATTGCGCATTGACCTCTCCTTCTATGACTCGTATGACATCACTGATTCAAATGTTGTTAGTAAATTTCGTCTCTAATTGAGGTTTTGCTTTCTTGCCTAACAGTTACCGGTGGGATGATATCATATTTGTTGTTCGTCTATCATCTTGATTCGAAGTTTGGAAGTTTTGCAAGGCCTGTATGTCCCTTGCAGATGCACTAACAAATTCTCATGTCTCAAAATTTGGTCACTGACATCTAGAAATAGCTGACAAGTAGCAAAATAGGTACAGGAATTGCTTTTCAATGAGTCACGTCATCAAAATCAACAATCTGGCTATCTATTCCTCCAGTGAGGCAGGAGCCTTCACCATTTCTTGATCCAACTCCAATTTGAGTATTGTGATTAGCAATGGAAGCTATATGCAGCGTTCAAACCTGACGGGATCGATAGGCATCGAGTTCTTGACAGGTGACGAATGGCCCACCGGATTGGGTGCGAGAGTCACTATCCCTTGGTATGACTGTAGTTCCTCAGAACACAGCCGCATTCAATGGCTTCTTGGGCAAGAAGTCCCTTTCGGCATTTGTCATTTTCCGGGGACGATATCAAGAGTCTGCATTTGCTCTCCAAATGTTTTTGATGATCGTGTGGCTGCAGTTGTGTCTCTGTGGCGCTTGACAACTGCTGGAACCATCAATTCGGCCCCCCCGTACTTGTTATCCCTTGCAAGAAACTAGTCGGCCGCGTCCCACCACCCCGGTTGTGTCAATTTGTCAATCCTCATCTGATTCCGCCGAAAGCTCTCCATCTGTTGCTGTACCATTCTGGAGATTGTGCCCATCACCCCGCCGCGTTCATCATCTTTGCTCAGCTTGCCCCGCTCTGTATCTTCTTCATCATCGGTCTCTACTTCCACATCCTGCTCATCATTTGACCTTGCCAGATTGCTCAGACTCTGTCCAATAGCATTCAACATCTCCTGAAATGTGTTTTCAGGCTTTCTGGTTGTCGATCCCACCTTTTCAGTATTTCTCATACTCTCCTGCTCATTCATAACCACGGTCTCTGCGTCTTGAACATGCTGTCTTGCCACAGCGGTCTCTCTATCCACATAATCCTCACTGGATTCCTCGTTCTCTTTGTTGCTCAAAAATTGCATGTTTCATCTTTTCTTTACCGAAAGTTTCTTTGTAGGTCATAAGCTGCACAATGCTACCAAAGCTTAGACCCTTTCTACGTCCAAACCACTCTTGCCTTCGTTCACTAGACAACGTTGTCATGTGGATCGCATCGTTGATTTGCCATATTTCCCTGCTGGATGTGGTGCAAGGCTCTTCTTTCGAGCGTTGACCTTTGTATGTTGAGTTGACTTTGTTGTTGGGTGAGATGTTGGATGTTGCAACACATGGACCACATTCAGGCAAGCTGTGTCTTGTATATCAAGGTTGGTATGTTGGATCAACTGCAACAAACCACAATCTGCATTTTGACCATCACTTGGTTGGGAATAGTCAGGCAAACCGTATAACACAACTTTGTAGTTAGTGTCTGCCTCATGTAAGATCCCGGGGATGTTTCGAGAAATCTATCCCCAGATGTTCTTCGCGTTGAATAATATTCTTTTTATATCAGTTAAACATGAGATTTCATCTGTCATTTACCTCAATGTATCCCTGTAAACAAACAAACAGCATGCGACCAACATACTGAAAATTGTGGGAGCGTCGGAAACTCTCCTAACCTGCTGGTGAAGGCAGTAGAATTCCTTTTGAGTCGAATGTCCAAGTTGGCTGTTACTCGTTCAATCTTTACTTGAAGCTGACTATATATTCTTCAAGGCTTCCCACTTCTTTTTGTTATCATCTTCCTCACCTTTTCAACAACAGCAAGCCATGGCTGTACAAAATCATCAGCCAGGAGCGAGTGGATCCGAATCGACCCGAACGACAGGCGCTTCAACCAATATGCCATCTGCTGGAACACAGCAGCAACAGAGACACCAGGTAGTCCACTGTGACACTTCTGATCCAGCCGCCAACAATATGACCCAGGATGCTCATTTCAAAATTGGCTGTCAAACCGGAAGCAGCAAGAATATGAAGCTGCATGACATCAGATACGAGTAGAGCCATACTGAGGTAGGTGGCCATCGACTAACAATATAATGTATTGCTGCTGTACATACAGAGCTGCATGACAGATCTATTGGGGCACCGAATGGGATATCTCCATGGTCGACCAAGACATCTGTCCGCACAGTCCAAAAATCTGAACATCTTGATTTTGTCCGTTCTGGGATTTTTGTGGATGAATTTCGTGATGAGCGTCATTGTGAGTGGGCAAAACAGCCTTTCAAGACCTTGGAGGAGGCCATGGAGTCATATATGGTAGAGGCAATAGCCGAATCGCATTTTTAGAAGCAGCAAATAATTGCTTGTAGGTTTTCAACATGTGAGCTACGCTGGCAAAGCAAGGACGTCGGGTACAGCTAGAACAGTCTTCCATGCGTCATGCCTTGACTATGGCCAAAATGGCCAAAGGAGGATATTCACATGCCACCATGGACATAACACAATATCTGATCAAGAAACCTTGTGCAGAAGTCAGGGAAGGGAGAACTCGCGGACTTGAGTTTCCTGGAAATAGTCATGTGAAGGCTGCGATAGAAAGACACCCGGCAATGATTCATGAAAATTAAATGCAAGGCAGCCTTCTTTGTCAAAATGGCACAGCAAAGGGTCCACAGATATGCTCGAGGCACAAAGGAACGGGTTCACCTCCACCAGAACTGGCACCACCTTGGCTCGGAATGCCACCTGCGCCAGCTGGTGAAAATCAGGGAGCTCAATGTTCCGAAATCGAAGGTGTGCCAACCTGAGATGTGTATATACATACTCCTGTTCCCAACAGTGGATTTTTCGATCCTGATGCATATGCCAAGGATCGCAAGCATGAGAAAGATTGTATTTCACATTTGCTGACTGATGAGGGAACATTGACTGGTTAGTACACTATCTGCTACGTGGTAATGCAGCTAACATTCATTGTTCAGACGAGAGCGGCCTATTGAGCATACCTGCCAGTGAAGATGAGCATTGATAGAAAGGAATTGGATTTTTGTGTATTAATATTATCTACAATTAGTGGACACTGTAAAGTATATTTTAAAGGATCTATTTATATGCATAATAAAGAACAATGTAGTGATAAGGGAGAAAGTACATGAAGCCGATAGAAAGGCTGCCAAACACCACTACTGATATTTGCTGCAAAATGAAATGGTTACAAATTGCGGATACACCTGACGCAAAATGATTGTGAACAGAGTGTGAACAATTTATGTTCCTTAAGTCAGGTAATTATAAAGTGACTTAGTCGTTGTTATACATAATCAAAGTAGTGGCTGCCTTTATTGGTATAAGAGAAAATTACACGCTGCCTGCGATATCTGGACAATGAGCGTCAACATAGTGGCAACAATTTTTGGTCTTGCATCTTGGGTAATCTAAATGGGGCTTGATCGCAGACATCTATAAACAACGAGTTGCCAGCCTCGATAGGCAGATACAGAAGAGATGTTTCTGTGACAGCCTCCAGGACAATCACAACATAATTGATTTTCAACGCTGCAACCCGGTGTTCATGAGCATTTCAGTGTATAAAACTGGTCACAACTTTGTTTGTAGATAGTAACCGCCACATTGCCCCTTGATTGACCATGATGCATGGCCAAAAATCGTTGATGCTCGGTTGACGCTTATTTTCATGATCTGGCAGGCAGCATGTCGCTATATCTTTGGCCTGTAAAGAGGGCCCATTTTGTGATTATGTCTAACAACGACCACATCACTCCGAAATTACCAGACTTACAAGACATACAATCATTGGCGCTCCATTAACACTCATTTTTAGGAGAACGTAGTGATGTTGTAGATAGCATTTTTGCTCTTCAATGTGGGTAATAAACCAATTACCCATTACAATGACTGAGTCTCTGATTGATTACATAACTTACAGGACCACAGATGGTGGACGGTCTGTTGACACTCATTGTCTGAATCGGGTAGAGAGCACACCGCTTTCTCGTGCCCCAATAATGGCGGCCTATACCTCACCTATGAATGTCTGCAACCAATTTCCACTCAGATTGACCAAGATGCAAGGCCTAAAATCATTGACACTCCGTACATGCTTATTTTCAGAATGGGGCAGGGAGCAGGTCTCTTTCTCTTGTGCATATATATCCGGCCTGTTGCTGATTTATGAATGTCTGCATCCAATTCCCATTCAGATTACCCAAGATGCAAGATGAAAAATCGTTGACACTCAGTTGACTCTTATTTTCAGCCTGAGGCCAGGAGCATATCTCTCTTGTTTTTGGTTATAAAGGTGGCCAATACATCCAAGAAAGACAATGACATACCAAAGTCAATACTGTGCAATTAGCAGTAGGATATCTGAATGCGACCATCAATAGAAAAACCTGAATACCACAACCAGAGATTGGAACTGATGGGTCTAGCCAAACCCTGCGACAGCAGCAGGTTCTGGGGTACGGGTCCTGGTTTGGCCCGCAAAGATGCAGTGGTGCGGGACTTAAGACGGGTCTGGAACCGAACCGAACCGTTTTTGTCGTCCTAACCAGCACTGCCTGCGGGTTACCCGGACCTGTTGCTAACACTTGCCATCATGGTCAACAGAGCGATTGCAGCATGGGCAAACGGCGTTATAACTGGTGCCCTTCACATGTATATCAAGGAAGCATTCCCAAGCATTCGCAAAGACTCAGTGGTGAACGGACAGATGGTGACACATCTGGATGGAGATATCATACAATGGGCAAAAAGATGTCTCTCCAAATCGGCCGTAGCAATGATTGTCCGGTGTAATGTGATACTGATCCACCCATTGGATGTTGCGGTCCCACAGGGCTCGCTTGTGTCACTGATCATCTTTGGAATCTACACTCCAGAACAGACTAATCAAGTCAACGAGTACATGTTAGCAGAATCACTCTGATTTGTGGATGACCTTGGCTGGTTGGCGACTGAAAGTGATGTCAATCAGGTTGTCATGAAAGTTGAGATATGTGTTGCAAATGCATTGAATGGGCAAGTCGACAAAAGCTGCAGTTTTACACAGCAAAGTCAGTCACGGCAGAGTTCACACACAAAAAAGGCCACCAGTAGCACCTCTGGCGGATTCTGCCAGCAAAGATGATAGTCGGAGACAGCTCCATATGATTCAATGATGACGCAACATGCAGGCTGGGTGTCTGGATTGATGCGCATCTTACCCTCAAGGAGCACCACAACTGATGCATAAAGAATGCCATTGTAGCTGAAGCTAGACTCCCAACCCTCACAAAGACACACATGGTTATTCAACAGAGCATGAGAACTGTCCATATAGTTTGTGACCAAGCGGTCACACAATATGGGAGCATGTTCTGGTGGGATCCCAATGATGTAGGGAGGCAGGATAAACTTCAACTCCTTCTTGATCGACATACCAGATCCTATCTGCGTGTGCTACCCACAACACCACAGGGTGCACAAATTACACAGGCATGGCTTACACCCGCATGTGCACTCTCAGGTTCCAGACAACAAAGATCCACAGCAAGACGGGCAAATGCATGTACTAACATGTGAATGGAACTACGCCAATACTCCTCTCCCAGTACTCCAATTCGTGGAGTAGTCAAGAAATGCACTAACGAAGGTCGGACAACTGAAGACATAAACTCGGTGGCCTGGGCGAAGAACTTGAGGTCAGCACCATCATACTGGACAACAATGCTGCAGCTACGAGGGCCATGCAGCACAGGGCAAGAGAAAAACACGCCAACAGTGGGGAACTCGATGTGGTGGACAGCAGGATCGCGCTCAGACACCGGCTCAGTGGGAGCCACAGTAGTGTGCAAACACAGAAATCGATGGAGGTTCCGCTGCCGCTATCTGGGCACTGGTCATATCGAGGTCTGTGATGCATAGCTGGGGGCGATCAGACTCACGCTTGATGAGACAATGAAGAAGTCATTAGCTCTGCAATGGCATGAAGTGAAGATGGTGGCAGCTTTGAGCAATTCACATGCCACCCTGCAACGGACAGCACATCTGGAGCTGCGCCCTGTACACCAGGTAGCTTGGTGGATCAACCGCAGAGCAAAGGATCTCTGCGCCCGTGGCATCGCAACAGATATCCGTTGGTTCCCGGGGTACTCTGTCATCCGTGAAATAAATGAAACAGACCACGAGTCAATCCCAGCCCAAAATGCCCACTGCAGCACCACAATTGAGCGGCCATAGACCTTGCCTTCTAATAGAGCTAGACAGATCTCCAAAGGATGATCTCCAGCCAAGGCCAAGTACGAGGCTGACTGATGTGGTAAGGACTTTGGCTACCGGCTGAAGCGCAATGCAGGCAGTAAGCAACCTGTCCCAATGACAAGCCCAAAGTCGATTGCAACAAGATTCTACCTGTTAAAGTGCAGGCATGCACATACTGGAGCTTACAAAAAATGGTTCCGACACTGGGAGGATGACCAGTAGTGGTGGTGCACAGGCATGGTGACTCCAATAGAGGAGCTTCTCCTCACCCACTTCAGCTGTTGGAAATACCAACAGCGGAAGCTCTGGAAGCGGGTGGGGAAGGTACGCATTTGGAAAGTGGGGCAGTGCCTGTGGGAACAGGTGTCGGAGCTGCTTTCCATGGTGATAGGTGAATAGGCAGTGAAGGACTTCTTGATAGCATCAGATGTTGGAAAATTCCCTCTGGGGTGGGATATGGAGGCCAGACCTGCCAGACATTTAAATCACTCTGTATTACATTACTTTGCATTACATTTCTTTGGTCAGCGGGGATGAAGAGTGGTAGGTGGGAGCTCCACCATCTGACTCGCTCACCTAGAGACTGAGAGGATATGGGCCTGTCATACTTCAGCTAGAGTAAATCCAGTATGAATAAACAACAACAACAACAACAACAACAACAACAACAACAAGGCTCATCATCACCAGGGGCATCTCGAGTGCCTCCAGCACCACCTGGACACAATCCAGTCATAGTGCTGATATAATGCTGCTGTACTCCACCGGGTCCTTATTCTAGTACACCAGGGGTACCCTCACAAGTCTCTCAATGAAAAGACTCCAGGGAGCTACAAAACAACTGCAAAATGATGATATACGGATTGTGGACTTGCCCCTTTTGCTATGGCATTTATACAATCAATATTATGCGGGCCTTGTGAGCAATAGTTAGTGGGACTTCGGAGGTTTATATGGCAAAACCCCCAATCCTGCTGATGCAAACAGAATTGTCCTTAAGGTGATTTCATCATATGATGGGGTAGCTTAACTATGGTGCAGTTAACAAGTGGAAGAGAGTATGGGTAACAAGGTGTTTGGAGGAATAGCATGATGAAAATATGTAACTGTTTGAAACAGCCCCGGGATGGACCCATGTGCTGGGAGATGGTGATAGCAGATATAGTTGCTGACATCCGTGAACCGGTTGCCTTTGCACAATTTTCATATTGCTATATGAAATCAGCGACTGTGGATCGAGCTGTGCTTGATGAATGTGCAGGGGAGGTGTTGGACGCAACGAAGCAAGGTGGGCGAGACTATGTGCGGCCAGTGCAAGATATGTTGGAGCACGCACACAACACGGTTTAAATTCACATTCCAGAGTTACCTAGCACAACATTGATGGTTGTGATTCGCTTGAAGTTGGAAATTCAGTGTACATACCTGAAGAAACTCTGATCCTAAGAATCATATGTGATGTACTGGGAGCTTCTGGTCGATTTCATTGAAACAAATAACAGCCCAAAAGAACCAATCATTTGGAAAGTAATATTCTAATGCACCGTACAGCCGGAAGATAGGGATGACGAGTATATGGGATTATATGCACATAGGTCGGGACTGAATGACCCCATGTGTAGCCTGGTTTCATTCAACGGTTCCATTTCAACTCCTTATGCATCGAGACCGGGACATACTATAGAATCATTTTTCGTATGATCAAGGGTAGTTTCAGGAAATGAAGATGCACAGCACATAGTCAGACCAGCCAAAGCAATCCCTCTTAGACACATTCACATTAGATATGCCCAGCTGTTGATCATATAAAATAACATTTGGAAGGTTGTGAGGAATATGAAAGTGTGAAGTGTGATAAGGATGGAGGGCAAGAGAATGTTAGCAGAATTAATGTAACTTCTGCATGGAAGAATAGAATTGATTATATTCCACACATATGGATTCATTTCGATACATCACTGTGAATTGCCTAACATTGCGATGAGTTTCAGAAGTTCAGCAGTATGAACTGAACATCCCAACCTACCTCAGAGCAACAGAAAGAGATCATCCTGAATACATGGAAAATAGACAGAGGATCATAGGAGGTCCAGGAGCAGGTGGATTGTGAGGAGGTCCTTGACACATATAAGAGCAGCTCAGTATTGAGCACAGCACTCTACTCAATTGACACCTAATTTGACCATGGGTTCCTTCATGAGGCTGTCAGGAATCTATAGATCAGTAAAATATACCAATCAAAGAATAATCGAGTTCCTGTGGAGTACGATCTTGTTCCTGGCCTCCCTGGAAATAATCCTCTGGGGTACCAGGTTTGGGCAATATTGTTCACTGTGAGAAGATGTGTTTTTGAGTTGGATAGGCCAGAAGTAACTGTGGCAGATGAAATGGGTCTTGGCAAGATCTATATCTCAGTAGCAGCAGCTGTGACTGGCAAATAGCTGACTGAGAAGGCATACGTGGAATTACCACAGTGAATGTTGTGGGGGATTACACTTGACAAATAAGTTATTATGGCAGTGAATCACTATGCTGGCATTATTGAGAAATACCAAAACTGGTATACGGTGCAGAGACTGAATTCTGTTCCTTGCCACCTGTCAGAGAATGAGACAGCTCCACCTCTGAGGCATCCAGCACATATTGCAGCACTTGAAGCAATTCTGGCAGTCACAATACCCAGAGTAGCAGTCATATTTAAGTGTATCATGTACAAGGTGACATATGGAGCCACTTTCAACATATGACCTGGTATAATGTGGAATGTGAGAATCATACTTCTGAAAATCTGATCACCAGTATTGACCAGCCACAAAACTGATGGGACATCCATCGCCGTTCAGAGAATACCTTAGCATGGAGGGTGAAACAATCAACAAATGGCGAACACTCAATCTGTTCACTGAGATTTCTGATTTTTGTTTGACCTCATGAGAACAAGATGAAAATCAGTATTGGCTGGTGAATTCCAACAAATGCTAAAATCACATTCAAGCTGCTAGTCACTGCAAAGCGTAGATTCCATTCGGTCATTCATTTGCAGTTGCCAGATGATGTGGCATTCAGCAGGTGTGTCTGAACATTTAAATGATAATATTATGATAGAAAAGTATAATGCAGAGGTATTGAATTTCGCATTGAAGAGAGTAATGCATGCCATCCAAACTCAACAGAACAAAGCTCAACAGGATGTGGTACATTGCATGATACACATTACCAAGCTTTGGACAATCAGAAAGTGGTCCAAATCAAAAACCACAATTGAGAAACCATCGCTTTGGTTGTGGATTGACAATGCAGACCTCATTGATCTCAAGCAGACTGAAGAAGACCAGGCACAATGGATGACTCTTGGGGAAAGATATACATTGCATGGTACTGCAGCGGCATGGAGGATACATAGATGGTCGCTAGTATGTTTCTTCATAGTTTTGGGAGACACCAACAATCACAATACACTGTTAAAACAATGATATGATGAGGGGCTACTTGATGCTATGGTTGATTATCCGATTTTTCAAGGGCTGATAGTGACATTTCTGCCAATGCTGATCTTTGAACCAGTGGAGTATACTGAACCTGACCAAGACAAGACTTCAAGTGAGGTGCTCCTGCATGAACCAGAACTGCACAAGAATTCTCTCCTCCAATCATCTCATGGATGAAAGCCAGTGCATTTTTGTCCTCTGCCTAGCCTGGTCCAGCAGTAGAAGTGGTAGCTGACCAAGTATATTAATGCTCATGTGGATATATTGTACATGGATGTGCAAAACAGCAATGATGAACACACAGAAATGAAGTAGACCATGTTGGATTCACCCAATTTGATCGTGTTTGTAACTACACCCAAATTGAATGGGACACCCAATAATCTCACAGCTGTGCATCGCACAGTTATCACTCAGAAGTTCTGCGTATGGAATTAGCAGCACCTGGCTTTTGCATAGGGTGTCTGGCTGCAGCAAAACAGAGTCCCACACATAGGGCATTTGAATACAGATCCTAATGGCTATGATAAAAGAATGGGTGATCTCCACCAACACTCTTGAGGGTCTTGAATGAAGGTACAGGATGGACAAATGAGTTGACCAAATATTATGATGTTGCTGATTTGCAATATTCTGGAGTCTTGTGGAAACCATACGGAGTGACTGACAGGGAATGGGGATATATTGCAGTCTGATCAAGACTGTGAACAACAGTCTGTGATCATCAACATGGTGAACTCAAGGTAAGCGTCTTTAATTATTGAAGTATCTCAATCTCATCAACTGAGACAAATTGACATAATGTGTAATTTTTAGAACATTCCAGAGCAAACGATATGATTTCTCCCACAGTTTCGACTGGATCAAACTGTCGATGTCGAAATTGTTGTTTCTCAGATCAACATATATCAGAGAGGGATTCATTGGTGTTCTTGGTTATTTAGTGATGAATTTAAGATACTGTCATTTAATCAGTACTTGTTTGGTATGACAAAATATGCTGGATTGGAAAGTCAAATCATTCAGGTTGTAGAAACACCAGTCAAACAGTGGAGAGTGATGGAAAATATGTTTTGCAGGTTGTGATTGACTGTATTATTCTGCACTGGATAATATCTTCATCGGTGTCACAATGGAAAAATTACTATGAGCAAAGGGCTATAATAACACATTCCAGACTGCCTTCATTTCAACATCATGTGTCAGAGTGGAGTAATGATTATACAATCTGTGAACGGATTCGAATAAATGCTTTATGCCAGATTTGAAGTTCACAGGAACTGCGATGTCCAGTACATAATTGGAAACTCAAAACTCACAGAGATTAAATTAATTACTACATCCGGTGTGCTGGAGATTCCAGTATATCTCTCAAATCATTCTATGCAACATAGTGTATTGCATATTCTGCAAGCAGAATGGAAATAATGAAATTCTGGGCATTAGCATGTACCAGCTTCCGAATATGAGACACTGCAAGCCTATTCATGGCCAAACAGCAGCTTATGGTGGCATGAATGATTCCAGTTTAGACATGCCCCGGATCAGTCACCCAGAGTGTGGGATGGTGAGATGCAGTTCAGGTATTCGAGGCTAAGTCTATGGCACTTTTTGGTAGAGACTTCCTAGCATATCATGCAGGTGCAGGCACACATCAAAAACATGGCTCACAGAGTTGAATGATGGGATGCTCCTCGGCATTTGTGGCCATTCATGCGCGCAGTCCCTTCCCGTTATTACTTGGCCTATATTTAAAGTTTAGGCTGACTTCAGATCTATAACCCAGTAAAGTATGATGTTGAGGGAGTTGTATGATACCAACTTTGATAACCAGTGATTAATTATTGATATATCATTCAAACCCAAGTAAGCAACAGAATCCCAAATCAGCATCCAATGTATGCATACCTGAGTTTATAGTGCAGTCTGAATTATTTATGTATTATATTCCTCATATGTTTTCTTTCACTGTGAATGAATTTGAATCAGTGGATATAGTGCACACAGATTGCCATCTATCGAAGACTCTACATAACGCAGTGCAGGCAGCACGTCCCACTCGGGCCTACAAATTTCTCAATCTATTCTTGATCTCTATATGATGGCCACCACTAATATGCCATCGAGTGACAAACTTCCTGTCCACTATCTGTTGAAGGAAGGTGGCGACCGCATAGTACACGATCAATGCGCAGTCTTGGCCAATTAGGAACATCACTTAACTTGAGGCTGGCTAAGTAGTATGTTTGGACCAATTGGTGCAAATTCTAACCTAACTGCAGCCATGAGAGCTGCTCATGAGAGCTGGAGATTCAGAGTAGGAATTATTAAATACATATCCTGCTCAGTAACTCTTCAGATGACCAGCAACTCCTACTAACTCCATGTACTGCCCTTACTCAAAGAGGCCTTGGTTCTGAATTCTTCTACCTAGGGTTTGGTGTATTTTGACTAAACATATGGTTCGGTAACTAATACACATATCCTGAGCTACGTAATGTGATCTGATTTCCATCTGGTGTGTTCAAAGAGAGATATTTCTATAAGGCCATCACTGCTCAGTAACAGAAGGTAGGTGACTGGTTGCATTCTGTACACCACATATCTTGAAAAGGTTGACTATATATTATATCTTCATCTGACTTCGCAGGTTTCTGCCAAATATTATCATTGCAACAAAGCATCAATACCATGTTGTCATGAAGGCTGAAGTTAAGAAAGACAGCTTCAAAGAGTACACTAAACTGTCAAAGTCAGCCACGTCTGCAATCCCAGCCATTGCATTGAACCTTGCATAACAATTCAACCTTCATTGTATCTCAATTTACTGGAAGTACATGCAGTTATTTCTATGTCCACTGCATGATAATGTCTCACCATGCATCATACTAACATTTATAGCTTTCAACCCCACCATTTATTGTAAGAGAACTCTGTATTAGTTAGACTCAGAATGAATTTGTGATTTGACAATACACAATTTACTAGATATTTTGTGCAAAATATGATTGTGAGTCAGTGTAATACCAATTTGCAATCAATCTTGGCAGTAATGAGAGCTGTAATCGATAACATTACAGCAGAATCATCATCATACCCTCCTATTCTCTCTCTATGCTTTTATCTATGTTGTACACACCAACTTCACTCCCTCTCCTCCATTAATGCCAGTATTGTTCTACTGTTATTCTACCAGTCATAAACTGATGACTATATGAAAGTTATGTAACACATGCGATTTTGCCTGATCGACTGCTAACATAGATGTAGCATCCTAATACTACAGAATATCATGATAGTAAGTGTGTCATTACCATTGATATGCCTTAGATGGAAACTCATCTTTCTCGGTTACTAATATCACACTAAGTTTATCCCAGTGCAACTCGACTGTCACTTACAATGATTCCAATGTATCGATTTCTAATGATTTTAAAGACTGCAATGATTCAATGCCATGTGGTCACCTCAAATTCTTAAATGTACATACCTGATTACTATGTTTGCAGGCATTATATGCCAGCCACGCATTTCCATACTGGTTCACAGTATGTGATTTGGCCAGCACCACAGCTAAGTCAGTGTCGCAATCATGTCGATCCCTCGAGTTCTTCAGTTGCATCATGGTGAGGTTCGTCTGCTTCAGGTGTGTCTGTTTTACGCGCATCTAGTTCAGGGGCATCAGGTTCAATTCAATCTGCATTGGTATAAACAAACCCCCAAGACTAGCATTCAAACATTGCATTGTTGATTGGAATGCTAACTTTTGGCATTGGTTGTTAAAAATACTTCTACTCCAGTGCACTTGGCAATTCCTAGGTTACAAACTGGACTCCCATGATTCCTATGAATATGAACACTAGAAGTCATTTCACCCGAAGAGTTTCAAGGCCCACCTTGATTTGCATCCTCCTCAATCTTGTGCAACTTCTTGCACCATTCTTCCTGTTATTCTATTGCACTTAATCATATATTTAATCCTTATACACTGTCTTGCTTATATGCCCTAACTTCCATATTCAATTTCATTAACTATAAGAATACATACAGTTGTGTCGGGCTGTATGGTGTTATGGTGTCACATGCGAATGGGAGTGAAGATATAAATAAACAAGCTGCATCAGCAACAACTCTTAGTTCCGTCAGAAACACCAGGGTGTTCCGGACGGCTCTGACGGCTCTGATGGAACCTCATACCCTCTGAGGGAGAATTACACGCTACCCGTCGCCTAGGCGACGGGTCGCGTTGCATAGCATCAGCAAATTGTATTTTAGTCACGGGAAGCTTCCAGGAGTGTCTGAGAGGATGTGGAGTGTAAACTTAGATGCGTCAATTTCAGGAGTGTCAGACCCTAGGAGGGCAT
>Ga0307512_10001593_pt1 | contig 31639 bp, 36 predicted proteins | sample 14_EM_MG_FD_200267 | JGI IMG/M metagenome (GOLD analysis project Ga0307512, IMG submission 200267) | Populus trichocarpa ectomycorrhiza microbial communities from riparian zone in the Pacific Northwest, United States - 14_EM | ecosystem: Host-associated > Plants > Roots > Unclassified | place... | reverse complement strand
TGTGTCTCTGGGTGTCTCTGGGTGTCTCTGGGTGTCTCTGGGTGTCTCTGGGTGTCTCTGGGTGTCTCTGGGTGTCTGGGGGTGTCTCTGGGTGTCTGGGGGTGTCTCTGGGTGTCTGGGGGTGTTTGGGAGTTGTTGGACCAGGATCCCAGGGTGGTCAAATCCCAGACAGGTCTGGATCAATGCAATGGCCATCAGGTGCCCCTGTGAGTGCTGGTAACCCATATGAGCACTTAGAAGGTCTGTTGACAACCAGGGGAGTAGCTGGGAGTGCCAGCGACAAGCCTGGAAGCACCTGGGAACCTAGGTAACATGCCTGGGAGTATCTCAAATTGCTTTAGGGCTGTCAAGAAAAAACTGCACCTTTAATGGGAATGCTGGTGGTGCACCTGGAAATCATAGTTAGTATTTATTGTGCAACAATGTTTAAAACTCCGTTATTCAGTTGGTAATCGCATCTATGTATCGCATGATCAAAGTATCTATGTAGCTATCTGTCTGCACACAGAATATCTGGACCGGCCACAGGAGGTGCTGCGTAACAATTCCAAGAGCGCCTGGAGAATACAATCCAGTGAACGTAGAGAATCACTTGGGGGCTGTAGTCGGGCCAGGTAAGAGATGTACCAGTACGCCATGAACATGCAAGTTTGGCGATGCAGTTCAAGGAAGTCATTGTGGGAATTTGGCACCTTTGGTCAGGCATGTTGGGAGTTACACTCGGCGGTGTGGCAGGAAAATCCATTTCTCACCACCTCCACCACTCAGCATGGCAGGGTGGCCGGGAGATTGTACAGAAATCCCGGGACAACAGAGATGGACTGAGTGACGGTGGGTGTACCGAGATGAAGGGGTAACAGATGTGGGCTGAGTGATGGGGAGTATATATTTTGGAGACAGTGGCGTAGATCGACATCATGTCATGTCATCTTAGCATGATACAATGATAATACTGACTCTATCTTTCCCAGCTTGTGGTCACACTTGCTCTGTCTGAGATTCCAGTGATTTGTACATTGTGTGACCTCTCACCACAGGGTAGTATCACAACTCCTCACCCTTATCTTGAGCTCTTCAACCAGGACCACAATTCCCCACAAATTTCATTTTGATGCCATCAGAGGTGTGGCAGATTGTCGACAATGGGCTCCCTGCCTTGAAGCTCTGTTATCTCAGTACAAATGGAGCCTAAATGCAGAAGCTGGTTGGGCAAGCTGTGTACAGAATAGTCGGCAAGACGAACACAAGCTAATATGGGTGACTATGGAAAGAATCAGGTAATGAAACATACCTACCCTGCGAGTGGAACGAATGCTGGAAGAATTGACAACATCCCTAGGGTAGGTGCAATCAAGGTGGCATTTGAATCCTGGATGCGGTCTGCCTGGCATGTTGACATTACACACAAACAATGCACCAACCTTATACCGGGGCAAACCCTGAGGATGTGGTGGTAACCTAACAAGTATCCAAAGGCACTGACTTCCTACCACGATGAACACCAACAATTAGGCAGTGACCAAACACCGCCACGAAAGACACTGACCTCATATTGGGAAGACCACTTTCAGCAGGCATGGACCTTATCTCGCAATAAATACAGTGAAGACGGCGCAGATGTAACACAATGCAGACAGGCACCAACCATGCTGACAGGATGCCAGTCGTTGACCTCACAGGCAGAACGACAGGCAGCAATCTCACAGACGGAACAACCAGTGTCAATAGGCATCTGTCCATATCCCAGGGAGTGAAAACTCAACCAAAACAGAACATAAAGTACATCACCCCTGTCCTGAGAAAGACACTAACCCAAAGGAATCGTACGAAAAGGAATCAACAATGCTGGTAGGATTCCGAACAATGCTGATGATCATGTTAGTAGTGGTGGGGGAGGAAGTCATCGGGAACAAAACCTGAGAGATGAATGATATGGCAGGAAGGTACGAGCGAAGACTGCAAGAAGTGGTAAAGCTGGGCTAGGAACGAACGAAAGAAAGAGCATATTACAAATAGAGCATCCATTAACCCAACCCCCCTTCCAAAGAACTCACACACTTGCAATTGACCATGTATCACTAATTACTGCCAAATCACCACCGAAACCGCCGCCCCGTCCCCAAGCAGCACCAACAGTACCAATCAAAAATATCGACTCAGCACACTGAATGTAGTTTCGCCACCACCAGTTCCAGTAGCTGTGCCGGTTCCTCTGGTGCTGGACCCTCAAGCAATGCAGCATCCTCCATTAGCACCATACCTCCCACTAACACCTTGTCCAACCATGTGTACGATCAATGGCAGTTAATTGTGTCTGTGGCACTTGCCATAGCTCAAGGAAAAAGGCAAATGCCGAATATGGGAACCATGTGTGCCACAGACTTCAGAGGAGTGGATATTCCCATGTTGTTTGAGGTAAACGAAATCGTCTCATCTCACACTGGGACCAACTCAGCGGTGGAAGGTATCAACATATTAATTCTGTACAACTGTGCTGAAACAATCCACTAGAGGATCAAAATGATGAACAGGTAATTGAACATGCACTGGGTGCTGCCTAAAAAGGAACTCAAAGACCCCTTGCACGATACCATAGCTAAGTTTATAGATCCATTAGGTCATATATGGAGTGACTATCGAACAACCAGATGGAGCAAGGGAATGTTCGTCTGAAAGCCTCTATCTTCGGCTATGACAACACCAGCTGCAATATAATTGACATGGGAGCCTTGGCAGAGTACTCACAGGAGGAAGTGTTGCTTGAACCCCTCCGTATTGATTGGTGAGCAAAAGCCGGAATGAGACCTGACCTAGATCCCAAAGACCCGATGATGTATATCTACAACTAACTCTGTAAGCATGTCCTATACCAATTAGTGACCACCAATGCCATTCTCCTCCTGGACTTGGAGGACCCACATATGGCACTAGAAGGCTCTCCTTACTCAATCACAGCTGGAGATCCACACTCACAAATGCAAGTAGTGGTAAGTATTAGCAATGGTTCCGGACCATCACTTCAGGTCCGGGTCTGGGTGCAAACAGAACTGTCGCCAAAATTGTGGTCTGGACTGTCAACACACCCGAACCATCAACACAGGTACAGGTTGATGGAAATCTCTGAACCTGTCTGAATTGGGCGAGTTGTCAGCGGGTCGCCCAGTTGGACCAGCTATACATTCATATAAGGCCCTTGTTTTGCAGTGTGAAAATTGTGTCTTATCAAAATCGTGTATTCAATGGCCAAGAATTTGTTTTTGCATGTTTTGCAGTTTGCGATATCAATTATTTGGGAATCTGTGTTTTTCTTTTGATATAGTGTATTTTTGCCTATCAAGGTGGTCAATAGTGCTGTTATGTGCTCGAATATGTGTGTAATGCCTCGATTTGCAAAAATGAAAGACCACCAATAGTTGACACTCCGTTGAGGCACATTTTCAACATGCTACAAGGAGCATGTCGCTGTCGTTTTTGCCCCTAAAGCCTGCCAATATTTCATCAATGAATGTCTGCAACCAATCAGGACTTGGATTACCCAAGATGCAAAGCTTGAAATTGTTGACGCTCCGTTGACTCTCATTCTCAGATTGAAGAAGTGACTGTGTTGCTGTCTCCTTTGCGTATAGAAGCTGCCAATATATCGGTTATGCATAACAGCGATCAAATCACTATTCAATTACCATACTTACATGACCAAAAATTGTTGATGCTCCGTTGATGCCCATTTTAATTTGTTCTCCATTCAACATCTGCTGCCATCGATAATTGTTTTCATAATGATATCAACCTATTGGTTTCCTGTCTAACAGATTGAGACTCGGACCTGTGGCAAAGCTGAGCCCAGTTATATTGTTGCACTGTTCGCGATCGTACTATTGAAATATACATATCTTGCCAAATGATTTGTTGCGCCCGATATACATCTATTTAACAACAGATAGTCACAAGCGACTACTCACCATTCTCCCATAATAAATCTCTACATGAAACCCTCGGTCAAGCAAAATTAAAAAGCTGCTGAATCATATTAACGCATTGTGTCCGACTTTTTCTTGACTCCTTTCTGCCTCCATGTATCCATTGCACTGACCATCACCAACACCTTGTCCTCCTGACTCTTTGACTTCTATGTTGGGCGAATCAATCCAGGAACATTTGGTGCGGCACTCACATCCCACTGCTCTTGGCTTTCTGGATCCTTGATCCCATTGTGCTGCTCTATATCAGATTCAAAGTCTGCCGCGCTGTCATCGGTGCTGTCGTATGGATGATACAAGTCATAATTCCAGTATAGCCAATTTTTGGTGTCCGAACTGCTTACAGGTGCGCTTTTCTCATAACTTTCCACTGGATGACGGTTCATTGTTCTGATTCGGCGGACATTTAAAATTTGAGTTTCTCCTCCACGGAGGTTCTTTGCAGAGATAGCTGGTGGTAAAGGTAATCTTTCTGACAATGTAAATGCAGCTGCACCATCATGTGGAAAGAGTGACCAGGATGCTTTGACAATCTGTTCTGTATCCGAAATGTATCCTACGGCTGGCATATGCTTGTTCTGAGCATGGGATTCCTTCTGTGTAGCACTTAGGTTGTGGCTGCCCTGCCATATCTCCAAAAAGTCATGGACCTTGGCCATTCTGTGCAATGTACTTTCCTCTGCTGTTCTCTTCATTTCCGAGTTGTATCGTGTGTTCATCATATCCAATGCTGGGTCATCGCCTGCCAATATCCCGCAATTGCCTCGAGCAAGTTGCTCTACAATGACTGTGTCGAGAAGAGTCTGGCGTGTGGTTTTTGACTGCCTCCAGCCGATCAAAACTCACGCAAGGGAAAATCTGGCCTCCACTCCGACACCATGTGGCTTGATGGAGAGTATGTCTCGTGCCACAATAGAGAGATCCGCCTACTTTGGGTGCGTTTCCTCTGGCGGTCGCCACCAGTATCAAAGTTGTACTGCTGATCTTCATTGCGTTGGAGTGGTATACATGGAGATTTGGATTCACATGGCCCCAGGTTGTTGGTGATTCAGGCGGTGAATTTGAATAAATCCTGGCGGCGGTCAATAAGAGTGCTGCTTGATCGCTTCGTCTGAGTATTGTTTAGGCCACACTGTTAGAGATTAACTATTCTTCATCATCACTGGACAAATCATATAGATCAAACGATGATTGACCATATCCTTAAGCCATGGCAGAGAGGAAGGGAATGTTGCTGGGTAAACTTTCGGGTTGATTGAATGGCACTGATCCACGTTTCGCACAGAGTTCCGTCTTCAAATCCTTCAGCTTTTCCTCAAGGTATTGGTTAGCATATGAAGTCTCGTCCCCAGGATTATTATCCATTCCCTTGGCCCAATTCCTAAGCCAACGCAACTTGCACAAAGGATCCAGGATATCTGCTCAAATAACAAGCATAACCGTCGTTGGAGTAATTTCAGCTTGATATATGAACAGCTTCTGTCAGGCTAACTTCACAGCAAAGTTCAAGCCTTGCATCCAGGGAGTCATCTTCTTAGCTAAAGCGTGCAGCACACCATCCACATGATTGAACGAGTCATTGTAGACACTGCTAATGTGATGCAATGTAACCAAATGACTCTTTGACATCCACAGGGTCCAGGATGTGAATGGCCTCAAAACCGCCATGACATATTTGACAAGGGTCCATTCATCCTGTGTTGTGAGGAGTGGCTGGGAATCACCATATTTTGGACTCTGGAGCCACTTGCAGGTGAATTGTCATAATTGGTAGGCTCGCACAAGCAACTCCAGTGGCAAATGGCAGTGTCTCTTCACATTCTTAATATGTAGTACCATGATGCGGAATTTGGCTTCTTGACAGTATATGAACTCATATGGTCGACCAGGTGTCAGCGTAATCAACACAGCAAGCATTCTCTGCTATATGAAGTTTAGTTTCAGGACTTTCAAAATATCATCAAATACATACTTTCTCAATTATCTTTGCTAAACCTTGTTGCATGGCAGACACCTTGTTAAGTCTAGCACTGCCCTCTTTTCGAAGTCTTTGACTCTTGCCAATGTCTTTGATTTCATACTATCCAAATTGCTGATCAACCTCATGGGCTTCCGAAGGCTTGGTGGGGCCTTTCTCACCACCACTGCTCATGAATGCACCAAAAGCCAGCTGTATGGCACGTGCCATGCATGGTATGTGGTCCCTCAATGCAGGCCACTCGATTCTGGAGGCCTCAAGTGTTGATTGCTGCTCACCAGTGTTCAAGTAATTTGAGGAAGGATTATCGGTCATAATTGGAAGCAAACGGCTGACAGTAAGCTGAAAACGATCAAGAATGTTCTTCAAATTTGCGTCTAGCGCTGCTCCAGTATGTGGGCCTTCAACCTATCATGCTTGATTAGCTTTTGAAAAGAGAATAGAATAGGCCATCAACATCATCGAAAGCGAGTTGTACTTCTCCTAATGCCCAATATTGATTCATAAAGTAAGCAATGACTGACATTATGGCTGGTTCGTTTGTTGATGTCCACCCATCCAAAGGTATACTAACTTTATATTGTGACGGCAATTGCTTCATAATTGCATCCACGGTCAATGAGTATTCCCTCCGGTAAATGTTGATAAGGGCGATAGCGGACCGCAGCATTAGGTCACTTCATAACCCTTCAGAAGACAGTCCTAGCTTAAGATTCGACATAGCATTCGATGGCATATGACCCGAAAGGAATCGTAACATGTGGTAGCCATTCCCTGTTTGTTGTTGAAATCTAGAAGTTTTAAAGTCCTTTGTTGCCAGTTTGGAGTGTTTTGTCTGTCAATTCACATAATATGGATCAAACTTGAATGTCCAATTTGAATATCCTTTGCGATCTTACTATTGTGATTCCTTGACATTCTGGTCTCCTCATGATGGCCAAAGCTGATTCATCGACTGTTGAACTAGTCAATTCAGTAACTTTCAACTCTGTTAATTCTTCTAACATTTCAAACTGAGCCTTTGGCAGCAAGTGTTTTGCCATTGAGATGGTCCTATGGTCTGATGGATGGCAAAGAACTTGATGACAATCGATACAAATGATGCCAAGGCTGCCGGTCTCCTCACTTCCTCAGTGCAATTCAAATCGCCCTGATGGAGGATGTATATAATTATTCCAAGTACTATGCCATTTCGAGCCTACATTCATTGAAGGCCAACAAGCCTGAAAGATGATTTACAAAGTACACTCGCTCAAATCATGAATAAAGACACATTCATTTTAGGACGAGGTCATAACCTTCAGCAATGAGGTATTTAAAGATTTCGAATCCGACATTGTGGCAGGTTGTTGATAGCTGCGTAATTCCGCATTGGAGCCTGCCAAAAGTTACTTTATAGTATAGTAGAATGTGGGTTTTTAAATATTGACTCTAGAGTTAGTAGTGAAAAAAGTCAGATCTGTGAGACATTGCATGCATATTTGTGAAGTTGTATGCCAGGAAATATTGAAAAGACTGACCACGTAACAATGAATTTTGAAACAATGCAACGCATTTCATCGCTCAGTAGCGTACTGAGCCCCCACGAACATTGTAGATACTCCGTGGACGCTCAATTCTAGGAGGAGGATGTGATATTGTCTGCAGCATTTTGGCCCAACAAGGTAGCTGATAGGTTGATTATGGGTTAATGCTCTTCCATAGCCCTTATATTATCCAAGAGGGTTGAAGACCAAAAATTGTTGACATTCTGTTGTCGCTGAATTGTAGGAGGTGATAGCGATATCTTAACTACCACTTTGCCCAGAGCGGTGGCCGATGGATTGGTTATGGGTTAATGCCAATGCACAACGCTTTATGTCTATATGATTCATGACCAAAAATCATTGACACTACTCAGTTTTATGAGGCGGTAGCAATATTGGCTCTAACACTTTCGCCTATAAAGGCGGCCGATACTATCACTATGAGTTGACATGGTTGCATTGCCCTGTTATTATCTGAGATGCAAGAACAAATATAGTTCACACTCTGTTGGGGCTCATTTCCGGAAGGTGGTTGCGATATCGTCAATACCATTTTTGCCCATGCAGGGGGCCACTACTTCAATTGTAGCTTGACATCGTTGCACAGCGGTTTGATTATGCAAGATGCGAGAACAAATATCGTTCACACTCCATTGATGGTCATTTTTGGCAGATAGTCGCGATGCCATTGCTATCATTTTTGGCATTAAAGGCGGCCAATACTCTGATTATGTGTCCCAGCGACCAGGTAGTTTTTTGATTATCAGATTTACATAATCAAAAATCGTTGACACATCATTGACGCACATTTCCACGATGGGGCAATGTGTATGTCACTGTCATTTTTAATATTAAAAACGGCCAATATTATGACTTTGGAAGAAAGTGACTATGCATCTAACAGGCGGGGTCGGCCATAGGTGATATTGGTTACTTGAATGTCAGGTCAAGATCAGGACAAGTGCTTGAAGTTCATATCGACGGAATCAGGACAAGACAAGAATCAGTGCTGGTTCAAAGGCGTACTTGCTTTGCTATACAAGAGAACGAGTACAGAGAGAAGAAAAGGAAATCCTCCAACACCTACCAACCTCTCATTATACACACTTCGTCTGCCACCCTCGAACCATTCCTCATGCTCCGATGTACCATCCACATATTCCCTGATGATATTACACACCGTAAACAAAACTCCTTATCAACACAACCACGCCACATCGCCCAATGTCGCAACATCTCAAACCTCTTCCTTATCTTAACAAATTGTACCGCTACCATCTCCCATCATTCTCACGCCATTCCCGCGTCTATCAACGTCTCCGCCTGTCCATAACACTGATACTTTCCACACATCCGATACTGTTCCAAAAGAACCATCCATACCCATCACTCACAACTTGGGTATTGATAGTATCCCGTGTGTAGGTTCGACGTTCTCCGAGAACACCTTCTAACGGTCCTGGCTTCTGGGGGTATCGGTGTTGAAATTCTCCCACCGCTTGTAAACTGTCCACGAACTTCGCAGATTCCCATGTCAAAGAATCATATCCAGTTGAACGTATAAGACACTGACACTGGTTCCGATACATCCGAGTATTGTCAACACTCGAAATCTGATACTCCTCTTCACCATCAACTTCCCCCGGTGGTCGCGGATTAACCCGGTGTCCTTCCAAGGGATCATTCAACACCGGATTTACAAGGCAAACAGGTTGTGCTCGATGAATCCATAATGACGCCGGCAACTCAAGTCCAGACGCATATGGGGATATTCGATGAACAACGGTAGATGGTCCTAAACACTTCCAATCAGGTGTCCGTGTGGGACTTGTAGTTTGTATATGCCAGGCATCCAGCCATACATGGGAACCTTGCTGCATATTTGGGGCTGGAATTCGTCGACGATTTGCTCCCTTCCCCTGCACTGCCTGGCTCTGTCTCATCACTACTCGGAGGTGCTCATGAATTTGGTGCATCGTTGCCTGCACCTCATCAGCACTAACCTGTTGTTGATCCCGATCCTTTGTTGGTTCCCCTGCAAATGACATTCGAGGATCTGTGCCTTGTACTGCATGGAATGGGGTACACATAGTAGTCTTGGACTTCCCATTATTTGCCGCGAACTAGGCCAACGGAATCCACTTCACCCAGTCATCTTCCTGATGGTTTACCAACACCCGGAGATACTGTTCCACACTTGAATTCATTGGCTCCATCTGTCCGTCTGTCTGTGGGTGGAATGCTGTCGACATTCTACGATCAATCCCCAACCGACTGCCCACCTGTTGCCGAAAAGTTGAAGCAAACTGCGGCCCTCATTCCGAAACAATGGTTAATCGGAGTCCATGAAGATGTACCACTTCCCGCTGTTACAACTCCGCCAACCGCAGGGCATCTATAGTTGTATGGCATGGGAAGAAATGTCGCATCTTTGAAAGGCGATCCACCACTACCCATATTGCATCAAACCATTCGCACTCCAGTCATCCCATGACAAAATACGTCCAAATAGCGTTCCAATGGTATATCCGGTTCACATATAGGCCGAAGGACCCCAAAGATTGAGTGTCTTGAGCTTCGGGACTGCTGGCAATCATGGCAATTCCGAACGTACGTATCAACATCCTTATGCATTTCCATCCAATAGTATCCTCGATCAAGCAGGTCAAACGTCTTTGCCCGTCCTGGATGTCCTGCTTCCGTTGTATCATGATGTTCCTGTATAATGTGTAGGTGTAATTTGTCACTATCTGGTACGTCTAGATTCCTTCTATATCTTATTCGTCCCCCATCCTGTATGCACTCCGCAATGGAAATCTCCTGTAACTCATTCTTCATCTGAATTGCGTCCATTATTCTCCCTGATAGCGGGTAAGTCTCATATGCTTCTGTGATAAGATCAGAAATAGAGGGATGGCCCTGGGGGGGCGTGCTGTCCGCCAACAAACCCAATTGTTTTGGTAGGTTCTGTGGCTTTAGAACTACCTGTTCCATATTTTTTAATAATTCATCCCCCCCCTTAGGGAGGTCTCCCAGCCACCTTGTCAAAGCATCCGCTTTCCAATTCAATTTACCTCGTCTATCGACTATCTCATAATGCAATCTGGTTAAAAGCTCAGACCATCGTGCATGTCTCTGATTAGAAGCTTCTCTGTCATATAATATTCGAGGTTCGTATGGTCAGTTATCAATTTGAGTGGGTATGTGGCCCCTTTCCATTCTGGTCTCCATTCCTCAAGCGCCCTAATAATTGCCATAAGCTGCTTAGCATATATATCATAATTGCATTTGGCTGGTGAATATTTCTTCGAGATATAAGCTACCGGATGTAGTACCCTATCATTATCACACTGGGATACAACCCCTGCAGAAACATGAACGGAGGTGTCTGTTTCAATAATCGTCTCTCTATCGTGGTCAAAAAGTCAAAGTACCGGAGCTGATGTAAAGGTGGTCACCATTGTCTCAAAAGCTAACTGTTCTTCCGCCTCCCAAACAAATGGTTCACCTTTCTTAGTTAGCCTTGTCAGTGGCTCTGCTTTCTCAGAATACTTGAGGATAAATCGTCATTAGTAATTGCAAAACCGAAGGAACTGTTGTACTTCGAAGAGATTATTCAGTCTGCCATTCTTTGTCTTCTTCCCTCGACTCCTATTCCTCACAGTCTAAACTTTATCCTCATCCATCAATATCCAGTTTGTTGATATAATCAAACCCAGGTACTGTACGGTTTCCTTATGACACTTGCACTGTTCTGGTTTAATGTATAACCCCGCTTCCAAAAGACGTTGCATAACCCACTTCACATGACTGACATGTTCTTCCTCCGTATCACTAAATATCAATATATCATCCAGGTATGCCAATGCAAAATCATCCAAGGCCTCCTTTATAGTAGTATTGATATACCCCTCAAGATCTGCGGGGGCATTGATCGTCCCAAACTGCATGACAGTAGGTTCGAATAATCCATATCTTGTTCGGAAGGCTAACTTATGTTCATCCCCTCCTTTAACTCGTAACAGGATATTGGCTGCGCAGACATCTAGCTTGGTATATATCCTAGCTCTTTGTAGCAGGTTCTGAGTCTCCCGTAGTGAGGAAAGGGGATATCAATTCTTGATTGTTTCACTATTGATATTACAATAATCAATGCAGAATCGTAACTCTCCACCCGGTTTTGTTTTCGCAAAGAGCACTGGTGCGGCAAAAGGTGATGATGAATGGGGAATCAACTCTTTTGACATATTTTCTTCCAGCCTGTTCTTAAGGGTAACCAACTCCTCCCTGGACATTGAGTGAAGGGGTCTCGAGGTTGCTGTCTTGCCTTCTTTTAGGCGTACTTCATGATCGATGCCTGGTCGATGTGGTGGGACGTGGTCAGCCAATATTTCATTAAATAGAGGTAGAAAGTCATAATACTGTTCCAGGATAATCTCCTCCAGGGGTCTTTCCTTAAGATCTTTTGATTCAATGGCTGTATTGATATCATAAAGGGATGCATTGAAATCCGTAAGCTTTCCCTTCTTAACTATCCAGAAAAACAAGGATCCATGAAGCATAACGTTATTACCTCGGAACTGACATTGTCGACGTATCTGTCATTCAAATATTCCCTCCTCCTGGCGATAAACTGGTACTGGCAGCTCCTCCGTAACTCCTTGTACCGTAACGGGTGCATCATGGCAGTATGTCGTGCAGTGTTGTGATCCAATAGCAACAGTATTGGATGCATATCGTACTGCGACATCATGTAATCATAGCCAAGGGATTCCGAGGACAATTGGATAATGTCCTAACGTTGTAACAAACATAGGTAACTGTTCATAATGATCCTGGATCATCATTCCTACTTTGGCAACATGCGTAACATCTCCTGAATGTATGGCTCTTCCGTCAATAACCTCGACTTGTCGTATCTCCTTTCATTCTTGGAATGGGATTTCATGATGGCGAGCGAAATCTTGATCCATAAATTCAATGCGTGTTGCTCCGCAATGGATCAGGGCATGTGTGGGTATCTCTTGATTATTCAAGGTCAATGTGCAGGTTATAACTGAATGTTTCCCTTCCATTGATCCTTCCAATACCTCCATCTTGCTAACTGATAACCACGAAATTCCAAAACATTTTACAGCATTTAAAACAAAACCTTTCCTGTCAACTGAAGAGCCATTCTTCTTCAATTGACTTGCTCTTCTCCCGATTCCTCGGAACCTGTCCTGGTTCCTACTTCCTTTACTTCTGCTCCAGCCACCTTAAGAGTCTGAGCCTTTTTCCTCACTGCGCATTCTGCAGCCCTCTGGTTAAACCCCCCACAATATAGCCATCTCCCATCCATAAATCTCTTTGCCCTTTCCTCCGCAGTAATCCTCCTCCTGTCTGCACAAAGATCCATAGGTGCCGGACCTGTATATCCAGCAGCTGTTCCAGCGGAAGCTCCCGTGAGATCCTTCAGAGGGGCCAGACGTCTGGGGGAAGAGGCAAACCTGTCCCTTCACCCTGATTCTGTGCCGGCTTCTCCGGCTGTCATTGTTAGATCAGATTACCCTGCTTCTGACCCACCGTCACAAACGCAGCATGTTCCTCTGGCATATCACTATACACACAGGAGTCCATCATTTCCTTGGACAGTCCCATTTGCAATGCATTTCACAGGGCGGAGGAGTTCCAATCCAAATCCAGGGGAATGACCGAAAACCCAGTGTAGAACGGGGAGAACTTGCTGTTTGTTTGTTCAATCTCCCGCATCTTCTGTTTGGCGGTGGCAACTCAGTTGGGGTCCCCAAAAGCTGCTTCCAGAAGTTGTATAAAAGCTGGTAGATCTTCCAGCCCTATTGTTCCGTCCTCCTGGATGTGTGGCAAGATTTGTCCCAAGGCTACTCCCCTCAGGCGGTTCAATGTGTACTGCATCTTGGACTGTTTGTCGGGAAAGGTGGTGGGCATGTGTTTTTTGACCATCTGGAGTTGGGCGATCCAGCCGCTAAACTGAGTTCGATCCGAACCTGAAAAGTCCGGGGAGTCGGGAAACTTCTGTCATCGGTCGTCTAATGCTCGGGGGGAGTTGGTGCTGCGCGGGCCGCTAAGAATAGGGCATTCGCTAACTGTGTCCTCAAAGCTCGGACTTCTTCCACTAATTGTCTGGCGTCCCATGTCATAGTGTCCAGTTCTTGTCTTAGGTCCTTGTGCGTTCCGACCGTTCTTGGGGTCCCCCTGGCTTCTTCTAGCTCCTGCCCCAATGCCTTCAACAGTTGTTCCCAACGTCGAGTGATCGCATTCCGGGGGCAGGAACTGTTGTGTCTGCAGATCCGAGATGTGTTTCTGTAACGAAATTATCTGTGACAGGTGTTCGCCCAATTTCTGTACCATGGCCGTGGGTTCGATATACTGCACAACTCTTCTCAGCTCCTCCTGTGCTTCTTCCAGCAATGTCTGTGTCTCCCCAAAGTTGATTTCCAGCAGCTTCCTGTGGACGATTCCTCCTACCATGGCCTGGTCATGCACGCGAACCAGAGCCACCAGATTGAGCTGGTCTGATCTTGACGTCGCAACGAATAAAGCACATCTTCCAGTGCGACTGAAATGCATCAATTTCGGAGGGAGTCGGGGTCGGGGGTTCAAGAACACTCAGAGGCAGCGGCCCAGGCTGTGCTGTTGCTGCTGCTGCTGGTGCGTGTCCTTCCGTTGATTTCATACCTAAACAGTTGTGTCCTCCGCACTCAAAGGGTAATCCCGGGTTACAATCGAACCAAGCATGGGCTCCCGAATACTTAGCCCAGTTGCTTCCGAACACGGGGTCATCCAATTTCAAGCCTCCTCCGTATGCAGCGGCATCTGTCCAATGAATATTCCAATGGGAGGGAACGTCTGACTGTTCCCAAAAGTGAGCAGGCAAAGTGAGGTCATCTCCCTCAGTATTCAATGATCCTTCGATGATTTCAAATGGGTTCCATTGTTCGGATTCTGACCAAAGACAATGGGTTCCGGCGAGATCAAACAAATTATTTTGTGACGTACACTTACTGTCAGACTTTTGCATGCGAGCATGGGGATCGGTATGGATAGTGACGGATATCAAAACCGCTAAGTTGTGGTGTCTCGTCAACGCAATTGTCGCAAACGCCAATCCAACGATGATTGGGTTCTAAATATACCCAACAAGTAAAGGAGCAAGGTTTGGAGCAATAATTAGAACTGTTCGAAGGATGTAGGCACATCCAAGATTGTAAGATCGCAGCTACACAGGTAGCAAATAGAGATGGATCTATTGGTAACTTTGCAGTAGTACCAAACAAGTTCAAAGCAAGGGGTCAAGCAATATTGGCAGTACATTCAGTATCAGTTATGTTATATGGGACTCATTCTAGTGTAACAGGTGGGGTCGGGTGTAGGTGATATAGGGGACCTGAATGTGATCTCGAAATCGGGACAAGTGGGTGAAGTTTGTATCGAGGGAATCAGGACAAGACAAGAATCGGAGCTGGTTCAAAGTCATACTTGCTTTGCTATACAAGAGAACGAGTAAAGAGAGAAGAAATGGAAATCCCCCAACACCTAACAACCTCTCTTTATATACACTTCGTCTGAAACCTCAGAACCAGTCCTCATGCTCCGATGTACCATCTGAATATTCCCTCATGATCTTCCACACCGTCAACACAACTCCTTATCGATACAACCACACCACATCGCCCGACATTGCAACACCACAAACCACGTCCTTATCCTAACATAGTATATCGCCACCATCTCACAACATTCTCATGCCATTCCCGCGTCTATCAACGTCTCCACATGTCCGTAACACTAATTCCTTTCACACATCCAATACTGTTCATATGTACCATCCATACCCATCACTCGCCACTCCTGCCGTGAGAATGCAGCCCATTCTTTGCTACACATGTAAGAACAAAAATTGTCGACACTCCATTGATGCTCACCTCAATGACATACTAACAGTCATTGGATGCTCAATAATTGTTTGTAAAAATCCATACTGTCGTTAATGGCAGCCAATAAATCGTTTCAACGTATAAATATTTGCATGTAAAAGCTTCCAAGCCTCCCAATTTCTGATCCACCACTTGACACGGTATTTGAGTGAAAAATGACGTCTTCCTATCACATTACAGCTCTTTTGGACAGTAATGGACTGCATGTTGATCGGTACATTAGCTTTTGATACATTTCGCCCAACTTCCTCACCTGTTCTCTTCCACGTCATTCTTTGCAATTTCCATAACCTAGCATAAGCAAATTTCAAAATCTCGACCATGTGCACCAGGTCAGTGCAGAGAATTATGAGGTTGCATCAATAAACGAATGCAGCATGACGGTCATCAGTCATTCCGTTTTGCGTCGTCATTTGACCGCTCCATCTGTGACTGGTATGAAGTCACTGACCTAAATTTTGTCAGTGAGTTTCATCTCTAATTGTGTTTCAGTTTTCTAACTTCACACTAACCGGCAGGCCGATATCCAGTTCATTTGTCTTGAGTCAATGTGAGTTAGAATCTAGAACATTGGCATGGCCCATCCGACCCTTGCACATGCGCAGACCAATTATCATGTCTCACAATTTGGTCACTGAAATGAAGTAAAAGCTGACAGGTTGCATAGTAGGTATACCTATTGCCTTTGGAAGAGATACATTGTCAAAAGATATCAATTTGACAATTTACTCCCCCGGCAACGCAGGAGCCATCACCATTTCTTCATCCAAATCCGATTTCTATATGGAAATTAACTTGTGACGCTATATACAGGGGTAAAAGCTACTTGGTTGAACAGGCGAGGATTTCGTAGTCATTGACGAATCGGGCGTAGCGTTGGGCGGGAGAGCCGGCATGCATTTGTTTGTCTGGCGTTTCTGTGAACCTAGTGTCATGTGAGTCCGACCTAGTCAAGAAGTCGGTTACAGCATTGGCAATTTGCTGGGGACGCTATCAAAAGTCTCCATAGGCTCACCAAATATTGTCGGTGCAGATGAGGCTGCATCATCTTCTGTTTGCAGTTGAATCATAGCCAGAACCTTCAATTTGGTCGTCCCATACTTCTGATCCTTCTCACTGAAGTAGTGGGCCGCATCTCCCCAGCCTCGTTGCATCAATTCGTCAGGCATCATCTGCTGTTGCCGAACACACTCCATGCGATGAAATGCCGTTTTGTGGATTGTGCCCATCACCCAGCCGGGTTTGTCATCCTCACACATCTTGCACACCTCAGGATCTTCTTCATCATCATCCTGCTCTGCCCCAGCCTTCCCATCGTCTGAACTTGCAAGCTTGCTCAGATCATCTCTGATGGAATTCAATATGTCCTCAAATGCTGTTTCAGGCTTTGTGGTTGTCAATCCCGCCTTTTCAGCATTTCTCATATCCTCCTGCTCCTGCTTAATTGCTGTCTCTGCGTCTTGAACTCGCCTGCTTCCCAGAGCGGTCTCTCTGTCCACATATCCCTCGATCCAATTCTCCTTGTCTTCGTTGCTTAAAAGGTGCGTTTCTCAAGGTATCCCAGCCGCAAGCTTTGTATTGGATCGAATCCTGCGTATTGCTCCAATTGGTTGTACCAGTTCTGCTTCCAAACAAATCTTGCCTAAACTCGCTTGATGACGTCATCGAGTGGAGAGCTTTGCCGATTCGCTGTCTTTGCCCACTGGTAGTTGCAAAAGGTTCATTTTCGGAGCATTGAACATTGCATTTTGGGTTGACTTTGTTGATGGGTGAGATGTTGGATGTTGCAAGATTTGGACCCCATGGAGGCAAGCTGCGTCTTTTATGTCGAGGTTAGTACACTTGTTTGACTTGAACAAAGCAAAATCTGTGCTTTGACCATCACAACATTGGGAATGGCAATGCTAACCGTACATCATTACATGATGTTCAGTGTCCATTTCATCAAAGATCACGGGGATGTTGTGAGATACACATCAGCAGACATCCATTCCGTCGAAAGATGTGCTGTTTATATCACACAAACACTAGATATCGGCAGTCATTCACCTCGTTGTATCCCTGTACACAATCATACAACATCGGACAGACTTGGTGCAAATCGCAGGACTCTTTTAAACCCGTGCAATCTGCAGCTATATGGAGCAGGATCCATCATGTGTAGAATGTGGAAGTTGGCTGTTACGGACTCCATTTTGACTTGAAGCTAACTCTATCTTCCTCAGAACATCCCACTTCGTTTTGTTATCATCATCTCTTCACTTCCACACCAGCAAATGATGGCTCCACAAACACCTCAGCAAGGTGCGAGTGAATTGGAATCAAGCAGAACGACGGGAGTTTCAACCAATATGCCACCCCCTCAGACCCAACTATGATGCAGACACGACATTGTCCACCGCGACACTGCAAATGCAACGACTGAACCTATGCCCCTGGACGCACAGTTACAGATAGTCCGCAAAACCGGAAGCAGCAGGAATTGGATGCAGCACAGGATCACATTTATACATTGTTGTATCAAGGCAGACTGCAATCAACAAATGATACAACATACAGCTGGTGTACCTACAGAGCTGCGTGACCAGCTCATAGCCGCCTGTAATGGGAAACCTCCATGGTCGACAAAGGCATTTGCCTACACAGTCCGCCAAATCACACACCATGATGTTTTCAGCCCGGGGATGTTCCTGGACCAATTTCGTGATGAGCATCCCCGAGAGTGGACCAAACAGGCTTCGACCATCCTAGATGATGCTACGGAAGCATGTATGGTAGAGGCAATAGCCAAATCTGATATGTAGATTCAGAAACTAATTTCTTGTACGATTTCAACATATCAGCTACTATGGCATGGGAACAAGGTTGGGTACAGGTTGAACAGTCTGAAAGTGCCTGGCCATGAATATGTCTGAAATGGCCAACGGAGGGCTTTTGTGCTCCGCAATGGAGGAAATGCAATACCTGATCAAGAAACCTTGGGCCGAAGTCCAAGAAGAGCTGATGTGTGGGGTTCAGTTTCCTGTGCATCAAAATGTGAAGGCTGCGATGGAAGGACACCCGGCTATGCTTTGGGAAAATCAACCGGATGGCTGCCTTCCTTGCCATCATGGCACAGCACAGACTCCCCAGACCACTGGAGGTGGAAAGGCACAGGTGCACGTGCACCAGAGCGACTCAGACAGCCGACACTAGAACGGATGCCACATCCGCCTCGAACGCCACTGGTGCCATCTGGTGACAATGAGGGTGCTTATGCCTCCGAAATCGATGGTGTGCCACCCGGATATGTGATTATACATTCTCCTCTTCCCAGCGCTCAGTTTTTCACTTTTGTTGCATATGCCAAGGATCACAAATGCGATAAAGATTTTAATCCATATTTACTGACTGATGAAGGAACATCCACTGGTTAGTACACTATCTGCCACGTGGTAATGCAGCTTACATCCATTGTGAAGTTGACAGCAGCATGTTGAGCGAACCTGACTGTGAAGACGAGCATTGATGGAATGGATCAAGATTTTGAGAGTATTATTATCTACAATTTGAAGACACTTTGAAGTATATTTTGAAGGATGTATTTATATGTATTATTAACGAACAATGTAGTAATGAAGGAGACAATACATGAAGACGGTACAAAGGCTGCCAAAACACCACTAATGACCTACTATGCCAAATTAAATGATAACATATTGTGGAAAGACGCATGGCAAAATGAGCGTCAATGGAGGGTCAACAATTTTTGGTCCGGCATCATTGGTAATCTGCGTGGCAATTGGTTGCGGCCATTCATCAATGCCGTATTCGCTCGCTTTATAGGCAAAAGAGAGAGGCACACACTCCCTGCCACATTCCGAAAATGAGCATCAACAGAGCATCGACGAATTTTGATCTTGTAAGTCATGTAATTCATAAGCCATTCAGTCATTACTATACATAATCAAAGTATTGGTCTCCTTTATAGGGAATAGAGATAGCGACACACTCCATGCCCCATTATGAAAATGGGCATCGATGGAGTTTCAACAATTTTTGGCCTTTCATCATGGGTAATCACAGCACGATGTATCAGTCATTGTCTATATAGGATGTTTTGACTGTTTCTCTACACCAAAATGCTCATGAACTCCTGGTTACAGCATTGTAAATGAAATAAGTTGTTACTGTCCAGGAGGCTGTCACAGGAATGTCACTTGCTTTCCTGCCTTGAGAGGCTGCCAATTCCTCCTTAATTGAGGTCTGCAATCATGCGCCACTTAGATTACCCAAGATGGAAGACCTTAAATCATTGACGCTCAGTGGACGCTCATTTGCAGGATTGGCCAGGGAGCAGGTCGCTTACTCTTTTGCCTTTAACGCAGTCCAATACCTCAGTTATGACTATCTGCAACCAATCGCCACTCAGATTACCCAAGATGCAAAACCCAGAATTGTTGACACTCCTTTGACACTCATTTCCAGGATGGTTCAGGGAGTGTGTCTCTGTATTTTTTGATTATACAGGCGGCCAGTACATCCAAAAACCACAATGACATTACATCATTAATAGTTTACGATTAACAGTTGGATATCTGAATGTGACCAGAAATAGAACAACCTGAAATGCAGAACCGGAGATTGCGCCCGACTGGTCTATTCACACCCAGCGAAACCCACTTGTTAACAGATCCGTGTCCAGGTATGGACTACCAAGAAGCAGCGGGTCAGGTTTGTGGACGGGTCAGGAACTGAACGGAACCATTTCTCTTCTCTGAGTCTGGAGAGCTGGCATGTTACCCGGACCGGTTGCTATCACTACTAATGGTGAACCATCTGACAAATCTTAGCTACAAAATGCCATCACCAGCACAAACTGTGGAGATAATTCCCATCGCTTACATCCAACATAAAATGGACAACAAATTGGTGAATATTCTGAAGGTGTGCGAGGCTTCAACCTACTTGGTGAGTAAAGCAAATCAGCCCAGATATGGAGGCTACCAGACTGCTATGGCATACTCAATCCACGCTCACCATCCACCTCTGCAAACACAAATGTACTTCCTACATTCAAATGCACCAACAGGACCTTGTAATGAATGGCTGGGACCCAATTACCAACAGTATTCACGGCAACGAATAGGACCCAGGATCTATAGTGATTAGGAAAGTCATATCTGCATAGTCTGCCTCAATGTGCGCACTGATCAATAAAAGTGAAAAGTTCTTCTCAATGAACATGGATGACTAATCTTTGGACAAAGAGGAGGAAATGCAGCAGAGTTATCCACATATCAGATGGACAAAAGGTTTTGTCAATGGAAGAGTACATCTGGGAAGTGGTGCGAGATGGGGAGCAGGGACGGGAAGTTACCATGATGGCTGTCCTACAGCCGCCTCAGCTGCAGCATGTTGCAAGATCTCAGCTGTTTGGAAGGGCCAGTGTGCAAGTGAGTGCGTTTCACGCAGTAATTGCCCGACAGCTGTCCAAAACAGATGGGGACTAGTCTGGTCAGTCTATGTGTATGGAAGGTACGGAAGAAGGTAAGGAAGAAGCCAACACAGACTGCATCGAAGAATACAGTGATGAAGAAGAAGAGTAAGAAGAGGGACAATGTGTAAGCAGTGAGGAAGAAGTGGTGGAAAGTGAAAAGGAGGAGGAGGGCGACACGGGTTTAGACAAGGAATACTGAGACGATGGACGGCAGTTGCACGCATGCAGTCACGGTATGTGTTGCTGGATTTGGGATGGAAGAGGACGGTGGAGGTTATCAGGGGTGATGGCAAGCAGGCATCAATCGAGGAAGAGGTTCAGGATGTCAAAACAAAGGCTCGTGATGAGGAAATGCGAACTATCTGCAACGATGTAGCATCTAGCAAGCAACAGGCCAAGGCAGACACCATCGAGACCACGACTCCAAAGACCGCAACATGTCCACCAGTGCCACCAATGAATCCACCTACCCCGCATACTGGAATCAACGAAGTCCTCAAAAGCAGTTAACTCCATCATTCTATCCAAACCTGGCTGGAGAGAGACTCCAGCGAATTGACCTTTAGACTGCTACAAAATGTTATAACAGTCTCAGTACCCAGTGACTAATGATTTGCTGCTAGGACACCAGTCATATCAAAGATATTCAGAACTGCCCACATTTTTGCCTTCTGCAGTCCGAAAGACTGCATCTCATAAGCCCAATCTTGGTATGCCAGGGCATCTGCAACATCCACACAATGATACATGAGCATGATCTCCCTATGTTCATCAATGGTGGATCAGAGATCTGCACGATGAGTGATATGGTCACCAGTGACTTTAACATTGGGTGGCAACGTGCTGACTGGAACACGATTGCTGCCGATGGCAGTCTGTGTGAATTGATGATGGTGGCAGAGTCCGGGCCAGTCAACGTCCATGGGATTGTCATTCTGGTGCCAATCTTCTTTGCAAAATCCGAATCTGGATAGGCTATCTTGGACTGCCCCAAGAGAAGATACAGTTGAATGGGTGAGAGGAACCTCAATCAAGGCAGTGGTGAGATCACCATCTCTGCTGTTCATGGGTCAGAACATGCAACATTTGTTGCTACCTTCCCAGGAGACGAGAGGGATGGATCTGCCAAGAGCTGAGAAATCTAGTATGCCTAGTTAAAGTATGGGTGACTAGGAAGGATAGCTCCCAACACTATGAATGAAATTGATTAGAGGTTTGTGAGAGGAAAGGATCGAATGAGAAGGAACCGAATAGTGGACAAGGTACACAGAAGTCGATTGATAGGAAGAGACCATTTGCAGCGACAGTGGATCGTATACACAACCGGGAAGAGGAGGGATCATTCGGGGAAAAAGTCAACCAGTTGGTCAGAAGGGGTGACTATCGAAGGCAGTAATGAAATCTAATCTGGATTGGCGTGATCTGCGCAGATGAGAAGGAGGAGGAGGAACAACTGGCAATCAGAGAGTTGGTGTAGGAGGATGGTAGCAGATGAGTGGTGAATGGGGAAAGTGGCTCTGGTGAACCCCAAGAGGGTATATGAGAGAGAATACATGACTATTGTCTGGGTTTCTAAACATAGCATTGCTCTGGAACTTTGTCAAATACAATCCTTTTCCTTGCACCTTGACTTGGCAAAGTGCAACTTAGATGAAAGCACAAAACCAGCCCAGGTGCACATCCAGTACAAATGCATTGCCAAGGATGTGAAGCCTGTGCCGTTGCTGGATGGACATATACCAGATGCCAGAGTCTGGCCAGGAAGAGATACCGCCCAGGCAGTATCAATACCAGGGCCTTGGGACAAGTGGTTTTTCCCCAAGTCTTCCCATGGAGAAAGAGGTGGAAGGTTAACCCCAGAGAGAGTATGACAGTTGTGGATGGGTAGCATATCATGGCTAAAGGAGAAGGAAGCACCCTGTGGTGTGCTATTGTATAGAGAGTATGCTGTCTCTTGGACACGGCAAGAGCAGGAAATGATCAGCAATGAGGTGGAGCGACACCATCATATCCTCCTGCCATCTGGTCACACGGCCCAGAAGGATTGTGTAATCTGCATACCCAAGAAAGTCATCCCCATGGAAAACAAGATAATGGAAGAGAGTGTTTGGCAGGGCCTATATGAGCACGGTTGGCGCCCCTGCAGGAATGCTCACGTCTTACTTCTGAAGAAGAATCAAAAATTCTGGTTCATTACCTCTACCATTAGTGCAAATCGGCGTGTGCTGGAAGATGCCAGGATACTTTCTAACATAGAAGAGTTTGCCCAAGATTTCACTGGACCACCAATGACTTTAGTCATTGACTTTGACTCGGTACGAACAACCATATTGCTCAAGGACAGCCAGGACTATATGGCCATCGACACGATGCAAGGCATGTAATATTCGACCAGGCTGGTACATGGAGCTTGGCATTGGGTATCGGCATTTGTCAGAGTATCGCAGAAACTACTTAACGCACACCTGGAATCAATCACAAAAGTATTCATCAATGATGTCGGAATTGATGGTGCATAGAGTTGAAAGCGCGAAGAGGAGGTAGCAGGACTGCCTGGAGTATGAAGGTTCATTCCGGAATATCTGCAGAATCTTGGTCACATACTAGTTGATGTGGCGACTGCTGCAACCACCATTTCCAGCGCGACCTCGGACTGCGGCAGGAACGGAGCAACAATTGTTGTGGTTCGCTGTGGAGGGGCAAGATGGGGACCACAAGCAACAATGGTCGACAAGGTGTGGAATCTGTCCTCGGGCAGGAACCGTACTTAGTGTGGGGTATTTTTGTGACTAAGCACATTCTCTTGAACATGGATCCTTGAGTATGCAAGAGTCGCAGGCCACCATTTCCCGCTCTTGTGGCAGGACGTCAAGTTTCAATGGGAGATTGAAAAGAACAACAATATGGCAAACTTGAAGGAAGGCCTCTACTATGCCTCTGCATTGAGGATGTTAGACATTAGCAACAGTTCTGGGCAAATGGTCATGAGAGTTGACGCTTAGAAAGGTGGGGGGCAATCTTACAGCAGGAAGTCCAAAATCAGTACCACCACCTGTGTCGCTATGACAGTGGACTTTGAAATATGGATGAGAAGAGATATGATGTGGGACAATGTACATGCCATGGACTAATGAAAGCACTCAAGAAGTTTTGCAACTAGGTATATGGGGTCAAATTCCTTGTGCAAACAGACTCTAACACATTAGTGCACCAACTGACCTTGCTTGGCAGCGACATCCCAAGGGCAGTAGGCACCTACTTGATCATGTGTATATGACATTTTGACTGCAACCAGAAGTAAAATACAGGAACGATGTACGAAGTTCCTGATGGTCTCCCAAGGTAGCTGTGACGAGATGCTGAGCCTGATCCCGAAGAGGGGGATGGTATAGAGGAGATAATTGACACAAGCCTACTGGGAATGCAGGTTGAACAAGGACCAGAAAGAACGAGGAGGGAGAGAGCATAAGAACCATTTGTTGGATTATCACTGGTGGAGAAATACAAAGGGGGATGGAAGGAGATAGGGGAATGTCTGGGGAACCTGAGGTGGCCAGAATGAAAAACATATAAAGAAATCCCGCCATTTTGGCGTGATGCCACAAAATTGTTTGTTCTGGATGGTGTACTCTACCTGAGCCAGAAAATCAATGCACTATCCCCACAGGAGTTAGTAAGGACATTGCAGAAATCGCAACCAATGGAAGCTGCACATGAACTCAGTGGGTACCATGCAAGAAAAGGAACATTACGACAGGTTGTGGAGCAGTACTTGTGGCCTGTTATACATGCCAACATCAAAAACTGGGCAATTTCTGCGGCTCAGTAAGGTCCTTGCCACCTAGCATTGAGTTCGGGAATATCAGTGTGCTCTCTCTGGGTTTCATACATAAGGGCCAAGTCACCAATTTCGAGATCTTCAGCTAGAAGGTTGGCTTCCTGGTTGAAGTAAGATTAGTTGACATCTCTTGACTCCTCTCTGTTTTGTATGGTAGCATTGATATCTTCTCGCTGTCATTCTGCCTGCCTTCTTGTAGGCGCTAGCAGTAACACTGTATTTTCGACATCTTGGTCCAGTTGAGAGTATTCCATGCATAGTTCTCCAATTCTATCAGAAGTCCCACATCTTGATGAAACATATCATGGATACGCGATCATCTGGTGGTACATCTCATGGTGATCCTATTTGCCAAAAGTGCTGCTGGTTGGTGGTCATTCCACATTTCTTTGAGTGAGTCTGAGCAGAACGTAATGTTGGATTTTGAATCTGCATGCACTCTGTGTCAACATCAGATTACTCGATTACTGGAGGTATGGTCTGAGGTCATGGTTAGCCCCTGAATATGCTAACATTTGAAAATGCGGTCTGAACACTTCTTGTACTCTGCACCGCTGTCGACTGCCTCACAGTCCTGGATCCCAAACCAACACATTTCCTCCTTCAAAAAGAAGTCAGCTGCCGTCTCCAATGTACCATGTATCGGTGATCGAACCTTTGCCCACCCAGTGATGTATTTGCAGGCTATCACCTGTAGGTAGTACCCATCCGAAGTTTTGCGCATGTATGAAACATCCATTCGCACTTACTGCCAGATGGGACCAACATTTAGGCTTTTCAGGGTTCCTCACAGCATTGTGGCTCACTCTTCTTGCACTTTTCACACATTGTCACCCAGGGCTTGGTGACTTATCAACTAGCAGAACCAGATGGAGAAGAGCTCGCAGGCTGGATAGATGGTTGTTGACTCAAGCTGTTCTTCATGCACAATGATGGTGTACACAGTACTCAAGAGATCAGTACGCCTCGTACCACACAAGAGGAAGAACTGGAGCAAGTTGACGAATTTGTGGTGCAAGTTGATGTAAAGGCAAGGCCAGGTCAGAAATGTTTTCAAGGATGATGCATGTGATTAGCGATGTGGATAGACCAGTAGAGACGATCGTGGGTACGGGTGGAGGATGTGGCAAGGTGTATGCATGCCATGGCCAAGTGGGACGGCGCACATCAGGTGCCGGCACACCACTGAATCATACCATTATTGCCCAGATGAGGGGGGAGGGAGATGGGAGTGGGGAAGGGGGGGGATCAACTGCGTGGACCTCAACGAAAAGGCTTGAAGACACAGAAACATCACAAGTGTATGAATTTGTAAGATAGAGGGAGAACATAGAAACCACATAATTGCATGGATTCATGAGATGGAAGGGGAAGAAATATTCCTATTGGCTGGGTTGCACCCACGGTACACTGAAATTTGCTATGATTCACCTCGCACCAGCCAGTAACCTCGAGAGAAGAGAGATAATGAGGATTGCATGAGTGTGGAGAAAATGAAGCACGCAGAACAGGAACACCAAGCATAATATGCCCAACCATTGAGGACCAGTGGGGAAAGAGGAGGGGAAGAAGCAAAGAAGCAAAGAAGCAAAGATGAGATACGAGAAGAGCATACTAGGGAAATCAGTAACCAAATAGCGACTCGAAAATGAACCATTTGGCACCAGATAACTCTCCAGGTATATAAAGAGCTTCCCCCCCCTATGTTACTCAGGAAAGACAGACACTCAACTGTTCCAGTCATATCCTTCTGTACACTGACAACTTTCCCCACTATCACTATCACAACCATAATCTATGACCAATGAAGAACAGGAGGTGGAAATTAATCAGCAGCATTACAGCAGCACACAGTGACGCCATTGATTTCAAAGTGTCATTATCCACCACCACCACCACCACCACCACCACCACCACAACCACCACCACCACCGCCACCACCACCGCGATGAGCCTCAATACCCACCCGACACCCACCACATCCACCGTTGTTACATCTGATTCCTTCATCGATATCTCTACCATTGTTAGCAATTCCTCTGCAGTATTGCTTTCATCAGCAACAATATCACAACTCCGCAGGCATTTCTTGACCAGCAGACCTGTCAGGTAGCTACCAGAAGCCACAGAGAGTGCTGTTCGGGAGAGTTCCGCCCAACGCGAAAGGAATTCGTGCTCCAGATACATGATCTCTTTCTCAACATTACTGACGCTGTTACCATCGAGGTTGCATTGCTGTCGAACTTTGCGGACAGAAACATTGACTGGAAGAACTTCAAACATGAGCAATACAACAACTTCCTTAAGGCTCTCGACTGTTCTGGCAGGGTAAGGGAGATTATCAAACTACACCACTCTACCCAACAGAGGAAGACACAGGCAACAAAGATGCAGGGAGACCACTGGCAAAACAATCCCAAAATCCATGAATTCCTAAGGGATTTCAGCGGTACTGAACAGTGGCTGCATTCAACTGTGATCACCATTGAAACATCCACAGATTCTAAATTAGTAAAGAGATGCCTTAATTTCACATATGTCAACTGCATCATGTGGCTGAAAGGGAAGTTGAAAGCCAACAAGGGGTATACTTCCGGAAACTTCCAGGAATCTAAACAGTTCAATAATGGCTACCGTCAGCTGGAGGAAGGAATCCACTACGAAGCTTCAGGTCTCAAATGGTACTGATGGTTACGAATGCCATTTAGTAAATACCCTGGCATGGCTGACCGCAATCGTGCCAAATGACATCGTATGATCTCACCTTGCATATTGCCTGGTGATGATGGGATTCCAAAGCACCTCCATCACGCGATAAGTGCAAGATGCTTCCACCCACAACCCGACCACCCAAGCAAATGAAAATGGCGAAGGAACATGATGGGAGTAATCTTGGAGGGCTTTTGATGTACCTGGCCGAGGATGGATCAAAGGATGAAACCAGCACTCCTGCCGAGACAGAGGCTGGTATGATCCTGACAGTACCCACCAAGGAAGGGGCCACTCCCAACAAGAAAGAGGCTGGTGTGATTGTGCCAACTCCCACCAAGACAGAGGCAGGAATGATCCCACTTGCTCCTACAGACAAAGAGGCCCATACAATTCAGCCAGCTCCGAACGGAATAGGGGCCGGTACTATCCCTGTGGAGTCCACCGCCGCTATGCAGCAGGGTGTAACGGCGACACGTGACCCCAGGCCGGGTAAGGGCAATTGCATATAGATCGCCCGCTATGACACTGAGATCAGGATCGAATATCTTACCACTATACTCTCCATCTATACTCACTCGCTCTCGGGTGCAACCGTATACCATATGATACGTCTGCGGTCAAGCGTAGGCGTACGTGCCTTTACATTATACTTGTTTGTCAGTTATCGGATACATTTCGCTCATGAGGATATACGAGTTTTACCCCTATTGTCAAAATACGACACAATCGACAGGAAACGAACAGCTTGCGCGTCAAATCTACCGTCAATCGTCTACTATGCCTTCTAAGACAGCTGCCAGAGGTCAAGTGCGCTTGGCTTGTATATGTTCGAGCACGGAAAACCTACGATCGCCTCTCGGCCGAGTAACCTTTATTCTCACCTGAGGAGCCTCCGTACTTCCGGAGGATGTGCTCCGCGATGAGGACAATCAAGACGACGATGAAAACACTGCTGTCATGGAACAGGACCTGAGCGACGGCCAAGGCGACGACCTGAGCGCCATTCTGGGTGACAACCCAAGCGAGCCCGAACCTACCATGCAATCCGAGATCGCGTCAATGCGAAAGATGATGGAGGAACAGCGAGAAATGCTCAACAATGCCATCCAACAGAATACTCAACTATGTGTGCAGAATGCTGAGCTGATGGAAACAAACCGGGAATACCGCAGAGAGTCTATTGGACCGGAACCAATGAAAATGAAAATCTTCGATATGACCCATCCTGAACGGTACTGCGGCAGAGCAAAAGAGCTTGATAACTTCCTCGACACCATACGATCTAACTTCCAATCGCACGGGGACGTCTTCCTACACGGAGATCCCAACAAAGTCAATTATGCAGCGAGCCGTCTCAGCACATGGAACAATCACCTGGACCCGGCACAGAGACAAACACAGATCACCGATCCAGTGGAGTGGCTTCGAGACCTACGGAGAGACACAAGTCCCTGTTTGGAAGACGTCGAGGTCTTCTCGGAGGAAATGCAAAAGATGTATGGCGACAAGGACCGAAAACTCAACGCGCCAATGAAGCGTATGACCGAGTTCCTCCAAGGAGCGAATGACCTGGTGAGAGTCTACGCCAATCGAATCAAAGCAAATTGGAGAGCAGCGGGATGGCTCCCGCAGGACAACAAGAACCTTTACGAAATCGCTTGAAACGGGGTACGACCAGGACTTATGTCCAAGATCAAGCCGTTGACCCCAAAGAATGGAAGATTGTACAGTATGGAAGAGCTTTTCGACTGCGCCCCCGATTCAGAAGTCAAGCCGGACGGCAAAAAGCCACAACTGCAGCAGCCACAACAACAGCAAAGGCAGTCAGGAGAATCATCTCAATAAGGCGGCAGGAATCGCAACATCCGACCATCTATATCTGAGCCGGCGGAAGCACTGAAGACCGACAAGTCAAAGTTGGACAAGGATGATAAACGCACTCCAGCGCCCTGGGTCTCGCCAGAGCTCTATGAAACTCGGAAGTCAGAATGAAAATGCATACGCCGGGGGTCACCCAAACACAAAACATTCTGGTGCACGAAAAATACACACACCAACTTCCCCGAACATTTTGCTCCTCCAGGAGACGGAACACAGATCAAACACCAGCGCTCCCTCGATAGTAAACAACCAAATATCTAACCTACCTCTCTCGGTATCTAGCTCGGCGGGAGAGGATGGACGAATGGGAGCTTGGTTTGGAGTCATTGAGTACGAGGGTGTTGATGGCAACATTTGAGGAAATTCAACCGCATCAGATGTCACTATGGCCGAGGGTTGTCTTAGAGAGCCCGAAAGCTCTCATGTCAAGCCAATATTTGTGTTGAACGGCAAGACCAGATTCATCGCCCATTGTCCACGAAGTCCAGATACGAGATCAACACAGAGAATTGCAACGAATATGAGCAACCATTGATCGCGGCGCAACAAGCATCTTTTCATCTCCACAACTTCTCAATTGACTTGGACTACCCCACTCAGCAGCGCACATCACAACTCACGGCTTTGATGGTCAGGTCATCGCACATGCGGGGGAGAGCCGTGAAACGGCGATGACTGTCCAATATATGGATCATTTACCCCAGGTCCACGAACCAGAGGTGCTGGTCGTCCCGATGAGGGCATATGATCTAGTACTTGGATTACGATGGTTCAAAACCCACAAGCCGAAGATCGACTGGGTTACCGGCCGAATAACTTCATCAAGAACCCCAAGTGGCCAAGGGGAGTTACACAGATCAGGTATAATAGTGCAGTGGTACGAAGGTCGGTATGACGAAAATACTGACATATGGCTGCCAGGCAATCGTGGGAGTACACCGACGATCAACTCGACGTCGGAGATCCCTGTGGATCCAGATGGAAAACCAACGGATTGCGGTGAGGACAGTCCTACTCCAGATATTGAAATACTCGGAGCAACGGCATTCGACGATCTCTTAGCTAGCGACCAGACCATCCAGACATTCGCCTTACGAATTGTGGAATGCAGTGGACTGCTGGGAGCGACTATGGTGGTCACCACATTGGAGGATCCAGGTGTGATTGAGACTATCAACCAAACGCGCTGCATCAGCAAAAAAACATGTCCGTTCGGGCGGAATGGCTTCGTCAGAGCGGACGCGCTCTGTCAGAGCCATCAGAGACACCCCAGTGGCAGACTGCTCCGTGCCCGGCCCCAATACGACGCGTCGCTTTGCATATCGCCCTCCGATCGCGGTTTCGCCGTTTCTTCTCGCTCTGTCAGTATTCCATTGTAAATGAACACTGTGGCGTTGTGGCCAACTGTGACCATACGTCGGAATGGGTTCATTGGGTACATAAGCAAAATGTAAATCGGTCCGGAAGCCACACGCAGCGTTCCATCAGCACAAGGCATTTCGTCTATCATATTCGTCTTTGTTACAGTCACAAGATTCGCTACCTCATAATATGCCATGCATTATTTAAGTATCTCTATATATATACATACGGTCAATCTGGCCACAGATGGTAGTCGAGCATAATCGGAGGTTCTAGCTCGAGGAGCCTAGGAAGAATGTGAGAAGATATGATACTACCCGGCCGTGAGAATCCACGCAATTGCGTGGATCCAGATGAGATGAAGATAAGATGATGTCTATCTACCCCGGGGTCACCCGAATATGTACTCCCCGTCGCTCAGTCCACCTCCGTTACCCCTGTATCTCCATACACCCGCCATCGCTCATTAACGATGTACTTGGAGGCCGTGATCGAGCGAGTTGAGAGATGCACTTGGAAGCCGAGATCGAGTGAACTCAGAGATGCACTTGGAGGCCGTGATCGACCGAGTTTGGAGATGCAATTGGAGGCCATGATCGATCGAGATTGGAGGAGTGAGGTGGTCGATCTGGAGGCGGTAGATCGGGAGGGAGGTGCGACGACAGCCGAGACTCCATTCATTGGTTAACTCGTTATCGTGGGAATGTAGAAAGTTGAGTACAATAAGGTCCGCCGAGAGATGAGAGCTGGCTGGCGGCGGGAGACAGTGGATATTGGGATGATGCAGTACTCGGTGTATGCAGGACTCGGTGTATGCAGTACTCGGTGTATGCTGTACTCGGCGTTAACTCATGATCATTGCATGGAGAGATAGACAGGGATGACTTAACTTCGTGTTCTTAGGTGATGGTAGAGTTGAGCACAAGAAAGA
>Ga0307512_10001592_pt1 | contig 31648 bp, 30 predicted proteins | sample 14_EM_MG_FD_200267 | JGI IMG/M metagenome (GOLD analysis project Ga0307512, IMG submission 200267) | Populus trichocarpa ectomycorrhiza microbial communities from riparian zone in the Pacific Northwest, United States - 14_EM | ecosystem: Host-associated > Plants > Roots > Unclassified | place... | reverse complement strand
TAGCGGCCAGCGACTTTACGCTTGTCATCGGGATAGGTCTCTTGGTCCCCGCCTTGCCCTTGAGTCTGTAGCTGAAGTGCTTGCTGCACTTGTCGGCCTCCCACTTCGCCTTGGCTGCTGATCTTCCCTCGGAGATTCGTCTAGCACTATTCGAGGCCGAGGTGTATGGCCGCTCTATCACTGTGCTTCCGCTTGCGTCTCGGGCTAAGTTCGCCTGACGGTCTGCTTCTTCATTTCCGGGGATGCCGGAGTGTCCCGGGACCCAGTGGATCTCGGTTGCGATGCCGTGAGCGCGGAGACTCCGCGCTCTTCTGTTGATCCGTCTCGCCAGTCGCTGTCGCATATGCGTTTGCACTATCATGATATGAGCCGTTCTCCCTGATCCTGATACAGACTATGCATATCCTCATACGAAACACCAGCTACTTACAAGCCAGCAAACAGAACTGAGACTCACAATCCAAGCAAACGGACACGATGCAGGTACAGATACAACAATCTCTTGGCATCACTAGCCGGGATCGAACAGGTTTCTAAATTGTTTGCAGAGAAGTGTGTTCAGGTATTGATGGACTTTTGGAGAACACTATGTTAGAAGAATGGTTGGAACGTTGGAGGAGGTAGAGAGCGTAGAGGACGAGGAGTAGAATCCTGGGTTTTGAGATGATGTTAGAATGATGGTGTAAGAGGTTGATGGGGGAAGCTGTAAGTTGGTGTGATTTTCATCTGCTGGGTAAGTTAGGAGTAGCGGTGATTAAGAGTAGATAATGCCATAGCCGCTAGCGGCTGAATGCTATATAATTACAACTAGCAAGAATCGACGAGCACTGGCAAGAACCTCATAGATATACATTGTTAGAATTTCAAGGTATTCAGGAATACAATGATTCTGTATGACTCTAGGACGTTCTCATTAGTATCTGTTCCGAACGTACAGTTAACGATTCGCAAGCTCGCGAACCGCGAATCAAATGCACTGCCAGTTCGGCCATGGCAAATTTTACCAAGTTCAGTATGGAAGATACATATAGGCATCTAGTGTTGTGGGAAGAAGTTTTGGGGCCCGGACCTAGAGTACTTCGATGGCTAAGAGCGAGACATTTCTGCAGAAGTCCTGGGACACTATATCTCCAGACAGTCAATTCGCAGTCACTTCGCGCCAGCCAACTTTCGAAGAATATAGACTCAGAAAGGCAAAGTTGAAGTAAATGCTTGAACAAGCCTATACAAATCCTGCCTTCCATTCAGCGGCCCCTTTGTACCATTTCATATATGTACTAAAAACATATGCTAGATGCAAGAGGACTACCATATAGGATTAAACCGTGTATAGAATTCGAAATCTTTATTTCTATTGAACCATGAAATCATGATTTAGAGACTGAACTATACTATTAGTGGCCTCAAATGACCTAATATCAGTCCTACATGTCATTTTTGTAGGCATCAGTAAGCTAGGGATAGAAATGAGAGTATTTCCCGAGCAAATACATGGACACTAAGGACGTTTAAGAAAGTGAAAGGCTTTGAAGATTGAGATGCAACTGTACCATACCTAAAGAACACAGAAATAGGATAACATCTGCTCTGAAGTTTTTTCGTGGTACTTTGGGAAATTTTAAGTACACTAGTCAAAGTTGACTGGTGCGAAGTGACTGCAGGTGCGAAGTAACTGTACGAATTGGCTGTCCGGAGACAGGGTGGTCTAAGGACAACTAGGGTACTTGAGTGATAGTGCATGACCGACTTTCTTAACCGAGAACGACTACTGTGCCTACTCGCTAGTGCAACAATGTTTCGGACACCCCATACCCTAGCCCTCACAACTGGCCAATCATAACTTTGACTGCAGCCGCCATCAAGTCATTTCAAGACATACCCGGAGCAGGGTTAGGTGTTTTATATGTCTGAAACATTTTTGCGCTAGCGAGTAGTATACGCCTGTGCGGGGATCCTTGGTGTGACAGCTTTGGTTAACGGAACGATTAGTATAAAAAACGTGATTATCCAGTGTGACGCGCCGATAGAATCATTTAAAAAAAAGCTGAGAATTCACGGACGAGAAGTTTGTGACGTGAGACGTCAAACTTATTGCGCTCACAGCGTGCAGCAGTGCTGTCCACTTAAGGTAGTACGTAATTTGAAAAAACCCTATAGGTATTCAGAAATACGAGGTGTGATATACTTCTAGGATATAAATCGCATGCTACCGAAAGTTGCGATAGTTTGAGGGTTTGAGCAGTTATCATATTCCATTGGTTGGGAAGCGGAGGATGAGAGGCGTCAGTAGTGGTTAGAAGCTACTATATCTATACATAGCACCATCACTCGCGCCGACCGGGCAGTGGACTCAGCAGCTCTGTGGGGTAAGTACGCTGTAAATAGAGATCGCGAGTTCGGTGTTAGTAAGACCGGAAAAGAAGACCATCGAGGCGCAGAACGAGTTTAAGGTGGTGGCGTCACCCGGCGATTCGATTGGACACCATGAATTGCGTAGGTTACTACAGCTATTTCAGAAGGCATGAGAGAGGAGAACCAAGCCAATCACTGAAAGATAACAGATGGCAGAGATATATCGGTATTCATAAATACGTGCACTCGTATTTGTGACTTTTGAATTTCCACCCACCCACATTCTACATAATTCACAGGTTCTCTTTTCCTCCTATCATGATTATCGCATCTATAAATGCCCACGGTTCCTGCTGTATAAGCAACTGAAGGCCTTGCTACGGAGTCGGAGAACCACGTGCTGTTTTCGAGAGAAGAGTAAGGAGGAAACTCGCTCGAGAGATATAAAGAGATTAGTGTGCCTTGTAGCTACAATTACGATTAGCTCAATGCAGCAATAGGATTGCTGACACAGTCCAAGTAATGTCATATGTATACAGTTCTCGGCCGATATGCGCGTTTCCATCAAATAGCCTTGCCAAAAGTACCGCCCAATTTTGTTTTCACCATGCAAATGCCTCATTCATGAGGAGCAGTGACGAAAATAATTTCCGCTGACATCCAGAATGGCCAACGCACTTCACACCGGCTGTCCACATCACTTGCCAGTATTCTAGGTGCTTCGACTCACTCGTTGGACTAATCTACCTGACTACTAACTACTATAGATAGACGCGATGTTTGAATGTTCACATACGACTCTATACACCCTTTCAAATATTTTCCCATGTGATTAGAATCTCATATTCATCTGCTGTGAGACGCTTAGAGTTAGAATAGCACATACTAAGCTTCGTCTAATATCATTATATGTGGGTAACAATGCTGTGACACCGCTATTGAAGACATATCAAACTGACGACGCTGTGCGCGTGTAATCTTTATGCGATTCAGGCGCCTGTAAAATCCACGTTCATCCACATCCTCATCAGTCAGATTTAAAATGACCGCACTCGGTAGACACATAGTAAAAAGAAATGAATACAAACTACAGACCTATTTGGCAGAAGCTTGGACTGAGCGGGCCATCGATAGCCTTCAACGCCACACGAGTCTCGTGCTCGATTGACGTAGTGTGGAGCTAGTGTTTCCCCAACTCAGAAGATAATAAAGTGCTAGCTTGGATGGAGGAAACTGTCAGATGCGGGGTCAGATTATGTCTTGTGGACGCCCGGGGAGAACTACCCAGCCATTGTTTTACCGGCTATGGAGATCTAGACATGCACAGGTATAGTATTACATACACTCCTTTTCTCTCCACTCAATGGACCATAGCCCTTAATATTGCTTTCTGCTCATCCTCTTAGCGGCGTTTATGGTCTGAAACACTGCTAGCTGTGCGTTTTTGGTCGAAGGTTCAATTGTCAGCTCTTATTCGTAGCTCATGTTCACGATGAGGGCTCAGATAGCCATGTTGACCACTTGGAGACCAAATGTACCCACTACAGCCATGTGTAAGGATAGCCCCACTGGTGGAGTCGCTGTCTCAAGGTGCCGTCCGGCCCTGGTACCTGAACATCGGCTGATATTACCAAGTGATCATCAACCAACCAATATTCATGGGACAACCACGGTTGTTGGTGACCGAACCTGTACAGAAACTGATCTTCAGGTTTATAATATAACATTAACGTCTACCTCATGTAGAATCCCAGGTATATACCCTGCTCACGAGATCACCTTTGCCAAACCGTGCATTTCTTACGCTATTCACACTGGGTTGTCGATTGATGTAGGTTTAAGACGATTTTTTTAATTAAGTTAAAACCCTAGACTAGATATACGCGTTTACACCGCTTGAAATCGTTAAAGCTACTTTTAAGCGCTTTCATTTGCGTATATGTATGCAGTAAGCACCAAATAGAGTCCGGATTATATGAAAGTAGCAAGAAACATTTGGACACGGCAAACAAGTTTTGAAAGGTTTCCCGGGACTTCAATTTTCGAATCGATTAACCATGCATGAATGAAGTGGGATGGTACCACCCAGCGAGCGAACGCGGCTCGATATCGTCTTATATAAGCAATTACCGACGCGGGTACACAAGAACTCGGCAGATCGACCCCGCATTCACACCTTGCCAGCAACATATCCTTTGTAGTTCCTAGTCATTGAAAAGGAGGTTACGGTAAAACTTCTAGAGTAATCTAGCCCAGAGTCTCCTCGGGTATGCTTTTCGACCAGTCGGCATCTGATTGTTGCCTCGGGTTGGCCTTTGGGTTGAACTGCTCCCCACCTCGGGTTCTGTGCCTTAGGAAATCGTACACTGTATCGAGAACCAATCGGCGGAGGCGATGTTTCCGGGTGTAGCGGACATGGGGTTTTTTTGCTCGCTACCTCTTTTAAGAGGGCGGCGGAATGCGACTCATCTCAGCTTACTGTGCCCAGCTATAAATTCCACATGGTTAAAACCATGATCGTCGAATCAATAAGAGATCTCTCAACCTGCAAGAAACATCGGAATGCAGGTTCGAAATCTGCAGTGCTTACTTAAGTGATTGGCGCTATAAACAACAAAACTCCAGGCTTGAAACCTGCAGTTATCACTTTTTTACTCTCTTTTTACGTGCTCTCAGCTTATAGTCGTAGAAACTCGGGGAGCCGCTAACAGTCGGAACTGGTAGGATGAGAGCGGTATTGGGTAAAACACGACTCGCGGAAGCAGCGAGGCCCGGTGCGCGTTGACTAGCGTCCGATCTTCTGATACTGATCCTCTACTCCTCAAAGGTGCTTCCCCGAGGCGTTGCTCCGTTGCGTGAATGGACCTTCTAGCGCTAGCGATAGCCCCGCAAGAGCGTAGCTCGCTAATTAGCCGCAGACGGTTATGCATGGCTCATGCTTATCTTGGCACTCTACATATCTCAGGAGCGCTATCCTGTCGATTTTCTTTAGCCTCGGTTATGGTGGTTGGCCCACGAGTACCTACCTATTACGTGCACTATGCTGGGTAAAGGCCGTGTGGGTATGTAGGGCGCCGAGGATCGCAGCGCTGAGATGATATCCGCGCCAAATGGCGTCTACCGTACAATTCCGTGAATGAGCCGCACGACTTACCTTGGATTCGAAATAACCTGTGAATTTAACCGTCCATCGGAAGCTCGCTCAGTACTAGTATTTCTGCCGGTTCCGAGACTGCTCTAACATTCATCCGATCCCACTTGTAAGCATCGTGTCTAGGATCGCGAATCACAGACTATATATGTGTAAGTGATGATAGAGCCATGCACGCCACCCACTGTTAATCATAGCGGCTATCTGTTACCATCTCTTTGTTCCGGTGCATTGGAGTATTCCTGTTACTGGTATTGAGGTTTGTTGCGACTATAGAACCGTGTGTATTGGCTATGGTACGATGACTGTCCAGGTACAAGTCTAAGATGCGGGTAGAAAGGTAGAGTAAAGTGCGAACTCTAAAGAGGCAGTCACGAACCTTATCTACCAACAAGGTTGTCCGAGTCCGTGCCCGTGGCACGTTGTGTTTAAGTTGGATTGGACTGATATTTAGGTCCTTGACTCCTTGTTTCAGGTTGATGATTGGAGATCTCATGGATTTGTTTTTTGGTCATGGTTTGTACCACTTGGACGGGCAGTAGACGAATACAATGATCATATGGCATGTGGCCATACTTAATGTAGAATAGAAAGTTTCTCGGCGAGAATCCGGGGTAGTTAATGCTAGATTCGTGTTCTGCATTCCCCGCACAACGTCACGCAAGATACTAGCTGCTTATACAACGGAGATGTCCTGGATGCGTGAGGTTCAGCGGCCCTAGGCCTATGTATGGTACTGGTATAAGTATATATAAACATACTAATGGCAATATTGTCCAGGTTACCTAGTAGGTAGGTATATGGCGAGCTATTCACAGCCCTAACCAGCACACCAGCTTAGACTGCGGGGATATGTGGGGTACCTAACTAAGGTATGGGGCACTTGGGCGCGGGAAGGTTGTAAGGTAAACCCACCTACGTACATGGCCTGGGAGGTGGGCAGTCGGGGCGAACCCAGCACAAAACAATTTATTCTTTTCGAGAGTTCTACCGAAGATTCCCTCCGGAGTATCCATCAAACAAGGATAGAGCATAATGTATGCTGACTAGTGAGAAAAAAAGGCGTTTTCAGTTTCACAGTGTGTTAGAATCCCTGCATGCAGTATGTGCGAGATAGTCGTACTACTGCGCTATTATTACCGGTGGGAAGGTTAGCTACGTACGCACCAGTCATTATACTTGACCTATCGCATCGCGTTTCTAATTGCTCACCGATCGAGACCTGGACTTAAAGGTTCCACGTTCCCCTCAGTTTCCTTGTTGCTAGTATACCCCGAGCAACGCCTACAGCAACGGTTGTATCTCAACATGTCTCTGAACGAAAAGGCATTAACTTCCGAGATGGAAAAGGGCCTTCCAGGCGACAGCTCTCCTGCGCCGTCAGCGGCAGATATTACGGATGAATGGACAGAAGCGGACGAGAAGAAACTTAGGAACAGACTGGATTGGCACATCGTACCATTTGTCACAGTTCTCTACCTCATGTGTTTTCTGGACAGGTTTGTAGCTCACAGTAAAAAGTAGAGGACGTTTTTCGCAGCGCTGTACTAACAGATATTCAGAGCAAACATCGGCAATGCGAGGATTCAAGGAATGCAAGAGGATCTTGGATTGCAAGGGTTTCGGTTCAACTGGGCTTTGACGATTTTCTATATCCCATATCTGCTGCAAGTTCTCCCGGTGCTGAAGGGGGTATATTATACTAAGTTTTTCACAGTATCGAAGTACCTAGCAACGTCCTGCTGAAGCATGTCGGCGCAAAAATATACAGTACTCCCCCGCAGCCGGGATTATGCCCATCGTCATCTATACTAACTTGCAACAAGTCCCTTTCCTCGTCGTAGGCTTCGGCTTCTGCTCGTTATGCTGTGCCTTCATCCAGAACCACACCCATCTTTATATCGCGCGCGCATTCCTCGGCCTCTTTGAGGGAGGAACAATGCCGGGCATTGCCTTCTTCCTCAGCAACTTTTATCGTCGTAACGAGCTGATGTTTCGGATTGGATTCTTCATATCCGCTAGTTCCATGTCCGGTGCCTTCGGCGGGCTTTTGGCAACTGGATTGGCGTGAGTGGCTACCCCGTCTCTATAGGTGGGATATTATGACTGATGTACACGATAGACGAATTCCTCGCTGGGGTGTTACAAAGACTCCCATACATAACTGGAGGAACATCTTTTTCTTTGAAGGATTGCTGACAATGGCCCTCGCTGTCGTCTGCTACTTTTACATGTCAAACTCACCAGGTACATGTACATTCCTGTCCGAGCGTGAAAAGTACATCGCCACAGAACGTATCCGTCGCGAGCACCTCGAGGACGCGAAAGAAAAGACACAGAGAATCCACATCAAGCGGGGGATCTTAAACATCAACAACTTGGTCTGTGCCATGGGATTCTTCTTCAACAACATCAGCGTGCAATCATTCTCGCTCTTTATGCCAACAATTTTGAGGGACCTAGGATGGACCGCCACAAAAGCGCAGTTGTTCACGGTGCCACCTTACGTGTTGGCTGCAATCTGGAGTATCTTCATCAGTTGGGTTAGCGACAAGTATAAGAAGCGTGGAGTGTTTGCCTGCGGTCACGCTTGTGTTGCGATGATGGGGTATGCCATACTCACCCAGGCTGATCGGGCTGCGATCAAATATATGGCTGTGTTTTTTGGCGCAGTGGGATGCTATCCGCTTGGACCTATCTTCTTGTCTTGGGGCATCAACAGTAAGCCCACCCTCCATCCCCACCCTATCTTCCCCTGATTGACACGATATACAGATGCAGCAGGCCCTACAATCCGCGCTGTTTCCAGCGGCTATATCGTTTCCATTGGCACTTTGGGTGCAATCGTTGCTACATGGACCTATCTACCCACCGACGCGCCGAAGTATCACAAGGGTCACAGCATCAACGTTGCGGCACAGTGCAGTGCTGCAGCAGTGTCGATTGCGGGTGTCCTTTACATAAAATGGGAGAATAGGAAGAGGGCACGCGGGGAACGGGATCACCGGATTCAGGGAATGTCGGAAGAGGAGGCAAGGAAGCTTGGATATCGGCATCCAGAGTTCAGGTACATTGAGTAGATTTGGGATTATGGGGCGTTTCTTCGTTTTTTTAATGTTTTGGTCATGATCAGAAGGAGCGATCCTTGTGAAATATCCTGGACTCTGAGACAGGGCCTAGATGTAGCATACGTCAAAATGAATGAATATGAGATTCAAACGTTTGATGTAATCAAGGTCAACAAATCGCCGTTCTCCGAAGTATCACATGCCCAGATGAGATATAGACTCATGGTCATCACTAAGGTGGACTGTCGGAAAGCATGATGTTTATGCTCGCGTAAATAATATGGTTGTTAAGCCAATATGTTGTAATGCTTTGATCGGTGTTCCGGCACTACCGTTGTGCTCTCCCCATTCGTCTGAGATACGGTTGGACATATAACGGACGCCTTGCTGCAGCCTGACGGAACCCCGCATGTTGATTGGGTATATGAAGAGTTTATACTATCTCTCTCTCGGTTCTATCTCTATACATCTTCGTTAGTATTAGTATTCTAGAGGGAATGTACCTGCATTCCGACGAAATGATGGTCTGCCCTTCTCAAATCCAAACGTGCACATTGCTTAGGGCCAATTTAGGCCTAATTTTATACGGTATCACCTCTAGCATACTTCCCTCTAGCCATACTAGGCTTAAGGACTTATACTTTTCTCAAGCCTAAAAGGGGTGGCAGGGAGCACTACATTATAATAAATCATCATAATACATTCACACTATCTATGAGTAGAACTGTTTAGGTTTTTCCCTAAGTATATATATAGATCCTGATTAGGATCACGGAGAAAAATAACCATACACGATCTGCAGCTGATAGTGAAGCTATTTCTCGGATGGTAATCCATAACATATTTGAAGTATTGTACAATAAGGCCCGATGGACCTGCAAGTTGACTAGATTACTATGGTATGCGTGCTATCATGTGCGCTTGATATTATATATCACCCTGTATTCATCAAACTTGAAACCAAGCTGCCAAATGTGATTTGTTGCATGCTCCTAAGTATGCTCTAAAGTACATTACTGATTGCACTCGATCACACACTCCCAGCCTGCCTGACTGTACACTTCCAAGGAAGCTCTCAACATGCTCCCCAGTATCCAACAAAGCTCCACCGGGAAAAATCACCATGCGCGACGCACAGCTCATAGAGAAGCTGTTTCTGGGACGGTAATCCATAGCATATTTGACGCGTGGCACTATGTGGTCCTATGGACCTGCGCATTGACTAGATTACTATAATACGCATGCGATTATGTGCGCTTGATACTATACATCACACTGCATACAACAAACTTGAAACCAAGATGCCAAATGCACTTCATTGCACGCTCCCAAGTACGTTCTGAAGTACACTCCTGATTGCACTCGATTGCACACTCCCAGCCAGCTTGACTGTACGCTCCCAAGTAAGCTCTCAAGACACTCCTAAGTACACCTCCGAGTACGCTCCCAAGTATACTCCGAGTACGCTCCCAAGTACACCGAGTGTGATCCCAAGTACACCCCAAGTATGCTCTCAATTACACTCCCGAGCACGCTCTCGAGTACGCTCCCAATTGCACTCAATGGCACACTCCCAGCCTGCTTGACTGTACGCTCCCGAATAAGCTCTAAAGACGCTCCTAAGTACACCTTCAAGTACGTTCCCCATACAACCTCTGGGTACGCTCTCAAGTACACTCCCGAGCACGCTCTCAAGTACGCTCCCAATTGTACTTGATGGTACACTCCCAGCCTACTGGGCTCTATGCTCCCAAATACACTCTCAAGAGGGAAGACACTCCCAATCCCACTTGACGATATGCTCCCATGTATGCTCCTGCGCGCTCGATCTAGAGACTTGCTGAGTTGCAGGCGCCAGGCACCGGGAGGCGTGAGGCTGGTGGCGTATGGCGGGCAGTGTTTGCTGGGCGGCGTGTGGCGTGTGGCGTGTGGCGTGTGGCGTGTGGCGTGTGGCGTGTGGCGTGTGGCAGGTGGCAGGCAGCGTATGTTGGTGAAAATCATGACGTCGGTCGATATGGTAGTCTGAACCTTATCTTTAGCGTGGCCACCACGACAAGATCTCACGATGCCTCACCGTCATGGTGTTGACAATTGCAGCCTTAGATTCTGCAGGAAAGATAGAGAATTGGATCTTGGGGAGAGCAGATCTCCGACTCAGTTTTCTCAGTAGAATCTGCAGCTAGTTTCCCGTCGATTTTGGGCGTATGTGTGCGCATTTGGTCCGGGGCTGATGGTGATGATGGTGATGGTGATGATGATGGTGATTGTGATGGTGATGGTGATTGTGATGGTGATGGTGACGGTGATGGTACCGAAAGCACTTAGTCAAGTAGGTTGGCTACGTCAACGTCAATGTCAAAGCTTTAACAGACTTAAAGCCTTCTATTGGCCAAAGCTTCCACAAATTCAGAGTTCAATCGGCCCAAAGATTCCTGTGGAAACGCTACTCCCGCAGAAACGCGACTTTCTCAAGCGCGGCTCTGAAGCAGGCTCTCAAGCAGGCTCTTAAGCAGGCTCTCAAGCAGGCTCTCAATCAAGCTCTCAATCAAGCTCTCAAGCCGGCTCTGAAGTGGCCACTCCAGATGCTCTTGATGAGTGTGTCAGCACTAGCGAAGCCTGTCGGCAGTCAAGCCTGGCTGAGGTTTATCGACTGCCAGCAGTATATAGTCCCATAGTCCCACGCGCAGATGTCTATGGACCGACTATGGATGACTATAGACTGCGTGTCGCGCAGGGGTCCACGGGAAGCTTGCTATGAGCTGCGTGTGTGCGCGTGTGTGCGCGTGTGTGCGTAGCACAGTCTATAGTCGATTTGCACTTTTGCCGATGACTTCCTTTACACTTGAAATTTATCAAAGCCACTATCAAATATCTTCAATGTACAATGTTCTACTACCCCTGCAGCAATTGAAGCCTTAATTCAAACAGTTGTATATACCTTTGGCAACAGTGCATCAATTCTGCCAGCAACTGGCCAATAGTTTTCTAATCAGGGAAGTGCATTCCAAAGAGTGCTGCAATTCGCATTCAGTAATGGCTTCACAATTATAGAGAAGCAAAAGAGTGAGCAGGAGCAGGATCGTACATTGCATGGAGTCAGAGGTCGTGGACGAAGATGAGGAATTCCCCTCATCATGGCACAACGAATTTAATACTCAAGCAGCGTCAGGCCACAATTCTTTTTTGATCCTATGTACTCTACCCTGCCCCTGTGCGTTGCATGTGTAGATTACAATTGATATTACTGTCTCATCAAGTTCTCATAGTAGTCACCACCACCGGACTCCAGCATGACCGCGCTTCACCGCGGTAAATGTCTTGGTAGGATAGTTGACCGGATAGTCCGGTGGGGAGCCGCATACATCTCCATAGTCAAAGTCTCTCCACCGATAGATGAAGTCCTAAGGACTTGCACCTGGACTAGATAACTACTATAGCAAAAAAACTCGAAAATTGATACCATAGTGATACTTACAAATTGGAGAATACTGGGTTAAATCAGATTGTCTTTGATTCGGTAGTACTACAGCATTAAACTGGTATTTTTGTCGCATTACTTTAGTAGAACTACAGCAGCACTACCAAGTAGAAGAACTTTCTGGATTAACTCAGTATTCTCCAAATTATTACTTCGGTATTAATTTTCGGGGTCTTTTTACTATAGTATATATAGTACACTAGTAATAATCCACGCTAATCCTATACACAACACTGAATACTTGCTCTATTCTCCCAAATACGCTCGACCACTCCCGGTGTACAAGGAGGGGCCAAAAGTCGGGTGCGCTTCCAGATATGGTACCAAGTCCTAGCAGCCGTTTTCCCAGTACCAGAACAGCTCTCAGGTTCACTGGACTCTCTGCTTACAAGTACACTCGACTCCATGTTCCCAAGTGCACTGGATTGCACGCTGCAGGTGCACTCGACTTTAAGCTTGCAAACGCACTCCTCTTCAAGCTTACAAGTGAGCTCGACTCAATGCTTTCATGTGCACTGAACTTCAAGCTCCTAAGCGCACTCGTCTTTAAGTTAACTCTATCCTCCTGTGGACAGTTGACTCCAGCCCACAGCAAGGATACAACATTGGCCGGCGCTCGAGAGCAACTCAGTGGATTCATGATCTAAGGATTTGTTTGTCTGCACGACAGCACAGTGTCTATAGGTGCAGAGTCTCTGCTCGATTAGAGGTTTTTCTATTCCAAGGAAGGAATTGGAAAGTCCACAAGTGGGTTTGTGCGTGAAATCGGCGCGCGATACCTCCGATAATCGGGAAATGGGGACGAGTTTCCAACTTCACGCTAATACAATAGTATAATTCTAGCAACATCAAACGCCTCTGTTCCAGTGTTCCTAAGTGGCCCGGCCTGGCCCGGCCGACCTACATGAAGCCGGACCTGGCCTCCGCCAAAGAAGGCCTCCAAAATTGAGGCTGGGCTAACCGGATCTGTGGGCGGCCTCAGATATCTGGAAGCTTGCAGGCTTTTTGCAGCATAGACTTTGAAATGGCGGCCTAGCCTTGCCTGCGCTAAGTGCGGCCGACGGGATCGATCGTGGCCGGGCTGCTTAGAACACTACTCTGCTCTGGGTTTTTACACAGAACAGATGCTCCTTAGTTAGATTAGCCACCATGGCTGTGCTTCTGCAGGGGATGAGTTTAAGGGATTACCGAACTTCATTTCATTCTCCGGACCGACGCCGGAAGTCGACCAGAGGGTCGAGTGCTGCCTCTACCTGCCCACCACCTTCAACTATCGTGCAGTAGACACCTTCATGGTCTCCTTCGACGCCAAAAAAAAAAGCAACGCAATCGTGGTCGGGCTACAGATTACCGTCGCCAGTCAGCATAACAATTCAGAGCAGAAATTCTTCCAGAATACGCAGGTGGATGCATATCCTCGCTTCAAGACTAGAATTTAGGTTCTTTGGGTCCTTGAGGACGCCGCCGGCATGATAGAGAAGGAGTACGGAGAAGCGAAAGTCACGAAGCTGAAAGGAAGCACAATTACCAGGTGGCCAAGCTTCACCAGGATTCGCCAGTCGGTGGGGACTGTCAGTACTCAGGTCGGAGATAAATTGCACATGGCACGAAAGGCTTAGTGGTGGATCGATGGTACTGTCCAACAATGTCTAACCCACTTCACCGTGTTCAGGGATTTACTGAAGTGAGATAAAGTTTGAATTCCTCATCTCATGCGTGCAGAACTCCCCCTTGTATTTTGAGTTCCTTTAGAAATGCATTGTTATCAATCTACTATTAACTTACATGAGCATGGCTGGAATGGCGGATTGGTAGTGAAGGGGATCCTGTGGGCGGTTGTGTGTGTGCGGAAGGCCTGGGGGCGTGTCTAATATTAGCTTAGATTTGGCTTGCGTGCTCCCAGGCTCAGTATACACTAAATTCCGTAAGACTTGAGCTTAGATTCCGCAAGAAAACTGAGTCTGAGATATGCTCTCCCCGAGACCCGATTTTCTACCATACCTACGCTTAACCGGCGCAGAAATCTTGGGTGGATATTGCGGTGCATAAGGCCCTACTCAGGTGAAATTAAAACGCAGAGTAGCCGTCTGCGCTCTGTAGCCTGCTGCGCGCTGTAACCCTGAGCTCTATCCAGCAACAACACATCTGGATGACACCAAGACAAGCCCGGAGTAAATCGGGCTATCCCCCAAGATAACAATGTCACAAGGGAGAAACAACGCTGTAGCAGGTGGCATACATACTACTTCTCCTCTTCAATAGTTATTAACTCACTGCTCCCTTACCGGCCTTTTCTTATTTTCTGCCATCCCCCTTAAATACTCCACCACAGCCTTCCGCCCCTTCGGCCTACTCAAGCACTCCACATGCAGCGCACCATCCACCGTCACCTCATCAATCTCTACCCCCTTATTTCTCGCAAGGCTAACAATCTCCCTCGCATGTCCCACAGGAACAAGTTCATCTGCCCCAGCCTCAAGCACCAATAACTTCCCCCTCCACCCTCTCTCTAATATCTTATCCATCTCCGTAGCCAATTCCCACCGATTCCACAAAAACGCTCCTAGGTATCGATACGGTAGCCACTTCTGTGGATAGAGGACAACGAGCATCTCCCGCACACTCACGAACGGTGTCTCCAATAATAGCCCGGCAACATTTGGCAGCGGATTCTTCGACAAGCCGGTCATTAAGATCCCGCATCCTATCGATTGGCCCCATAACACTATTTCTGCTTCTGGATAATGGCGAGAGAGATGAGAAAAGATGGCGGATAGATCTTTTTCGATGCCGCGCTGAGATGGTCGGCCTGTGGAGGTCCAGTAGCCGCGATACGAGGGGATGAACATCGTTATCCGAGCGTGTGAGTCTGAGAGGGAAGAAAGAATGGATGAAAGCTGCGGAAGACGGGGTGGAGTCGAGGATGCGTTGCTTTCCACAATCAGCGAACTCCCCGTGCCAGCTAGTTAGGGTAGGAACCCTTGGAAGTAGACAACTAGTAATTCCTTTCCCTTTGTTCCGTTTGCGGAGTTACTTACGGTAGTTGCGAGAGTGTTTCCGTCATCCGTTGTAATAGATCCCTTCTTCCACGCGACACCGTGGCAGAGCGAAGAATAGTCCGAGATCTGCTCGCGACGAGCACCGAGAGGAATCCCAGGCATATATATTATTCGCGATTGGAAGAGGATCATCATCATGCACTTGTAGGACCAGAGTGTGACGATGAGTCCGGAGAAGACGATGGGGGCGAGGAGAACAGGGTGAACGGCGGAGAGGGTCCATAACTGGCGCCGACGAAGATGTTGCAATGGCGATGGGAATAGTTGTGGCGGTGGTGAGTGTAGTCGGCGAAGGAAGTGGTTTGGTTGTCGTAACATGGTGAAGAGGAGTAGCCAGAAAATGAGGACTGGGATGACGTCGGCTCAAGGTTTCTGACCCCTGTCATAGTCGCAATTTCAAATGACGCTCGGACCATGTGTGTTAACCTCACTTCAATGCAAAAGCCCAAGACCCCGAGATAGTCCGCTGACAGTACCATACTGTAGAGCACTTCGCAGGACATTTACTTGGCTATGCTGAACAGGAGGGCGATGTCACGGATGACCAAGACGACCTCTCGATCAGGGACAGAGATAAGTTTGGACTGATTAGATTTCGAGATAAGATCAAGCTATCCGGTTCTGTCTTTGTTCTGGGGCTGTGCAACACCGTGCACACGCGAACTATGCACTGGTTGCAGAGTCCGGAAGACACTGACCGATACGGAGTGCTTATAGACAAAACTGATTCTGCAAAGTCAAAGGCACAGGAGGAACAGTAGCAGCAGCGTCCACGTCGTTGGTGGCAACGGACGGTGTATAGATCATGAAGATGTTACCACAGTTATCTGATATCAGGGTTTTACAAAGTGTGACGCCTTTAAAGGCAACCCATTATGAGCTACAATATCGTGCAAGAAGCACACAGAACTACATCTGGTGTGTAAGAAAAATAACATGTGCACATCCCTTTTCCAATTCCCAACCCCCCAGCTCACAAAAGCACACCTCCGCACTAAAAAACTGGCACAAGACAACAGAAAGGCAAAACTTCAAATCCTATTCCACCGGAACTTCAATTCCATCTGGAACACCTCCCGTAACCGCATCTCCGTTTCGAATTGCAAGTCTTGCGTAGACAACCAAAGGATCTTCCATAGGGTCGACTGTGAGGAAACGTTGTAGCATGAAGTTACCGGCCGTATAGCTCTGATCTTGCGCGGAAAGAGCATGCAGTGAAGATACCGACATCGGAACTAGTACCGGGAAACGACGTGAGCTGACCCATCTACAACTGGATATCTTCAGGATAGCAAGGAAGAACTGACCGGTTGTATTATTCTGTGGCGATTCCATCGCGAAAAGTATGAACTTATGTCTGCAATGAGTTAAGGCGTTACGTGAATTATTGTTGGTGATTATAGGGGACATTGGGATATTTTATATCCGATTACAGGCTGTAGTTCTAGGCCGATATGGATGAAAATGACGCTCCGTAACACCCGTCCCTTACTTCAAACCTCTAGTTAGCGGTTGGTTGAGGCATCTAACAACATGTACAGCTATACAAAACACCTTGGAGATGCCGGTCTTTTGGGTGCAGATAGCAAACAATACGACGGCATTTTTCCTCATTTCCTTTCCAGATTATAGTATTAACCCAGGCATCAAGGCTGTCAGAAACATGTTGGAGATGGCCAAGCGGGCGGTCAGTAAGATTCTAAGACAACTACAGACCGCCACGAAGCTGATCTGTAGTATTCAAACGAGCAAAACAAAGGGTGCTAATAGTGATTGTGCGGAAATAACCCGGATACATAGTTTGAGCACCAGTATCAAGGTGTACTGTGGCGGGTTTAGAAGCAAACAGGCCGGTATCGGAACATGACGGAGTTGCCACGTACATGTGCATGGCAGTATGTTGCAAGATGCTTTTCGGGAGATCTCAATCACCTGGGGTGGCCCTGGTCGTAAGCTGGTTTCTGCCTTTTCAAATTTCCTGCTGTAAAACATGATAAATTGCTGCCTCCAACCCTACAGACATCCTGGCATCTACAAGCTGTTTTTGAAATGTTTGTACAAGTCATAGTTGCTCGAAAAAAGCCAGCTAGAATACTCGGATAAAAGGACATTGACATCCGTGGGATTATTTAGTGCCTTCGAGAGCGAGTGCTCTAGTATTAAAGTGGTCCTCCCATAAGATTCAACTTTCTGTACGTTCGTCTCGGGCCTTGACTAGAAGTTTTTCTATGAGGCGTGTCTAGATACACCTGCGTAATTTAAACTCAGCCATGTACTGGGCCCCGGTGATTTGCCTATGGCAATAGATGATCCGGGTTTTACTCGGGTATGCATCGAGGTTTTGGCATTTTGTTTGTTCTGACTTATATTCTCCTCGGCGGACTTTATTCTGTAGATGTGCGTAGACTACTGCTTGTTGACTACATGCTTGAACTGGATATGTGGGCAAAATCAAAATCAGTGTTAGTGCCATTCTTTAGGTCTATGCCGGAGAACGCCTGAAAAGAACAGCTTCCCGAACTGCCGTTTCTGCGCACGAACGTTCACATAGCAATGGGAATATTGGGATCAATATGACGCAGTTGCCGCACATTCCAAACACCGGTATAGTCAGCTGTTGCCGAGTGGCCACACTGCCGTAAAACTAACCGCTCGGCATTTTCCAAACGAGACCTTTAACGAATGTTGTCGCGTATGCAGAATAGTATCCCAAGCCGGCCCGCTCTGCCGGACACATGTACGTGGCAACATTTCCGATACCTACTGCCATACTCGAACCGATTAAACTTCCTTGTACGACACACGGCAAAACTAAAATTCCGAAAGTAAAATTCCGAAAGTAGTACGGTGTACGCGACCGTAAACCTGCCAAACTCGCGTACTGCTCGGTGCTACAGTTTGAACCTCCAAAGTTTCTTCCACAGCCAGACTCTAAATAACGCACAGTGGTTGACACATTATTGCTCCCTGGCGAGATGTGTCGTATACACGTGCGAAGCATGTTCTCTCAACGGCTAGCCGGCGATATCTGGGCCTCAATTCTATGGTAGTAACGGACGAATCCGTCGTGAGACCAAGATCAAGGACCTAGGGGTTTTGTCGCACCCAAATGCCTTCACTACTGGCAGTCTCAATATACCTATCACTGTTATTTCAATGGAGGGCTTCCCGCAAGATAGAAACGCGTTCTAACGGTTCTAAAAATTTCCCCATTCAGAACCCTCTGAAATTGCCATTTCCTGTTCGGGTAATGCTTAGATCCGTTAGATTGGTTAGAACCATTAGAACGCGTTTCTAGGTCCTCTAATGAAACATTCATGCTCCGATTTATAGATTGATTGCATTCTACACTGACTTGTAAAAACAATTGCGTTTCACCACGGCAAAAATCTCAGACGAATGTTGGAAAGATGTTTCAGAGGCGCACCGCCTTTCCCGATACGGCCGCTGTCATATCACTTCTCCGAAAATCAAGGCATCTCTACCTACAGAGAGCGTCAGAGCTAGAACAATTTACAGAAATATAGGGCATAGTCTTACGTAAGTGCTGATACGTCGTGATGCGTAGCGAATCTAAAGTGCGTATTGTTAAAGTATAGGTTTAGCTCTCCTAAAAGTGCTGGAGGACTACTGTGTGCTGGCCCTAGCGACTGGCTCCAAGATGTCCGTCACACACCGCACAACAAGAAAAACGGTAAAATGCGGTGACCATACACGGCCTGATCCACCCAAAGTTTCATCGCCTAAGCAAAGAAACTAAAGGATTCAGTCCATTCACGACAAGCCCAAGCTCATCTCAAGCCAGTGAGACAATGGCCCGGCTCCACACACAAACTCAACGATTCCAAGCGAGCGAATAATAACCCAACGAGCCTAGCGTTAGACTATAGAGTCGATTAATGGCCACCAATATCATAATTCGAAAACGACCACCAAAGTTCCAAGTTAACGATTTATTAAGCCAGAGTTAAAAATACTTCAAGCCATTAACTATACATTCAGCCAGCCACCGTACGTTGTAATTTTTGAAGCCATTGGCAGCGAGTAGCGACCCACGGATGGGCGGCTACCACGAACGGTTCACAACAAATTCAACCATGACTGACATATTATGGATACAACCGTGCTTCTGAGCTCGGGTATACAGTTTCCTTCTCCAAGGGCGACTCCCATTTCTATGGATCGTTAAAATGAGAAGTGTGGCAGAGAATTGACCTCCCGAGTTGTCTTTAGAAACTTTGTTGCCCTTTTTATACTAAATGGTAGTTTTATGTTGGGAGGTCTCGGTTAACATCCAGAGAGGCTCCTCCCCAGAAACTGCCCCAGTGCCAGTTCTCATCCACATCTGCTCTCGATTGTATGCGATAGGAAATGATACGGACAGAAAATAGTTGCACAAAATGTAGGTAAAACATGTAGTGTTTCGGTAGGTAAATATTTATCAGGATCTATAAATATTAGTAAATATAATGCTTAAGACAATTTACAATATGCCCAGAGCCTTGGATTATTTTGAAGAATACGGCTCTAACTATAGTTAATGGCTTGAGCAGCTGTTAACTAAAGTTAAGGTGGCTCGAGATATTGTTAACTTGGAACTTTGATAGTCGCTTTCGAATTATGATACCAGTGGTCTCTAATCGAGTTCGCACTACAGGGGAAATCTGAATCATCCGCAAAGGTTCGCCAGCACTCCGTTGCACAGGTAGACCTGACGCTGTAAGCTGCAAACCGGCAGCAATGTGATGAAGAAATAAAGAGTATTTGCGTAGCCATCTGCTGTAGTCATGAATCACCCGAATCCCTCTGCTATCCTGCACATGCCTCTACATCCCTGGTATCCGTCTTCTGCTCCTGGATGTCGAAATCAACTTGTGCGACCATCTAGTACTCTATAATTTGTTTATCCTTATGGACTCAGTGGGTCATACTGAAAATGATAAATGGGGCCGGCTCCGTTGAGTGTCATTATTGTATTAGTATTACTATCATAATCAATTTATTGTTCGGTTGTCCTCAAAAATTAAACTTTCTCAATCCTTCAGTCATCTCTTATACTATCTCAACCTGCAGACCCGCTGTCTGGAAAACACAATTATTTCAGGACTGATAGATGGTACCCGTAGACAACCGCAGCTAAAGCGTCACATCCTTCTCCACCAACACCTCAGTTCCAACATCCGCAGTCACATTTCCAGCTCGAACTGCAAGTCTTGCGTAGACAACTAGAGGGTCTTCGACAGGATCGACAGCGAGGAATCGTTGTAGTATGTAGTCAGCCGGTTGGCTTTGATCCGGTGCTGGAAGAGCGCGCAAAGCGGATTCTGACAATGGAACTACTAGGAAGAGAGCAATATGAGCCATTATCTATAACAAGGTGTCTCCAGGAGATGAACTGACCGGACACCTTTGAGTTGTCCTGTGGATGTTCCATCGGATATAATTTGGGAGAGTTATGACTGGTGTGTTGACACGCACGGTGAAGCTTTATTGAGAATGATGGCACTTTTTAGGAGGCGTACCAGCGTTTTATGTCTGAGAGTAGAGCCTTCCATTCCACGACAGCATTTTGGAGGGGAGGGGCATTTTTAGCACTCCCGGATCATTCCCCTCTTACCCAGGACCTCCAGTCACTGCTTTTCAACTCGGCCATTTGTTGAGGCTTACGCACAGTTGTAGAAACCCCCATTTGTTGAGGCTTACGCACAGTTGTAGAAACCCCCATTTGTTCGAGGTGGATCAAACTGCTTTTCTGGAGTGCAGGTGTTACGTCGTTGCCAGCGTGAATAATTGACGGCGTTCTTCAATCGTAATGGTGTGATTTTGTCGGTAATGTTTTCAGTTTGCAGCTGACAACCAACCTCCAAGAGATGGTATCGGCAGTATTTCTTTTGCCTCTCTGACAGTGGCATTGGCCAATTGCACTACACAAGTGCGGGGCTTCCTCGGAGCTGATTGGTTACCCCGCAGGTACCCATGTCAGCACAATGGACTTTACATTTCCATTTCCATCTTGATTACGGCATGCACACTGACTAATCGCACTACGTAATACTTTAATTCATCCGCGATCCGCACTGGTCCGACTTCTCACACTGCAGTAACCAATAGCATCGTGCGGGTAAGGCTCCAGTAGTCTATTTTAAGATGCGATTAACGGGTTGAATACTCCGGGGCATGGCGTTGCTTCCGGTATCGACCTACCAAGGCTGTTAAAAAGATCGCCATGCTCTTGATACGTAGTGTGATCACCGCGATAACTCGTTAAGATATAGGCTTGACTCATTTGTTGGTTGCAGGAGAGAGAGGCAGGGTTAATATTCGCCCATCAGAAATTCGAATGTGTCTGCACAGAGCTAGAGGCGACCACGATGAGTTCAAAGCAATCCGGGGCCTGCTGGAACTTGCCCAATCATCCTTGCTAAGCTCGTTCACCAGCCCGAGTTCGCTGCGCCCTGGGAGGTGGGTGATGGTTTCGAGCTTGGTCCTTTGCTTGTCCAGAACTCGTTCAGGGTAGAAATCTCGGGTGTAGTTGAGTTGGTTGTATGTGAGCAACCCGTCTTTCGTTCGCTGTCTTTCAGTTTTCATTCCATCTGTTCCATGGCTAATGCCCATATGATTATTTGCCAATTAAGAGCCATTAACCCAACTTACATACTTAGCTGCGCGATATGATGCGACAATATATGGGTCTGAATGCAGGCGAGTTAACCCTAACCGTTTGATATTTGACTCGTTATACAAGCAGAAATAGCTGTGAGCTCTAGTCATATATTTCCTCTAACATACTGTACCGGTCTTCGTGGTTAGTACGTCAGCAGTCAGAAATGGGCATACTAAAAAGTTTTTATTGCGTTTTTGGTTGATTCTTGACCATTCGGAGATCGGAAAAAACTGTCATCACAAAAAGTGTACTAACCACGAAGACCGGTACAATAATATATGACCCGTCCTATACGAAGATTAGGTTGCCTGATTGGTTCCCATGAATCGAGCTCTGTGATAGGAATCTGGTGCTGATATAGGAAAGAGGATTCTTCTATATTTATATTCTGTGGATTCTATGCTAGATATGCGTGATATGTATGGGATCTACATGCATTCTTATCTCAAGGCGCATTAGCTCCTATAAATCGAGTTCTAGAATGGGAGTTCTGGTTCTGACATGGGAATGCGAATTCTCCCATCCTGATTTCCATGGGTCCGCGTGATGTGCATGGGATCTGTATGCATGCATTCTTTTCTCGGAGCAAAGCCTCAAATTGGGCATCAAATCCAGCACCGTGCATTTCCATCACCGTATCATCCTCTGCATCCTCAGCTGCACCTGAAAACAGTCACATTATCTGATAACAACAATCAAAATGCTTTGTATTCGGGTGTATGGTGTGTAGCACGTCATACGTTCGTTGCCAGCAGCATTTGCACTTTGGTGTGGTCCTTCGACGCGAGGGTTCCCGTAGGAAAAACACACAACCCATATACGGAGAATGCAGTCGTATTAGACAGCCGATTAATCCCCGCACATCTAGCTCTGGATGGGGATTCGGAGCTGACATGAGAAACAGAATTCATTGAATTCAGATGTTGGGTTTGCATGGTGCATGTTAGCACCTTCATGCATTCTTATCTCGAGGTGGAGCGCCATATTCATACCCCCGATGCTGGATGCCAATTTGCATGACAATATTCGGTCGCATAGTATGCGGTAAGTATGTCATGTGTTCGTTACCGGCAGAGTTTGCTCTGCGGTCTGGCCTTCAACAGAAGACTTCAATAGGAGGGAGTGGACATTGAGTGGTGTGGTTTTAGGCGCCGATCTTTTCCCCTACGGAAATTGTCGGCAAAGCCCCTAGTTAAGGCTCGTGGACAACATCATATCGCTTATGGAACTGTGTTACACGAAGTTCCTGCATAGTCCTAGGACTACCCTCCGTCTTCCCATCCTCCCACCTCATTTCACAGTATATTTCTTCACTTCAAGAATACAGTCCATATCCAAACGAATCCAAGAAAATCTGCTTTACCCCATCCTTACCAACTACCAACCTCGTCCTCGGATTCTTCATTTGTGAGATCCCCACTCGAGCTGCATATGTAGCATTGTAAGAAAACCAACCGTCTGTGGTTTCTTCAAACCCATCCTTCTCGTCATGATCTTCGTCTTCTTCGGAGTCAACGTCGAACACATATAATTCCTCTTGTGTGAAAGCATTTTCAAAGAATCTCTCCGTGGCAGCGTTTGCTCGTTCGAGAGAGGAGTAAATTCCCACTACCCTGAAGTCTAGAGGTGACCGCTGCTTTTCCTCATCATAATTGAGCTCCATAGCAACATACACTGTACTTCCGGTAATCTGTGGAGAAGGAATTGTTAGTCTCGGTACTGGTCTAGCAATTATATAATTGTGATAAGCTTACGGTTGAGCGGTATTGCAGTCAACACCGCTCCCTAAAACCTCCCTAGAGGCAAAAGATACACCGAGAGGGCTTTGGCGTTCGAGTGACATTGTGAATGGTTGGCGTCAGATAGAGCGAGGCTTTGATCGATTTTGTGGCGATAACAAAGCAACCACCAGGAAGCCGCGCGTGCGCTCTTAAACTTCAATTGACTCCCGCGCAGTCTAGTGAGGTGAGTCACCTTGTCCATGCAATGCAAGCTGCAAGATACCGCTTTGGGCTTTTCTCGACCTGTTATGCGAACTGCTTTACTGCATACATCACCGCAGTCGCCGGGTGGAAAAATGAAGAAACTATACATATGTGCCAGACAGTTCTTCTGACTTGAACTGGGGTCTTATTGGGGACGATATCGGGTGCTATAATTGCTTCCACTTCTCCCAATCAACGAACATTAATTATACTCGGCGTAATCTATTTTTGCTACCGAGATGACATAATACGTATTCTTTCTGGAGAGGTCAACACAATCCGCCAATGGCGTATCTGGTTTTCATTGTGTCTTCCAATGCAACATCACTAGGGTTGGTGAACTTGTAAGCTTATACAAGGCTCTATTTCACTGCCATCCTGAGAATCATTCCAAAGACCTATCTCAGAACAAAACCTTTCCATAAAAAGATGTACACATGCTATTTGGTATCATAAAATAACTCGATAAAATTATATTTCTTGTAGCAACCTGATTCGATCAAGGCGAAGCCAATCACCTAAGTTTGAACGGTCCAAGGCGAACGACGTGTAATCATTACCTAACCCTGAAATTAGCTACAGATTGGGAAACAAACCACAAATTCTACCAAAGTCTAGCACACACTCTGATCCAAAGCTATCCAGAGATTTAAAATTCAGTGAGACTGGGGAAGTTCGAAACACTGTATGTTATGCGGAGTGGTACAGGAAGGATTCGCCGATACCGCGGTGGAACTCACCAGTCATAGGTGAAGTGCAGCATCAGAAGTGTACGATACATACTATGTCACGATCGCAACAGAATTATGGTAAGTTTGGCCTCATTTCGCACCAGACACTCGAAAAGGTTATTCAGAAAAGAAGGCCGTGGGAGCTTCAATAGAATCTCCCAAACCAGTACTAGCTGAGTGACATCCACATATACAGACAGTAGTTAGTACCCAACCTACCGAACTAAAGTAATACAAAGATTTTCCAGGCACCGCCGCCAAGAGCTACTCTCAGCGAATCTCATCAGCCTGCATTTCAACATGGGACATACTTGTTGGCTCATGCCCCACACCCGTTCTCTGAGTCGTCAATTCCCGAGGTTCACCCAAACTTCCGTACTAGCACTGCTCCATTCCCGAGTCTACCAGCCCCTCTGCAATTATCGCTGCTACTGTGGGCCTCAGAAACACCCCCGCCAGTAGTCGGTGCAGTAAGAAATGCGGGCGGTCTGTTAAGTGTCGTATTCTTGAGTTGCCGCTAATTATCTCCCGCATATCGTAAAGGATTCTCCTGCGAGCATTGATAATATTCGAGATCGTTATCAATGCATCGTTCTTCTTCGTCACGTACCATGCTGTAAACGGAGATTGAGCTACAGAAATGTTTGCGTGAATGGTACATCCTTATGTTCCGTATTGATATTTGTGTCCTTATGTTTACATGAGATTTAATCAAGTAATCGGGTACTCTTCGCCTCCTCATCTATATAACGTTTGCAAGGTTCTCCGACGACGCAGCAGTACAGCCGCTAATAGATAAACTGTAAAGACAGCCGCCGACACTCTACGGGCCTGAACCAAAGAAATTAGTGCTACTGAAACCGCTGTTGTGCAGAATACTATCTACATCTAACTTGAATGGCAGTCTTTCTAGCGGTGCCGATGTTTTCGATGTCTCCGACTTGCAGACACACATATTAACCGGCAGCACCCAAAATTTGAGTTCTTGCAGCAAAATGCCCGACGACAGGTATACAATAATAGTCTGATATACCGAGATAACTGAAAAACGCCCTCGCCGTCCGTATCCTGGCTTCAGGTTACATAGTGGAACTGTTCCGCCCCATTGACGGACTCCATGAATGGATGGCAACGACTAGCGATTCTCACAACATGAAAAATTTTGCGAGACAATAAAACGCAACAATACTCTGCGCAAATGTACAGAATTGATTCTTAATAGCATAAACCAGTAGAACATTTCCAGATTTTCTTATCACTTACAACAGTAGCAAAAAATAATTGTCCAGTATACAATATGAACACAGGTAGCAAGCACAAAATTTCGCTTAGGTTGTTATTTTTTGCATCACAATATGCGCATGGTGATTGATATGTCAGGACGATGATGCGCTGTGATAATGGTGGCGTTGGTGTTGCGAATTTTTCAAGTGGTGAGAAATCGCTACCCATCCGCGGACGGGGTGATTCCGTGAATGGGAACAGAACGGCTAGGAGATGTGAACATAGGTGGCGGAGAAGTTCGGCCGCACCACGGAAGTGTCGGAGCTTGACTGCCAAAGATATTGCTCAACCGAATTGAATTTTATGCAGTAACCTACCTCACTCAGTATTGCTTCCGTCCAAGACGAAGACGTGGTGCACCAGGGCACTTAAACCTGAAATTGCCAGTTCGCTCGCACAATATCTCCAACGCACGTAATAGGACAGTATCTTGGGTTCAGACCAGCGGTCAGATCGTAACTGCAAGATACGTACATAAAAGTTGCAAACATATACCTATTAAAGTCACAAATTAACAAGTATAAGCCGCTACTGCAGTGTGATGAAACTTATGAGACGACTTTATGACTCTCCGAGCTTTAAGTGTGGTACAAAAATGCCTAGACGAAAAATGGGTCACGGTAGTCTCGTGCCCAGACTCTCTCTTAGCGTCTCAGCCACTTTCTGACGAAAGAGCTCCGACTTAGTGAGAGTCTGGAACTAATCGGTTTAGCCAAGTCCGATCGGGCGCTACTTGTAGCCATCAGAGCTTCCTAATACGGCAGCCCTGCTTCCGATGTAATACTAAGTTTATCGGGAGTCTCCCAATATTAAGAACTGTCACTGGGTCCAGATACCACTGTCCAATGACAAATCCGAGCATCTATTCTGGTATCTGAGCTATATATATTGGAATGCAAATTCCAAGCCCATAAGTGAATAGAACCCAATCCCTTGATATCCTGCCAACCCGGAGCCACCAAAAGATACCCGATAGCCTTAAACCGTTATGCGTTCCCATCCCAAAGCAAAGAAAAACAAACCCCGAACCATATTCCCAGGAACAGACCCAAAGAAACAATGCAAACACAAAGGAAACCGCAAACATGAATTCCAAAGGAAACAGAGTTAAGGACATATACTCATAATCCTAAAATGAAGCGGAGTGCCCTATTGCCATGTTTGGCCTTCATCAGGAAGGAAGACCTTAAGCGTAGGCCGCAGAAGCGTAACCAAGTCCGGGTTATCGAGGGGAAGGTCGTCGAACGCCGCATCGCGCTTAACACTTTCGCGTACCTGCCTTTGAATGACATCGTGCCATTCACTAAGATTGATTGGCATCTCAGCGCGAGGATTGTACAATTCGTCGGGAAGGAGGTCAAGATCAGCAGGGAGGACGTCACTGAACCAGTCCCCAGTGCGTAGAGGAATCTCAGCATGGGAATAGCGTTCCTCAACTGGCTTTTTATCGCGGATCCACTACCCACAGTCTAATTAGTATGCTAGGTGTAATATGATGGATCGATTAACTCACATGAATATGCCCTTCTCAATATCCGAAGGAAACCTGGTTGGCACCGGCTGCCATCACCATCTCCCTGCGGTATTCATCCACATCCTTGTAGGTCATGCTGGGAGGGGGTTCCAGGAACTGCCACTCGCCGTCTGGGTGAGCTTAGTGAGCGATCTTCCATACCTCAAGAATGCATGTATGGTTATCCAAAATGTCTTCGTGCTGGTAAGTCATCAGAATGATGGTTTTGACCCCACCAAGCGATCCGTGTTGCCAATAGCTCTGCTTAGTCTGGAGGTCCCTGGATTTCTGAGTATTCGCAACCTCAACCATAAACGGTGCCCAAGTCCCAACACCACAAGAGATTCCAGCATCCGGTGTATACACGGTGTACCAGGTTCCATACATTTCCGTAGGGATTCTCACTGGGTAGCCTGCGAGCCCGTTAGTCTGTGGCCATCACCAACCGAGGAAGAATAGACATACTCTGTACATCGACATTTGCTTCCTTGAAAAGCGTAAAAGGTATATGGTGTTCGATGTACCAAAACTTGAGTAGATGCTCATGGAGCGCAGTCGGAGCCACGTTGTGATAAGCTCAGGCCCCACCCATTCTGGTCGAAGCAATCTGTAGTTGGGGGTCGTAGTACTCAACCTTTTGTAGCCAATAACGATCAAGGACCTTTTGGTACTTCCGAATGAACTTAAACGCGGTATCAGAGTCTAGCTCGATGGTGAGGAGGAAGTCGTTCGGGCAGAACCTTTCCGAATCAAAGTTAAGGAGCGTTGCGCTGTTATGTTCTTGGATTTGCGTGTGAATTCTCGTGAAGGGGTTGTTTGGCACAAGTGATTGAGGGCCGGAACACGGGGAAGACGTTGCTGAAGACGTGGACGCTGTTGAGGGGGGAGGCGATGGAAACATGCTCGAAGGGGTTGGTGGCTGTAGTGTGAGTCGATCATTGTTAGCATCCGATTCGCTGAATTGAGCCGCAGTGGATTCGAGGGTTGAAGTCCCAACCGTTCGAGATATGCTGCCCTTGTCACCGATGTCTGAAGATACTGGCGAAAGGCGATCAAAGTGTGAATAGTTAGGCATCGCAGGCAGGCGTGTTGGTGGTGAGAAAGAGCTGAGAGGTTCAGCAGGAAGTAATGGTGCTTGAGGAAAGCAGGGTTTGGTTTCTTGGTGAATGTTTGGCACTTTACCCCAGCACGAAGAAGTGCCAATTGGGAACACGACGATCCCGGAAGCATAATCAATTCCCCGAGAACTCGTTGAAAGGGCAAATACAAAGTGAAGCCATCGCATTGCTGGTCCCCACTAGGCTGGTCATTTTGGGGCAGTTGAAAGGTCTGAATTGCATTGCCCACTTGGGTGTGATGATCTATGGGGTGCTAACACATCAAACATTGCCGCTGGGAAGTGGTGGAAGTGATGGTAGTGGAATTAATGCAGGTCCCGAAGACGCAAGTTGGAAGTGATGTTAAGCGGATTGCGAGGGTAGAAATTGCTTTTCTTTGAGGTCAGGATGGTATATCAGTCATCCGTTCGCGCTACTCTTCACGATCGTTAATGTCAGATTGCACAATGCATCGCCGCAGGGGGTCGCGATACCACACCAATGCGAGGAAACATCAACGAAAGGATTCGCGAAGTTCTGCAGTGTATGAAGATGCGTGGTTTCACGTCAGTTTGAAGGTTGTTGGTGGCTATGTGTGAATCCTGGGCGCACGATATCAAACACCTGACTGGATCAATGCTTGGCCCTTGGGGTGTGTTCACCGAGCTGGTGGAGTCGCTCTTTGTGGGGGACAATGCAACAGCATTGTTTGAGTTGATGTATGACTATCATATGTGTATATTGGCCCGGAAAGTGATGTTCGACAAGCTCTGGACCAAACCCGAAACACCGCGAACTCCGGTGCCCGGCATCAGATTTTCCGGAGGTCGATTGGGAGAGCCTGGATTGTGGAAGCATCGGCGAAGCGTTCCGGCGAGCAGCTCCTGCTATAACCGAGCTGGTGGAACAATTGTGTGGGGTCACAGCCGGAACTGCAGATTGCCCTGCCCGTTCCAGAGGGCGTGATACGGGCGGCAGTGCAGTTGGGGACCCGGAAGACCACTGGGGGTTAGACAGTCCTGCACCATTGGAAAAGAGGAAGATGATATCGGTTGTAGCAATGAGCCTGCTCGGTTTTGCCAATTCACAGCATGCCAACATGCTACAGGTAATAGGTGTCTCAATTTGCGGGCCAGGGGCAGAGTTGATTGATTATAGACTACTGTGGGTTATTACCTGTTTGCTTCCCGGGTTCCTAAACGCGTGATAGTTGTATTGCAACGTTTAGGCCTATCAACCTCCTATAGTCCTATTCTCCATAGCCGGGAGATGGCGGCACAGGGCGAATTGGCGAAGACTAGAATCCGAGTACGGAACCAGCCGTTTATGTTGCTATACGATAACTTCAACATATATAGCAAAGTGCGGGACGAGCAAATTCATATTAAGAACATTCAACACAACAATACCGTGGGTGCTGTGGTCTTTCTAAAGACGCAGCAAGGTGATCCCTGGCCAAAGGGATTGCCACAAGATAAACAAACAGTATCCTGGGGTGAGCAACTTCCAAATCTGCTAGAGTGCCCACTCGGGGGATCAATCGCGCCCATATACACTGGCCCCGAAACAGTAGTGGATTCGATTCGAGGAAATTGGGGATTTCACAATACATGATGTATTGGCACCACTGTTTGAATCAGTCCGCACATATATGCCACGAATTTCCGAGGCCATGATCTGTGACACTTTGTGGAGCTTCACGGGCACCGAAATGGGTTCAAAGGATGGCCGGAGTGGCCAGGAATTAATCCGGTTCGAACCAGCGGAGGTGTATAAGCTTTGTCCGACGAGGATAGATGCTGCGCCAATGAAGGCGTTTGACTTGGACGAAGCATCAATATCGGGGAACTCTCAAATCGTTGATGCCATTATACACGAATTAGACTTCAATACAGATACACTTGCAGACAATTTCCTCGTGCCAATATCAGGCGATCAGTTAACTGTTCAGCGGCTGCGGTCTTTACAATGCTGTAGGTCTTTTGATGATGCGGAAGCTGTCCATAAATTGCAATAGGTTATGCCGATATCTGGTAGGTAACTTGCAGCCTTCGAGTGGAGTAGAAGGGTGTATTGACATAGATGTGCGAGCAGGGCTTTCTCACCTGCGCAGGGCAGCGTGCAGAATCATATATGACGCTCATGGCGGATCGGATGGTTGTTGCAATTCTTGATCAATAAAGAGACTTGGAGGAATCTTGGGAAGAACGATGGTCTGTAGCGCAACTGGTAATATGGATTTTTATGCTGCGGATGCCCTACTCAGGCATGTAACGGATGCATTAATCAGTGTTGCAGTTATGGCACACATCAAAGTCGAGTCGGTTGAAGAGATGCAGACCCGAATGACGTCTTTAGACTGGCGCGCAACTATCACTGAAGTCGTAAAGAAGTGGATCCCTCCTATTAGTTTTCATTTTAACTGTAAAGAACAGACTATCGAAGAACCGGATGTCTTACTGGAGAATGCAGTATTGCTACTACAGCACGGCTTGATTTATAGGGCGCCTGGGGAAGCTGTCGCTCAAGGAGATTCAGGGAGGATAGTCAAGCAGCTTCAGATGCTTACCTTGATGGTTCATGGCGGACGACAAAGCAACTATGCGATCGAGTCTTTGGAATGGTCTGCAGGAATGCTCAAGACATGGTCTGACAACCTTCAACAAGTTTGGTTGAATCATTGCGTGGTGAATCTTAGTGGGTGGGAGGGAAAGTGGATTGAGATGGATCGATTCGATGAACAGTTAGTCTGTAATATGCAAGAAGTTTACAACCCAGGGGGAACCCCTGAATCTGATCGATTCCAGCGCGAGGGTATTGCACGGTCAATGAAGATCTTCGGGCGAGCAAAACTGGCGATGGCGAGAGCAACCGGAGCCCCAGACTATGGGACGCACCATGGGGAAATGTTAGCCCGGGTGGACATCAGGCGTCTGATTGAACGCCTCCACAGTGAGAATGTATATTACTCTTAACCCACTCACTTGGTTATATAGAAATAGGCTAATAGCAGTAGGTCTTGTTGTTCACCCCGGGCCGTCGTACTGTAGAGTCTTCCGTGGACCCTTCTCACATCACTCTGGCGACAGATTTATGGGTGCAGGGTTGGGTTACCCTCAACTAGTGTTAGCAATGGTTCCGTTTTCGGACCGTTTGTATTATAGCGGTTCGAAGAAAACCCGGACCTGGCCGGTTCGGTCCGGGTTTGTGCCAAACGGTTCGCTCAATTAAGCCCACTAATATTCATCCAATAATTTAGTGTTTGG
>Ga0307512_10001591_pt1 | contig 31673 bp, 26 predicted proteins | sample 14_EM_MG_FD_200267 | JGI IMG/M metagenome (GOLD analysis project Ga0307512, IMG submission 200267) | Populus trichocarpa ectomycorrhiza microbial communities from riparian zone in the Pacific Northwest, United States - 14_EM | ecosystem: Host-associated > Plants > Roots > Unclassified | place... | reverse complement strand
TGTTGACCCACCGAACGATATACGCCATGCCTCATTCTCACTTCACTTCCTGTACACTGCACGATAATCAAGGCTATAATAATAGCTTGCTTCCGCAGACAACACCACGCTCAACACATTTTCAAAAGCCCCACCTCCATAGATTTCGGAAGGGGAAAACATCCCTCGACCGTCAGGTACATGCCTCTAAGTTCATAAAGCGTCAAATTATGAATCTTTCTGAGCAAACCTTAAATCTAGATAGGGAATAGCCTGATGATGCAGATTTCAAGGCATTGGGCCATAGAGCGGGGGGAAAATAATTTGCTCACTCTAAGATAGGAATATACGCCCATCAAATTTCAGCTACTACATTCTTCCCAGTTAGTCATACGACCTACTTAGTGATACTTTTTTCCTATCACCACCAGCGGACAGATAATACTGTAGCAGGCCTAGTAGGTGAACAAAGTTTTTTCTGCCCAAGATCACCACCCTTGCCATTGAGGAATATGTTCTGATCGGGATATTAGAGTTTTGTAAGATATCCATCCTTTCCTTTCAATTCCGTCCTATTGATGATGTGGGGGCTTTTCTGCCGGGAAATGAGCATTCTCACCCAGATAGCGAGGAGCTCCATCTATCCATCAGCATCAGGGTCACAGTTTGGCGGCGCGGCATTGACACAACATCTGTGCCTCATTAGTTATCGAGCATACTGTGCCCCCTCCTCCGTCGAGACGCAGGTATCAAGCCCTATGAACCGGGAACTCTTAGCCGAACGAACCCGCGTACTTGATGGCGCCTGTCAAAATCTTAAGCGGGGATGCGGAGTCGAAAGTCCTAAGATATCTCGATTCACGATCCGCACTGTTGTTTTTTCCCCCCACGCACAACCCGGCCTTGCAAACCTTCATGAATTGTTCTCTCCTCCCCGGCAAACAAACCCCACCTATCCGTCGTCGTCGTCACGTCATGTCACGTCAAACTTCAGAAGCGGGAGGGAGGAGGCAGGGAGGAATGATGGTAATTGCTGTTTGCTCACGCAGATGCAGGCACAACGAGAACGGATGACTACGAAAGGATTGGCAGGAAAGCGCGCAAAGTGGGCCGTAGCGGAATGGGTGCAACGAAACAGTAGCCTCCGTTTGCGTTACCTCTCGTTTGCGTTAGCTCTCGTTGAATCAAATGTTTCGCCCTCTGATCCGCCAGCGCAACTGCGCACACGCGAGACAAAGAGAGGTTGCAAAGTGAAAGTAGAAGAGTTGAAAAGAAAGGAAAATATAATTGCTTAGTAGAGAAAGAAGTTCTAGGCGGATGAGAAAGAACCCCGCGCGCCAAGCATATATCATGCGCCATCACTTGTTACTTTCCTTCCTTTCTCTTCTCCACCATTCTCTTCCACCATCCATCCTGGCCTCGAATCAGGCTCTCAAATGTATATTTGTCGAGCATGCACTAAGATGAAAGTGGAAGTGATAGAAAGGGAATAGTGTGGCAGGGGTAAGGAAGTAGTGAGAGAGCCTGCAGACTTTGCTCCACATAAAAGTTTACAGGTCAACCAGATCAGCATCTCATCAACCGGGTGAAATTTCAACACCATGGGTTTCTACCCGATTTGGATGGAAAGAAGAGATTAAAGTGGGGGGAAAAGCGTCTGTATGGGGCTCTAAACAACTCAGACAAAACTACATGTGTACAGGTGAGGAAAGTGAATGGGAACAGGTGATTACAATCCAGATTAAGCTCAGATTAAGCCTGGATTACACCCAGATTAAGGTTGCAGTGAGTGCAAATATGGTTGAATTTTTTAATAAAAACTTGGTATTAACAGAAGTAGATATAATCTAATACCCACCAAAAGCTCAGCTTTCTAGAGATAATTTAAATTTTTGGTGAGATGATATGTCCAGGCCAATTCACCTTACTTTTTTCATGATAACAATTTTGATCAGATTGATCGAATCAGTTAATATAAAATCAGGTGAAACTAAGGGTCAGAGTATAATGCCCTGGAGATATTGACACAAATCAGATTCTCAATTGCACTGAGATCACAATGCAACTGACAATATGGGAATAGTATTACAACTGAATCAAGTTGTGAAAGTACCTGATAATATTACTCTATATAAGATTTATATGTCAACATGATAAAAATTGTGACACTCCAGATATTGATTAGATTTATACAAAAACCAATATTTATTGTTAAAGAAATACAGCTTATATTTGACCCTAAGTGAATCAGACAAAATTTGTAGTATAAGATAAGTAAGAATAAACTGATTAAACTGGCAATAATCTGGTTCAGCTTCTGGTTAAGGCTGTACTAAGTGTCTATATGGTGGAATTCATTAAAAAATGCTAGGCATTAATACAGGTAGATGTAAACCAATATACTGCAAATCTTAGCTCTCTGGAGACAATTTGAATATTTATTAAAGTGAAATCTCCATGCCCTTTTATTTCACTTCTTTTCAAGATTTCAATTACAATTAAACTTCATATTTTGTTTAGTGTAAAATCACACAAAATTAGGGACTGGGGTACAAGGCCACCTGCGTTATCTCTTCAACTGAAATTTAGATTACTTCCAAATAGCTGAGCTTGTGGGTAGTATTTATTTATGTCTTCCACAGTCAATGCCGAGTTTTTTGTGAAAAAAATCAATCAGATTCACACTTACTGCAGCCATAACTGAAAGCAGATTCAGGCTTGATTCGACTTATAGGTAATTGTGTAAAGTTGATCTCTTGTCACGGCTCCGGTTACGTGTGATGAATTGAAGGGTGGTTAGGAATAGTATCGGGCGGATGGAAGGAATTAGTGTTAGAGAAAGGCGGAGATGTTGAGGGACGTGGGAATGGCATGAGGATGTTGTGAGAGGGTGGCGGTATAATTTGTTATGATAAGGAAGTGGTTTGAGGTGTTGCGACGTTAGATGATGTGGCGTGGTTGTATTGATAAGAGTTGTGGCGGTGGTGGTGGTGGTGTGTAAGATCATGGTTGGATATTCGGATGCTACATCGGAGCATGAGGAATGATTCGAGGGTGGCAGACGAAGTGTGTTTAAAGAGAGGTAGTTTGGTGTTGGAGGATTTCCTTTTCTTCTCTCTTTACTCGTTCTCTTGTATAGCAAAGCAAGCACGACTATGAACCAGCTCTGACCTTTGTCTTGTCTCCATTCTCTCGATACGAACTTCGAAAGCACCTTGCCCCGATTACGATACTACATTATTATTACACATATTACCTATGCCCGACCCCACCCGTTACATCTCTCAACCTTTAGATGTGTAGTTCTGTTGAGCCTATTTGGAGCTCCTTACAAATTCTTCTTCTCCGACTCTTAAATCTTCTTTGAATCCCAATCTTGTATGCGTCAAGAAACATGAAATTTTCACCAGGTTGATTAGATACTGATGAAGTTAACCAGTAAACTTTGGTCTATAGTGAAGTCTCCAGGCCCAATTCTACTGGTGCGGTAAAATGCCACAGCGAGTAGGGAGAGTACCTATTGTGAAAACTTCACCGCACCTCTCAAACCATGTCTGGAGAATCTTCAAAAACAGAGCAGTTCGGGTGCAAGAAGAGTAGGAACATAACAGGAGGATTGGATAGATTATCCAGCTATCTTAGGAAGATGTAAATCGGTCCACAAGCCATACACAGACCTCCAAGACACTCCATTAGCAAAATGTACATTGGTCCCGAAGCTACAAACAATTCTCCCACACACACTGGACGACCTGACCAGTGCTACTACATAATTCGAGATGCTCCCAGGCCCCCCTGGAGCCAAGCCAAGTGCTCTCAGACACCGCAAGAAGTATTCTCAGGTTCTCCTCCAAGGACCTGCAGTTACAAAGGTGCATTCAAGATGCTATGATATTTGACATATAGGATAGTCAAGTTTTGGAGCAGGTGAGACTACTGCACAGGTCTGTGGGAGACTTCGAGAGCAGCTGAGACCTCTGGCGCAACTCTGCTGGAGACTTGGTGTCATATTCACACAGCAGTGGTTCTTAGGGTTCCATAACTACATGCCATTTCATCTATCATCATCATATTTGTTGCAGTCACAAGATTTGCTATATCATCATACGGTATGTATCATCCATGTAAGTCTCTCAATATATATAGATGCAGCCAATCTGGCTGCAGACAGTTCTCGAGTGTAATCAGAGGAGCACCTGGAGATGGCTATCGAGAGACCATAGCGACACACTGGGGGGCTGTGATCATATTAACTTGCAGATTCACTTGGATGCCACGATCAACCGAGTTTGGAGACACAGTCAGAGGGCATGATGGAGCCAAGACAGAGATACACTTGGAGGTCAAAATTGAGCAAGTTGGAAGATGCACTTGGAGGCCGTAATCGAGTGAGTTGGAGCCCATGAATGGAGAGAACTATGAGATGGTGATCGATAGAGTGGGGAGGGTCACTTGGACATCATAATCGAGTGAGTTTGGAGGGCAATGTTCAACTGAACTTGGAGAGTCTGATTGAGCGAATTTGGAGACGCACCCAGAGGCCGTGATCAAATGAGTTGGAGGCCATTGATGGTGTAAACTGGCAGGCCGCAATCAAGTGATGTATGAGATGCACTTGGACGCCACAATAGAGTGAGTTTGGAGGCAATTAGCTGTGCGAACCTGGAGGCTCTGATCGAGTGGATTGTGAGATGCACTTGGAGGCCAAGAACCAGTGGACTCTGGGATGCCCTTGGAGGCCGTAATTGAATGAGTATGGAGAAGCACTTGCAGGATGTAATTGAGCGAGTTTGGAGGTGCACATCCAGGCCATGCTCATGCACACTTGGCAGCTGTAATCGACCGAGTGGGGATAGACAGTTCGAGCCCAAGAACAATCGAGATTAGAAGAGTTGTTAGAGGTGGTTGGACTGGAGGCGGTAAGATCAGAAAGCAGGTGCAGACGGGAGCTGAGACTCTATTCATTGGTTCACTTGTAATCTTCGGAATAGAGAGAGCTGAGTACAACATGGTCCGCCAAGCGATACGGGATGACAGACTGGCTGGCAGAGGGAGACAGACAATCATTGGATGATGCAGTACTCAGTGTGTGCTGTACTCGGTTTTGACTCATGCTCAAGGCATGGAGTGATACAGAGAAATGACTTGACTTCATGTGCTTCGATGATAGTAGAGGTCAGGCCGAAAAAGAAAGTGATGAGAGGAGATGGGAAATTTATCTTGAGAAATGAAAATTTAATGGAATTTTGTGTGCCGGTCCTTTCACTATTGCCAATTCAGCGGGTATGACTCCCAAGCCGGCCGGAACAAACACCGATACGAGGTCTTCTAAACCCAACCTCATATGTTGTACCCCTGGTTTCCCATATCCACTCATAACCACCATATTGTCCCCATTTTCATCCCCCATCTCTTGGTCTTGTACTTAACTTTATTATCATTGCAGTACACAAAGTTATGTCATCCCTCTCTATCTCTCCATGCCATGATCATGGGTTAACACTGAGTACTGCGTATACCAAGTACAGTATATACCAAGTTCAGCATACTCTGAGTACAGCATACTCCATGTACAGCATACACAGTGTACAGCATACACCAAGTACAGTATACACTGAGTACAGCATTTACCGAGTACAGCATTCACCAATACAGCATACACCGAGAACAGCATACACCGAGCCCAGGATAAACTGAATACTGCATACACCAAGTACAGCATACAGCAAGTATAGGATATACTAAGTATAGCATGCACTAAGTACAGCATACAGCATGTATAGCATATACTAAGTATAGCATACACCCAGTACAGCATACACCCAGTACAGCATACACCCAGTACAGCATACACCCAGTACAGCATACACCCAGTACAGCATATACCCAGTACAGCATACACCCAGTACAGTAGACACCGAGAACAGTATTCACCTAGTATAGCCTGCAAGGAGTATGGCATATACCAAGTACAGCACGCACTGAGTACCCCATACACCGAGTACAGCATACGCCGAGTACAGCATCCACCGAGTACAGCATCCAACCATGATTTCTGGTTGTCCCTTCATTTACACCAGAATGAGTTGCCACCTGAATGTCGCTTCAGCATCTGGTGTGCCTCCCTACACAATCGACTGCCACCACCCAGCTCTCCATGAGTGCTCAAAAGAAAGTCTCCTCATTGTATTCCCATGGTTGCAAGTTAACTAACTGATGAATTGAGTCTCAGCACCCAGCCCATCTCTCATCGACTGCCTCCAAGTACTCCTCCAATCTTGATCAACCATGGCATTCATATTCATCTCCTATCACGCTCAATCAAGGCCTCGAGATGCATCTCTAAGTTCACTCTATTAAGGGCTCCAAGTGAATCTCCAAACTCACTTAAGTATGGCCTCCACGTTTGAATCATCATGGCCTCAAAGTGCATCTCAAAACTCCCTCGGTGATGGTCTCGAAGTTTGCTTCCTGATGTCCTCCAAGTGCATCTCCAAAGTCACTCAAACTTAACCTCCAAGTGCATCTCTAAGATCACTTGACAATGGCCTCCTAGTGTATCTGTGCGTTCACTGGATCATCATCATCAGGTACACCTCAAATAGCTCTCAAGCACTGCCTGCAGCCAGTCCAGATATACCATGTGTAAATAGATATATACATACATAGATGAGAACACAAATTGAATACATAAGTTTTAATAATCATTGAACGATAAGTAGTAGCTATCATTTCCAGGTGCACCAGCAGTGTTCCCAAAGAAGATGTTTCTTCCAGTCTGCTTTATAGTGATTTGAAGTGCTCCTAGGTGCATCCCGTGTGCCCCCAGGATTGTGGTTGGTGCTTCCACGGTTGCCATTGGCACACCCAGTGATGTCATCGGTGCTCTCATGCTTGTCGTCGGTGCTCCCAGGCTTTTCTTCAGTACTCCCAGGCATGATGTCTGCGCTGCCAGGGTTGACCTTGGCCCTCCAAGGCGTGTTGTCAGCCATCCTAGGCTTGTGGTCAGCACTCCTAGGCTTGTCTTCTGTGCTCCTAGGCTTGTCCTGGGTGCTCCTAGACTTGTTGTTGGTGCTCCTAGGCTGGTTGTCAGCACTCCCAGGCTTGTTGTCGGCCCTCCCAGTTGCTCCCCATGTTGTCACCAGATCTCCATCCTTGTAGAGCGGTAGCCAGTGCTCCCAGGTGCGCCTAAAGGCCACTGTGTCTGTCCAGTCAACTCTGGAATTTGACCACCGTGGGATTCTGGTCTGAGAACTCCCAAACACTCCCAGAGGCTTGCAGTGACATAATTACATTGTGCTGATGTCTGGTCAACCTCACCTGTGCTCCTAAATGATTCCAATTGCTCCCAGGCCCCCCTGGATCTAAGCAAAGTGATCTCAGACTCTGCAAGACGATTTTCAGGCGCTCCTAAAAGCAACCGCAGTTATGGAGGTGCATCCAGGGTGCTACAATAATTGACTTCTAGGATTGTCAAATTTGGAGTAGCTGGGACCTTTGGGCAGGTGTGTGAAGACTTTAAACTTGGTGCCGTATACTGACAGCAGTGGTTCATAGGGTTCCATCACTACAAGGTGTTATGTCTATCATATTCATCATTGTTACAGTCACAAGATTTGCTACATCACAATATACAATGTATTATCAATCTAAGTCTCTTGATATAGATACATATGGTCAATCTGGCTGCAAACAGTACTAGAGCGTAATCAGAGGCGCACCTGGAGACTTTGATTGAGAGAACTTTGAGATGCACCTGGAGACCATGATCATGTGAACTTAGAGATGCACTTTGGAGACTGTGATTAAGTGTGATTGGATATACACTTGAAGGCCATGATCAAGCAAGGTTGGATATGCACTTCGATTCAAAGATCAAATGAACTGAGCAGTGCACTTTGAGGCCATGATTGGAGGAGTACTTCGAGGATGTCGATCTGGAGGTAGTAGATTAAGAGGGAGGCGGGCTAGGAGTTGAGACTCTAATAATTGGTCAACTCGTAATCATGGGAATGTAGAGAGGTGAGTAACACAAGTTTTGCCAAAAGGTGAGTGATAAGTGATTAGTGATGAGTGATGAGAGACTGGCTGGGAGCAGGACACTGCTGATTTTGGGATGATGCAGTACATAGTGTATGCGGTACTTGGTTTTGAGTTATGATTATGGCATGTAGCAATCGAGAACAATGACTTAACATAGTGTTCCTATGTGATGGTAGAGTGGAGGACAACAAAGAGAGCAAAAAGAGTAGATGGGGGAAATCATCATGAGCAGGTGGGACTAAAGAGAATTTCATGTGCAAGTCAATTTACCATTCCCAATATGGGAGGTAAAACTCCAGATCTAGTGGGTAAGAACATTGATATCAGATCTTCCAAACTGTATTAGACAAGGTGTATCACTGATTGCTTATATCTGCTCGTATTCTCCATATCATCCCCATCATTATCACCCATCTCTCTTTTTCATCCAACACTGTACTAACATCACAGGACACAAAGTTAAGTCATCCCTCTCTAACTCTTCATGCCATCATTATGAGTTAACACCAAGTACAGCATACACCAAGTACAGCATACACCAAGTGCAGCATACACCAAGTACATTATACACCAAGTACAGCATACACCCAGTACAGCATACACCAAGTACAGCATACACCAAGTGCAGCATACACCGAGTACAGCTTACACCAAGTACAGCTTCCACCCAAGATGGTCTGTCTTCACTTCATTCTCAAAATTCCAAGTTGACCCCGAAATGCAGCTTCAGCTTCTGGCATGCCTTCCTAAAGAACGACTGCCACCAGCCACCTCTCCATGGCAGCTCACAGGGAAAGTCACCTGGTCGCATTCCCACAGTTGCGAGTCAACTAACTGATTACTAGAGCCTCAGTACCTGGCACACCTACTATCAACTGCATCTGGCAAGTCGACCAATTCGAACTACGCCTCCAATCTTGCTCAATCGTGGCCTTGAAGTGCAACTCTAATCATGCTGAATTACGGCCTCCACATGTATCTCCAGACTCGCTCAATTATCATCTCACACTTCGCAAATCCTGGCCTCTAACTGCATCCCCAAACCTTCCCAAATATGGCTTCCAACTTCACAAGATCATGGCCTCCAATTGCCTCTCCTGACTTGCTCAATCACACCTTCCAAGTTCGCATAATCATGGCCTCCAAGTGCATGTCCAAACTTGCTGCATTACGGATTCCAAGTTGACACTATCATGGCCACAAGTGTCATCACCATACTTGCTTGATCTTGGCCTCCGAGTGCATCAGCAGTCACTCGATCATTGGATTCAATCGCATCTCTAAGCTCACCTGATAATGGCCTCCAAGTGTTTCTCTGAGTTCACTTGATTGTTATCTTGAGGTGTACCTCAAGTTGCCATCAACGACAACCTGTGGCCAATACATATTTACCATATATTGATGGATAGCTATACAGATACATATATAGTTAGATACATAGATGAGAGTACAAACTGAATACATGTATTTTAAAAACCGTTGAACAATAAGTAGTAGCTACAATTTCCAGGTGCAACAGCAGTGTACCCCAGGAGAATGTTTTTCCCAGACTGCTCTACAGCAATTCAAGGTGCTTGCAGGCTTGTTGTGTGCATCTTTAGCTATTCCCAGACTTGTCACCAGCACTCCCAGGTTGATGCTGGCATGCCCAGGCTTCTCACTGGCACTCCCAGGTGTTCCACTGGTTGTCACCACACCTGCTATGTCCCCACACATTTTTTGCCAGTGCTCCCTGGTGGACCTGAAGACCACTGTAGTAGTCCATTCAACTCTGGGATTTGACCACCCTGGAATTCTGGTCTGACAACTCCCAAACACTCCCAGAGACTCTCAGTGACAAGAATACATTTTGGTGATGTATAAGTAACTAGACAAGTTAAGTGGATTTACATTAACTTGACATGAGTGTGTAGGACCAAAGGTTGAAAAAATAGTGTTTTGTATTTCATTGTATATTGAGACAGATACTTTCTATCTTTTTTAGGGTGTCCCATATATATATACTCTCTGCCACCCTGTACACCTCCATTGTTATATTATTTCTCTATACACACCCTGACTTCCGCTGTCTATATGATTATTGGTGGTGAGAAATAGTTTTTTCTATCACGATTCCTCCCTGGCTATATGTGCAAAGCACACCTTCTCTGTTCATTCACCCTTATAACCAAACTCTGCCCAGGACAAGATTAATATAAACTATGGAATATTACAGAAATGAAACCCAAAAGTAGAAACATAAACTGGTAATAACTTTTACTCCTTGCATACACTTGCTTTGTGCTCTCTCTATATTTTCACCTGTCATTTTGATTGGCCTGTAATAAGTATGAGATGTTGTAAAACCAATTGTCAAATCAAATTATTTCCTTATGTGTTTAGAGTCTGGTAGCAGCAATCGAGACGAAAGCCTCTATAATTGATTCACCATTATCATTCACAGCGATTGCGAACTATTTAAGTCTTTCTTCCCTATGACTCTCTTGAAGAGCACCAATATCTTCATTTCATGCTTTAGCACTGCCTTGTAGTCCAGGTCAAGGTTGAGCCAATTTAAAATTTGGCTCATGTATTTTTCTGCACCCTTGGTATTGTTATCAAAACTGGTACTTTCACTGCCAGAAGTGCCAGGCTGGTTGATCTTTTGATACAATGCAGATTGTAACCATTTGGTGTCTAAGGAATTAATAGAGTTCTCTAGGATTCTACCAGCCTGTTTTTTAGCAGAAGATAGTGTGAAAGCCATAATGGTAATAGCAGCTTCTTTAACATATGTGGGTGTGATATCTGTTAAGTAGTGGTGATCTTGACAGGTGATCTTGACAATAGTGGTATCATTAGGGATCTTTAACAATGGCACTGCCATCAGAATTATACCCTGCTAGCTTGATCAACAGCTTACTAACATTACTTCCATTCTATACCATCTCTATGCTCTGGATAGGTAAGATTGGTAGTGGTAGCATCTTACTTGATTTTGGGGATAGAGGAGGTGCAAGTATCCCACAATCAGAGGGCAGTACAGATGGCAACATTGTATAAAGTTAATCTGTGTCACCATAGTCATCCATGCCAGGTTGATACCTATGTTGTATTATTACCCCCTGGCATGATGTATATCAGATGGCTTTGTAGTTGTTTCCTTCATCATGCAGAGGGCAGATAATATTGAACTACTTTTTGCTTTCTTGATGTCTCCATAAGTGTAACACTTTGTAGCTCTCAAGTATCCTGCGAAACCTGATAAGGTGGTTAACATATGCATGGTAGAGGCATTTCATTGCGAATTCAGGTTCTCTGGATATTTGATTGGCAATGGTGGTTAATTAAAGTCTTATGTCACTTCCATTGGAATCATCTAGAATGTCCCTGGACTCCAGATAGTTCTGCAACAGGTCTCCCATCTTCTTCATTGCTTGAATCTTCCTCCATAGGATGGAGTGGTGACATTTGATTATTTCTCGAACATTGCTGGAGTAATCAAAGGCCTTGGGGTAGTCATTCTATATTTTGAATTTTCACTGCTTTCCATATAGGTTTTATTCTGTGATGTTCAATAGCCATGCAACCTAAGCTTTACCAGAATTAGAAATGTTACAAAAGAAGCCATTGATCGCAAGTATGAATTCAGCTTGAACTTTGAAGGTGAACTCATTTGCAGGAATCTGTATGACACCTAGTTACACTCCAACAGGTCTATGTAGATAAGGGTCCCTGCTGAGCTGTGCTAATGGTTCTGGTGAAAGTTATACTGGAGCAGAATTCCGACAGATAGTAGAGATATCTACAGAGAAGGTATATGTAGTAATGGCAGTAGTGGTGGCTGTGGTAGTGGAGACCATACAGGTGGTACCTGTGATGGTAGTGGCTGTAGTAGTGGTGGCTGCAGTGGTGACTGTGGCTGCAGTAGTGGTGGTTGGAGTAATGGTAGCTACGGCAATGATATCTATAGCAGAATGAAGGTTTATAGCTGTTGTAGCAGTAGCAAATGAAGCTTCAAAACTTATGATATTGGTAACTACATCTATAATATAGCTGATTGAAGTACATATTATCTTTCTAGCTATTGGTTATTGGTTTTCATTAAGATGGCAATATTGGGCAGATTGCCAGTATATGAAGGAAGTTTGATAGTACAGTATGATACCTATCTTCTTTAGAAATGTTGAAAGGGAATGCTTCTTATACACCTGGAGGGATATTATATGCTAATTGTCTTCTCATCCAGTCCCTATGTAGTTTCCAGTTTCCCTACTGTACTCTTCTTCTATATCAATGCTACATCCTCACTTCTTTCCTTTCCCAATCTCAGCTTGAACTGAGCAGTTGGGCGATATTGCTTGTTATTCCTGTTCTTGGTGGTGAATTTTCTATCCATTCCAGCTGTAGCTATTTCCATTCTTATCTTAAGGATAATATATGGCTAGGGGAGATTAAGACTAATTTTTGATATAATGTGGATATAACTCAGCCAATAGAAATATTTCTTCTGCCTCCATGTCATATATCCACTCAATTATGTAGGTTTGAAATCATCAAGTTTTAACTTTTATCATTGGGTCTCTCAATCTTTAATTTTGGTTTAATTGTATGACTTTGATATCGTTAACTTTTAACTCTTCCTTGTTATTCTGTATCTTTTTTATTTCCATCTATGCTATGGATCTTCTCTCTTTAACAAATATCTTCCTCCCTTATTATCTCTATTATTGTGTGGATGAATGGCCAATAGACACTGGATGTTTGGTGTTCTATTTACCCACCAACTCTCTGCATTCCATTATATCCTCCACCCATATCTGCAATTGTTTCTTCTGGTCTTTCTTCTTAACTGAATATGTTCATCTACCTTCAACATGTTTCGACTGTGCTCAAAAATTCAGCATCAAATGATGACGTTTCTCTGATTCTTCCTCTTATCTGAGATCTGAGATTCTGATATTGGTGTGATGAATATGTTTATGGTAAGAAAGAAACTTCTTAAATTGACTAACATCTAGTCTGCCAATAATTTGTAATACAGTGAGCTTGGTCAGTTAATACAATCTCTAGCTCTGACTGAGTTTGTGTGCTATGGTAGGGTCTTTTCCAACCAGCATCCAGTTTGGCACTGTGATATTGCTCTATCATCGTTAGGTACACAAGTGCCAAATTTCCAATTTCGAGTTCTACCACTTGGAAAATGGCTGCTTGAATGAGTTCACTGTTGTAAGAATCTCTTGTCTTCATTATGTACTGAACAGCAACATGAATATCTTCTTGCCATCAATCCAGTTACTATACTTGAGCCACATGTAATAATACCAGATTGTCAATGTCTTGAATCTAGTTGATTGTATTCTGTATTGAGTTCTCCAGCTCTCTTGACATTGGCAAATAGGTTATTGAGGTTCTGGAACAGTTTCCAAATCAATCTTGTACCTCCAAGTGATCCTTCAACTGGGTCATTCCTGTATAATCTCTTTTTGCCCCTTACCTCAATATTCTGAACCATTATTGCTGCCATATATAGTAGGTGGATATTCAGGATTTCCCTGTACCATTCTGGTTGGGCTTAACATGACATAAGTAGTCAGAGAGACCATATGATTCCAGATACCCTCATGTGATACTTTTTGGTTATACTGAATAGGAGTCAATCTGTAAAGAAATGTATTGCCCATTAATCGCTTCAGAAAACTTGTCAATATTGAGCTGTGTTTCTGCATTGTCCATGGAATACCAATTCAAGAATGATGGTGGAGATTATGAAGAGGAACTTTCCATTGTTCTTTGGAAATAGCAAGTTGGCATTTCTCTAGGGGCCCCAAAGTATGTTTAAATTGGCCATGCCAATTGCATTCTTCAGGCATCTCTTGTATCAAGAAAATTACTTCTTTTCATATACAAAATGTATAATGATTACTGTCCTGGTGTTCAGGCTCCGGCCAAATGCGAAAGGGAGGCTTGATCTTGCATATTATTATTCCAATCTCACCAATATCTACAACATAGTGTATTCTCTATTCCACATCATGCTAAGGAGAGCTTGCTTTTCCTGTATTCATAATATATTCCACATCTGCAATATTTATAGTAATTTGTTCTGAGACACTGGTAATCATCTAGCTCTAACAATAGCTCTTTGTCTCAACTCTAGTGCGGTATCCACTATATCTTTTCTCCACAAGTGAACTGGCATCAGTTTCTGAATAATATATGTGCAGTGGATATGCACCCAAGCCACAGTGGTACTTTCATACAAGGTATACTTCAGTATGTTAAAGTGCAAAGTAAGGAGTTCTATATAACTATGTTCCAGAGCAATCTTATTCTAAAAAATATACATCAGCACAATGATCTTTTGTCACTGGAAGCCTCAGGGAGTGTGTGGGAGTTGTTGGACCAGAATCCCAGAATGGTCAAATCTCAAAGTTGACTGGACTGATGCAGTGGCCTTCAGGGTATTCTGAAAGAGCTGGCAACAAATGTGGAAGTTCACTGGACTGAGGCAGTGACCTTCAGGTGCACCTGGGACCTCTGGCAAAAAATCTACAAGGGTACAGGAGCACTGTTCACAAATTGTGTAGGAGTAGATGCTGGCTTCTAGCTTGGGAGTACATCGAATTACTGTACAGTAGAAATGGGGAAACTGATATACTGTTTAAGAATTAAGCAAGTGTAGCTAGGAATTACTGTTACTGTTTATCATTAAACAATTTTGAAATGTGTATTGAGATGATATTCTCATTAATTTATCTGCATATCTACCAATATGTCTGTCTACATACAGTCTGTGTGACTGGTGACAGGTTATACTTCAGTGCAATTACAGCTATATCTGAACATGATGAGCAAGTGGACATAGTGATATACTTTGGAGAGTACAAGTGAATGAACTTAAAGAGACACTTGAAGGATATAATTAAGTGAATGTAGAGATGCACTTTGGAGACCATTATTGGGTATTCTTTGAGATGCACCTGGAGGCTGTAATCAAGTGTATTTGGTAATACACTTGGAGTGGAGATAAGGCATTATTAGAGAGACTCTTTGAGATAGTAATTGAGCAAAGTTGGAGGTGAGCTTGGAGATAGTTAATCAAATAGTGGTCTATTTGCAGGCTGCAAATCTGGAGGAAGATGTAATGGAAGCTGACTCCATATTCATTAGTGAACTCCATATTGTAAGAATAGGAGAAGAGTTGATATTACCTTTAAGCGTATAGTTAGGAGGCTGGAGGTTTTCAATCTGTAGGGAGGAATGCTGGGAGCTGGCTACCATCAGGAGTTCACTCTCAAAATGGTGAGACTGATGGCAAGCTGGCTGTATGCAACATACTGGCATTCATGAGTTGTTGCTGTTAGTTGGCATTGAATTATGATCATGACTTGGGAAAGGAGTCAGAGATGACTTATCTGAGTGTTCTCCTATAGTGTTCGAGTTGTTGACAAGAAAGTGAGAGATGCAAATGAAGAAGGGAACTATATGGCAGAATATGAGGGGATGTCATCAGCAAAAAACATTTCTGTCTGGGCAGAATGGCTCTGTCAGAGTGGACATGCTCCGTCAGAGCCATCAGAGACACCCCGGTGGGCGATTACTCCACGCCCTGCATCAATACCATGTGTCGCGTTGCATATCACCCTCTGATCGCCATTTCGCCGTTTCTTCTCGCTCTGTCGGTCTATACGAAATACACACTCTATCCTTCCGATCTTTTGATCTCACTTGCGCTTTCTACGATGACGTGAATCTACCCAATTGCGTGGATCCTCGCGGCCTGGTAGTATCATATCTTCTCACCCTCATCCTACGCTCCTTGAGCCAGGTTGACTCTTGATCATGGCATGGAGAGATAGAGAGGGATGACTTAACTTCGTGTTCTTCGGTGATGGTAGAGGAGATGGGACAAATCATCATGAGAAACTGGGACTTGAGAGAATGTCGTATGCGAGTCAATTTACCATCCCCGATACGGCAGGTAGGATTCCCGATCGGGCATGTAATAACACCAATATGTGCTCTTCCCGACCAAATCAGGCAAGTCGTACCCCTGATTTCTCATATCTGATCGTATCCTCCACATCGTTCTCATCTTCATCCCACATCTCTCTCTTTCTCATCCATATCTCAACCATCATCGCAGAACACAAAGTTAAGTCATCCCTCTCTATCTCTCCATGGCATGATCATGAGTTGACACCGAGTACAGCATACACCGAGTACAGCATACACTGAGTACAGCACTCAAAGATTGTTTGTCTTCCCTTCATTCTCATGATTACGAGTTGACCGCTGAATGTAGCTTCAGCTTCCGGTGTGCCTCCATACACGATCGACCGCCATCAGCCAGCTCTCAATGAGAGCTCAAAGGTAAAGTCACCTTGTCACATTCCCACGGTTGTGAGCGAACTAACTGATGAAATACTGTCTCAGCACCCGGCGCGCCGTCCATCGACCGCCTCCAAGTACTCATCCAATCTCACTCGATCACGGCCTCCAAGTGTATCTCCAGATTTGCTCGATTAGGGCCTCCAAGTGCGTCTCTCAACTCGCTCGATCACGGCCTCCAAGTACATCGGGAATGAGCGACGGCAGGTGTACGGAGATACAGCGGTAACGGAGGTGGACGTTCACTCGATTGTCATCTTCAGGCGCACCTCGAATTGATGACAATCACCGCGTGCTGCCAGTCCAGATATACCGTGTGTAGATAGGTAGCATAGATACATAGATGAGAATACAAACTGAATGCATAAGTTTTGAAAATCGTTGAACTATAAGTAGTAGCTATGATTTCCAGGCGCACCAGCAGCATTCCCAAAGAAGCGGCGGCCGGAGAAAGGCAGAAACGTTGCCAGGCGTTGTGTAAACGGCTTCAGCATAACTGCGAAGCGTGTAACACAGGTGTCGTTCTGATGTGCGTATACATCACCGTACAGTAAAGGAGGTATGTGTGCAACGGGTAGCGTGTAATTCTCCGTCAGAGGGTACGAGGTTCCGTCAGAGCCGTCAGAGCCGTCCAGAACACCCGGGTGTTTCTGACGGAAACTAGGGTCGTTGCTGATGGTGGGAAATGAGGGGTACATCATACCTGATAGGATTTAGAATACCATCAATTGGTATTCTTACCTGCCAGATCTGCAGTTATACCTGCCATTTTGGGTGTGGTAAATTGACTTGCACACCAAATTCTCTTAAGTCCCAATTGCTCATAATCATTTACCCCATCTTCCATCATCTCCCTGATACTCATCCACAACTATACCATTACAAGAGAATAAAAAGTAATGGTATCTCTCTATTTGTCTCCATCACATGATTATGAGTTAACACCAAGTACAGTATCAATCTAAAATTGACTGTCTCCTGCTCCCAGATACTCTCTCATCTTTTATCTTACATTTCTCCATACACATAACTGTACTCTAGCCTATGTATTCTCACAATTAAATGTAAACCTGTTATGGGGGTGCTTCCACCTAAGTAACAATACTTATACACAAGTGTTCACTTAATACGATAAATAAGTACTAGGTACACAGCCGTAGTTCTTATCTGAGCTCTTATTCGTATCTCCCACCACAGTGTATAGGTAACCTATATGGATCTTATACGCACAGAGGACAAATATATATAGTCGTATTGGATGCTATTAGATGAATCGCAACTGAATCGTGGCGTGGCGTTACACAATACTGACAATACATATATCTTGTATAGTTAATCTCGGTGATTAATCAATGTCGTAAATTATGTTCATATAATTAATTTGATTGATTGATTAACCTCATAAAGTATATTCATATAATTAATCTCGATGATTGATTTATATCGAGGCAGTAATACTGCACGTTGATAGTGCAATCTTAATTGACAGGTATCTTCACAAATTCCGTCTTTTTATCTCCTTGATGAATCTGGCGTTCGGATACTATTGGCAATATTTCATCTAAGCGTAATCTCCCTCAATAAGTCAATCGTCCTTCTATGAGAAGCAATCTAGTATGCTGACGTTGCTTCTTATTTTGCTTTCCGAAGCTAGCTGAGAACTCCGAATTTGAATCATTCGATTCATTCTTGAACAATCTTCCAGAGCGTGTTATATGTAATTTCGTTTGATTATCGATCCGGTATTCACGAAGTGATTTCTCTCGAGAAGATTGCACCGCCGAATCTGAATCATGGTTATGATCCAACGTAGGAATATCAGATGCTGGATTCTTGGTTCCATCAGAGACTTGTTGCGGTAATGGTGTAACCACACAGTCTGTTATATACTCTGAAGGGAATATCTTGTAATGTCGATAATAGATTAATATCTCAGTAAACTGGATTATACTTGCCAGCCACCAAATGCACTGTGCTGCAAATAGCTAGTCTTCTTTTTCGAAGTAATCCAGTAACAATGATAAAGCACACAGTATAACCTCATACTCGTTATTGAACTTATGCTCAATGATGGGGCTGGGGAACTGCATACAATCCTAATAGATAATAATAATATACTTGGCAATAATAATAATAGGAACTGAAAACAGCAATAATATTTCAGATTCGTTCTCGCAGGTAGGTATCGTTTGTGCTTCTGGGGCTACCCTTTCAAAGCTGGAGCTTTGTTGTTCTTTTATAGCCTTCTTGTATTGTATGATTGGTTTTGCAGAGTTACTCTCCTGGTGGGGCCATCATCATCATCAATCAAGGATTGCTATGATTTCATCTGTCATATCGTAGAGTACTCTTATAGTGAGCCAATCTCTTTTGATAGTGACCACACTTCCCAAAGGTTATCATGTTCTTGCATGATTGGTTTTGAAGAATCACTCTCCCCAAAGGGCCATCATCAGCAATAAGGTTTAATCAAACAGTAACTTCAACTCAGATATCTCACAACTCATATGTTTGGATAGTCAAAACATCTACTCACCTGACATGGTTATTTGGAGTGCTTTATGCAAGATTGCTTAATCTTATAGATTAAGCGGCAACCTCACCTTTAAGGCTATTCAGCGTAACTGCATCAGTGACTTATGTGGCAGCCCACCATTGCTCCGTCAACATTTGACTTTGACGTACCACACCAGTAATATAATATGATAGTAGTTTGCTTTATTTGAATATCCCCGCCAGGGGAGTCGGAACGTTCAGGACGTTTTTACTTGCCCACGTCTTCATCAGTCAGACACACCATGCTTCGGCCGAGTTTGTTCTCTTTGGCTAGGGAATACCCAAGGTGTTCCGATCGCATAGGCGAATGGCTTAGAGTCCCAATTACCTGCATACTGGCTATTGTCTGCCTGACACGTCATTCGCATTACTTCAGTCGACGTGTCCAGTCTCACTGCTTAACTTAGTTCAGTGAATGTGGTAAGAAATAACTGGCATCTCTACAAGCCTTGAAGGCTTGCGACTGGCCAAAGTTATTGAATCATCAAATTAATACAACTTGCTTGTACTTTCAATGAATCAGCTAGCAAAGAGGCTCGCTATCAAATCGACACGAGGCTCCTGTGTAATCCCGCTAAAGACCACAGGACTGACAAACTTGAATTGTCTAGAGCTGGCGTTATGTATACCGTGTGACTAGACCTGGAGTAACTCCGTGACATAGGCTTCTATGACAATTAAGCAAGTTCCATTCCCTCTATTAAGGGAGAACCCCTAACAAAACCATTGTAACAAACCTGTTATGACGATTGATGGAGTCCAAGTCTAATGTGACATGTAGCCTATAAACTTTCTGCCAACCTTATCCCAATGGCATCTGATAACATAATTCACAAAGACTTGCTGTAACACAAATCCAGTGCATTATTACATCTGTCAAACACTACGCAATTGAAATATCAGTCAGAAAAAAGATAGACACAAAGTGCCACAATATACCATACTCTAAAGCTAACTGTGTCTTTCTGCATGTTCTTACCAAGCTATAACCATTCTGATGCTTCTCAGAAATAGCATATGTGGAACTCCTACAAAGTGCTATACCTTGAACTTATCCAAATTATTCATTTATTGCAGGAGCCTACCACTGGCTCATATGAGATTGGGATTGAACACTTGGCATTTGTTCTCTTTTATTCCAGTCAAATACTCCTCAAAAGGTAACATAGAATCCAAATGGGTTCTATTGCCATTGCCATTGACTGTATCACATCAAAGGAATACATATTAACCGTATAATAAGTACAGGTCCAACCAGCTGGCGCATCATTGATTGCTGTTTACCGTCTCTTTGTTCCAATTCTGGGTTTTGCTGTCAGTGTTAATGTAGGTGTCACAGTCAGTGTCAGTGACAAAACTGCAGATGCTAATATGTGGCATTGTTGACTTCCACTCAACAAAGTGGAAGTGTTGATCATTGCTTGTTTTTTGAACTGCAAGTGCTTTTAAATTATTATAAAGTGTTATATAGGTACATATGTATGCACAGGTGTACCTATGTCAGTATCCAAATTGGAAACTCTATTCTGGAGGTTACTCTTCCATCTCGGCTAGCCATTTGGAACTGAATTCAGGACATTGTACATCTCTGTTAGCTGCCTTGCAGGTGGAGGAATATCATGGTTATCTTTGAATATTTAGGATTAAAGGTGTACTGTACAGCTTCTAATAATGCTTCCTGATCCTCATATTTGAGGAGTGCACAGACTTCCTGCAATCATAGCGCCAATTGCCTCCAGCAGTCTCTCGAGCTTGTTGTCATTAAGAATGAACCAACAGGGTTTCCCTGATGGACCAACTACAACTATGCACAGGAGTTTCATGTGTGTCTACTGATATCTTCGAAGTTTCAGCTGTCCATAACCTGACCAGGTCTCATAGACTATCCAAATACTGAATTCTGTATTAATCGGTCCATAGCTTGCCACCTGATAATGTGGTATGAGATTGCAACAAACACATCCTGATGAAATGTAACTCCATAAGTGGCTATTACTGATGAAGCAGTCCACAACTTCTGAAAGGGTGTTGATCAAATATTGATGCAAACTTGTCATGTATGCCTGCCAAACTGCTCTCCATAGTCACTATCTACATAATCTGTCAACATATTATTCCGTTGCCATCATCTCAAATACCTTTACAACTCAACATGGTGGCCATTACAGCCCACTAAGCAGTTTGCTATAAGATCTCATTGAGGTGCAGTAACATTTGCATTGTTGAAGCATTGTCTTGAGTGAGTAGAGTATTCTGATCTCAAATGTGTTTGCAATATATCCAGGATCTTGTGGTCTCATGTGTAAGTAGATTTACAATATATCTGTCATTTCCACTGGTGAGTTTCAAAAGTGGTGATATGACTGTGGAATCAACCAGATTCATAAGCTGTTGTGACAATCCTGTTGAAAGAATGTATTTGAGTCTAAGTCCAAGATAATATACAGCCTATATACTAGTTGCCAACCTAACCTCTATACTACGTAATATCATAGCCTACAAAGTCTTGGTATGACATCAACTAATGAGTAGAGTATCATCTCCTATTGTACCTCCCTCCTGATCAACCACCTCCTGATTGACCATCTCAAAGGTTATCTCTGATTTTATTCAATCACTACCTTCATGCACATCTGTAAATTCACACAATCACAGCCTCTAGATTCACATAATCATAGCCTCAAAGTGTAAAGTCAAACTGGTTTGGTCATGCCCTCCCGGTGTACCTCAGCACTTACTTAATTGCATCCCTTCTGGGTATCTCCAGACTCACTTGATTGTGGCCTCCAAGTTTGCATTATCATGGCCCCCATTGGCATATCCAAATGTCTAAGTTCACTCAATCTCTACTTCCAAGTTCACATGATTATAACCTCCAAGTATGTCTTCAAATTGGCTTAAATACCCCATCCAAGTGAATTTCTAAATTGTCATCATTACAGCCGTGAAGTTCACTCAATCATGGTATCTAAGTGCCTCTTGAAAGTCACTTCAGCATGGCCTCCAAGTATATCACCGAGCTTAATCAATTTTGGCCTCCAAGTGTATCCCCAACGACACTTGTTTATTGCCGCCAAGTTGCATCTCTATATTCACCGGATAACTACCATCCAGGTGTATCTTTGAGTTAACCCAATTACGGCCTCCAAATGCATCTTCAAACTCACTTAATTACAGCCTCCAAGTACACTACTCAGATTGTACAATCAGCATCTCCAGGTGTGCCTTCATTAGCCTGCAAGTACTGTCTGCAGCCAGACTGGCCTTATGTACCTACATAAACAGACCTAGATTGATAGTGGATACCATATTATAAAGTAGAGAAACTTCTTGTGATTGTAAACACAAATGTATAACAAAGATGAATATAATACACAAAATGGCATTGGGTTATAGAAACCCAAAAACGACTGCTGTGAGAATACCACACTAAGTTTAAAGTCTCCCACAGATCTGTGCAGAGGTATTAAATACTCTCAAGGGCTTCTACTGATCTGCCCAGGTGTGTCTGTCCCTTCCAAATTTGACTATGCTATATGTCAAATGTCATAGTATCTTAAATGCACCTTTCTAGCTGCAGGTGCTTTCAAAAGCCTGTGAGATTGCGCTTGCAGCAACTGAAACCATATCACTGAGCTCCAGCAGAGCCTGGAAGTATTTGTACTTACTTAGAAGTACCACTGATATTGACTAAATTAGCTGGGACATTACTATGTAGCTTTCAGATCATATTACATTTTGCTGATGTACACAAATCTTGTAGATTCACTTTCAGTTACCATATTTTTCATCACCAGTGTCAACTCTATTATTAACTACTCCTCCAGTATCATCCTCCTATCCCATTACTCTGTTACCAATTCTTTCTCCTCAGTCTACTTGTCTTTCCAGTTTACAACTTTTTCTATCAACATTCTCAGTATCTTCTATAGCCCCTCTTCTTGCACTGATATTTGCCCTTCCTTTGTACATGTTTCCTTCTCCATTCCTCTGTATGAATCCAGTACATTCCCTGCAAACTCCTCTTTCCTATCAATTGACCTCTACCCTGTTTATTGTTTTCCATTTGAATCTGTCACTTCCCACTCTTTCCTCTCTGACAACCCCAACCATCTCCCTTTGTACTGCCAAACTGTATCTCTCCCTGTTATCTATTCTGTAAATTACCTGCTCTAACCAATCTATACAGGAGATAGTGATTGTGCAACTGCTATTGACCAGAGTCTGCTCACACTATGATCAATTTGTATTCCAGAGGGAGCCAACATAACCTGTTCAGATCCACATTTTGGATTTCAAGATTGATATAGAGATGTCCTTTCCATGGACATTGACTGGTGTGGTTTCTGCAATCTTCATCAAGTCAGACTCATTACCATCAGCTGCAACTATCTTCTAGTCAGCACGTTTGCACTCAATATTGAACTCTCTGGTAACCTCTTCACTTATTACACAGATCTCAAATCCCTCATCATTCAATACATTCTATCTGCATTCTTTTCTAGGAAAGGTTGCAGAGAGTCTGACATATTGGATCATGTGTATATGATGGAATATTTAAAGCTAGAGTAGACAGAAATGTGGATAATTCTGATTTTCTTTGCTGTAGTCTGGGTCATCACAGAAACTCACTTCACATTGAAGACAGAGACAATGTTGGTAATGTATAGTACTCAAAATGCCAATATGCTAATTCAGTCGCGGATGAAGGGCCAGTACAATTCAATCATGTAGGCTACTTCCAATGGCTTCATAGGTAGCAGTATACAGAGTCTGTGTTTTCATTGATTGTACTTTCTAAGTATGTAAAGTCTTTAGAGGTTAGTTGTCTTTGGGGTCTGTATTTGGTCATTGCAAGCTGAAAACTGCTTTGTTCCTGATTGTGTGGTTTTTGGTTCCAAGTACTTTTGCAAACTTCTGGAACCTCCTCTTCAATATGTGCCTGCTTATTTTCACCCCTGCTTACCTTGTACATCCGCTTCCCTATCTCATCCATGAAGGTTTATTTCATCTGCACACTAACAACTGCTGATCTTTTTCCTCTCACTTATTTGTCCAAACATGTCTCTCTCTCCTCCAGTAAATTGGTATTCTTCTTTTCCCCTGCATTGCTTTTTCCTTGCTTCTGTACTTGCTCCTTCTCAACAGGATGACCTAGTACCTTGATATGGTCTCAACAATAATCTTTATATACCTTTTCGACATCTGGCATTTCTTCTAAACAGTTTTACAATTATTGTGCATGAAGATGTGAAACTGTGATTGGCTACCATTTCAGTTCCAACTTGATATGAGAGGTATACATATAATTTGATAACATGATAACATTTGCTCCTCCAAAGACTGGGATGCCGAGTACTTCTGGGTGCAGTAATTGGCTCTTTGCCTTTGGAAAAGTAAGGGCCAAGAATACAGTTAAGCAGTTTGATCTTGCACATAGTTGGGTGAAATGTCAGTACAATATCTAATATTGCAGGAGAGCCCACTACCAGAGGAACGAGTATTGCTAGAGGATCCACCATGGCTTGTGAAACCTACAGTACTTGGAGCAGAAGAGGTGTGGTCAGTTAATATTCTGATCAGTACAGCTGCAGTAGTTAGGGATCAGATGGGGTCTCAGCTGGTGGGTTGAATGATCAAGTGCCCTCCTATTATTTCCTACCATGCACTGTATCACACATATTAGATTCTCCAGAACCATGCCACCACCGCTGGTAGTATCCTCATGAAGATTCTTTATTATCCTATCCATATCATCAATTCAGTTTTCATGTATTACTTTAAATTTGTATCTTCCTTACATTGGTGATAACAGCCTTATTTACTTGTAATTTCTTATCATGGTGTAAGGTGAGTGCCTGTTCTCCAACTTCATTCCATCTGCAAGGTTAATATCTGGTACCCCATTGGTTGGTTGGTACCTTTTCCCAATATTTATTCAGTTTGTAAGGCCAGTACACTTTTTCTTGGACTTTTTCCAGTTTGTATTATTGGGGCATTTTTCTGAGTATTCATTACATTTGGATAGTTCAAGCCCTTTGTCTCAAAGTTCATCACATATGTGTAGTTGGTGACATTTTCTTGGTTTTCGATCATATATAAGGTCAAAATCTTTCTTCTTCCTGATGTTGATGTACCTGGTCCTAGCGTATACTGTATTGCAATCGAACATTGTTCATTCTGAACCTTCGAAAGACATCGTTCTCTTCAATGTCCAATTCTCTTGTAGGTAGGTATTTTTCATTATTTAATTCTCTTCATATTTTCACATAATACCTTGTGGGGGTATTTCCCACTGTTCCATACTCAGCTTTTCAATCAGAATCTACATTTAGACTCTATTTGTAGTTAATAGATTGACCTATCATATAGAGAGCCTATTATCAAAACTCTACTGCAGTGTTTGGGTTATTCCAAGTGAATCCATAAGAGAAGATAGGATTGTACCTAAGCACCATAGGAAGATATTGAGAAGATTTGATCTGATACTGAGCTATGAGTAACCACACAATTTTTGAGGATCTCCAACCCTTGACTCCAGTGCCTGGGACTAAGAGTTGGTACAGTACAATGTGTATTTCATTGTGCATTGAAATGGATACTCCCTACATACCCCACTGTTTCACAAATGTATTTACTTACTACTACTCAGTTTGCTGCCATTATCTCTGCATTTCGTTATACACCCCCCTCCCCGCACCAGCTATTTTTCTGAATGTGATCGGCGATGACATGAAACATATTCTCCAGTTACACCAGTCACTCTTCTTACCATTTTACATTAGCAGAATATATTGTCGTCATTGGAAGCCTCTGGAAGTGAATGGATGTTATTAGACCAGAATTCCAGAATAGTTAAATCTCAGAGTTGACTAGAGCAAGACAGTAGCATTCAGATGCACCTGCGACTGTTGGTGACAACTCTGCAAGGACATAGAGAGTCTGGAGACACTCTGGGAAGTACATGATAATGCTAAATACAAGCTTTGAAGCAATTGGAAATACAGGCCACACACTTGGAAGCAGTTTGTATGGCTGTAGAGCAGACTGGGAAAAACTGCATATTCTTTGGAAATACTGCCAGTGCATCAAGACATCCTAGTTAGTAATGATCATTAAACACTATTTAAGTACATATTCCCTTTGTATTCGGATGTATTTTTATTCATCTCAATGTATATACAGATTTCTGTCTCTAGTGATCTATCCACAGTCTTCTAGACTGGCTACAGGTAACACTTGAGCATGATAAGTGGTATGCCTAGAGATAACAAACAAGTGAATGTAGAGATGCGCTTGGATACCATAATTGAGTAAACTTAGAAATACACTTGGAATCAATAATTGACTGAGTTAAGAAATACACTTGGTGCGGATCAACTGAGTTTAGCAAACTACTTCAATTCTATGACTTATACTAACACGAACTTACTGATCATACATGTATGGAAATACCCTTGGAATCTCTAATTGATTACATTAGGAGATTTTCTTGGATAATGTAACTGTGCAAAATTGGAGGTGTTCTTAGAGGTGGTCAATTTGGAGGTGGTATATCAGAAGTTGGTCAATATGCAGGTAATCAATCCAGTGATGGTTAATCTGAATGTGGTTGATAAAAATGGAGACTTAATGGGAACAGGGACTGTATTGAATGGTTAACTTGCAATGATGGAAATGAGAGAAAAGATAACTTTACCAAAGATCCAATGAAGAGGTAGCCAATGGTGGTCAATCAGTAGAGATGCTTGGAAGATGTAGGCCACACATAGGGGTTAACTTGTAATCACGAAAATAAAGGGAGACTAGCTGGGAGACAGTCCTACTCTGGGGTGGATGCTATACTTATTGTTAACTCATGATCATAGCATGGAGAGATAGAGCAGAGTAATTTAACTTTGTCCTGTCTGGTAATGATAGAATTGTATATGAGAATAAGATAAATGTGAGATAAAGATGGGAATGATAGCAGAGAATATAAGTACATGTGGGATATCAGGGATACCATCTGCCTATTTGAATTCAAAATACCTCATATTGGTATTCTTAGCAGCCAGATCAAGTAATTTACCAGCCTTATCAGATATGGTTAATCAACTCACTTCAAATTTTCTCAAGCCACAGTTTCACATTGTAGCTTTCCAATATCCACTCAGCTCAATCTTCTATCTCCCTCTTTTCCACTCACAACTCTACCATCACTGGAAAATACAAAGTTATGTCATCATTCTCTACCTCCCATGCCATAATCATAAGATCACACTGTGTACCCTATCAACTCAAAATCAAATGTCTCCCACTCCCAGCCAGTCTCTTGGCTGTAATGTCTCATCTATCAGTATACATTGTTAGACTCTACTTTGCTCTCAACATTCCCACAATTGTGAGTTTCACAATGAATACAGTTACAGCTTCCAACTGCTCTCTCTTTCGATCCACTTTCTCCATTGACCACATTCAAATATTCTTTGAACATTGCTCCATTGCTGCCTCCATTTGCAACTTTAAGTTTACATGATTACTGCCTCCAAATACATCACTAATCTTGCTCAATCATGGCTTTCAAGTACATCTCTAAACTGACTCTATCAAGATCTTCACATGCATATCCCAACTTACACAATCACAGTCTTGAGGTATATTTTAGTATTCACTAAATCAATTTCTCCAGGTTTGCATAATCACTACCTTCAAGTGTATCTTCAAATTTGGTTGATTTATGATTCTCTAAGTATATTTCTATACTTGCTCAATTATTGTATGTAAAAGTATCTCTGGGTTTAGTTCTTTATGGCCTCTAAGTTCGCACAATTTCTCTCTTCAAATGCATCTCCAAGTTCACTCAATTGCCATCTCCAGCTGCCTCTCCAATTGATCTCAATTACCATCTGCGGATAGATTGACTGTATGTACAGACATAGAGAAAGTTAGATACCCAATAAATGCTATATTATGATTTGCAAATCTTGGTGTAATTGTAGAATTCAAATATGTAATGAAGATAGATTTAGCTAGTCAAATAATATGTGTTTATAGGACCTCGAATCACAAGAACCACTGCTGTGAGAATACAGCGGCAAATGTAAGCATTGCCAATGCTATTCAAAGAAGTCTCAGCTACTTATACGATACTCCATAGACCTGTGCAGTGGTTTCAGGTACTGCAAAATTCGAGTATTCTGTTAGTTACATTTCATATCATTTTAATTGCACACTGATAGCTGCAGGTACTTTCAGAAACATACGAAAATACTCATGCAGTATCTTTAAGCACTTTTCTTATCATTTAGAGGGTCTGAAAATATGTGGAATTACTTAGAAGTACCAGTAAGATTGACCTGTGTTTCTGGAAGATTTCCAAGTAGCTTCTAGATCATTTTACATTGTGCTACTCTATAGGTAGTTTTATTGACCTTGCTTAAAACCCCTACAAACTATTTTTCCCCAACTCTAAACTCTTCTTTCCGTCCGAAGCTAATTGAAGTCCATATTGTAGTATTTACCCTCTCAACAAAATGCTAATCTGGTTGGCCTGTGAACATTTGCATGTAGCAACATGGACAAAATGTAAATCAGTCCGGAAGCCACACACACACCTTCCAGGCACTCCAGTTGACCTCACCAGTACTTTTAAGTACTTCCAGATGCTCCCAAGCCCCCCTGGAGCTAAGCAAAGTGCTCTCAGACTCTGCAAGAGCATTCTCTGATCCTCCTGAAGGCACCTGCAGTTATGAAGGTGCATTCAGGATGCTCTGAAATATGACTTATAGGATACTCAAATTTTGGAGCAGCTAAGACCTCGACAAAAGTCAGCGGGAGACAACAAGAGCAGATGAGACCTCTGCGCACCTCGGTGGGAAACGTTACACTTGATGTTGTCATCTCACAGCAGTGGTTCTTACAGTTCCATGGCCACATGGCATTTTGTTTATGATATTCGTCTTTGTTACAGTAACAAGATTCACCACATCATAATAAAGAATGTATTATCTATCCAACTCTTTCAATATCTATATATACGCACAATCTACGTAGAGAGGGTATTTGAGCATAATGGGTGGTGTACCTGGAGACCATGATTGATAGAACCGAGAGATGCCGTTGGAGGCCATCGTGGCAAGAAAATCCGCTTCACACCTCCATGACTACTGTTCAGTTTACCAAGGGGAAGCCGGTGGGGGGTTTACAGAGATACAGGGATAACAGAGACAAACTAAGCGACAGGGGGGGGCATTTGGAAATACAGGGATAATGGAGATGGACTGAGCAATGGGAAATACTCATCAGATCAGAAAGTAATTGATTGCATGTGTACCCCCAAGCCTAGCGCAGCTTATGCTTAGTGCTGTAGCAGCCAGTTTGACCATGTCAAAAGGAACTGTATCAACTTGAATTCTATTTACAACAAGACAAGCATAGGGTCAAATGAAAGCAGAAGAGCCAGAAATCAAAATAGTGACACATAGGGCGACTGATGGACATGGAAACCACATCAAATCTAAGCACCCAGTATGGGTTAGGGTAAAACACCTGACCGATTACTTTCTGATCCGACTAGTATATAGACATCATCTCAGTTTATGAAATACCCAGACTATCTTTCCCAGCTCTTGGTCGCATTCACTCTTGCCGAGCTTGCATAGATCCACACAATTTGTTTGCTTCCTCACATCCTGTTACCCCACATATTCATCACAGTTACTCATTCATTTGCTACTGACATCTCCATTCACATCTGTACATGGACTCTTTTAACTCTGACATACTCGGTTGGACAACTCTGACAAGTACAATCCCACACTCTGACCGTCATGACTCCAACAAGCTTGCTCCTACAACTCTGACATGCTCACTCCAACAACTCTGACATACTCACTTTTAAAGCTCTGACATGCTTATTTTCACTGCTCTGAAATGCTCACTCTTACCGCTCTGACAATTGGCTTCGCTGGGAGCAAGCTGGTAGCATTGGATCCAGCTTCACTGGTAGAGGTGAAACTGGCTTCACTAAGGGCAAGCTGGTAGCAGCGGATCCAGCTTCATTTGTAGGGGTGATATTGGCTTCACCGGTAGTGGTGGATCTGGCTCTGCTGGTCGGGGTGAAACATACTTCGCTGGGAGCAAGCTGGTAGCAGTGGATTAGGCTTTGCTGGTAGGGGTGAATCTGGCTTTGCCAGTAGTGGTGGATCTGGCTTCCCTGGTAGCAGTGGATCGGGACTCGCTGGAAGCTCACTGGTAGGGGTGGATTTTGCTTTGCTTACTGACTTTTGATGCTCTGACATGCTTAGTCTCACTGCTCTGACTTGCTCACTCTCACCTCGCTGACACTGTGGATTCGCTGGGAGCAAGCTGGTAGTGGCGGAATGCTCACTCTCACCTCTCTGACAAACTGTCTTTGCTGGGAGGAAGCTGGTAGCAGTGGTATGTTCAATCTCACCTCTGTGACAATCTGGCTTCACTGGGAGCAGGCTGGTAGTGGTGGATCAGGCTTCGCCAGTAGGGGTGAAACTGGCTTCGCTGCAAGCAAGCTGGTAGCAGTGGAATATTCTCTGTCACCTCTCTGACAATCCGGCTTCGCTGGGAGCACGCTGGTAGTGGTGGAATGCTCACTCTCACCTCTCAGAGAATCTGGCTTCGCAGGGATCAGGCCAGTAGCGGTGGGTCTGGCTTCGCTGCAGGGGGTGAAACCGGCTTCCCTGGAAGCAAGCTGCTAGCGGTAAATCTGGCTTCGCTGTTAGGGGTGAACCTGGCTTCACTGGTAGCAGTAGTCCTGGCTTCGCTGCGAGCAAGCTGGTAGCGGTGGATGTGGCTTTGCTGGTAGGGGTGAACCTGGCTTTGCTGGTAGCAGTGGTTCTGGCTTCGCTGGGAGCAAGCTGGTAGCAGTGGCTATGGCTACGCTGGAAACGGTGGATCTGCATTTGCCGAAATGAAGTTGGTAAAAGCAGATTAGACTTCAGTTGCCATAATCAATCTGGCTTCGCATCTGGCAGTGGATCTGGCTTTGCTGTGTGTTGGCAGGGGTGTTACATACAGCTCATGGATGAATAAACAAAGAGTAAAATACCTGATGGTGGTAATGGCGATGGTGGTGATGATGGTGATGGTGATGATGGAGATGATGGTGATGGTGATGATGGTGATGGTGATGATGGTGATGGTGGTGATGGTGATGGTAATGGTAATGGTGATGGTGGTGATGGTGATGGTGATGGTGATGGTGGTGATGGTGATGGTGATGGTGGTGGAGATGACGATTGAAAAAAGCGGGTTGATAGAATGCATGCAGTATGAGAAATTTACTTCATTCTGTAATTCGATATTACATATGGTAATACTCGCATTGCATTCCCATAACACTTCCCTAAACACCAAAACACATGGTAGGCAGTCGCAATCCATTGTAAGCAATGGTAACACAATCTCAACTGGAAGATTATATCTCTGTTACGGTTGCACTGAAGCTTTTCCTGACATACCTTATATGGTGGACTGGGTATGACTCCCTCACATGGGAACCCGTAAAGTTTGTGGATGGGTTCCAAGCAGTAGGCGAATTCCATCAACGATACACTGGGAAGCCAGGACCTTTGGGAAATGATCTCACAGGACCTCAAACCGAGGAGGGGGATCCTGTCATGGCTCGGGTTAAGAGTCATAGGTTGGGATAATACTTAGGAATCAGTTTGCAGGTACGGAAGGAAGTGGTCTTAAGGAAAGGCGGA